>Ga0164243_10000667_pt1 | contig 60997 bp, 55 predicted proteins | sample OricompcompostOP_FD_108781 | JGI IMG/M metagenome (GOLD analysis project Ga0164243, IMG submission 108781) | Organic Plus compost microbial communities from Emeryville, California, USA - Original compost - Organic plus compost (OP) | ecosystem: Engineered > Solid waste > Mixed feedstock >... | reverse complement strand
TCCAGAACACCAACCGCTACGGCGGCGGCGCGGGCCTGTGGGACACGGCTCCCGTGGATGCGGGCATCCTGGCCGCCTTCGGCAAGGGCGAGGGCGCGGCGCGATGAGCCCGGAGGCCACGACGGACGAGTACGAGATCGTCATCGTCAAGTACGGCACCCGGCAGGGCCACCGCTCCGAGGTGTATCTGAACTACTCCATCTACGGCCAGCCCGACGGCCCGATCGGGATGGACTACTTCTTCTGGGTCATCCGCAACGCCGAGCGCACCGTCCTCGTCGACACGGGCTTCTCGCCGGCCGGAGGCGCGAACCGCAAGCGCACCTTCGTCATCGACCCCGCGAAGGCCTGGGAGGCTCTGGGCATCTCGCTGGACGACGAGGTGACCATCGTGGTGACGCACGCGCACTACGACCACATCGGCAACCTCGCGCTGTTCCCGAACGCCCGGATCGTCATCTCCGAGGCGGAGTACGCGTTCTGGACGGGCAAGTACGGAAAGCGCAAGCAGTTCCGGCACTCCACGGAGGACGAGGAGATCGAGGCGCTCGCCGCCGCGCACGAGGAGGGCCGCATCAGCACCTTCTCCGGCACGCTCGAGCTCGCCCCCGGCATCCAGCTCATCGAGGTGGGCGGCCACACCCCCGGCCAGTCGATCGTGCGGGTTGCGACCGCCGACGGAGACGCCGTGCTCGCCTCTGACGCCGTGCACTACTACGAGGAGTACGAGGACGACCTGCCCTTCGCCTTCGTGCAGGACCTCCAGAAGATGTACGCCGGCTTCGACTTCATCCACGAGCTGGAGGCAGGCGGGGTCGCGCATGTCGTGTCCGGACACGACCCGGACACGCTCAACCGCTTCACCCCGGTCACCGAGGGGCCGCTCGCGGGCATCGCCGCGACCATCGGCCACCGCGACTGACGACGAACGCAACGACAGGAACAGGACAGGAACTGATGACGGACTCGATCGGCTTCATCGGCCTCGGCAACATGGGCGGCCGGATGACCCGGCGCATCGTCGACGGCGGCGTCGCGGTGCTCGGCTTCGACATGAACCCCGAGGCGGCCCCGGCCGCAGGCGCCCAGGCGGCGCCGGACGTGGCGACGGTGGTCGCCTCCAGCGACGTCGTGTTCCTCTCGCTGCCGGACAGCAAGGTCGTCGAGTCCGTGGTCCTCGGCTCGGCCGGCTTCCTGGAGGCCGTGCGCGAGGGCCAGGTCGTCATCGACCTGAGCACCGCCGCGCCCGCCTCGACGAAGAAGATCCACGCGCTGCTGGCGGAGAAGGGCGTGCAGTACCTGGACGCCGGGATCTCCGGCGGGGCCGCCGCGGCGGAGAAGGGCACGCTCACGCTCATGGTCGGCGGCGACGCCGGAGCGCTGGACCGGGTGCGTCCCGTCATGGCGCACTTCGCGACGAACGTGTACCACATGGGCGAGTCCGGCGCCGGGCACTCCACGAAGCTGCTGAACAACTTCCTCAACGCGGTGAGCCTCGCGGCCACCTCCGAGGTCTTCGTCGCGGCGAAGAAGGCGGGCCTGGATCTCGCCACGGTGCTCGAGGTGCTGAACAAGTCCTCGGGCGTGAACTTCGCGACGATCAACCGCTTCCCGAACATCATCAAGGGCGACTACATGAAGGGCGGCCTGAGCAACACGCTCATGATGAAGGACGTCATCCTGTACGTCGACCACCTGCACGAGCTGGGCGTCACCTCGTTGAACGCCTCCGGACCGCTCGCGTCCTTCGGCCTCGCCCGCTCGCTCGGCTACGCCGACGAGATCAGCAACACGGTCGTCAAGGCGATCGGCGACGTGTCAGGGCACGTCCGTCTCGCCGACGACGCCGACTAGACCACCACGCTCCGATACCCCTCAAGACGAAGGACACCCCCACATGACTGACCGTTCCGTGACCCGGGAAGCGACCTATGAGGCGGGCCTGCAGGTGCGGCGCGAGGTGCTCGGCTCCGAGCACGTCGACCGCTCGCTGGGTCAGGTCACCGAGTTCTCCCGCCCGATCCAGGAGCTCGTGACCGAGTACTGCTGGGGCGCTGTCTGGACCGACGACGGGATCGCCCGCCGCGACCGCAGCCTCATCAACCTCGCGATGCTCACCGCCCTGAACCGCGGTCACGAGCTCGGCGTGCACGTTCGCGGCGCGATCCGCAACGGGGTGAGCGTGGCCGAGATCCAGGCCGTGCTCATGCAGACCGCGATCTACGTGGGCGTGCCGGCGGCCCTGGAGGCCTTCCGGATCGCCGAGGCGAAGCTCAACGAGATGCGCGCTGCCGGGGAGCTGAGCGAATGAGCACCTCCATCGAGCGCATCGGCTTCGTCGGCCTGGGCAACATGGGGACGCCGATGGCGTCCCGGCTCATCGAGGCGGGCTATCAGGTCGCCGGATTCGACCTCGCCCCGGAGGCGCGCCAGCGCCTCGCGGAGGCCGGCGGCACGGCGGTCGAGACCGCGGTCGCCGCAGCCGAGGGCGCGGACCTGGTGATCCTCATGCTGCCGAACTCCGATATCGTCGAGAACGTCGTGCTGAACGACGGCGTGCTGGACGCGCTGGCGGAAGGCGCGATCATCGCGGACATGAGCTCGTCGGAGCCCCTGCGCACGCAGGCGCTCGCCGAGAAGGTGTCGGCGGCCGGTCGACGGCTGATCGATGCGCCCGTGTCCGGCGGCGTCAAGGGAGCCGTCGCCGGCACGCTCGCGATCATGGTCGGGGCGAGCGAGGACGAGCTCGCGATCCTCCGGCCGGTGCTGGAGGTGCTCGGAAAGCCGACGCTCGTGGGACCGGTCGGCGCCGGCCACGCGCTGAAGGCGCTGAACAACCTCATGTCGGCGATCCACCTGTGGGGCTCCAGCGAGGCGCTGCTCGCCGGCATCCGCTTCGGCCTGGACCCGGAGGTGATCCTGCCGGTCATCAACGCCTCCAGCGGCCGCAGCGGCTCGACGGACCTCAAGTGGCCGAACTTCATCGTCCCGGAGACCTACAACTCCGGCTTCGGGCTGCGCCTGATGCTCAAGGACATGAAGATCGCCCAGGGGCTCGAGGAGTCCATGGGCGTCTCGCACGAGCTGGCCGACCTCGCCGTGGAGCGCTGGTCCCGGGCGGCCGAGGACCTTCCGCCGAACGCCGACCACACCGAGGTCGCGCGCTGGATCAAGGAGCACTCCGCATCGTGAGCGGGCAGGAGGAGGCGAGGAAGGCCGTCGAGCAGCTCGACCCGGCCTTCCTCGCCGCCTACGATCGCTTCGCCGGCGTTCCGGCACGGAAGGCCGAGCTCGAGCCGAAGGTGCAGGAGTTCATCCGCCTCGCGGTGGACGCGAACATCACCCATCTGTACACGCGCGATCTGCGCGGGCACATCCGCAGGGCCCTCGAGGCCGGCGCGACGCCCGCGGAGGTCATGGAGGTGCTCGAATGCGCGGCCACGGTGAGCATCCACGCCATGAACGTGGGCGTGCCCGTGCTCGTGGACGTCCTGGCCGAGCGGGGCGTGCGCACCGAGCCCGCGCCGCTGAACGAGTACCAGGAGCGGCTGAAGGCCGAATTCACCCGCAACCGCGGGTACTGGAACCCCACCTGGGACGAGATGCTCGAGCTCGACCCGGAGACCTTCGAGGCGTACACCCAGTACTCCTCGGTGCCGTGGGCGAACAACGTGCTCTCGCCGAAGGTCCGCGAGTTCATCTACATCGCCTTCGACACCTCCGCCACGCACCTGTACCAGGTCGGGCTGCGCCTGCACATCGTGAACGCGCTGAACTACGGCGCGACCGTGGGCGAGATCCTCGCGGTGATGGAGATCGCCAGCACGATCGGCATGCAGACCGTGCTCGAATCGGCCCCCATCCTCCTGGAGGAGGCGGCCCGGCTCGCGGAGTGAGCGCCGCCGCAGGGGACGCGCCCGGACCCGACGCGGGGGACGCGGTCTCCGCGCCGGGGCCCACGGGCGTGCGCCTGAGCCGCTCGGTGGTCCTCGCCGTGCTCGCCTCCTTCGGCGCGGGCCTGTGCGTGTCCGGGCAGACCGCCATCAACGGGCATGTGAGCGCGATCGTCGGCTCGCCCATCCTGTCCACGGCGGTCAACCATGGCACCGCGCTCGTGCTGTCCGTCCTCGTCGCGCTGGCGACCGGCGCATTCCCGCGTGCGTGGCGGACGCTGCGCGCCCGGCGCGGGCAGCTGCGGCTCTGGTGGTTCCTCGGCGGGATCTTCGGCTTCGCGGGACTGTTCACCATCATCCTCGTCACACCGCTGGCGGGTCTGGTCGCGGTGACCGTCGCGCTCACTCTCGGACAGCTCGGCGGATCGCTCATCGCCGATCTCGCGGCCCTGGGCCCCGGTGGTCGCAAGCCGCTCACGCCGTGGCGGCTGGTCGGCCTCGGCGTCGCCGTCCTCGCCGTCTTCACCGGAGCCTGGGGGAGGCTCGAAGAGCACCAGCCGCTGCTGCTGGCCGCGGTCGTCCTCGCGGGCGTGATCATCGCCCTGCAGCAGGCCGGAAACGGCCAGCTCACGGTCGCGACGGGCGAGTTCGCTGCGATGTCCACGATCAACTTCCTGGTGGGCGGCGTCTGCGTGTTCGCGACGCTGCTCATCGTGAACGCGTTCGTGCCCCAGGACTTCGCCGCGATCCCGCCCTGGGCCCCGCTCGGCGGTCTCCTCGGCGCGATCACCGGCGTGACCGTCGCGATCTGCGTCCGCTTCGTCGGCGTGCTCAGCGTGATGCTCGCGCTCGTGGCCGGCCAGGCCGTCGGTGCGGTGGTGCTCGACCTGCTCATCCCGGCCGACCGTGCCGAGATCGGCGTGGCGAGCATCCTCGGCGCCGCGCTCGCGGTCGTCGCCGTCGGGATCGCCGGCTGGAGCGGCAGGCGCTCGCGCGGCGGGGCGGCCTCGGCCGGCGGACGGCCGCAGCCCGGATCGCGCGTACCGTAGTCCCAGAACACCAGAAAGGAATGCCATGCTCACGCACACCGTCCTGTTCCGTCTCCACCGTCCCGTCGACGCCGTCGTCAAGGAGCGCTTCCTGGAGGCCGTGCGCGCCTTCGGCGAGAACCCGCCCTTCGGACTCGGGCCGGCCACGGTCGAGCTGGATGCGGGCCTGCGCCCGGAGGAGGGCCGCAGCACGGTCGAGGCCAGCATGACGGTGCAGTTCCCGGACGCCGACGCCTTCGCCTCGTATCTCGCCCACCCCGCGCATGTGGACCTCGTCGAGAAGGTGCTCGCTCCGAGCTGCGAGAGCTGGCTGTCGATCCAGGTCGAGTCCTGACGGGCCGGGCGCGGCCCGGCTTGTTCCGTCTGTCTGATTGTCCTACAATAAGTGGGATACAGTACCGAATTTCAAGGGAGAAATGGTGCACACCTTCCCGCGTCCGAGCGAGCCGCGCCTCTATGTGGAGCGTGAGCCCGTCGAAGCGGCCTGCGAGGCCTGCGGCTCAGCCGACGTCCGCCGCTACCGCGTGCTGAGCGAGGGCGGCTGGTGGCAGGTGCTCAAGTGCCAGGAGTGCCTGCACTCGCTGGAGCGCGTCCCGGCGCCTGCGCTGGGCTCGTACACGCCCCTGGGGACCACGATCTGAGGCTGCCCCTCCCGAGGGCACGACGCAGCAGTACGGAAGGACGAGGATGTTCGGAGTCGACGTCGGAGGCACGTTCACGGACGTTGTCGCGATCAAGGACGGCCGCGTGCAGGTCACGAAGGTGCCCTCCAGCCGGGTGGACCCGGCAGGGTCCGTCGTGGAGGGCGCGCGGCGCCTGGATGTGTCCACGAGCGAGGTCTTCAACCACGCCAGCACCATGGGGCTGAACGCGGTCCTGGAGCGGCGGCTGCCGAAGATCGCGTTCCTCACGACGGACGGCTTCCGCGACATCCTGGACCGCGGCTCGGTGCACCGCCCGCTGGACGCGCAGACCGACCCGGCCTGGCGGCGCAGCTTCGGCGACGCGGCCCGCCCCCTGGTGCCGCGCTACCTGCGCCGCGGGATCGTCGAGCGCAAGACGGCCGACGGCGGCACCCTCATTCCGCTGGACGAGGAGCAGGCGCGCCACCAGCTGGAGATCCTGCGCAAGTGCGGGGTGGAGGGCGTGGCGATCTGCCTCATCAACGCCTACGTCGACCCGGAGCACGAGCTGCGGCTGGCCGAGCTCACCCGCGAGGTGCTCGGCGACGACGTCAAGGTGTCGATCTCCTCGGCCACCTCGCCGCTGGCCAAGGAGTACGAGCGCGCCTCGACCACGGTCATCGACGTCATCATGAAGCTGCTGTTCACGGGCTACGCCGAGCAGCTGCATCGCGAGCTCGGCGAGCTCGGCTTCGGCGGCGAGCTGAACTTCGCCGACTGCGCAGCCAATCTGCTGCCCTGGCAGGAGGCGCTGGAGCGGCCGTTCCGCATCCTGTTCGCCGGCCCGGCTGCGGGCACGATCTCCAGCCAGCACCTCGGCCAGGCGATCGGCCGCCAGAACATCCTCTGCGCGGACGTCGGAGGCACCTCCACGGACGTCTCGATGATCCTCGACGGTCGGCCCTTCGTGCAGAACACCTTCGAGATCGAGCACGATCTGAGCATCAACGCGCTGTCCACCGAGGTCTCCTCGATCGGCGCGGGCGGCGGCAGCCTCGTCACGGTCTCGCCCTCGGGCGGCATCCTCGTCGGGCCGGGCAGCGCGGGCGCGGTCCCCGGACCGGCCTGCTACGGGCGCGGCGGCACGATCCCCGCGGTCACCGACGCCGTGCTGCTGATGGGCATCATCGACCCCAACGGCTTCGCCGGCGGGCAGTTCACCCTGGACAAGGACGCCTCCCGGCGCGCCTTCGAGGCGCTGGACACGCCGGTGCCCTACGAGGACCGGGTGCGCACCGCGTACCGGCTCGCCGTCGCGCACATGGCCGAGGAGATCCTCAACGTCGCCGTGCGTCATGGCGTCGACATCCGCGACTTCAGCCTCATGGCCTACGGCGCCGCGGGCGGCATGCTGCTGCCGGCCGCCCTGGAGCTGCTGCCGCTGAAGGAGGTCATCGTCCCGCCGCACCCCGGGCTCTTCTCCGCGCTCGGCCTGCTGTCCACCGACCAGGTCTTCTACGAGAGCGAGAGCGCCTACGTGATCTTCAGCCCCGAGTCGGCGCAGGAGATCGACGCGGTCTACACGCGGATGGAGCAGCGCCTGCGCGAGCGGCTCGGGCCCGTGGCCGAGGGCCTGCCGATCCGGCGCAGCTTCGACGGTCGCCTGGTGGGCCAGAGCTGGGAGACGCCGTTCATCACGATCCCGGACGGTCCGATCACGGCCGAGACCATCGGACAGGTCGTCGCGGCCTTCCACGACGAGTACGACGCGCGCAACGGCAACCGCTTCGACCACTTCCCCGTGGAGGGCGTGACCTACCGGGTGGAGCTCGTCGTGCCGGCCGAGAAGGTCGACTACACCCCGGCGCCCGAGGTGGAGCCCTTCCCGGCCTCGCCCGAGGGCACCTTCCTCCTCGAGTTCGTCGAGGCCGAGCCGATCCAGGCCGAGTGGTACTCCCGGCCCAACCTGGGCGTCGGCGCGGTCGTCACCGGCCCGGCGGTCATCCGCGAGGAGCTGAGCACCACGTACATCACGCCGGGACAGACGGCCAGGATCGGCCGCTGCGGCGAGATCATCATCACGAAGGAGCAGGCATGAGCATCGCCGAGCACGCCGACACCGAGCGCGGGCGCACGCGACCGCTGCTGCGCGACCTGGACGACGCCGCCTTCGCCGATCGCTACGCCTGCGATCGCTACACGGCGACGGTGCTGGGCAACCGCTTCGACTATCTCGTGGAGCACATGAGCGCGCGCCTGCTCACCGGCGCCTTCTCTCCGGTGCTGCGCGACTTCTACGACCTCGCCTGCACGATCTCCGGGCCGGCGGAGCTGGGCTACCCGGTTCCCGCAGCCAGCAACGGGATCGTGCTCATGGCGGGCACCACCATCGACGCGGTGCCCAACATGGTCAACGAGTGGGGGGCAGAGCGGCTGCGCCCGGGCGATGTGCTCATCGCCAACGACCCCTACCGCACCGGCAACCACAACAACGACCTGGTGTTCACGCGGCCGGTGTTCCTCGACGGCGCGATCGTCGCCTTCGTCACCCTGAACGCCCATCAGCTCGACATGGGCGGCACGGTGCCCGGCGGTTTCAGCGCCACCAAGCAGAACGTCTACGAGAACGGCCTCGTGCTCTCCCCGCGACTGCTGGTGAGCGAGGGCCGCAACGTGCCGGAGACCTGGAACGTCATCTTCGACAACGTCCGCATGGCCGAGGTGCTCATGCCGGACATGAAGACGGTGTGCTCCAGCCTCGAGCTGGGCGAGCGGCTCGTGCTCGAGTCCATCGAGCGATACGGGCTGGCGGCCTTCCACGGGGCCATGCGCTACGCCTGCGACGTGTCGGCCGAGCGGATGGCGCTGGGCCTGTCGGAGCTGCCGGACGGCGACTGGGAGGCGGAGCAGAGCGTCGACGCGGACGGGGTGGACGACAGCGAGTCCTACCCGGTGCACGTGACGATCCGCAAGCGCGGCGACCGCATCGAGGCGGACTTCTCCGGTTCGGGCCGGCAGGCGCGCTCCTCCATCAACGCCACGGTGTGGGAGGTCAAGACCGCCCTCGGCGTCGCCCTGAAGTACAACATCGACCCGCACGGCCGCTTCAACTCGGGCCTGTTCCGGAACATCGACATCGTCATCCCCGAGGGGACCATCGTCTCGGCGCTGCCGCCGGACGGCGCCGTGTTCCTCTACTTCGAGCAGAGCCAGGTCATCCTGGCGACGGTGCTGCTCGCTCTGGAGAAGGCGATCGGCGCGAACGCGATCGCGGGCGACCGGGCGGGCACGGGCCTGCACACGGCCTTCGGCATGAACGCCGATGGCACGCCGTGGGTCTCCGCGATGCAGTGCGGCGGCGAGATCGGGCCGTACGGGGCGAACCGCTTCGGCGACGCGGACACCCAGTGCATGTCCTATCTCGCCAACGGCATCGCCCCTTCGGTGGAGGCCGTGGAGAAGAGCACGCCGGTGGTGATGCTCCGGCATGAGCCGGTGCCCGACACAGCCGGCCCGGGCCTGCACCGCGGTGGCAACGCGATGCTGCGTGACACGATCTTCCTGACCGACGCGGCGCACTCGCTGGTGGAGCTGCGCCAGAAGCAGCGCACCGGCTTCGGCGTGTACGGCGGCGGCTCCGGGCGCAACGGCGGCGTGTGGATCTTCCCGCCGGACGAGTCGGGCAATGCGCGCCGGCCGTCGACCGACCCGGAGTCGTTCCGCCAGGCGCAGCCCTGGGCGGGCGTGATCGACCCCGAGACCCACCTGCCGAGCCCCGACGGGGAGTACCTGTACCCCTACGCGCACGCGAACCGCAGCGTCGCCCAGTCCGTCCTGCGCTACATCACCAACGCCGCCGGCGGCTGGGGCGACCCCCTCGAGCGCGACCCGGAGAAGGTGCGGGTGGACGTGCGCGACGAGTACGTCACGATCGCCGGGGCCGCCGAGCTCTACGGGGTCGTGGTGACCGGCGACCCGGTGGAGGACCCGGAGGGCGTGCGTGTCGACGAGGAGGCCACGGCGGCCCTGCGCAGCCGGATGCGCGCGGAGCGCTCCGCGGTTTGACTTTGAGCCATTCGCCTGATTGTCTGATGATCCGACGGAGAACGCGTCGCGGCTCCGCCTTTCACGGTTGAAAGGAATGCACTATGACCACCACGGAACCCGTGGACGTGAAGTCGGCTGAGGACGACCTCGCTCTGGAGGAGCGACTCGTCCAGTTCGCCAGGGACATGCGTCCCGAGCTCATCGAGCGGCAGGCGGAGGCCGAGGCCAACACCTTCTACACCGAGGCCGTCCACCAGAAGTTCCAGGAGGCGGGGCTCTACAAGCTCTTCATCCCCAAGGCGCACGGCGGCTACGAGCTCCCGGCACGCGCGTACTACCGCGTCGTGATGGAGCTGGCGCGCGCCGACATGGGCACCGCGTGGTGCTTCGCGCTGTCCGCGAACCACGCGCTCATGTTCGCGAACTGGTTCCCGGAGGAGATCCACGCCGAGGTCTACAACAACGGGGACTTCCGTGCGGCGTCGATGTACGCCCCGAGCGTGTTCGCGGAGAAGACCGACGGCGGCTACATCGTCAACGGGACCGTCAACTACTGCTCCGGCATCCCGTACTCGACCTACTTCCTCGGCCAGGCCCGGCTGGAGGGCACGCAGCCCAACGGCGCCCCCCGCCTCGGCGTCTACATGGCGCCGCGGGAGACCTACACGCGGCTGAACGACTGGGGCCGCACGCTGGGCCTGAAGTCCTCCGGCTCGCACTCGATCCGCTTCGAGAACGCCTTCCTGCCCGAGCGGTTCATGCTCGAGGACGTCGACATGATCACTGTCGGCTTCGACGGCGACAGCCCCGGCTCCAAGGCCTACAACAACCCGATGTACTCCGGCCGTCACGGCAGCTCCTTCGCGATGATCCTCGGGGCGCTGTGCGTGGGCGGCGGCTACAACGCGCTGGACGAGTTCGAGAACCAGATGCGCTCGCGCAAGACGACCGTGCCGCCGTTCGTGCCGCGTACCGAGGACCCGGACTTCCTGCGCTACTTCGGCAACGCGAAGGTGCGCCTCTCGCTGGCCGAGGCCTCCATCATGAACGCGGTGGACCAGTGGACGCAGGCGACCATCGACAACGTGAGCGGCGTCGAGCCGTTCACCGTGGCGAAGGACAACCTGCTGGGCGGCATCGGTCGCGAGGTGATGATCTACGTCTGGGACACGGTGGACGCCCTCTACCAGGTCATCGGCTCCTCGGCCTCCTACGACGGCGAGCGCTTCCAGCGCATCTATCGCGACCTTGCACAGGCCGCCGGGCACCGCAACCCGCAGCTGCGCGACTTCTCCTACCGGATGATCGCGAAGGACACCCTCGGCCTGAACTGAGCTGGGCGTCGACGCGAGAGCCCGGCGGTCGGCGGACCGCCGGGCTCTCGCGTCCTCGTCAGGGTCGCCCGCGACCGCTGAGGGCGCCGGCCCGGAGCCGAGCGCCGGCACCCCACAGCGCGATCGCGGCGAGCGCGAGGGCGATGAGCCCGGCGCAGAAGGCGATCAGCGCAGCCCAGCCTCCGTTCTCGTACACCACGCCGGACAGCCAGCCGAACAGGCTTCCGCCGACGTAGAAGCTGATCACGTAGAAGGAGGAGGCGAGGGCGCGCGAGGCGCCGCCCGCCTCGGCGGTCATGCGCGACGCCGTCGCATGCGCGCTGAAGAACGTCAGCGCGAGGATGATCAGCCCGGCGATCATGGCCGCCAGGTGCGGGATCAGCACCACCGCGAAGCCGCAGATCAGGCCGAGCTCGGCGAGCGCCAGGGCCCAGCGGTCGCCCAGCCGCGCGACGACGGCGGTGGTCAGGGGAGCCGCCGCCCAGGACATCACATAGGCGAAGAAGAACAGGAACACGAGCGCGCGCGGGATGTCGAAGGGCGGCTCGGCGACATGGAAGCCGAGGTAGTTGAACAGTGACACCCAGGCGCCCATGAGCAGGGCTCCCTGCGCGTAGAGCACGAGCAGGCCCGGACGCCAGATGTCCCGGAACGAGGCCTTCGCCCGGGTGGAGGCCGCCGCAGCCGGCGCCGTCCGGGCAGACCAGAGCAGGAAGACCGCCGCGCAGCCCGCCGAGAGGATCGCCGAGGCGGCGACGCCGACCCGCCAGCCCAGCGTCTCGCCGAACACGCTTCCGATGACGCGGCCGGACAGGCCGCCCAGCGTGGTGCCGGCGATGTACAGGCCGATCATCCGTACGGCGTTGCTCGTCGCGGCACGCTCGGTGATGTAGCTGACCACGAGCGCGGGAAGACCGCCGACCGCGAGGCCGGTGAGCAGCCGCAGCGCGACCAGGCTCGTGAAATCGGGCGCGAGGGCGCTGAGGGCGGCGAGCACCGCCGAGGCGATCATGCACAGGCGGATGACCGGGACGCGGCCGATCCTCTCGGACAGCAGCGCCCACGGGATCGCACCGATGGCGATGCCGAGCGTCGTCGCGGAGAGCACCAGCGCGGCCGTGGAGGCCGGCACCTGCAGCTCCGCGGCGATCGGGGGCAGCAGCCCCTGCATCGAGTAGACCTGTGCGAAGATCGCGATCCCGGAGGCCGAGACCGCCGCGCCGAACAGGAGCGTGGAACGGGAGCCGGCGCCGCGCCCGGGCGCCCGTTCCTCTCGCGCCGTCACGGCCTAGAAGGACTCGGGCAGGCGAGGGACGTAGGGCGCCTCCAGCCGCTGGCGCTCCTCCGGCGTCAGGCGCACGGACAGGCCGGCGACGGCCTCGCGCAGCTGCTCCTCGTTCGTCACGCCGATGATGGGCGCGCTGATCGCCGGGTTGCCGCGCACCCACGCCAGGGCGACGTGCGCGCGGGGGACGCCGCGCTCCTCGGCGATCCAGCCGACCTCGTCGACGATGGCGTGGTCGGAGTCCACGGCCTGCCGGTAGTTGTGCTTGGCGACCTCGTCCGTCTCCGTGCGGGCGGTGGTCTCGCCCCACGGCTTCGCCAGCTTGCCTCGGCCCAGCGGGCTCCAGGGGATCACGCCCACGCCCGCGTCCAGGCAGTAGGGGAGCATCTCGCGCTCCTCCTCGCGCATGATGAGGCTGTACTGGTCCTGCATCGACACGAAGCGTGCCAGACCGAGCTCCTTCTGCAGGGCGCGTGCGTTGGCGAACTGCCAGGCGTACATCGACGAAGCGCCGAGGTAGAGCGCCTTGCCGGCGCGCACGACGGCGTCCAGGGCCTCGAGGGTCTCCTCGATCGGCGTCGCGGGGTCGAGGCGATGGATCTGCAGCAGGTCCACGTACTCCACGCCCAGCCGCCGCAGGCTCGCGTCCACCTCCTGCAGGATCGCCTTGCGGGAGAGCCCTTGACGGTTCGGACCGCTGCCCATCGCTCCGCGCACCTTCGTCGCGATCACGATCTCCTCGCGGGAGGCGAAGTCCCCCAGGGCCCGGCCGAGGATCTCCTCGCTCGAGCCGTCGGAGTAGACGTTCGCCGTGTCGAAGAAGCTGAACCCGAGCTCGACGGCGAGCTTGATGAGCTCGCGGCTGCGCTCCTCGCCGAGCGTCCAGGGGTGATTGCCTCGCTCAGGGTCTCCGAAGGACATGCAGCCTAGCGCGAGCGCCGAGATCTCCAGCCCTGTCGCTCCCAGCCTGGTGTACTCCATCGTGCCCCTTCCGGTCGAGTCGCGCCTTCCACCGTACCTCCCGCCGTGTTGACGGATTGTCCGATCGTGCGGCAAGCTTGCAATAACCGAACTCGCGTTCGGAAAATCGTGAGTGCGGAGATCGATGGCGATGGACGATGTGGTCGCACGCCTCCAGGCGGAGCTGGGCGCAGAGCATGTGGCACTGCCGGGTCCGGGTCTGGAGGAGTACTTCGACCCCTTCCCGCTCGAGGACCCCGGCCGGTACGCGCCGGGCCTGGCCGTCCGGCCGGCGGATGTCGAGCAGGTGCAGGCCGTCCTGAGGATCGCCACCGAGTCGAGGACGCCGGTGTGGACGGTCTCCCAGGGTCGCAACAACGGCTACGGCGGCCGCTCGCCTCGCGTCTCCGGCTCGATCGTGCTCGACCTGAGCCGGATGAACCGCGTGCTGGACATCGACGGCGTGAGCGGCACCGTCCTGCTCGAGCCGGGCGTCCGCTTCTTCGACCTCTACGAGGCGCTGCGCTCCGCCGGGGTGCCGTTCTGGCCCTCCGTTCCCGACCTGGGTTGGGGCAGCGTCGTGGGCAACGCGCTGGACCGCGGGCTGGGGTACACCGCCTACGGCGAGCACTGGAACAGCATCTGCGGCATGGAGGTCGTCCTCGCTGACGGCGACGTCGTGCGCACGGGAATGGGCGCGATGAGCGCAAGCCGTTCCTGGCAGCTCTACAAGCCGGGCTTCGGTCCCTCGCTGGACGGCATCTTCGGCCAGTCCAATCTGGGCGTCGTCACCAAGATGGGCCTGTGGCTCATGCCCCGCCCCGAGCGCTGGGCCGCGGTCGACGTGAGCATGCCCGAGGCGGAGGACCTGGGCGCGCTCATCGACGTCTGCCGGCCGCTGAAGCTCTCCGGCACCATCCAGACCGTCGTGTCCACGGCGGATGTTCTGGGCATCGCGAGCTTCATCGGTCCGCGCAGCGACTGGTACACCGGCGAGGGACCGATCCCCGAGTCGGTGGAGCTGGACATCAAGGAGCGCTTCGGCCTGGGCCGCTGGAACCAGCAGTTCGGGCTCTACGGCAGCGCGCGCGAGCTCGCCGCCCGTCTGGCCGACGTGCGTGACGCCTACGGGGTGCTCGAGGGTGCCCGGTTCACGGTCGCCGAGTACGACGGGGACACCGCCCCCGAGGACGTGCCCGAGCAGCACCGCACCCGGGCCGGGATCCCCGGCATGTACGTCGAGCGCATGCCCTACTGGCACGGCGGTCGCGGCGGGCATGTGGCCATCGGCCCCGTGGCGCCGATCACGAGCGAGGACGCGCTGAGGATGCGGCGGATCATCCGCCGTCGCTTCGATGAGCACGGCGTGGACTACTTCGCCGTCTTCATCGCCTACCACCGGCACATGCTGCACCTTGCCCAGATCATGTTCGACCGCGACGACGCCGAGCTCTCGCGACGCTCCCGGGAGCTGGCGCGCGTCCTCGTGCAGGATCTCGCGGCCGAGGGGTACGGCGAGTACCGCACCCACGTGTATCTCATGGACGCCGTGGCGAACTCCTTCGACTGGAACGACCATGCGCTGCGGCGCCTGGACGAGCGCATCAAGGACGCGCTCGACCCGGCGGGCATCCTCTCGCCCGGCAAACAGGGCGTGTGGCCGGCCGCCTTCCGGGACAGAGCGGAACGGCCCGAGAACGCAGCGAACGAGGCGAACGAAGCGAACGGAGCGCAGCAGTGAGCACAGACGATCCCCGAGGCACCGGCCCTGCCGGAGCCGGCAGGGCCGCCCAGGACGCGTTCGTGGTCCCCGAGGCCGCGCTGACGCGGTTCCGGGAGCTGCTGGGCGAGGACAGGGTGCTCACGCAGGAGGCCGACCGCGATCGCTACCGCGACCCGTACTGGTATCAGCCCGACCGCAGCTACGACTCCTCCGCCGTCGTGCTCCCGAGCACCACCGAGGAGGTGCAGGGCGTCGTCCGCATCGCGGCGGAGCACCGGGTGCCGCTCTGGACGCACTCCCAGGGCCGCAACAACGGCTACGGCGGACCCTCGCCACGGGTCCGCGGCTCCGTGCTCGTCGGCCTGCGCGGGATGAACCGCGTGCTGGAGATCAATCGAGAGCTCGCCTACGCGGTGGTCGAGCCGGGCGTGAGCTGGATGGACCTGCACGCGGCGATCCAGGAGTCCGGTCACACGGATCTCATGGTCTCCGTCCCGGACCTGGGCTGGGGCTCCGTGATCGGCAACTCGCTGGACAGCGGCGCCACCTACCTGCCCCTCGGCGCGGACTTCCAGGCGCCCACCGGCATGGAGGTCGTGCTCGCGGACGGCTCCCTGCTGCGCACCGGCATGGGCGCGATCCCGGGCAACCGCTCCTGGCACCTGTACAAGCGGGGCCTGGGCCCGGTGCTCGACCCGCTGTTCATCCAGTCGAACTTCGGCATCGTCACGAAGATGGGGTACTGGCTGATGCGCCGGCCGCAGGCCTACGCGCCGCTGTTCCTCACCGTGCCGCGCGAGGAGCAGCTCGCCCAGGCCATCGACATCCTTCGCGAGCTGCGTCTGCAGGGCGTGATCCGCGGCGTGCCCGTCATGCAGAACACGCTGACGCTCTCCACGCACTTCCCGGAGCTGCTCGGCCAGTTCATGGGCGCCTCGGCGACCATCTCCGACGAGGACCTGCAGTACCTGGCCGACGAGACCGGGGTGGGCCGCTGGGGCATGCGCACGGCAGTCTGGGGCGACGCGCCGGTGGTCGCCCACCACGTGCAGCGCATCCGCGAGGCGTGGGGGCAGATCGAGGGCTCGCGGGTGGACCAGCACCGCGTGTACGCGGCGGACGAGTGGGACGAGATCACCGAGTTCGTCGAGAAGGTGCAGGCGGGCATCCCGAGCCTGGACATGCTGGAGGCGATCCCCGAGGGCGTCGGTCATATCGGCTTCTCGCCGGTCGTCCCGCTGCGCGGGCAGGATGTGCGCGAGGCGGTCGACTTCCTCCGGGACTACATCGTCGAGCGCTCGGGCACGAACTTCGCCGCGGGCATCATCCCGATGAACGAGCGCTCCTGCATCATCGTAAGCGGGATGAACTTCGACACCCGCGACGAGGCGGACACGAGGCGGGCCTACCGGATCGTGCGCGAGCTCGTCGTGGAGGCGGGCAAGCGAGGGCTCGGCGAGTACCGGGCGCACCTGGACTTCATGGACCTGGCCTCCGAGCAGTACTCCTTCGGCGACCACGCGTACCGCCGATTCGTCGAGCGGATCAAGGACGCCGTGGACCCCAGCGGGATCCTCTCCCCGGGGCGCCACGGCATCTGGCCCAGCCGTATGCGGGAGCACTGAGACTGCGATACGGTACTACGGTACCGATTTCGTACGATTGTCGGTCGACACGTCAAAACCTCGATGAGGAGGTGGAGTGAATGATGCCAGCACTGGAGGTGGAGGGCGTCTCCAAGCGCTTCGGCGCGACGGTCGCTCTTCGCGATGCCGTGCTGCGCGTCCGCCCCGGCGAGGTGCACGCGCTCGTAGGTGAGAACGGCTCGGGCAAGTCGACTCTGGTCAAGATCCTCAGCGGCGTTCACCTGCCCGACCAGGGCACCCTGCGCATCGGCGAGCGCGAGCTCTCCTCCCTGCGCTCGCCGCGGGAGTCGCTGGAGGCGGGCGTCGCCACAGTGTTCCAGGAGGTCCTCGTCGCGGAGAACCGCACCGTGCTCGAGAACCTCTGGCTCGGCCACGACGGCGCCTTCCGCGCGCGGGTCCCGCAGCGCGCGAAGCGCGAGCGCGCCGAGGCGATCCTCGCCGAGCTGCTCATCTCTCCGCCGCCGGTGGACACCCTGCTGGAGGACCTGCAGCTCTCGGACCGCCAGGCGGTCGCGATCGCGCGGGCGCTTCTGCGCGAGCCGCGCATCCTGATCCTCGACGAGGCCACGTCCGCGCTGGACTACAACACCCGTTCGCGCCTGTTCGACATCGTCCGCCGGCGCAGCGCCTCGGGAACCGCCGTGATCCTCATCACGCACCGCATGGACGAGATCGACGAGATCGCCGACACCGTCACGGTGCTGCGCTCCGGCGAGACCGTCGGCACCATCGAGGAGCGCTCCTGGACGAGCGCCGACCTCGTGCGCCTCATGACCGGGGCGGAGCACCTCGCGCAGCCCTCGGTGCGCGAGGCCTCCGAGCGCCGGCACGGCGGCGACGTCGTCCTGGAGGTCTCGGGCCTGCGGCTCGCCCCGGGCAAGGCCCCCATCGAGCTGCAGCTGCGCGCCGGCGAGGTGGTCGGCCTGGCCGGGCTGGAAGGACACGGGCAGGACGCCTTCATCAAGGCGCTCTGGGGCATGGGCGGCACCCCCGGTGCCGTGATCCGCCGCGACGGCGCGAAGGCGACCGTCATCTCCAGCCCCGAGTCCGCGAACGCCTGCGGCATCGCCTACGTGCCCCGGGAGCGGCGGGCCGAGTCGATGTTCGAGTGGATGAGCATCCTCGACAACTTCGCGCTGCCGACGATCGGACGGGACTCCCGCGGCGGCCTGCTCAGCACGAAGAGCAGCGAGAGCCGCTTCCTTCCCTACATCGAGCGCCTGCGCATCCGCCTCGGGCAGCCGTCCAACCCGATCACGACGCTCTCCGGGGGAAACGCCCAGAAGGTCGTCATCGCGCGCTGGCTCGCCTCCGAGCCGCGGATCCTCCTGCTCAACGACCCCACGCGGGGGATCGACATCAACGCCAAGCGCGACCTGTACCGGCTGCTCGCCGAGCTCGCCGAACAGGGCCTCGCCGTCGTCATGCTCTCCACGGAGGTCGACGAGCACGTGGAGCTCATGGACCGGGTGCTCGTCTTCCGCGAGTTCGAGCTCGCGGCGCAGCTGCAGCACGACACCCTCGAGCGCGAGACCCTCGTCGCCAGCTTCTTCGGAGAGGACGAGACCCGATGACCCAGGCGACCATCCCGGCGCCCGCAGCCCCCCGGCGCTTCGACTTCGCCGGCTTCTGGCGCAAGTACCCCTTCGCCTTCGCGCTCGCGCTGACGATCGTCATGCTCGCGATCACGATCATCGCGCAGCCGAACTTCGCCCCCGTTCAGCAGATCTCCACCTGGGCTCCCTACGCCATGGCGGGTATCGCGCTGATGCCCGCGATCATCTCCGGCCGCGGAGGCATCGACCTGACGGTCAGCCCGGTGATGACTCTCACAGGCATCCTGTTCATCGGCTACCTCGCCCCGGCCGGCCTGGCCTCCATCGTCGCGGTGCCGATCCTGCTCGCCCTCGGCTTCGTGATCGGCCTCGTCAACGGCCTGCTCATCGTCCTGCTGCGGCTGCCGGCCGTCGTCGTGACGCTGGCGATGATGTTCGTCTACTCCGGGGTCAACGTGCTGCTGGCCCCGAGCCCGCTGACGATCTCGGGCAACTGGATCACCGCGCTGTCCGGCGACTGGGGCGGCTTCTTCCCCGCGGCCCTTGTCGCGCTGGCCATCCCGTTCGTCGCCTGGATCCTGCTCGCCCGCAGCGCATGGGGCCGCAGCCTCTACGCCGCGGGCGGCAATGACGCGACCGCGTTCTCCGCCGGCGTGAACGTCGCCTTCCTGCGCATCTCGGCCTTCGTGCTCGGCAGCATGTTCGCGGTTTGGGGCGGGCTCGTGCTCGTCTCGCTGACCAGCTCGGCGAACGCGAGCACGAGCGCCTCGCTGGTGACGACCTCGATCGCTTCCGTCGCACTCGGCGGCATCTCGCTCGCGGGCGGCCGCGGAGGCATCCTCGGCGCGCTGTGCGGCTCGGCGGTCATCTACCTCGTGCAGCGCATCCTCAGCACCTTCCAGGTGCCGACGATGTGGCTCAACCTCGTGTACGGCCTGCTGCTCATCGTGGCGGTCGTGCTCGGGGCGATCCTCGCCAGCCCCCGAACGAAGCGCTGACGGCGCGAGCCGCGGACGGAGAAGACGATGACGTCGGTCAATGCACCCTCCCCCTACACGGGCACCGTGCCCCTCGAGGAGCGCCGATCCATCTGGCACCGGCTGGGGCGCCTGCAGGGCGCCTTCCCGGTGCTCCAGCTGGCCATCGCGGTGCTCGTCTACATCATCGGGATCACGACGCTGCCCGGTTTCGGCTCTCTGCAGAGCCTGAAGACGGTCCTCGTGATCGCCGCACTGGTGGGCATCGCCGCGATCGGGCAGACCTTCGTCGTGCTCATCGGCGGCATCGACATGTCGGTCGCGGGCTTCCTCGTCGCCGGCGGCCTCACGGTCACCCAGCTGGCCTCCGTCTACGGTCTGCCGTTCTGGGCGGCGGTGCTCATCCTCATCCCCGCCGCGATCATCCTCGGCGGCCTGGTCGGATGGGTCTGCCACCGCTTCCGGATCGACCCGCTCGTGGTGACCCTGGCGATGAGCTCCGTCGCCCTCGGCATCGTCACCGTGCAGGCCAAGGGGATCGTCTCGGCGGGCACGCCCACCTGGCTGTCGAACCTCACCTCGCCGACCGGGACCACCTTCGGCATCCCGGTGCCCCCGGTCATCTTCATCTGGGCCATCGTCGCGGTGCTGCTCTGGCTGCTGCTCAAGCGGACGACGATCGGCCGCAGACTGTACGCGACCGGCGCGAACAGCCGCGCCGCCGGCCTCTCGCTGATCCCCACGAGGTGGCTCTGGGCGGGCGTGTTCGCCTTCAGCGCGCTGTGCGCCTCGCTGGGCGGAATCCTCCTGGCGGCCTTCGCCGGCAACATCGACCCGACCGTGGGCCAGCCGTATCTCTTCCAGAGCCTCGCCGCCGTGGTCATCGGCGGCACCGTGTTCGGCGGCCCGGGCGACTACACGCGCACCATCGTCGGAACGCTCATGCTCGTGCTCATCAACACCGTCCTCGTGGGGCACGGCTTCCCCACGGCGGCCAGTCAGATCCTCTACGGCGTCGCGATCCTCGTCGCCGTGGCGATCTACGGCCGCGAGAAGCGGCTGCGGGACCGCGTATGACCTCGCCCGCCCCCCAGGCCTCCGGTTCGCCGGTGGAATCGCACCACGTCACAGCACCTCCGACGAGGGCGTCGGACCGTCCACAGTAAAGGAACCCCTCATGCGCAGCACTCACAACGGCGCCTCCCGGCGCCTCGCCCCGCGGGCCCGCGGCCTCGCCGCCGCGGCCGCCGCGATCCCGCTCCTGGTCGGCCTGGCGGCCTGCTCCTCCGGCACCACCAACGCCGGCGGCGGCTCCAACGGCGGCAGCACGGGCGCCGCCTCTGCGCCGAGCGCCGAATGCGGCACGCTTCCCGAGATCGCGCCGAACGACCCCAACGGCGTCGTCGCCGGCCTTCCCGCCGAGGTGCAGGCGCTGTTCAACGGCAACCCGTACAAGGCGCAGGCCACCAACTGGGCCGACTGGAAGGCCAACGGCCCGATCAAGGTCGCCTACGTGACGCTGCCGATGCTCAACGCCTGGTCGGTCGGTGCGAAGGCCACCCTGGAGCAGCAGTTCGCCGAGGCCAAGGCGAAGGGCCTGGTCACCGGGGATCTGATCGAGGAGATCATGTCCGACCCGGCGAACATGACCGCACAGGAGCAGATCGCCCTCTACCAGGACGCCGTGAACAAGGGAGCCCAGCTCATCTTCATGGTGCCCTTCGACCCGAACGCCATCGCGCCGTCCATCGACGCCGCTGCGGCCAAGGGCATCCCCACCGTGACGATCAACGGCTACGTGGACGACGCCAATGCCGTGAACACGAGCGTGAACCCGTACCTGGACTCGGGCGCACCGATCGCGAAGATCCTCGGCTACATGGGCGGCAAGGGCAACGCCCTGATCGTGCGCGGCGTGCAGGGCATCGCGACGGACACGAACGGCTACAACGCCATCCAGCAGGTGCTGGCGAACTGCCCCGACGTCAAGGTCGTCGGGTCGGTGGACGGCGGCTTCAACCCGCCCGCCGCCAACGCCGCAGTGACCCAGTACCTTGCGGCCAACCCCGGTCAGATCGACGCGGTCTTCCAGGTCGGCACCATGGCGCAGGGCGTCTACCAGGCCTGGTTCGCCTCCGGCCGCACCCCGATCGCGTACGTGAACAACACGGGCGCGACCGCGGGCTCCCTGGCCGGCTGGGCGCAGGCGATCCAGCAGCAGCCGGGCTACCAGACCGCCGGCACCGGCGGCACCGGCACCTCCCAGGCTCAGCTGGCCTGGGAGGTCGGCATGCGGATGGCCGCGGGCGAGGGCGTCAAGGTGAACAACATCAGCTACGAGTCGCCGGTGCTGACGAACGACAACTTCCGTCAGTGGCTGCCCTCCGGTGCCGATCTGAACTCGCCGGACGAGACGCTCAACCCGGAGCCGCTCATCAGCACGCAGCTGCTGGACGGCTACTTCAGCAGCCCGGGCCTCTACCAGGCGAAGTAGTCTCGACCCGCTGGGGGCGGGCCTTCGGGGGTGTCCTTGACACTCCTGAAGGCCCGCCTCTAGGGTGCAATTGTCGGATAAACGGACAATTGCCGTCCTGCGTCCGCAGCTCGCCTGAGACGCGAGAACTAGGGGCGCCCCGGGTCAACGTCGACGAACCAGGAACAGGTGTGAACATGGCTGCTGCCTCCGAGTCCTCCCTCGCCCAGCTCCGCGCGGAGCTGACCGGGTCGGTCTTCGCTCGCGGAGAGGAGGGGTACGCGGAGGAGACCAGCGGATTCATCCTCAACGCCCACGTCGACCCTGACTACGTGGTCGCCGTGGCGAACGAGGCGGACGTCGTCGCGGCCGTCCGCTTCGCCGTCGCCAACGAGCTGCCCGTCTCCGTGATGTCCGGCGGCCACGGCACGTACCAGCCGATCACCGACGGGGTGCTGATCCGCACGAACCGGCTCACCGAGGTCGTCGTCGACGTGGAGGCCAAGCGGGTCCGCATCGGAGCGGGCGCGAACTGGCGAACGGTCCTGCCGCACTTCGTGGGCACCGGCCTTGCTCCCATCACGGGCTCGGCTCCCACGGTCGGCGCCATCGGGCTGACCATCGGCGGTGGCTACGGGCCGCTGAGCCGCTACTTCGGCCTCGTCAGCGACTGGGCCAGGCAGTTCCGGGTGGTCACCGGCGAGGGCGAGCTCCTCGTCGCGGACGAGGACAACCACGCCGACCTGTTCTGGGCCCTGCGCGGCGGCAAGGTCGGCCTGGGCATCATCACCGAGCTGACCCTCGAGGTGCCCGAGCTGGAGATCGTCTACGGCGGCGGCATCTACTTCGACTCCAGCAAGATCGAGCAGGTCTACCGCACCTGGGTGGACTGGACCAAGGCGCTGCCGAACAACGTCGGCACCTCGATCACGATCATGCGCTTCCCGCCGCTGGACATCTTCCCCGAGCCGCTGCGCGGCCAGACGGTGATCCACCTGCGCTTCTCCTACGTCGACCCGAAGGCGAGCGCCGAGGAGCTCCGCGCGGCGGGCGAGCAGTGGCTCGAGCCGTTCCGCGCGATCGGCCAGGGCCTGCTGGACAACATCGGCATCCTGCCGGCGACCGGTCTCGGCGTCATCCACAACGACCCCGACGCGCCCCTGTACGTCTGGGACAAGGGCCGCTTCCTCAACGACATCGACCAGGACTACGTCACCGCGCTGCTGGAGGTGGCCGGCGAGGGCAGGGACCTGCCCTTCATCACCGTGGAGACGCGCTACCACGGCGGCGAGATCTACCGCGAGCCGGGGCCGGACACCGCGGGCGCCACCGGCGGCCGCCAGGCGCCCTACACCTTCCTCGTCATCGCGATCCCCGACCCCTCGCTGTTCACCGAGGCCGCCCCTCGGGCGCTCGCCCAGCTGCTGGAGGCGATCGACCCCTGGGTCCACCCCGAGCAGTCGTACCACTGGTCCAGCCACCCCTACGGGGACGAGCTCAAGCGCCTCTGGTCGCCGGAGGTGGCCGAGCGGCTCGACGAGGTGCGGCGCAAGTACGACCCGAAGGGGCTGTTCGTCTTCGGTCGGGTCCCGGCATGACCGGGCCGGCCCAGCCGGGCGCCGCAGAGCAGGGCGCGGCCAGCACGGCGGCGCCGTCCCGCCGCTTCGTCGACCGGGTCGCGTTCGTCACCGGAGGCGCCTCCGGCATCGGGCAGGCCGTCGTGCAGCGCCTGGCGGACGAGGGCGCGTTCGTGTACGCCGCCGACCGCAACGCGCAGCGACTGAGCGAGCTCTGGGACGCCGACGAGCGCGTGGAGGCCGTCCCTGTCGACGTCGCCGACAGCGCCTCCGTGGACGCCGCCTTCGCGCGGGTGCAGGCTCGCCACGGGCGCCTGGACGTGCTGGTGAACGCGGCCGGCGTCTCCGACCTGCCCTCCCGGCTGCGCGACGGCAAGAACGGCGGCCCGGAGCTGCACACCATCAGCGACGAGGCCTGGGACTTCGTCGTGAAGATCAACCTGTACGGCCCGTTCTACTGCATGCGCGCCGCCGTGCCCCTGCTCAAGCGCAACGGCGAACGCGGAGCGGCGGTCGTGAACATCTCCAGCGTCGGGGCCCTGGCGCCGTACCCGCTGCCGGCCGCGTATCCCGCCTCCAAGGCGGGCGTCCTCGGGCTGACCCGTGCCACGGCGGCCCTGCTGGGCGCGGACAACATCCGGGTGAACGCGGTGGCGCCGGCGGCGACGAAGACGCCGATGCTGCCCACGGACGAGGAGCTGCTCGCCTCGCTGCTGGACCTGCAGGTGCTCAAGCGCGCCGTGCCGCCCTCGGAGATGGCCGCGACGATCGTGTACCTCTGCTCGGACGAGGCCGCCTTCATCACCGGGCAGACGATCTCGCCCAACGGCGGATACGTGATGTGAGCAGAGCCGTGCCGGAGGGGATGAGCGCATGCAGCTGAGCGGGCCGGAGCCCGAGCCGGAGTTCGGCGGGACGGTGCACCTCGTGACCGGCGCCGCGGGGGGCGTCGGATCCGCTCTGGTGCGCCTGCTGCTCGCGCGCGGAGCCCGCGTCGTCGCCGAGGATCTCGACCCCGCCGTCGAGGAGGCCTTCGCGCACGACGACCGGGTCGTCGCTGTCGTCGGCGACGTCGCCGAGCCGGGGACCGCGCGCAGGGCCGTGCAGACTGCGCTCGACTCCTTCGGGCGGCTGGACGGTCTGGCCAACAACGCGGGCCGCTTCCTGCAGCGCTCGGCGGAGGACACGAGCGTGGAGGAGTGGGACGGGCTCATGGCGAGCAATGTGCGCGGCGCCTTCCTGCACACCCAGGCTGCTCTGGCGCCGCTCACCGGAACGCGCGGGGCGATCGTCAACACCGCGTCCATCTCCGGGCTCGTCGGCCTGCCGCAGCAGCTCGCTTACACCGCCACGAAAGGCGCGATCGTGCAGCTCACGCGAACCAGCGCCATCGAGTTCGCCGAGCGGGGAGTCCGGGTGAACGCCGTCGCACCGGGCGCGATCGCGACACCTTTCATGGATGAGGCGCTCGCGGACGCACCGGACAAGGATGCGGTGCTCCGGGCGATCGCCGCCAACCACCCCAACGGCAGGATCGCCCGGCCGGAGGAGGTCGCCGAGGCGATCGCCTTCCTGCTCTCCTCGCGCGCGAGCGCGATCACCGGGGCCATCCTGCCGGTCGACGGCGGGTACACGGCCCGCTGAGGCCGGCGGACGACAGGAGCGAGGCAGAGCGATGACGCAGATCGAGGGACGGGTCGCCGTGGTGACCGGAGGGGCCTCCGGCATCGGCCGCGGCATCGCCGAGCAGCTGATCGCCGAGGGCGCGACCGTGGTGATCGCGGATGTGCAGCAGGACGCCTTGGAGGCGACGGCGGCGCAGATCGGCGCGACCGGCGTCCGCGTCGACGTCACCGACCCGGCGAGCGTGCAGGCGCTCGCCGACGCCGTGCTCGACCGCTTCGGCCGGGTGGACATCGTGGTGAACAACGCGGGCATCGGGCCGCTCGCACGGATCAAGGAGCTCACCCTCCGCGACTGGAAGTGGATGCTCGACGTGAATCTGTGGGGCGTCATCCACGGCGTCACCGTGTTCCTGCCGCTGCTGGAGGCGAATCCTGAGGGCGGGCACATCGTGAACACCGCGTCCATGGCCGCATTCGCTCCCGACGCAGGGCTCGGCGCCTATGCGGTGACGAAGTTCGGCATCGCCGCCCTCACGGAGACCCTCGCCATCGAGCTCGCGCAGGACGGCTCCCGGGTGCGCGTCACGCTGCTGGCCCCGGGAACGGTGCGCACCAACATCGGCACCAGCTCCCGCAACCGTCCCGAGGGCCTCGAGGGCGGCCTGAAGGACGTGGACATCGCCCAGGAGGACTTCACCGAGGGCGTGCGCTGGATCGAGCCGATCGAGGCGGGCCGCGTCGTCACCCGCGCCATCCGCAACGACGAGCTCTATGCGCTCACGCACCCGGAATGGTTCGAGCCGCTGGTCGCGCCGCGCTTCGCGGCCATCCGCGCCGCCTTCGAGAAGTACGCCCCGGGCTCCGCGGCGGATCCCGGCACCAGGAGAGGATGAACATGGGCCAGACGATGCGCGCCGCGCTGCTGAGGCAGATCAACGAGCCGTTCTCGATCGAGCAGGTCGAGCTGCTCGAGCTCGACCCGCACCGCGTGCTCATCAAGACGCACGCGAGCCCCTTCTGCTCGACGGACGTCGTGAACTGGAGCGGCGGACTGTACAAGATCCCGCCGACCATCCTCGGCCACGCCTCCATCGGCGAGATCGTCGAGGTCGGCTCGAAGGTCGAGCGACTGCGGCCCGGCCAGCGGGTCGTCGTGCCGGGCACGCCCGAGTGCGGCACCTGCTACTACTGCTCCATCGGGGAGCCCTGGCAGTGCTCGGAGCTGTTCGACCTGGGCGGCATCTATCCCGACGTCGCCCGCACCCACGAGGGCCTGCTGGTGAACTGCGCGGGCTGCGTGGGCGGCTACGCCGAGTACATGAGCATCTCGGAGAACCAGGCGTTCCCGGTCGAGAGCGATCTGGACTCGGAGACGCTCTCGATGCTGGGCTGCGGCATCACCACCGGCGTCGGCAACGTGTTCAACGTCGCGAAAGTGAAGCCCGGCGAGACCGTCGTCGTGGTCGGCGCCGGGCACATCGGCCTCTGGTCGGTGCAGGCGGCCGTGCTCGCGCAGGCCGGCACGGTGATCAGCGTCGAGCCGATCGAGCGCCGCCGGCGGATCGCGGGCGAGCTGGGCGCGGAGCACCTGATCGATCCCGACGCCGTCGACGCGGTGGCCGCGGTGAAGGAGCTCACCGCGGGCCGCGGCGCGGATGTGGTCATCGAGGCTGCCGGCGCCACGGACGCCCAGCGCCTGGCGCTGCTGCTGAGCCGGCGCGCCGGGCGCGTGGTCTACACGGGGCTGCAGCGAGGCGGCGCCGAGGTGACGGTCCCGCAGGTCGAGATGGCCCTGCAGAGCCGGCAGCTGCTCAGCTCGCAGAGCGGGAACGTGCACCAGCGCAGCGACATCCCGCGCTACATCACCATGCTGGAGAAGGGCCACCTCCGGGCGGACAAGATCGTCACGAACCGCTACGACCTCTCCGAGCTGGACACCGCGCGCGATCGCTCGGGCAGCAAAGAGGACATCACCGGCCTCATCGTCTTCGAGCACTAGAGCTGCCGGCATCCCGCCGACGCGCAGCCCCCAGGAAGGAACCAGCCATGCCGTACACCCTGCCCGACTCCCTCGCCTCCTACCCGGTCCGCTCGGTGCGCAAGGGCCAGTTCTGGATCCCCGGCGAGCGGGTGAGGACCCACGACGGCCTCGCGCAGCGCGCGCCGTCCTTCGTGGAGTGGGAGGCGCCGGAGCAGATCACCCGGCCGTACCCTCTCGTGCTCGTGCACGGCGGCGGCGGCCAGATCAGCGACTGGCGCGGAACCCCCGACGGGCGCCCGGGCTGGACCGACCTCTTCGTCGACGCCGGCTACGCGACCTTCGTCGTGGACCGCCCCGCGCACGGCCGCTCCTGGTCGCACCCCGACGTCGTCGGCGCGCCCGGCGACCCCTTCACCTATGAGCGAGCCGTGGGCCTCTTCTCCGCGCCCGTGCCCGGCCACGACCAGGCGGCCTGGGCCGATGAGCCGGGCGACGAGAACCTCGACCAGCTCGTCGCGGGCATGGGCTATCTGCCGCTGGACCTGGCCGAGTCGCACCGGATGGACCAGGACCGCATCTCGCGGCTGCTGGATCGCATCGGCCCGGCGATCCTCGTCACCCACTCCGCAGGCGGCCCCTCCGGCTGGCTCGTCGCGGACGCCCGCCCCGAGCTGGTCAAGGCGATCGTCGCGATCGAGCCGATGGGCCCGCCCTTCGCGGACTTCGGCCCGCACGGCAGGCTCGACTACGGCCTGTCGGCAGCGCCGCTGAGCTACCAGCCGCCCGTGAGCGACCCGGCCCGCTTCGCCCAGGATCCGTCGGCGCACCGCCTGCCCTGGTTGGAGGGCCTGCCCGTGGTGTTCGTGGTCGGGGCGGCATCGCCCTTCACGGAGTGGACCCCGCAGTCCGTGGAGTTCCTGAACGCGGTGGGCGCCTCGGCGGAGTTCATGAACCTGGGCGATCATGGTGTCGCGGGCAACGGCCACGCGATGATGCTCGAGCGGAACTCGGACGAGGCGATCGTGCCGATCCTGGACTGGATCGCGAAGATCTCCTGACGGGATTCGCCGGGCGGCCGCAACCACACTCAACGACGAGAGGACGAACGATGAGCTACGAGCTGCCGGAGGCGCTGGCCTCCTACCCGCTGCGCACGAGCCGGCGCGGGCACTTCTGGATCCCGGGCGAGCTCGTCCGGGACTCGCCCTTCGGCACCGTGATGCGGGCGCCGATGTTCGTGCAGTGGGAGGCTCCTGCCGAGGTCACGCATCCCTATCCGGTGATTCTCGTGCACGGCGGCGGCGGGCAGGGCACCGACTACACGGGGACCCCGGACGGCCGGCCGGGCTGGCTGGACCGCTTCGTGCAGGAGGGCTACCTCACCTATGTGGTCGATCGGCCGGGCCACGGCCGCTCCTGGTTCCACCCGGGCGTGGTGGGCGAGCCGGGGGGCATGTTCCCCTACGAGGCCGCTGCCGGCCTGTTCTCCGCCCCGGTCCCCGGGCATGACAAGGCGCCGTGGACGGGCGAGCCGGGGGAGGAGCTGACCGATCAGCTGGTCTCCGGCATGGGCTTCGTCCACGCGGACTACGCCGAGGTCAACCGGATGGACGCGGACCGGCTGGCGAAGCTGCTGGACCGCACGGGACCGGCGATCATCGTCACGCACTCCGCCGGCGCCCCGGCCGGCTGGCTGGTGAGCGAGCTGCGGCACGAGCTCGTCAAGGCCCATGTCGCCATCGAGCCGATCGGTCCGGCCTTCGGCGGGTTCCCCGGTCTGGGCTCGCTGACCTGGGGCCTGTCGGCCCTCAAGCCCGTGCTCGAGCCGGAGCCGCAGACGCCGGAGGAGCTGCAGGCGGACCCCGGCGCCTTCCGCCAGCCCGGGCTGGCCGGCATCCCGACCGTCGTCGTGGTCGCGGGCAGCTCGCCCTTCACCGATTTCGAGGCGAGCGTGGCGGAATTCGTGAACGCGCTGGGCGGCCAGGCGGAGTTCCTCAACATCGCGGACCACGGCGTGCAGGGCAACGGCCACGCGCTCATGCTCGAGACCAACTCGGACGAGGCCGCCGGCCCGATCCTCGACTGGATCGCCCGCGTCTCCTGACGCGCGCCGCCCGGCACGGCGCCTTCGAGCGTGTGTGCCGGGCGGCTGCACATTTGACCAGACTGATTGTCGGACAATATTGACGCTCTATTGCTCGCGTGACTAGATTGGCACTGTCCGTCTTCGACCGGGCCAGTGCGGCGCTCTGACGGAGGAGCGCCGATCGACGTGGGGGAGCATGAGCCCTGCGCCGGCGGCCGAGGACATCTCTCTCAACGAGGAGCTCATCCCACTATGGCGCTTTCACCGCGGCCGGCCGAAGGCCAGCCGATCGTCTTCCGGAACGGCATCGTCCTGACGATGGACGACAAGCACACGGTCTACAAGAACGCGGACGTCCTCGTGATCGACGACACGATCGCCGAGGTCGGGCCGCAGCTGCAGGTCCCGGAGGGCACCTTCGAGATCGATGCCAAGAACGGCATCATCATGCCCGGCATGGTCGACACGCACCGGCACATGTGGCAGACGGCGATGCGCGGCTACGGCGCCGACTGGACGCTCACGCAGTACTTCGTCTGGTACTACCTGCAGTACGGCAAGCTCTTCCGGCCGGAGGACTACTGGGCGGGCAACGCGATCTCGGCGCTGGACGCGGTGGAGTCCGGCATCACCACGACCGTGGACTGGTCGCACGGGCAGCGCACCGTCGAGCACGCCGAGGCCGCGATCGACGCCCTGGTGAACGCGCCCGGCCGCTACGTGATGGGCTTCGGCAACATCTTCGGCGGCCCCTGGGAGTGGACGGCCGACCCGGCCTACCGCACCCTCATCGAGAAGTCGCAGGAGGACTCGCGTCTGCTCGGCGTCCAGCTCGCCTTCGACGTCACCGGCGACCCGTCCTTCCCCGAGCGCGCGGCCTTCGAGTACGCCGAGGAGCGCGGCATCCAGGTCTCCACCCACGCCGGCGTCTGGGGCGCGACGAACGACGAGGGCGTCCGCCTGATGTACGAGAACGGCTTCGCCCACGAGAACACGATCTACGTGCACGCGGCGACGCTGAGCAACGACTCCTACCAGCGGATCGCGGCCTCCGGAGGCTCCGTCTCCCTCGCCACGGAGAGCGAGCAGAGCTGCGGTCAGGGCTACCCGCCCTCGCACGCGCTGCGCTCGCACGACATCCCCGTTTCGCTGTCCATGGACACGAGCGTCTGGTTCAGCGCCGACCTGTTCGCGGCGATGCGTGCGACCATCGGTGCGGACCGCGCCTGGGAGCACACCAACGCGCACGAGACGGGCGAGACGGTCACGCACTCGCACCTGCGCGTGGAGCACGTGGTCGACTGGGCCACCACCGGTGGCGCGAAGGCGCTGGGCAAGGACTCGCTCATCGGCTCGCTGGAGAAGGGCAAGAAGGCGGACATCGTCCTCATCAAGAACGAGGACTCCCCGACGATGACCCCGATCATCAACCCCTACGGCCACGTGGTCATGCAGGCCAACCGCGGCGATGTGCACACCGTGCTGGTGGACGGCAAGCTCAAGAAGTTCGAGAACAAGCTCGTGGACGTCGACCTCGCCTCCGTCAAGGCGAAGCTGGAGTCCACCATCGAGTACCTCAGCTCGCAGATGGGCGAGGAGCAGTGGGTCAAGGAGCAGAACCCGGACATTCCCGAGACCAAGGTGCTCGACAACCCGTACACGTACACCGAGTACCGCTCCGACGCGACGCACCAGGCCTACGAGACGCCGGTCGCCGAGTAGCGCGGCAGCAGACGAGGAACGCCCCGGGGAGGACCCCCGGGGCGTTCCTCGTCTGCAGGCCCGAGCGGCCCCGCCTCAGCGGAAGCTCGTGAACAGGCCGTTGACGTCGCGCAGCTCCAGCGAGGCGTCCCGCGCCGCGTCGGCCTCGTCCAGGCTGTACTCGCGGGTGACGAAGCCCTTCGGGTCCAGCTCGCCGGACTCCAGCATGCCGATCCAGCGCGCGAAGTCCCGGTGCGGGGTGATCTGCCCGTTCTGGCAGCCGCAGACGCGCTTGCCGTGGATGGTGAGAGCGCTCTGCGGGATCGACACCTCGGCCCGGGAGTGCGAGACGCCCATGAGCACGACCGTGCCGGCGCGCCGAGCCATCTCGACCGCCTGACGCGCGGCGACCTCGGGGCCGGCGGCCTCGATGACGACGTCGGCGCCGCGGCCCTCGGTGAGCGAGCGGACCACTTCCACCGCGTCCTCGCGGATCGCGTCGACGGTGTCGGTGGCGCCCATCGACGCGGCGAGGGCGCGCCGCCCGGGCACCACGTCGATCGCGATGATCCGTGCGGCGCCGGCGATACGGGCGCCCTGCACGGCCCACAGCCCGAGGTGGCCCAGTCCCAGGATCGCGACCGTCTGTCCGGGCTGCACCTCGCCGATCGTGAACACCGCGCCCAGGGCGCTGGAGATGCCGCAGCCCAGCAGCGCGGTGACGCGATCGGGCAGGTCCGTCTCCAGTCGATGGGTCTGGTTGCGGTTCACGAGCATCGCCTCCGCATAGCCGCCGACGCGGCCGGCCGCCCGCAGCTCGCGGCCATCGGGCGTCTGCGCGACGACCGGCACCGGCATCTCGGTGAGCCAGGAGCACTGGTCGGGGCGGCCCAGCCGGCAGAAGAAGCACTCGCCGCACTCTGGAGTGCCCGCCACGAGCACCCGGTCGCCCGGGCGCAGATCGGTCACGGCCGATCCGACGGCCTCGACGACGCCCACACCGGTGTGCCCCATGATGACCGGCGGCTGCATGGGGCGCATCGCCCGCCATCCCATCCAGTCCGTGGAGCAGAACGGCACCGCCGTCGTGCGCACGAGCAGCTCTGTCGGCTCCGGGTCGCGGAAGTCGACCTCGGACACGGCGAAAGGCTCGTAGAACTCGTCCAGGTAGGAGGCCCGGTAGCGTCCCGCGCTCATCGCGTCCTCCCTCAGCCCCGGTACCGAGCCGGCCAGACTCCGTGCCGGCCGGGGGAGAGGATCCCCTTCGGGTCCACGGCGTCCTTGATCCGCTGCACGAAGCGGCGGTAGGCGTGATCGTTGAAGGAGTACTGCTCGGCGGCGAGGTCCATGATGTCCACGTGGGCACGGTACTCGCCGTAGCCCAGAGCGCCGAGCTCCGCGATGAGCTTCTTCACCGTGTCGAAGGACGCCTTCACCTGGGCCTCGTTGTTCACGTCGAAGCTCAGGCTGCTGACGATGATCGCGCTGCGGTCGTTGGTGGGGAAGATCGCGCACACGAAGTTCGTGCCCACCTCCTCGATCACGCGGGCCTTGATGAGGTTCGCGACCTTCACGACCTCCTCGCCGATGAGCGGCACCACAGGCGAGAAGCCGATGTGACCGACGAAGTCCGGCATCTGCTCCATCATGTCCAGGCTCGGCACTCCGGCCGAGATGCGGTCCATGAAGCCCGCGCTCTCGATCGTGTCCCAGTTCTCGGCGGTGTAGGTGGCCAGGTGGTCCACACGCCCGCCCTCGATCGCCGTCCACGCTTCGCGGATACGGCCGATGTAGTGCTCGACCACCTCGGGGTCGCCCCACAGGGCCGTGCGCACGCCCCAGCGCCCGATCCCCGTCTCGTCGGCCAGCCTGTCCAGCCGTTCCTCCGACCAGGTGGCGTCCGCTCCGGGGAACATGCCCATGTGCTCGGGGAACTGAGTCCCCATGGTGATCGTGTTCTGCACATTGGGCACCCCGCGGATCACGCCCTCCAGGCGCAGCTCGCGGATGATGTCCAGCGCGGGTGCGAGCTGGTGGTCGCGCGGGATGCTGAGGTACAGCGGCGCGTAGGCGCGCGGCCGGCGCATGAGCCACACGCCCATGCGGGTCACGATGCCGTAGTTGGACTGCATGAACAGCGGGTCGAGCACCGGGCCGAGGCCGCGCTTGTAGAGGTGCCAGGAGGCGTTGCCGGGGATCGCGCCCATTCCGGTGCGCAGGAGCGAGCCGTCGGCGAGGACCACCTCCAGGCCGCACTGCGCGGCGAAGTCCGAGCCGTAGGGCAGATAGGTCATGCCGTTGTCCAGCGAGTTGCCGATCACGGATCCCCAGCCGATGTCCGGCACGGAGAGCATGAGGTCGTCGTTGCCCGACTCCTTGAGGGCGTCGTAGAGGTCGAACCAGCGCACGCCCGGCTCGACGATCGCGTAGGCCAGCTCGCGGTCGATCTCCAGCACCTTGTTCATCCGGCGGAAGCTGATCAGCACGGAGCCGCGCACCCGCGGCGAGGGTCCGCCGTAGCCGTTGTTGCGCCCCTGGGAGGAGGTCCACACCGGCACCTCGAACTCGTTCGCGATCCGCACGATCTCCTGCACCTGCTCCGTGCTGGACGGGAAGAGCACGAGCGAGGAGTCGTAGCTGCGGTCTGGCTGATACCAGTAGGGGTCCCGGTACTGGTCCCGCTCCTGGTCGCTCACCAGGGCGGCGTCACGGCCCACGACGTCGATGAAGCGCCGGCGCACCTCCTCCGGCAGCTCGAACGCGGCGGCGGGGGTCGCCTCCTGGGTGCTCGGGTCGGACATCGTCATCCTCCGGATCGGGCCACATCGCCAGCTGGTCCGACAATTTTCGGACTCGAGTTCCATACTCTCATCCCGGTCGCTGAGCTGACAAACGAGGACGCCTCCTCGCGCAGCTCGCGGCAGCCGGCCCTTCAGGCTCCGTGCTCAGGCCCGCGCGAGGATGGCGCGCAGCGCCTCGCGCAGCGTCGCCGTGGCGTCGGGCACGCCCTGCCGGCAGCGGAAGGCCACGTGCTTGTCCGGACGGACGAGGAGCACGCCGTCCTCCTCGATGTCCGAAAGCCTCGCCCAGTCGAAGTACGGGTCCTCCAGCTCCTGCCCCGGCCCCACGACGTTGACGAGGATCGGAACGCCGAGCTCCGCCGAGGCCGCCTCGGCGGCCGGGCGCCACATCGCGGCCCCGTTGATGCCGGTGAACATGCTGAACACCCCGCTGCCGGCCGCGTCGAGGGTGGACACCTTGCGGCCGGAGGCGTCCAGCAGCCAGGCGTGCGGCAGATGCGAGCCGGGAACGGTGGAGGGCTCGTAGTAGAGGTCGGGGTCGCGCCGGGGCGCAGGAGGCTCCGTGCCGTCCGGCACGATCGCCCCGGACTCGTAGAACTGGCCGAGCTCCACGCCCAGGGCGTTGAACTCGTAGTTCTTCAGCTCCATCGCGACACGCAGCGCGGCCCGGCGGGCGGCGCCCTCCTCGCTCGCGTCCTTGCGGGAGTCGATGTTGCGCTGCATCTGCACCGGGTCGCTGGTGTCCAGCACGCCCAGCGCCTCGAAGGCCGGGGCGAACTCGCCGGAGGACTTGTTCGCGCGGGTGACGATCCGCTTCGCCACGGGAGCGCGCTCGGGAGTGTAGCTGTCCAGCAGCCCCGGTCCCGCCCAGCCCTTGAGCACGTAGGCGATCTTCCACGCGAGGTTGTAGGCGTCCTGCACGGAGGTGTTCGAGCCCAGGCCGTTCGACGGCGGGTGGCGGTGGATCGCATCGCCCATGCAGAAGACCCGCCCGTTGGACAGGGTGGTCGCGTACATGTCGTTGTTGCCCCACAGGTTGTAGGAGACGATCTCGATGGGCAGATCGGGGATGCCGATGAGATCGCGCGCGATGCGGATCGCGTCCGCCTCGGTGAGCTCAGGCGCGGGCTGGCTGATGTCGTAGCCCCACACGATGAGCCACTCGTTCCACGGGCGCACCATGCGCAGCAGGCCCATGCCGATCCCGCCGATGTTCGCACCCGGGCGCAGCACCCAGTACAGGACGCTGTGCCGGCTCTCCACGAGTTGCGACAGATCCGCCTTGAAGATGATGTTCATCGAGCCGGCGACGTCCATGCGGCCCTCGAAGCTCAGGCCGATCTCCTTCGCGATCTCCGATCGCGCCCCGTCCGCGCCGATGAGGTACTTCGAGCGCACGAGGTACTCATGGCCGGTGACGCGGTCGCGCAGGTGCGTGGTCACGCCGTCCTCGTCCTGCTCATGCCCCAGGTACTCGGTGCTGAACAGCGCGCGCGCGCCGAGCTCGACGGCGCGGCGCAGGATGATCGGCTCGAGGTAGGTCTGCGGGATGTCGCAGTTCATGGTCGGCGAGGCCGACTCGTAGTCGCCCTGGCGGTCGGGGCCGGTGCCCCAGGTGTGGATGCGGCCGAGCTCCTCGCCGGCCAGCGCGGTGCAGAAGACCGTGTCGCCCATGAGGTGGTGCGGCGTCGCGTCGAGCGCGACGCGGTCCTCGATGCCGTGGTCGCGGAACACCTCCATCGCGCGCTGGTTGGTGATGTGCGCCCGCGGCGTGTTCGCGGTCCAGCGGTACTTCGTGATGAACAGGACGTCGACGCCGAGCTTCGCCAGGCACATGGCGGCTGTGCCGCCGGCCGGGCCCACGCCCACCACGAGGACATCGGTCTGAGACGACACGGGCAGATCGGGCAGGCTCATCGCTGTGCTCTCCTTCCACGGCCGGCGGCCGCGCGTTCTCGTCGCTGCGCCGGCTCGCAATTGCGCGCCTGCGGGCCGCACGGCTCGGAGGGCGCGCCACGGCGCCGGACGGCTCGATTATCGCCATGCCTTCGCGGCTCACGCGGCGAGGAGGCCGCGGCTGTCAACAGTATGTCGGGAATGCTCAAGCAGGCGGGCGCGGCGCCCCTGGGGCCTGTGAGGAGCGCCGCAGCTCGCTGGGGGCCACCCCGAAACGGGCGCCGAAGGCGCGCGTGAAGTGCGCGTGCGAGGTGAAGCCGCATTGACGCGCGACGCTCCCGATCGCCGGCGTGCCCGGGCCGCGCAGCAGTGCGCACGCCCGCGCCAGACGCCGCTCGAGGATCTCACGGGCGACGGTGGTCTCCTGCTCGCGGAAGACGCGCGAGAGCTGACGCTCGCTCAGGCCGACGGCGGCCGCGACCCGGGGCACCGAGAGGCGTGGATCGCCCAGGTGCTGCTCGATGAAGCGCAGCGCCGCCCGACGATAGGCCGCCGCGCTCTCCCTGCCCTCGCGGGAGAAGGCGGCGCCCAGCAGCTGGATCGCCTCGTCCTCCGCGCGCTCGGCGCTGCCCGCGTCCCCGCGCACGGTCGCGCCGACCAGCCGCGCCAGCGAGGCGGCATGCGGGTCGGCGCCTGCGCCGTGGAACCGCAGCGTGGTGGGCTGCAGAGGGGCCGGATGGTCGGCCAGCCCTTCGAAGACCGGGCGGGGCACCTTGAGCACCAGCTCCTCCAGGCCGCGCGCGAATCCGCGCGAGAACGGCTGGCTCACGTCGCACACCAGCAGCTCGCCAGGGCGGACCAGCAGGACGCCGTCGCGGTGGTAGAAGAACGACTCGCCGGCCAGCAGGAAGTAGAGGACGACCTCGTCTCGCCCTCCCTCCGAGATGTGCCTGCCGGTGCGCTCCACCACGTGGCTGCTCGCGCGGACGCGCGCGAAGTCCAGCGCCCCGGTCCGGGCGTTCAGCTCCCAGGCGTCCAGAGGCCGGTCGTCCAGGGTGCGACAGGTCAAGCCGAGCAGTGCCCGGGCGTTGTGATCCTCCCAGAGGTCGACGCGGTCCTCCGCGTCCACCTCCGCGGTGGAGAAGCGTTGCAGTGTGAGCGCCATTGCATCACCCGTCCCCGTCGTGCCGTGAACGAATCCGAGAGCATTCTAGGGCCGCCGGGCGTAGGATGGCGACACGAAGCGAACAGATGTTCGCATCGTGAACCCTTCCCGTCCCGTGTCCGCGTGTCGAAGGAGATCCCGGTGGAGTTCGCGTACCAGTCGCTCCCGTATCGCGTCCTGTTCGGCACCGGCTATGCCCGCACCCGCCTGGCCGAGGAGGTCGAGGCGCTGGCGCTCAGCCGCATCATGCTCATCGCTGCCGAGGCGGAGGCCGGGCTCGCCGACGAGCTGCAGCGCCCCATCGCGGACAGGATCGCGGTGCGCTACGCGAACGTCCGCCCGCACGTGCCCGACGAGGTCGCGCAGGACGCGCGGCGCGTCGCGGCCGAGCACCAGGTCGACGGGCTGCTGTCCATCGGCGGCGGCTCGACCACCGGGACGGCGAAGATCGTGGCCCTGTCCACCGGCCTGCCGATCCTCGCGGTGCCGACCACCTTCGCCGGATCGGAGATGACCCCGGTGTGGGGCCTCACCACCGCCTCTCGCAAGGAGACCGGGGTGGACCCGCGGGTGCAGCCCAAGAGCGTCGTCTACGACCCCGAGCTCGTCGCCACCCTGCCCCCGGAGCTGACCGTGGCCTCCGCCCTGAACGCGATGGCGCACTGCGTGGAGGCGTACTGGACGCCGAAGGCGAATCCGGTCATCTCGGCGATCGCGACCGAGGGCGTGCGCGCCCTGTCGGGCGGCCTGCGCGCGCTGCACGCCGGCACGGACGCGGCCGACACGGCGCGCGAGCAGGTCCTCTACGGCGCCTTCCTCGCCGGCATGTCCTTCGCAGCGGCGGGCTCCGGACTGCACCACAAGATCTGCCACGCCCTGGGCGGCGCCTTCGACCTCCCGCATGCGCAGACGCACGCGGTGGTGCTGCCGCACGTGCTCGCGTTCAACGCTCCCGCCGTCCCCGCTGTGGCGCAGCGCATCGCCGACGCCCTCGGCGCTCAGGACGCCGTGCAGGGCCTGCTCGGGCTCAACAGGGAGATCGGAGCCCCGCGCGGCCTGCGCGAGCTGGGCCTGAGCGAGCAGCAGCTGGATGAGGCGATCGGCATCGTGGGGGAGAAGCTTCCCATCGAGAACCCGAGGCCCGTGGGGCCGGAGGACATCGCGACGATCCTCCGCGGCGCCTACGGCTGAGTCCGCCACGGTGCGGCTGCCACGGCGCGGCTGTCACACCGTGCCGCTGCGCCGCTGGTGCCCGCGGGCGCTCTCGCGCTAGTGGCGGGCGGCGACGTCGGCCTCGATCGACGCCGCGGTGCGCTGCAGCGTGCGCAGGAACTCGGTCTCCAGCCGCTCGAGGGACACCCGGGAGGAGTGCGCCGAGGCGTTCACCGCGGCGACGACCTCCCCGCGGGAATTGCGCACAGGCACCGCGACCGAGCGCACACCCACCTCGAGCTCCTGGTCGATGACGCAGTAGCCCTGCGCGCGCACGGCGAGGATCGTCTGGCGCAGGGCGTCCACCGAGGTGATCGTGTTCGAGGTCATCGGCTCCAGCTCGACTCTGCCGAGGAACTCGTCCAGCTCCTCATCGGGCAGACCGGCGAGCAGGACGCGGCCCATGGAGGTCGTCGTCGCGGGCAGCCGGGAGCCGACGGCGAGGTTGATCGACATGATGCGATTCGTGGCCGACCGGGCGATGTAGACGATCCGGTCGTCGTCGAGCACCGAGGCGCTGCAGGACTCGTGCAGCGCCTCCGCCGCGTGGGTCAGGTGGTCTGCCGCGATCGCGGCGAGGGAGAAGGAGGAGAGGTAGGCGTAGCCCAGCTGCAGCACCGCGGGGCGGAGGAAGAAGTAGCGGTCCTCGCTGCCCACGTAGCCCAGATGCTGCAGGGTCAGCAGGAAGCGCCGCGCCGCGGCGCGGGTGAGCCCGGTGTCGCGGGCGACCTCGGAGAGCGAGAGCCGCGGCCGTGCCTCGGAGAAGCAGCGGATGACGGACAGCCCGCGCTCCAGCGACTGGACGAACTCCGCCGGTCGGGCCGAGCCTTCCTCGAGCTCCAGCTCGTCGATCGAATCGAATGCCATGGCCGTGCTTTCCTTCGTGCAGCGGGCGCTCCAGTTCGCGCTGGGAGCTTCAGTGGGAGGCCGTGCCGCTCGCCGCCTCGATGAGGCGCCTGCTCGCCTGGACGGCCTCATCGGAGACGATGTGCTCGTCCCCCTCGAAGACGAGGAGCTCGACCTGCGCCCCGCTCGCCTCGAGCGCGTCGCGGGTCTGCTCAGCGCGGGCGAGGGGGACCCACGGGTCGCGGCTGCCCAGGCTCATGAGGACGGGTAGGCCCGCCAGAGCCGCGACGGGTTCAGGCTGCGGCGTGTCCTCCGGCCCCTGGTAGCCCCCGGTGAGCAGCAGTGCGCCCGCGAAGCGCCGCGGCTGCTCGCCGAGCGGGCCGCCGAGCAGGAAATGGCTGAGCAGGCAGGCGCCCTGCGAGAAGCCCGCGAGCACGACCCGCTCCGTGCCGAAGCCTGCCTCCTGCAGCAGCTGCAGGGCACGTTCGATGGCCGCTACCCCGCCGTCCAGGCCGGGCTGGTTCTCCTCGAGCGGCCGAAGGAACGACGCCGGATACCAGCTGGCGTCGTCGGCAGCGGGCGCCGCGATGAAAGCGTCCACGTCGATGCGCTCGAAGAGCATCCGCATGTATCCCGGCCCCTGACCGCGACCGTGCACGGCGAGCACGGCGATCGGCGCCGAGGAGGGGTCGCTGCCCCAGGTCTCGATGGTCCCGCGCGAATGCGGCAGCACCTCGTTGTGCAGGCCCGCCATCGGCTCCCGCTCTCTCGCTACTCGATCTTGGACGCCGCGCTGAGCTTGTGCCAGGTGCGGTTGTGGTACACGAGGGGGTGCGACTCGGCCGCGTCGGCCTCGTGGCTGCCCGCCTGGGGAGCCTTGGCCTGCAGGGCGTGCACGACGACGACCGTCGAGTTGCCGGCCTCGAGCTTGTTGATGATCCGGCCGCGGATCCAGGTGTGCGCCGAGGGGAAGAACGGCTCGCCGGTGATCAGCCGCGACCAGATGCTCGTGTCGGCGAAACGGTCGATGCCGCTTGTCGCGCCCAGCTTGGCCAGGTCGAGCTGCTCGGCGCCCAGCAGGTGCACGACGACGGTGTCCGCCTTGCGGATCGTCGGCGTGCTCGAGGAGAACTCGGAGACCGAGAACACGAGCAGCGCGGGCTCGGCGCTGACGGAGAACACGGAGGTGGCGGTCAGCGCCACGGGACCGTCCCCGGCGTCGGCGGTGATGAGCGCGACGCCCGCCGGGTGGTTGCGGAAGGCCGCCTTGAAGTCGTCGGCGTTCAGGCCGCCGGCATCGTAGGGTGCGAGCTCCTGCTCGTTCTCGTCGCCGGGGTGGTTCTGCTGCGTGGCTGCCACGTTGCACCTTCGATTCGCTACGATGGGCTGGGCGGATTGCACCCTGTCCAGGCGAGAGTCGGACTCACGAGGAAGTGAATTCGGCTTCCGCACACCTGTTCGATTAGTGAACACCAGCATGCTCTCGCGGTCTGGAAAAGTCAAACGGACGGCCGTAACCGTCAAGCCTCGGTAAAACTCCGGGTCAGCGCACCTTTCCTTGTTGGCCTGATCGTGTTCCCCGGGGCCGCCGGCCCTTGCGCGGGCTGCGCAGCGCTGCGTTCCTCGTTGACGCTCGCCCTGCCCCGGGTGGATATTCGGTACCTACTACGCACAAACATGCGTCATCCGAACGATGGTGTTCGAGGAGAGGCAATGACATCACCCGACCGTGCGGCTGGACAGCGTGTCCGCCGTCTCATCGCGCCCGCCGTGCTCGCGGTGGGCGCTCTCGTCCTCGCGGGGTGCTCGTCCTCCGCGCTCGGCGGAGGGGGAGGCTCGACCGCCGCGGCGGACGCGCCGATCAAGATCGGCTACGTGACCCCCCAGACCGGTTCGCTCGCCGCCTTCGGCGAGGCCGACAGCTTCGTCCTCGCGCAGATGAAGCAGTACTACGCGGACCACCCCGTGACCCTCGCCGACGGCTCGCAGCACCCGGTGGAGATCCTCTCCGAGGACACGCAGTCCGACTCGACGCGTGCTGCACAGGTCGCGTCCGACCTCATCGACCAGGGCGTCAGCCTGATCCTCGTCTCCTCCACCCCGGAGACGACCAACCCGGTCTCCGACCAGTGCGAGTCCGCGGGGGTGCCCTGCATCTCCACCGTCGCGCCCTGGCAGGCCTGGTACTTCGGCCGCGGAGGCACCCCGGACAAGGGCTTCCAGTGGACGTATCACTTCTTCTGGGGGCTGGAGGAGGCCGAGGCGGTCTACTCGGACATCTGGAAGAAGGCGGCCCCGGGCGCGACGAACGTCGGCGCCCTGCTGCCGAACGACTCCGACGGCAACGCCTGGGCCGACCCGGCCACCGGCTTCCCGCCCTTCATCCAGAGCCTCGGCCTGAACTGGACGAACCCGGGGGCCTACCAGGACGGCTCCACGGACTTCTCCGCGCAGATCTCCGCCTATAAGGCGTCGAACGCGCAGATCCTCATGGGCGTGCCGATCCCGCCGGACTTCACCACCTTCTGGAAGCAGGCGGTTCAGCAGGGCTACCACCCGCAGATCGCGACGATCGCGAAGGCGATCCTGTTCCCCTCCGCGGTGGAGGCGCTGGGCACGACGGGCAACAACCTGGGCACCGAGGTGTGGTGGTCGCCCTCGCATCCCTTCAGCAACTCCCTGACCGGACAGTCCTCCAAGCAGCTCGCCGATGCCTACACGCAGGCCACCGGCAAGCAGTGGACGCAGCCGCTGGGCTACGCGGACGCCCTCTTCGAGGTCGCGACCGCCGCCCTGCAGAAGTCCGCCTCGCTCCAGCCGGCCGACATCGCCAAGGCGCTGTCCACTCTCAAGGTGGACACCATCGCCGGGCCGGTGGACTTCGGCAACGGGCCTGTCCCCAACGTCTCGGACATGCCCCTCGTGGGCGGGCAGTGGCGGCTCCAGCCCGACGGCAGCTACGACCTCGTCATCGTCTCCAACAGCATCGCCCCGGAGATCCCGACCGGCGGTGTGCCTGAGCCGATCGACTGGGGCGGCCAGTGACGCAGCCTCCGCCGCTGCTGCAGGCCGAGGCGCTGAGCAAGCGCTACGGCAGGCTCTCAGTGCTCACCGGCCTCGACCTGCGGGTCGAGGCCGGTGAGGCGCTCGGCATCATCGGCCCGAACGGGGCGGGGAAGTCGACCCTGCTCGGGCTGCTCAGCGGCGCGGTCCGGCCCACCAGCGGGGTGCTCCGCTACGAGGGCGCGGACATCACGGCCAGGCCCGCCCAGTGGCGTGCTCGCCACGGCTTCGCCTGCAGCTTCCAGATCCCGCGGCCGTTCGGCGGGATGACGGTGCTTGAGAACCTCCTCGTCGCCGCGACCTTCGCCGGGAACCAGCGCGGTCGCTCCGCCCGCGAGCAGGCTCTGGAGGCCATGCTGCGCTCGGGGCTGGGAGCCTTCGCCAACACTCCGGCGGGCCAGCTGCGCCTGCTGGACCGCAAGCGCCTCGAGGTCGCGCGGGGGCTCGCCGCCGCACCGCGCCTGCTCCTGCTCGACGAGATCGCCGGCGGCCTCACCGAGGCCGAGGTGCCCGAGCTCGTCGAGCTCGTCCGCGGCGTCGTCGCCTCGGGCGTGACCGTGCTGTGGATCGAGCATGTCGTGCACGCCCTGACGGCCGTGGTCAGCCGGCTCATGTGCCTGACCTACGGCGAGGTGATCGCCGAGGGCTCGCCCCAGGAGGTGCTGGACAGCCCGCGGGTGCGCAGCGTCTACCTGGGGCTCGACCCGGAGGAGACCGTGGAGATGGACCGCCATGCCTGAGAGCCCCCTTCTGGAGGTCGAGGAGCTGCACGCGGCCTACGGGCAGCTTCCCGCGCTGCACGGCATCAGCCTGAGCCTCGCCGAGTCGGAGACCCTCGCCGTGATCGGGGCGAACGGCGCAGGCAAGTCCACGCTGCTGAAGGCCATCGCCGGGCAGATGCAGCCCACCCGCGGCACGATCCGCTTCCGCGGGCGCGACATCACCCGGCTGCCGGCCTGGCAGCGAGCGCGGGAGGGCATCGTCATGGTCCCGGAGGGACGGCGGCTGTTCCCCTCCATGTCGGTGGAGGAGAACCTGCTCGTCTCGCGGGCGACGAAGCGGCCCGGGCCGTGGACGCTGGAGAGCGTCTACGAGCTCATGCCTCTCGTCGCCCAGCGCCGCGAGCGCAGGGCCCGGGACCTGTCCGGAGGCGAGCAGCAGGCCACCGCGATCGCCCGGGCGCTCATGGCGAACCCGGATGTGCTGCTGCTGGACGAGGTCTCCCTCGGCCTGGCGCCGGCGATCATCGTGCAGCTGTATCAGAGCCTGCCGGCCATCCAGGCGCAGGGCACGGCGGTGCTGGTGGTCGAGCAGGACGTGCGGCAGGCGCTCTCGGTCTCCGACCAGGTGCACTGCCTCCTGCAGGGGCGCACCTCCCTGGCCGGAAGCGGCTTCGACATGGACGAGATCTCCCGCGCCTACTTCGGCACCTGACGCGCCCCAGCGACGAACCCTCGACGACGACGGAACGGACCGGATGAACATCATCGACGCCCTCATCCAGGGCATCCTCCTCGGCGGCCAGTACGCGCTGTTCGCGGCCGGCCTGTCCCTCATGTTCGGCGTGATGAGGCTCGTGAACCTGGCCCACGGCGACTTCGCCGTGCTCTCCGCCTACGGCGCCGTCATCATCGTGAACGCCTTCGTGATCTCGCCGCTCATCGCGGTCCTCATCGTCACGCCGATCGTCGCGGCCCTCGGCTACGTGCTGCAGCGGTTCCTCCTGCAGCGCACCCTCGAGGCCTCGCCGCTGCCGTCGATCCTGGTGACCTTCGGGCTGTCGATCATCATTCAGAACGTCCTGCTGCTCACGATGTCCGCCGATCAGCGGCGCCTGACGCTCGGGCCCTTCGACACCGCCTCGATCGGCGCCGGCGGGCTGCATGTGGGACTCTTCCCGCTGTCGGTCTTCCTGCTCGCGGTGATCCTGCTGCTGGCCGTGTGGTGGTTCATCCAGCGCACGCCCTATGGCCGGCTGATCCGCGCAGTGAGCGACGACCCGGCGACGGTGCAGCTGTCCGGGGTGAACCCGCTGCGGGTATACGGCGTCGCCGCGGCGATCGCCTTCGGCCTCGTCGCCGTCGCGGGCATCGCCTCGGGAGTGCAGACCTCCTTCAACCCCACAGCCGGCTCCTCGCTGCTGCTGTTCGCCTTCGAGGCGGTCATCATCGGGGGCCTGGGCAACCTCTGGGGCACCCTGCTCGGCGCGGTCATCCTCGCCGTCGCGCAGACGGTCGGGGGCGTGTTCTTCCCCGCTCAGCAGATCCTCATCGGCCACCTCGTCTTCCTCGTCTTCCTCGCGGTGCGACCGCAGGGCCTGCTGAAGGGATCGGTGACGGCATGACCACCGTGGCATCCACGAGCGCCTCGTCTGCGAGCGGCGTGCCCGAGCTGCGGGTGCGGCGCTGGGACCGGACCTCCGTCGTCGGCACGGCCGTCCTCGCGCTGGCCGGGCTGGTCCTGCTCGCCGGGCCGTACCTGTTCGACGTGGGCACGATGAGCCAGCTGGTCGAGCTGTTCGTCTACATCATCATCGCGGCGATGTGGAACCTGCTCGCCGGCTACGGCGGCATGCTCTCCATCGGCCAGCAGGCCTACATCGGGCTGGGCGCCTACGGCATCGTCGGCATCGCCGACCTGCTCGGCGTGAACCCCTTCCTGTCCATCCCGCTGGCGGCCATCGCCTGCGGCATCGTCGCCATCCCCATCTCCTACCTGGCCTTCCGCCTCGTCGGCGGCTACTTCGCCATCGGCACCTGGGTGATCGCCGAGGTGATCCGGCTCATCGTCGGCCAGGTGCCCGCCTTCGGGGCAGGCGCCGGCTACTCGCTGCGCTCCTTGTCCGGCATGGACCGCAGTCTGCGGATCTCCCTGGTCTTCTGGGCGGCCCTCGTCGTGCTCATCGCGATCGTCGTCGCCTGCGTGCTGTTCGCCCGCTCCCGGCGCGGCCTCGCGCTCACCGCGGTCCGCGACGACCCGGTGTCCGCGGCCACCTCCGGCGTCGCGGTGCAGAGCTCCAAGCGGGTCGTCTTCGTCGCGGCCGCGATGGGCACCGGCGCCGCGGGCGCCATCCTCGCGCTGCAGAACCTCAGGGTGCAGCCCACGGCGATGTTCGACGTGCAGTGGTCGGCCTACATGATCTTCATCGTGATCATCGGCGGTCTGGGCACCCTGGAGGGCCCGATCCTCGGCGCGATCGTGTTCTTCGTGCTGCGCGAGGTCCTCTCGCCGTACGGGCCGCTCTACCTCATCGTGCTCGGCGTCGTCGGGATCGCCTTCGTGCTGTTCGCCCGCAAGGGCATCTGGGGGCTCATCTCCGCCCGGCGGCCGGTGTCGCTGTTCTCCACCGGCTATCGGGTCACCGGTCTGGAAGCCGCCAGAGGCAGGGCCGGGGGCAGCTGAGAGCTCAGGCCCGGCCGCGCCGCAGCTGCTGCCAGATCATCTGGAGGGCCATGAGCAGCATGACGGTCGCGTAGGCGATCGTCGCCGCCTGCGGCGGGATCGCGTTCGCGATGACCGTCCCGATGATCGCCGTGATCGCCCCGCAGAAGCCCAGCACGAGGCCGGCACCGATGTCCACATTGCGTCGCGTCGCGTTCGCGATGGTCGTCGAGATGCTGTTCGGGATGATCGCGACGAGCGAGGCGCTCTTGGTCACGATGTCCGACAGATGCAGGCCGAGGATCATCGCCGGCACGAGGACGATTCCGCCGCCGATGCCCAGCAGGCCGGACAGGACGCCCGCTCCGATGCCGATCGCGAACAGCACCAGGCCCAAGGGCCAGCTCAGGGCAGGGGCAGGGTCGCGCACCGGCGTGACGAAGAACATCTGCGCGACGACCGCGAAGATGCACACGATGAACAGCCACGCCAGCACGCGGCCGGGGATGCGGGCGAGCAGCCAGCTGCCGATCAGCCCTCCGACCACCGCGCCCGCACCGACGACGAGTCCGAGCAGGAAGCCGCCTGCGCCCTGCAGCTCGTAGGCCACGGCGCCGACCACGGCCATGGGCAGCAGCGCGAGCAGCGAGGTGCCGCTCGCCACCCGCTGCGGGAACCTCAGGAAGGTCGTCAGCGCCGGGACGACGATGACCGCGCCGCCCACCCCGAACAGCCCGGAGAACAGTCCCGTCGCGAGGCCGGCGATCACCAGCACGGTCCAGCGCCGCGCGGGCGCGACGGCGGGGACGTCGCTCACCCGCCGATCCTAGCGCTCGACGGGAAACGGCCCGGGACGCGCCGGCAGCGGACCGGGCAGGCCTCCGGTCGCCTCAGAGCCAGTCGCTACGGCGGAAGAGCCAGAACAGCACCGCGGAGGGGATGATGATGGCGCAGATCGCGACGAGCCAGCCTGCGAAGGTGTTCAGCAGCGGGAAGGCGACGTTCATGCCGAAGTAGCCCGTCACGAGGGTGGGCACGGCGATGATGGCCGCCCAGCTGGTGACCTTCTTCATAACCTCGTTCATGCGGTTCGACTGCGCGGTGAGGTTGCTGTCGAAGAGGGTGCTGATGATGTCGTGCAGGTTCTCCATCCAGTCCCCGACCCGCAGGGCGTGGTCGTAGACGTCCTGGAAATAGGGGGCCAGCGGCCCGTCGCTCGCGGCCGAGCCGAAGCGCAGGATGGTGCCGACGATCTCCCGGGTGGGCAGCGTGATGCGCCGGAGCCGCAGGGACATCTTGTGCAGGCGGTAGAGCCGCCGCTGGGCGAGGCGGATGTCCGGATGCTCGCCGAAGATGAGGTCCTCCACGTCGACGGCCCTCTCCTCCAGGGCCTGCACGGTGTCGAAGTGGCTGTCCACGATCTCGTCCAGCACGGCCCAGAGGATGGCGACCGAGCCGTACTCGAGCAGCTCGGGATGCGACTCCCAGACCTCCGTGGCGCGGGCGATGCTCGCCTGGTCGTTCTGCCGCACGGTGATGACGGCGTTGCGGACGCTGAAGATGCTCACGTCATGAAAGCGCAGCCGGGGGATGCCGGACGGGTCCTCCGCATCGGCCTCGAGGCGGGTCGTGTAGGCGATGGCGTACACGTGCGCGTCGTAGCGGTCGATCTTGGGACGTTCGTGCTCGCCGAGCGCGTCCTCGACCGCGACGGGGTGGAGGTCGAACTGCTCGGCGAGGGCGCGGATCGTGTCGACGTCGTCCTTCGTGCAGTCGACCCACAGCGCGCAGCCCTGCTGATCCGCGGCGGCGGCGAGCTCCTCGAGGGGCAGGTCGGAGCGGATGAGGCGGCCCTCACGGTAGAGGCGGCTCTGCAGCATGCGCACAGCGTAGTGCCGCGCTGCGGACGGCGGGTGAGCGCCGCCGGGGGTCAGCCGCGGCGGGCAGAGCCCCAGATGCCCGACTTGCCCGGCGCGAGCACGCCCCGCGGGTCCAGCGCGTCCTTGATCCGGTCCTGCATCCGCAGGAGCGCATGGTCGCCGAAGGAGAGCACCTGCGCCACCTCGTCCATGAAGGCGAGGTGGGTGCGGTATTCCGCGAAGCCCGCAGCGGCCAGTTCGCGCACCAGCGCGGAGACGAGCCCTCGGGCACGGGCGCGTTGCTCGGGGTCCGCGCTGTCGAAGAGAATCGTGCCGATGTTGGACAGGTGCCGAGGCCCGGCGGTGAGGGCGCTGGTGTAGTCGAAGCCGAACTCCTCGAAGCGCCGTCGCATGATCGCGATCTGCGCCATGACGTCGGCGCCGACGATCGGCGTCACGGGCGCGATGGCGACGTGGCCGCCGCCCCCTCCGGCCCAGTCCACGAGCTTCTGCGCGTACATCCCGGGAATGCCGGCACGGGTGCGGTGCTGCACGGCGATCTCCTCGTCCGGCGCGTCCCCGGCATAGCGGGAGACCTGCACGCGGGCGCCGATGGCCTCGAAGGCCGGCACGATCGCGGCCAGGCGCGCCTGCACCATCGCGGGGGTCCCGTACACGGCGAAGGCGCCGTGCCAGTAGCCGCCGAACGCGCTTGCGATGCGGTCGACCACCTCCTGGGGCAGCAGGCCCGGGCCGTCGTACCAGTCCGCGCGCGTGCTGGACCACAGGGCGGGCCCCATCGGATCGGCGATGACGACCGTGCTCTGGATCGTGTCGGCGCGCTTGAGGGGCCGCACGGCGTCCACGAGGGCCGGAAGCCCCTCCCGGTCCGCCATGGCGACGTCCACGGCGGCCCAGCTCTCGGGGCGAGGCATCAGCCAGAGGCCCATCTTGGTGACCACGCCGTAGTTCGACTGGGCGAAGATGCCGTCGAAGGACGGGCCGTAGCCGCCCTTGTAGAGCTGCCACGCGCGGCTTCCGGGCAATGCCCCCAGCCCCGTGCGCAGGAGCTCTCCATCGGCCAGGACGACCTCGAGGCCGCAGGACATGTCGTTGTGGGCGCCGTAGGCCGTGTAGCCCAGGCCGCGCTCCAGCGCGTTGCCGATCACGGACCCCCAGCCCAGATCGGGCACCGAGGTCCAGAACGGAGCGCCGCTGTCGCGCACCGCCTCGAAGAGGTCGAAGAAGCGCACGCCCGGCTCGACCAGAGCGGTGCCGTTGACCTCGTCGATGTCGAGCACACGGTTCATGCGCTCCAGGTGCATGACGATGGAGCCGGGCACGCGCACGCCGCGCCCGCCGTAAGCGTTGTTGCGCCCCTGCGAGACGGTCCACACCGGCACCCCGCGCTCGCCCGCGACCCGCAGCACGGCCTGGACCTGCTCGACCGAGCCCGGTCGCACCGCGAGCCCGGGGGCGAACTCCTCGGCCTGCCCGAGGGGGAACGGGTCGGTGTACTCCGCGAGCAGCGCAGGGTCGGCGGTCACGTGCTCGTCGCCGAGCTCGGCCGCGAGCACGTCGGCGATCGAAGGGCGCACGTCATCGTCTCCCGGGTCCGGTGGTCTGCCCAGACTACGGGAAAAACGGGACTTGAGTCCCCTTTATGGGAGCGCCCCGCTCAGGGGCGCGCGATCACGAGGGGCGGATGTTCGTCGCCTGGGGGCCCTTCGGGCCCTCGGTGATCTCGAACTCGACGCGCTGGCCCTCCTCGAGCGAGCGGTATCCCTTGGCCTGGATGGCGGAGTAGTGCGCGAAGACGTCGGGGCCGGCATCATCGGGGGCGATGAATCCGAATCCCTTGTCGGCGGCGAACCACTTGACGGTACCCGTGGGCATTGCTGCTTCCTTACTCTCCTGCTGCGACGACTCCTGATCCGGAGTCGAAGTCGCGGTGTCCCCGGTCCGCGATCTGGAGAGGGCGCCCCTGGCTGAGGCGACCGCAGGACGATCACTGCACTGCACAACACGACAACTTGCGGTCAGCCTAACCCACCGGGGCGCTGCGGTCCCCGGTCCCGTCGCATTCGTCACGGAGTGTTAAGAGGAGCGTCACCGCGGCGGAGGCGATGGGGTGACGGCGGCGCCGGGCGGGTCTAGCATCCGAAGAGGGCGGCAGGCGGAAGGACGACGATGGCGCCAGGGCGCGAGGAAGAGTCGATCGTGATCGTCGGCGCGGGCATGGCCGGCGTCAAGGCGGCCGAAGGGGCGCGCGAGGCGGGCTGGCAGGGACGCATCCAGCTGGTCGGCGCGGAGCCCTTCCTCCCCTACGAGCGCCCGCCGCTGTCCAAGGGCATCCTGCAAGGCGCCGAAGGGCCGCGCGCGGCGCTCATCCACGACGACGGCTGGGAGGTCGCCCACGAGGTCGAGCTGCTGCTGGGCGCCCGTGCGGAGAGCATCGACCTCGCGGCGCGGAGAGTGCAGCTCGCCGGCGGTCCCGCGCTCGCCTTCTCGAGCCTCGTGCTCGCCACCGGCTGCTCCGCGCGGCGCCCGACCCTGCCGGGAGCGCAGCTGGAGGGGGTGCTCACACTGCGCAGCCTGGAGGACTCGCTGGCGCTGCGCGACCGTCTGCTGCCCGGCAGCCGGCTCGTCGTGATCGGCACCGGCTGGATCGGAACGGAGGTCGCCGCGAGCGCCCGGCAGCGCGGCGTGGAGGTCGTCCTCGTCGGCTCACAGGCCGCCCCGCTCGAGCGCACGCTCGGGCCCGAGGTGGGCGCCTTCTATGGGCGGCTGCACCGCGACCACGGCGTCGAGCTGCGGATGGGCTCGGCCGTCACCGCGATCGAGGGGGAGGAGCGCGTCACAAGGGTGCGGCTGGAGGACGGCGCGCTCCTGGCGGCCGACACCGTCGTCCTGGGCGTGGGATCCCAGCCGGAGACGGGCCTGGCGGAGGCGGCCGGGCTGGCGCTGGGCGAGGGTGGCGTGCTCGCTGACGAGCGGCTGGTGACGGAGCATCCGCGGGTGCTCGTCGCCGGGGACATCGCGGCGGCGGTGCATCCGGTCCTCGGCTCCCGCCTGCGGGTTGAGCACTGGGCGAACGCGCTGGACCAGGGGCTGCTCGCAGGCGGCAACGCGGCGGGGGGCAGCAGCGCGTACGACCGCATCCCCTATTTCTTCTCCGACCAGTACGAGGCGGGGATGGAGTACTCGGGCTGGCCCGTGCCCTACGACGAGGTGGTCTTCCGCGGCTCGCCGGAGGCCGGCGCCTTCGTCGCCTTCTATCTCAGCGGCGGGGTGGTCGTCGGCGGCGTCAACGTGAACGTGTGGGATGTGAACGAGCACGTGCAGGCGCTCGTCCGGGCCGGGACCCCTGCGCGGCGGGACGTCCTGGCGGACGAGGGAGCCGATCCGGCGGAGTGGGTCTCCGCCGCGCTCGCCTGAGCCGGCGCAAGCCTTTCCTCGCGCCGCCCCGGCAGGGGGAGAATCGTCCCCGTGACGCCGCTGGATCTGCTGACCGCCTGGTCTCCGAACGTGCCGGGCATCGCGGTGCCGGCCGTCGCGGCGCTGCTGTACCTTCTCGCCGTGCTTCGGCTGCGCCGCCGGGGCGGGCCCTGGGGGAGCTGGCGTCTGGTCCTGTGGCTGCTCAGCTGCCTGCTCGCGGGGTGGACCTTCGCCGGGCCCCCGTGGGCGCTGCGGGCCGAGAGCGAGTGGATGGACGGTATCGCCCTCGGCGTGGCCTCCGCCCTGCTGCCGCTGGGCGTCGCCTTGGGCGACCCGGTCGGTCTGGCCGAGCGGCTGCGCGGCCGCCCCGTCCCGTTGCTGCGCAACGCTCTCGCCCGCGCTGTGATGTTCCCCGGGGTCTCCTCGGCCATCAGCGCGATCTTCCTGACGGCGGCGCTGACCTCCGCCTGGTGGCAGCCCGGCCGCACCGCCCCGCTGCCCTGGGCTCTGCTGCTGCTGTGCGCATTCCTGGCCGGCCTGCTCGTGAACCTTCCGCTGCTGGCCGACGACCTCCTGCCGGCCTGGGCGAGCCCCGGGGTGAGGACATTGATCGCCTTCCTCGACGGGCTCTTCGACGCCATCCCCGGGATCGTCGTGATGCTCACGGTGAGCGAGGCCGCCGGCGGCGGCCTTCTCGCGGTCGCCGAGGCGGTCGGGATCCCGCTGATCGCGGCCACGCTCGTGCAGTGGGTGCGGGCGGACGCGGCCGAGACGCGCGAGGTCGACGCCCGGCTGGACGAGCAGGAGCTGCACGCCGTGCTGGAGGGTCAGGAGCCGGGCGCGGGACTGTGGTGGGAGTCCGATCCGCGTTTCCAGGGGCGCTACCGGCGCGATCCCCCCGGGTGAGGGGGTGAGGCCGGCGGCTCAGCGGCCCCAGGCGGCGATCTGGGCGAGCAGCGCGCTCTTGCGCCTCTGCCCGGCGAAGGATGCGAGCACCGAGTTCTCGGCGAGCAGGCGCAGCTGCGGGGTGGTCAGAGCGAGCGCGTCGCGGATCGCCGCGAAGTTGTCCCCCGCGTAGCCCCCGAAGTAGGCGGGGTCGTCGGAGTTGACGGTGGCGACGATGCCCGCGTCGAGCATCCGCTTCAGCGGGTGCTCGGCCAGATCCGGGGTGACCCGAAGCCTCTTGTTGGACAGGGGGCATACCGTCAGGGGAATGCGTTCTTCGGCGAGACGCTTCACGAGCTGCGGATCGTCCATGCTGCGCACGCCGTGGTCGATCCGCTCGACGTGCAGGACGTCCAGAGCCTGGCGGACGTAGTCCGCCGGGCCTTCCTCTCCGGCGTGCGCGACGAGGTGCAGTCCCATCGCCGCGGCCCGCTCGTAGACCTCGGCGAACAGCGCGGGGGGATGTCCCAGCTCGGCGGAGTCCAGTCCGATGCCGATCAGCTCGTCGGCGCGGTGCCGCACCGACTCGAGGGTGTCCAGCGCCTCCTCCACCGGCCGGTCTCGCAGGATGCACAGGATGAGACCGCCGCTCACGCCGAGCTCCTCCTCCGCGTCCGCGATGCCTTCGAGCAGCCCGTCGATGACGTCGTCCACGAGGACGCCCCGCGTGGTGTGCGCCTGCGGGTCGAAGAAGAGCTCCGCATGGTGCACTCCCTGGGCGTAGGCGCGACGGAAGTAGTCGTGCGCGAGGTCCCGGAAGTCTCGGACGGTACGCAGCACCGACATGCACGAGTAGTACAGGTCCAGGAATGACTGCAGGTCGGTGAACTCCTTCTCGGCCTGCAACTGCTCGACGGACGCCCACGGCAGCTGCACCCCGTTGCGCCGGGCCAGCGAGAAGACCAGCTCCGGCTCGAGCGAGCCCTCCACGTGGATGTGGAGCTCCGCCTTCGGGAGCGCGTGGACGTCTGGCATGCAGACACCCTATCCGGCAGGCGGCGCCGTGGAGCCGCGCTGCACGAGGTGCGGAGTGAGCGTCACCGGTGGGGCGGACCGGCCGGCGAGGCGCTCGAGGAGCGCGGCGGCCGCTCGGCGGCCTGCGGCGCGTGCGGGAACGGAGATCGTGGTCAGAGGCGGCAGCAGATAGGGCGCCGCTGCTGAGTCGCCGTAGCCCACGATAGAGACGTCCTCAGGGATGCGCAGGGCTAGGGTGCGCGCGGCTCCGTAGCAGCCCGCGGCCGCCGCATCGTCGGCGACGACGATCCCGGTGGGGCCACCGCGTCGCTTGAGCAGGCTCTGGCCCGCCTCCCAGGCGGAGGAAGGGCGGCTGGGCTGGAAGGTAGCGACGGATGGCTGGATCTCGTCCTGGAGAGCCGAGACCGCCTCTGCGAACGACGCGCGGTTTCGTTGGCCAGCGGCCGTGCTCTCAGGCTCGCAGATGATGGCGATGCGGCGATGCCCGAGGCGGTACAGGTGCTCGACGGCGATGCCGATGCCACGGCGGTGGTCGATGGTCACATCAGTGCCCAGGCGCGGATCGAAGCCTACGCGCACGAGAGGCCCGGGGAATGCTGCCGCGTCCGCGCTCGGCGTCTCCGCGGTGAGGGCGATCGTCCCGTCGATGAGACCGTTGGAGTCGCTCAGCAGAGCGGCATCCGTGTCGAAGGCCATGAGCAGCGCAAGGCCCCCGCGCCGCAACTGGTCCTCGGCACCCGCGATGAAGCCTGTGGCCTGCTCCATGACCAGCTGCGGGACTGACAGGCAGACGATCCCCGAGCGCTGGGTCCGCAGACCCCGGGCGAGCGTGTTGGGGCGATAGCGCAGCGCGTCCGCGGCGTCGAGCACGCGTTGCACCGTGTCCTGCGCGAGCAGGTGGCGCCGCCGGGGGTCGAGGGCGCGCGAGACAGTCGCCCGATCGACTCCCGCGAGGCCTGCCACGTCCCGTTGGGTGGCAGCCCTGGTCTTCACGACGGCCGGAAGACGCCCGGATTCCCTCATGGCGCCATTCTGCCCTTCTGTGCCGTTTCCGGAGCCCCTCGCGCCGTCGTGCGGGACAGCTTGACATCGGCCCAACTATCCTGTCACACTCATGCACACGAGTGCTGCACTCGTGTGCATGAGTTTACTCCAAGAGTGAGGAGGCGCGTCGATGAAGACCGGAGCGGAGTACCTCGAGGGCCTGCGGGACGGCCGCAAGGTGTACATGGACGGGCGCCCGGTCGAGGATGTGACCGTCACGCCGGGGCTCGGCGAGCTTGCGCACACCGTCGCACGCCTCCACGACCAGCAGCACGAAGGCGAGTACGCCGAGCTGTTCAGCTTCACCGACGAGCACGGGCGTCGGCTCAGCCGCGCCTGGCAGCGGCCGCGCTCGCCTGAGGAACTCATGGTGCGACAGCGCTACACGCAGGCGCAGGGGCGGCTGACGGGGGGGCTGTTCGGACGCCTGCCCGAGTACGTGCCGCTTTTCCATCTGGGCATGCTCGACGTGAAGGACGCCTTCGGCCAGGGCGACGAGCGCTACGTGGCGAACATCGCGCGCTACTACGACAGTGCAGCCGAGCAGGATCTCACGCTCTCGCACGCGTTCGTCGACATTCAGACCGCGTCCGACGTCGACCTCGACGACACCCCCATGCTGCGCGTGACACGCGAGGGGGAGTCCGGCCTGATCGTGAACGGCGTGAAGAGCATCGGCACCTTCGTGGCGCAGTCCGACGAGGTGCTGGTCGGGACCTTCCCCCGCGGCGGTCTCAAGGACCACCACGTCGTGTACTTCTCTGTCCGCGTGAACACGGAGGGCGTGAAGATCGTCTCGCGCAGCCCGCACGCCATCGGCGAGGGCGAGTTCAACCATCCTGTCTCGCGCCTGGGCGACGAGAACGACACGCTCCTGATCTTCGAGGACGTCGAGGTGCCCTGGGAGCGCGTCTTCCAGTACGGCGCCGGTGCGTCCTTCGCCCTGCGCACCTTCCCGCTCATCAGCGAATGGGCGCACTGGTCGATCCTCGCGCGGCTCGCCACGAAGGCGGAGATGATGGTCGGCCTGTTCAGCGCGCTGCCGGCCCTGCTCGGCCGCTCCAAGCGCTCGGACGCGCAGGAATGGTACGGGGAGGCGGTGCGCTATCTCATCACGCTGCGCGCCTTCCTGGACTCCGCGGCCCACCGCGGCGGCCTCACGCCCGCCGGCCATTTCATGCCGAGCCCGGACATCGTTACGGCCGGGCGCTGCTACGGAGTCGAGCACTATCGACGCATCATCGGCGGCCTGCAGGATCTCATGGGTCAGGCCTTCATCAACGCGCCCACGGAGGCGGCGCTGCTCAGCCCGGAGATCGGCGCCGTGCTTCAGTCGGTCTATGGAGGCTCGGAGCAGGCCGCCCTCGACCGTGTCCGCCTGACCCGCCTCGGCATCGATCTGACCTCCGGCAGCTTCGGCGGCAGGCAGACCCTCTTCGAGATCTTCAACGCGACGGGCGTCGCGACGATCCGCAGTCAGCTCTCCGCGCGCTTCCGCAGTGCGCCCTATGCCGAGCTGGCCTACGCCACCGCGGGGATCGGCGACGTGGACCAGGCGATACGCGACATCGAGGCGGACTGGGCGCCGGGCACGCAGCTCGGGGACATCGGCCTGTACGACGCTGTGGGCGACGCCTACACGAGTGCGGCCCGATGACCGTGGGCGTTGTTCGCGGACCTCGGGAGCAGCCGGCTCCCGAGTACGGGGAACCCCTCATCCGGGCGGTGGGCGTGAGCAAGACGTTCGGCGGCGTCAAAGCGGTCGCGAACGTCGATCTGGAAGTGCGCGAGCGTGAGGTCGTCGGGATCATGGGGCCCAACGGCGCCGGCAAGTCGACGTTCCTGTCGCTGCTCGCCGGCGCGCAGAGGCCCTCCAGCGGCGAGCTGGTGGTCTGCGGGCGGGCGATGACCCGTCCGGACAGGGCGGCGATGGCGAGACTCGGCGTCGGGCTCGCGCATCAGATCCCCAAGCCCTTCCGCAAGCTTTCCGTGCAAGACAACCTCCGCGTCGCCGCTCAGACCGTCTCTCGCGCTCGGCGGCGCGAGATCGTCGAGCAGGCGCTGGAATGGAGCGGAATGGCGGCGAAGGCCCACGCGCCCGCCGGATCGCTCGGTCTGCTGGAGCTCAAGCGACTGGAACTCGCGCGCGTGCTCGCGCTCGATCCGCGCCTCGTCCTGCTGGACGAGGTGGCGGCCGGCCTGAACTCCCACGATCTGGACCAGCTCATCGAGCTGGTGGCTCGCATCCGCGATCAGGGGCGCACCCTCGTCATCGTCGAGCACGTGCAGGAGGTCTTCCACCAGCTCGCCGAGCGCGTCGTGGTGCTCGAGTGGGGCCAGAAGCTCACGGAGGGAAGCCCGGCCGAGGTCTCCGTCGACCCCCGCGTGGTGGAGATCTATCTGGGGGAGGGGTCGGGCGGGAGCGTGCAGTCACGGGAAACACGGGCGTCCGGATGGCGTGCCACCGACGCGGGGCGCGTGTCCGAGCGTCGCGCCGCCGATGCGGAGGGAGCGCCCACCGGGCGGTCCCTGCTGCAGCTGCGAGGACTCTGCGCAGGCTACGGGCCCGCCCAGGTGTTGCACGACGTGTCGCTCGAGGTGGCGCCCGGAGAGATCCTCGCCGTCCTCGGCGCGAACGGCGCCGGGAAGTCCACCCTCGCCAAGGCCGTGGCCGGCCTTGTGCGCCCACGTCTAGGCGACATCTTCTTCGATGGTGCGCCGATCGGAGCTCTTGCGCCGTTCAAGCGCGTGCACGCCGGGATCTCCCTCGTTCCGGAAGGCCGCCGCCTCTTCCAGGACCTGACAGTGCGGGAGAACCTCGAGCTCGGCCTCACGAGGAACAGCTCGCTCGCGTCGCTCGAGCGCGTCTATCAGCTCTTCCCCAAGCTCCGGGAGTTGAACGACAGAGCGGCGAACGCGCTCTCCGGCGGCGAGCAGCAGATGGTCGCGATCGGCCGCGCACTGGCGGCCGAACCGAGGCTGGTCATCTTCGACGAGCTCTCCCTCGGACTGGCCCCCGTCGTGGTCGACCGCATGCTCGAAGCGGTCCGCGAGATCGCCGACTGGGGAGTGGCCGTCATCCTCGTCGAGCAGAACGTGCATCGTTCTCTCGCCCTGTCGGACCGGGCGCTCGTGCTCCGGCAGGGCCGCGTCGTCTTCAGCGGCAGGCCAGAGCAGTTCAGCGAAGAGGAGCTCCGGCTGGCCTATCTCGGCGTCCAATGACCGGCACCGCTTCCACTCACTCAGCACCACCAAGAAGACAAGACAAAGGAGTCCCCCGCAATGAAACTCCCGAAGAATAGGCTCATGGTCGCAGCAGCGCTCACCGTGGCGGCAGGATTCGTCCTCAGCGGCTGCGCCTCCGGCGGTAGCGGCGCAAGCACATCCGCGTCCGGAGGTCCCATCGTGATCGGCTCGACGCTCCCGCTAACGGGCTCGCTGCAGGCTTTCGGCACCTCGCTGCAGACCGGCTACCGCAAGGCGGTCGACGAGGTGAACGCGGCAGGAGGTCTCGACGTCGGCGGCAGCAAGCGGCAGGTGACCCTCGACATCCAGGACAACGCCTCCGACGCTGACAAGGCGTCCTCGCAGGCGCGGAACCTCGTGCTCAGCGACGGCGCCGTGGCGCTGCTCGGACCGGCGACCCCCCAGCTGACCATTCCCGTCTCCATCGCCGCCGATCAAGCGCAGGTTCCGCTGATCTCCACAATCACCCCGCTCGAGGCCTGGAAGGGCGGCTCCTCGGACGGCTGGAAATACGCCTGGGACGTCTTCTTTGACGAGGACCAGATGACGGACACCCAGTATCAGACCGCAGATCTCGTGAGCACGAACAAGAAGGTCGCCCTCTTCACCGATCAGGAGGAGGACGGCGTCGTGATGGGCGGCCTGTGGTCATCCAAGGCGAGCGAGTTCGGCTACGACATCGCATACCAGGCGCAGTTCCCGGTCGGGAACGCGAACTTCTCCAGCCAGGTCGCGGAGGCGAAGGCGTCGGGCGCGGAAGTGGTGATCGCCCAGGTGATACCGCCGGACGGGATCGCGCTGCTCAAGGAGATGAAGGCGCAGAGCTACGTCCCCAAGCTCGTCTTCCTGGAGAAGGCGGGCAACACGGGCGGCTACCCGAAGCTGAGCGACGGGCTGGCTGAGGGCACGCTCGCGGCGAACTGGTTCGCCAAGGGCATGGGGCTGCCCGACGAGGACTCCTTCATCAGCGAGTACGCCTCGCAGCTGGGCGGAGTGAACTCGGACCTCGGCACGGTCGTGTACGGCTACTCGATCGCGAAGATGCTCCTCGACGCGATCAGCAGCGCTGGCAGCACCGACCCTGATGCGATCAACGACGCCATCGCGAAGATCAGCGGCGACTATCCGCTGGGCAGCGTCGCGTTCGGAGACGACCACACGTCGGCCACGGTCGCCGTGCAGACGCAGTGGGTCGGCGAAGACCAGGTGCTCGTCCTGGACACCCAGGGCAAGGCGGCGAACCCGATCGTCACCCCCACCGCAGGCCTGCAGTAGTCCTCCGCGCACGACGACCATGGAAGTCATCGTCAACGGCCTGCTCACCGGCGGCCTGTACGCAGCGACCGCACTGGGTCTCTCTGTTGTCTTCGGCACGCTGAGGATGGTGAACCTCGCTCACGGCGAGCTGCTCATGGTGGGCGCGTACCTGACCTCCGTCCTGGTCGTCGCGCTCGGCGGGGACCCGCTGCTGCTCGCCATCCCGGCTGCGCTGATCCTGGGGCTGCTGGCCTACCCCTTGCAGCGCTTCGTGCTCACGCCGGTCATGGTGCGCAACGCCGATGCACCGGTGACAGCGACCTTCGGCGTGTCGATCGCGCTGCAGAGCATCCTGCTGCTCGTCTTCACCTCCAACCCGCGCTCGCTGAACGCGCCTTACGCGACAGCACAGCTGGAGGTGCTCGGCGTCGGCGTGCGCGTCTCACTGCTCATTGCGACGGCGATCGCGCTCGCGATGGTGTTCGGGGTGCACCTGCTGCTCACGCGGACGCGCTTCGGATCGCGTGTGCGCGCGGCCGCGAACGACGCGGACGCGGCGGGCCTCGTCGGCATCGACGTGAAGCACACCTTCGCGATGGTGCTCGGCCTCGCGGCAGCTGTCGCCGCCATGGGCGGGGCGCTGCTGGCCCTGTCGTACTCCGCGTCACCCTCGGGAGGGATGACGTGGCTCGTGACGGCCTTCACCGTGGTGGTCATCGGCGGCCTGGGCTCGGTGCGAGGCACGCTTGTCGGGGCGCTTCTCGTCGGCCTGGTGCAGACCCTCGCGTCTCGGTTCATCGGCGCGCAGTACAGCGACGTCGTCGTGTTCGGACTGCTCATCGCCATCCTGCTCATCCGGCCCGAAGGCCTGTTCACGAAGGCGAGGCGCGCATGAGGGCGAAGACATCGGCCGTCACGAACCGTGGGCGAGCTGCTGTAGCGGGAACTTTCCTGCAGTACGGCCTGCCCGCCGCGCTCGCGCTCGTGTTCGTACTGCTCGCGGGCGGCCTGCAGAGGTCGTTCCTCAACTACGGAACTGAGCTGCTGATCCTCGCGCTCATCGCGATGGCCTGGAACCTCATCGGGGGCTTCGGCGGGCAGTTCTCGCTGGGGCATTCCGTGTTCGTCGGGATCGGAGGCTACACCGTCGCCGTGCTCTTCGACGAGACGGGGCTGCCGTTCCCCGTCGTGCTGCTCGCTGCCGGCGTGCTCTCCGCGCTCGCAGGGGTCATCCTCGGGTATCCGATGCTGCGCCTGCGCGGGCCGTACTTCGCGATCGGCACCCTCGGTATCGCCCTCGCGGTGACCAGCTGGATGCTGAACTGGAGCTTCACGAAGGCGTCGCAGGCGTACTCCCTGCCTGCCCGAGACATGCTGAGGCTGCCGCAGCAGTTCCAACTCGCCGTGGTGCTGGCCGCGGCCGTGCTCATCATCGTGACCGCGATCGTGAAGTCGCCCCTGGGCCTGCGCCTCGTCGCCCTGCGCGATGACGAGCGCGGCGCCGCCAGCCTGGGCGTGCGACGGGTCCGGACGCTTCTGCCGGTCTGGGCAGTAAGCGGCTTCATCACGGGCCTGACCGGCGCGCTCGTCGCGTTCCAGCAGGGAAGCCTCACGCCGGCCTTCGCCTTCAACCCCAGCTGGGTCCTGGACGCGATCGTGATCTGCGTCGTGGGTGGCAGCGGGACGCTCTACGGACCGCTGGTCGGCGCGGTCCTCGTCTTCGTGCTGCGGCAGTGGACGACGGACTTCTCCGATTGGGCCACCCTCATCGAGGCCGTGGTCGTGCTGCTCGTGGTGCGGCTGGTCCCCGGGGGCGTCTGGGGCGTCTGCGAGAGCGCGGTCGCTGCGATCAGGCGGCGCGTGCGACGGGGCCCGCCCGATCGGGTAGCGTCGAACCGAGTCGAGGAGGAGGTCATGGCCAATGTCTGAGGAGCGCCGCTTCGCGACGGTGGAGATCGCGGGGCCAGGGCGGAATCTGCTCAATCCCGAGGTGATGTCGGGCGTCGAGGAGGGCCTGCGAGCCGCTGACGCCGATCCGGGCGTCGCCGGCATCGTGCTCACCGGGCGAGGCGAGGCCTTCTGCGCCGGCCTGGACACCGACGCGATCGCGGCCGGCGGCGACCCGATCGCCTTCGCCGGCGCGCTCGTGCGCATCCTCAAGCTCATCCCGACCCTCGGGACCCCTGTGGTCGCCGCGGTGAACGGGGACGCGGTCGCCTCCGGAGCCTCGCTCGTCGCCGCCTGCGACTTCGCCGTCGCGGCGCCGCACGCGCTGATCGGCACCCGCGAGGTCAGCATCGGCATCTGGCCCATGGTCGCCCAGGTGCCGCTCATCCAGCGGCTCGGCCCGCGGGCGGCGATGGAGAACATCGGATCCGGTGAGCCCTTCTCTGCCGAGCGGGCGCGCGAGCTGGGGCTCGTCAACGCCGTCGTCCCGGCCGACGAGGTCCTGGAGGCCGCGCACGGCTGGCTTGCGAAGGCCGCCCGGGCCGGCGCGGTCGGCGCCGTCGGCCGGCCCACGGTCTACCGCCTGGCCGAGCTGGGCTACGAGGACGCCCTGGACGAGGCCCTCGGGCTGTTCACCAGGATGTTCCGCGAGGGACAGCAGGAGGATCGGGAGGGCCGGTCGTGAGCGAGGACTCGGCGCAGGGCGATCCGGGCCGGCCGGCCTCGCAGGCGCGTCTGCCCGAGCCCTTCGTGCATCTCGTCGAGCTCGAGGAGCTCGCGGCCCTGGAGCGCGAGGCCGACCGCGCCGCCGCTGAGTCGGGCCTGGCCCAGTATGGGCGGCTGCTGCACACCTGGCAGGCCATTCTGGACCGGCCGGGGCTCTTCGCGGCCTACCTGCCGTTCCTGCGCGCGGTCGCCGGCCCGGGCAGCCTGCCCGCCGGGCTCAAGGAGCTCTCCGCCCTTCTCGTCGCGCACCTGAACAACTGCCGTTACACGGTCAGCCACCGCGGCAACGCCTCGCTGAGCGCCGGGCGCACCCCTGAGCAGATGCGTCAGGTGGTGTCCGGCGACTGGGCGGCCTTCGACGAGGCGACCCGCGCGGCACTCCAGGCGACGCGGGAGGTGACGCTGCTGCCCCCGCAAGTGGCGTACGATGCCGAACCGGGAGTATTGGAACCCGAGACTCTCGCGGCTCTGCGCTCCCATTTCGACGACGAGCAGATCGTCGAGCTCGTCATGTCGATCTCGATCTGGAACGGGCTCGCCCGATTCCACCGCACCATGCAGTTCACGCTCGACATGCCGCCGGCACCGGAGGGCGTGGACCTGCCGCTGCCGGGATCGAGCGGCGCGGTGGGCGACCAGGCATCGGAAGGACACTGAACC
>Ga0164243_10000666_pt1 | contig 61072 bp, 46 predicted proteins | sample OricompcompostOP_FD_108781 | JGI IMG/M metagenome (GOLD analysis project Ga0164243, IMG submission 108781) | Organic Plus compost microbial communities from Emeryville, California, USA - Original compost - Organic plus compost (OP) | ecosystem: Engineered > Solid waste > Mixed feedstock >... | reverse complement strand
AATACTTCAACACTAAAGAGACTTTCTACAGGTAAATATTCCCATTGGATGCCTGTTTTTAGCTTATATAATATCGCATTGACTATTTCGTGGAGAGGAACTTTCGATTTAAATCCTCTTTTTGTCTCAGGTAAATAAGGAACTATTTCTAATTCTATCATATCTTTGCTCAGTACTTGGTACACGGGGTTGTGGTTTTATGTTTCGCAACACAAATTTCTACAACCCTTTTCTTTTAGCAGAAAAAAAGTCAAGATAAATTCTATTTGAATAAAACATCGCTCCAAATATACTGCAATAAATAACAACACCTATTTATACTTCATTTTTTGATGCATTAAAAGCTATTCAAATATACAGAAAACAAAAAAAAGGAAAAACCATTACAGTCTTTCCTTTTTATCTATTTTCTATCTTCTAAAAAATTAGTCTTTTAAAAGATTTCTTGAAATTACTAATTTTTGAATTTCGGTTGTTCCTTCACCAATGGTACACAATTTAGAATCGCGGAAGAATTTCTCTACCGGGAAATCTTTGGTATAACCATAACCGCCGTGAATCTGGATTGCTTCTGTTGCTACTTTCACACACACTTCAGAGGCATACATTTTTGCCATTGCACCGGCTGTTGTCATTGGTTTGTTGTTATTTTTTAAATAAGCTGCTTTGTGCAACAACAACTCTGAGCATTCAATTTCGGTAGCCATATCTGCCAATTTAAAACCTATTGCCTGAAATTCTGAAATTGGTTTACCAAACTGTATGCGCTCTTTAGAATATTTCAACGCCGCTTCGTAAGCTCCTTTAGCAATACCCAACGATAAAGCTCCGATAGAAATGCGTCCGCCGTCTAAAATTTTCATTGCCTGAATGAATCCTTCACCTACTTCGCCTAAACGGTTGGCATCAGAAACACGGCAATTGTCAAAAATTAATTCAGCCGTTTCAGAAGCACGCATTCCCAATTTATTTTCTTTTTTACCTGATGAAAATCCCGGTGTTCCTTTTTCAATTACAAAAGCAGTCATTCCGCGTGAATCGCCTTTTTCGCCTGTACGAACAATTACAACGGCAACATCACCGGAAATTGCGTGCGTGATAAAGTTTTTAGCTCCGTTAATCACCCATTCGTCACCGTCTTTTACGGCTGTGGTAGCCATTCCGCCTGCATCGGATCCGGTGTTATGTTCGGTTAGTCCCCAAGCACCGATCCACTCGCCGGTTGCTAATTTCGGAATCCATTTTTTCTTTTGTTCATCGTTTGCAAACGTTAAAATATGATTGGTACACAACGAATTGTGAGCCGCTACCGATAAACCAATAGAAGAATCTACTTTTGAGATTTCTTCTACAACAGTAATATATTCGTGATATCCTAAACCAGATCCGCCTAATTCTTCGGGAACCAACACCCCCATATATCCCATTTCTCCCAATTTTTTAAATAATTCTACAGGAAAAATCTGCTCTTCGTCCCATTTCATGATATTTGGACGGATTTCTTTTTCTGCAAAATCTTTGATTGATTGTGCAATCATTGCTTGGGTTTCATTATACTCAAAATTCATTTTTAAACTTGTTATTGTTATTGTTTTTGCTTATTTTTCTAAAAATTCAAATATAACCTAATTATCTGTAATTTGTCAAGCGGAAAATTATTAATTTTTTCTAAATCTTCAATTTTCAATGGTTGATCGCTTTTACTTCTCAAAAGTACAATCTGCCGTGCGATGTATGGGGTAATGTATGGAATTTCAGCTAATTCTTCTTTACTTGCATTGTTTACATTTACTTTTTGTATTGCCTGTTTGTTAACAAAAGTGTTTTGCTTTAAAACATTTACCGCTTCGGGACGCAACTCTTTTATGAAATTGATCTGATCTGTAGAAACAAACCCGTTGAGCCGCTCGCGTTCGCTGATTACCGCGTTTGCATAATATTTGCCAATGCCTTTTATAGCGATTAATTGTTGGACTGTAGCTTTGTTTAAATCAATTTTTGTGACAGAAACGTTGGTTTGATTTTGAGACAATGGTCGGTTTTGGGTTTGTGTCCAATCCGGAAATTTAAAGTAAGGTGCATTTTTATTGAGCCATTCTGTTGAGACACCTGTTACTTTTTGAAATTCTGCTGCCGAATTAACGTATTTTCCTGACGCCCGAAAAGCGGCTAATTTATCAATTTCTTCAGTAGTCATTCCTAATTTGAACCCTTTGGCATCGGTTATAAAATTGGGATTGAACGGCTGGGTTTCATAACTTTTCAACAACGCTTGTTTCTGACGATCAATCTGTAACTGTACTTTTTCATCGATTTCATAATTTGCCATTTCCTTTCCGTTATCTGTATTCTTAACAAAAAACAAGATCAATTGCAGAAGAACAATCAATAGTATTAAAGCGATAATGCCCGCACGCTGTTTTCTGGTAAAATAAGGTAACTGCACGTTCATTTGTTCATTAATTTTATACCGATTTCACAATTTAAACACCGTCTTACATCACAATAATTCTTTTTTAGAAACAATACCGACTGGCTGTCAAGTGACGACGACAAAGGCACCTGGAGTTTTTTAAACATATCGGTAATACTGTTTTGCTCCGGTTTTATCGATTGATAATGCTGTAAAATTTCATCTACCACATCGTTGCCCAACTGCTGATGATAAACGTACTGAAAAGGCAAAATGGTATTAATCAGCAACAAATTATAAAACGATGCTGTGATTGACTTTTTACGGAGCTTATGCTCTTTCCCAAAAACGTAATGCGTTTGCCAGTAATTAGAAACTACCGCGCCCAACAACTGATTATTTACACATAGACTTTCTGGATGCCTTACCAAATCAAACATAAAAGGCTGTTGATTTACAAACGAAACAAACTGCATTAAACGAATTGTTGGAAAATTATCCGGACGTAATTTATAGAATGTTGGTGCAGTAGCAACTTGCGTTAAACCATATTTCTGTTTTAAATAAGTATAGGTTTTTTGCAGTGTCCTAAAATAATAATCTTCTGTTTCTGCGGTTAACAGGTTGGCAGTTCCCAAAAATAATGCTTCCAGATGTTGCTCGTTCGTCCGCTCTTTTTTAACGATATTTAGAGGTAGCTTTTTTGCGATTTCATAAAAGAAAGCCCCGTTAATATTCAGACCAAAATTTCGTAAAAGCATCCGGTAGAATGATTCTTCCCAATTGTTATTGGTTTGTTTTAATTCCTGAACAATGCGGTTTGTAAACTGTTCTAATCGTTCAATCATTAATTTTTCTTTCCACAACAGCCAATCAAACGAATTAAAATGATTGATGTAATCTTCGCAAAAAATATATTTGGGTTTCTTTTTAAACTGATGGTACGCATTAAAAACATTTTCGGCAACGTAATCTTTTAAAACAAGCGTGGGAATTTCGGTTCCGTTTGCTCTTAAAACCGATAAATCATTATTCCAAACCACATGTAAAATAACGTTTTCGTAAGCCGGATCAATCTCGTGATGATGTGCATACCAATCTGAAGCGTTGACATGTATTTCTACATTGCCCGCCCAAAGTTGCTTATCGATATAAATTCGGGCATTAAAAAAATCGGGACCGTGGGTTCCTAAAAAGAGTCCAAAATCTTTTATTACAATTTCATTGCCCTGAACTGTTTTAAGGGGAGTATTATTAAGCTTTTTAAACCTCCATACATAATGTAAAAAATCTTCTTTCATAATAAAAAAGCTTTCTATAAATTTAAATTGAAAATTTGAAATATCCTAATTATCAGTACATTTGTGTAAATTTTGTTATATGAAAAAGGTTATTTTTTTGTTTTGCTTATTTAGCTTTTCTTGCTTTTCGCAAGAAGAAAAGCACCCGATAGACGATGCTATGAATCAGTGTTTAAATGATGCCATAACAACTGCAGAACAACGAAATTGCGTGAAAGAAGCCTACGAAAAATGGGATATTTTATTAAATGAAAGTTACCGTCAATTTCTAAACAAGTTATCCAAAAATGAAAAAGAATTATTAGTTACCGCTCAACGTAACTGGATAAAATTTCGGGATGCAGAATTCGCGTTTATTAACTTGTATTACTACCAACAAGAAAAAGGAACACTTTTCTTTGTGATGGGTGATTTCAGAAAGATGGAAGTTGTCAAAAAACGAGCACTCGAAATTCAGGAGTATATACAGTCGCTTGAAAATTAAGATATAAATGAAAAATCCCCGAAGGTCAGCTTTCGGGGATTTTGGTTATTTAATTGAATTAATGATGTCGTATTTAGTAATGATGTGGAATTTTCCATTTTCCAGATCCACTAAAACCGCATTGTTTTCTTTAGTAATCAGTTTAGAAACTTCGGCTACTTTTGTCTTTCTGTTTACCACCGGATAAGGTTTCCCCATGACTTCGCGAATAGGTTTTTCGGCAATATTTGCATCAGCCATATAAGCTGCAAACAAATCGCTATCTTCTACCGATCCGGCAAAGCCATCTTTATCAATTACAGGAATCTGTGATATTTTATATTTTCTGATACGTTCTAAAGCGTGCGAAACCAATTCTTCGGTACGGACAGTTACCAATGGTTTATCGATATGATTTTTAATTAAATCTGCAGCAGTAACTACTTCATCTTCTAAATATCCGCGCTCGCGCATCCAGTCGTCGTTGAAGATTTTACCGATGTAACGAGAACCAGAATCGTGAAACAATACCACAACTACATCGTCCGGCTTTAACTTGCCTTTCATTTGCAACAAACCTTTAATGGCTGATCCTGATGACATGCCCACAAAAAGACCTTCTTCTAGTGCCAGTTTTCTACAATAAACCGCCGCATCTTTATCGGTAACTTTTGTAAAATGATCGATGATAGAAAAATCAACATTTTTTGGAAGAATATCTTCTCCGATACCTTCGGTTACATACGAATAAACTTCGTTTTCATCAAAAATTCCGGTTTCGTGGTATTTTTTAAAAACAGATCCATACGTATCAACTCCCCAAATTTTTACATCTGGATTTTGTTCTTTCAGATATTTCCCAATACCTGAAATGGTTCCGCCTGTTCCCACTCCAACAATAAAATGCGTCACTTTACCATCGGTTTGATTCCAGATTTCAGGTCCGGTTTGCAAATAATTAGCTTTTGTATTTGACGGATTATCATATTGATTTACGTACCATGAATTGGGCGTTTCTTCTGCCAATCGTTTTGAAACAGAGTAATAAGAACGTGGATCGTCAGGTTCTACATCGGTGGGACAAACAACCACTTTCGCACCCACGGCACGTAAGATATCCATTTTTTCTTTCGATTGCTTATCGGTAATTACACAAATTAATTGATATCCTTTTACAATGGCTGCCAACGCCAATCCCATTCCGGTATTTCCTGAAGTACCTTCGATGATGGTTCCACCTGGTTTTAACCGTCCGTCTGCTTCAGCATCTTCTACCATTTGCAATGCCATACGGTCTTTACACGAATGCCCCGGATTAAAATATTCTACCTTTGCAAAAACTTTACAAGGCAAATCTTTTACAATATGGTTTAACTGCACCAAAGGTGTATTGCCAATGGTTTCTAATATATTTTTTGCGTAATTCATTACTAATAAATTTCTACAAAGATACAATATGCTTTTTAGAAAAGAAAAAAGTTGTATTGCTACAACTTTAATTAAAGAAATTCCATTTCATACCCAATCTAAAAGTTAGATCGCGGTACGGATAGGTTGGTGTATTGTAATAATTATATCCGGTTAGCATAGCATTAAAATGATCTACATTGATGTAAATCTGTGCGGTTTTAATTTTAGCATTCAGGAAAAAATCAAACATTGGGAAATTACCAATTTTTACCTGATCCTGCACCACAAAATCGCCCAACACCGGATGGTATTCATTGGCATAGTATTTTGTAAAGTAATTAAAAGTGATCCCCATTTGAAAAAATAGTGCTTTTTTAAAAGCATAGTCTTGAAAATAAATGGTATTTCTGGTTACAATTTGCGGTACGTTTAAAATATCATCATCCTGTATCACCTGCTGAAACATTACCGTATTATCAAATCCCCACTTGTTAAACAGAAATTCTTTTTGAGCCTTAAGCATAAAGTAATTAATTGCCTTACCATATTGTTTCGGGCTTACCAGTAATTGGGTGTATCTGCCATTTTCATTCAACGCAGTAGCATCATTACTAAAATACAATTTATCTGTAATGATTTGATAGGTTCCTTCTAAATTAATGAAAGGAGATGCAATTCGGGTATTCAACGTACTGTATTTTTCGTTTGAAAAATCGTTTTGCCAGTTTAATTTGATAAATCCACTTTGAAACAACTGGTAGGTATAATCAGGAATTTTACTTTCTAAACGGTAAGTAGCTTCAATTCCATAAAATTCATTCAGGTTAAACGCCGCATTGATCTTTAAATCGGTTAATGGTTTTCCTACAACCGATTGTTTAAATGATGCATCGGCAACCACATTTTTCTTATTCAGCACATACGATCCGCCCAATGTAACAATATCATCTTTTAACCGGTTAGCAATGCGGTTATTTTCTTCATCAAAAACTATTGATTGGTATCTATGATTAAAATTATATACACCGACGCCTACAGCAAACAGACCAATCTTCTCTGAGTCAAAAGCTAAATCAACGTTATTTTCAATACGGGTGTGACGTACTTTATCACGAATTCCTGTCGAAAATGCATCTCCAAAATAAGGGTTAGAAATATTAAACGGATTTACGTTTCCCTGTTCATATAAATTTGAAAAATATTCATATACTAACTGGTGTCGGATTAATGCTTTATTTTTTTCAGATTTATTGAACTGAAAGCTATGATCAAAATAACCTCTCAGCCCTTTAAACAAAGATTTGGCATCACTTGTTTGTACCCTTAGATTTTCGCGGTTGTTATAAGGCTCTTCTGATGATTCAAAGAAATTAGTAAAAACCAAACCAGCGTTTTCTTCATTTAAAATGTCTTGAAAAGTAATGTGGTTTTTAAACTGATACCTTTTATTTTTCGTAAAATAACTTGAACCTATTCTAAAATTCCCGTTTGATGTTAGTTGATTCACATATTTTCCTTGCGAACGCAATCCGCGATAGCCAACAAATACATTGAATCGTTCAGAGGTATTTATAGCTATCAGTGCATCTAAATTTTGTCCTTTACCGGTAACACTTCGGTACATTAGTTCAGTAGCAGGTGTGGGCACATTGTAATAACTGATGTCTTCTTTGTTTAAATACGAGAACCGGCGTGCGTTGAAACCAACGTTAATAATATTATTTACCTGAAGAAAATTAGGGTCTAACGATTGAAAGGTCTGTCCGTCGTTATTAAACTGTAACAATCCAAAAATATCTTTACGTAGATAATTAAAGCTGTATTGCTTTTTAATAGTAAGAATCGTGTCGAACAAAGTACTTCCGGTTAGCTCATTATATATTTTGTAAGCAGAGATTGGCGCAACTGTATCACCTGCTTTTGTAATGATCTTTTTCACATTAAGTGAATCATTCCCGGACATATCCACAGACGAAAAGCGATCAACAGATTTTACTTCTCCAACTTTTGAAGAATTTAATGTAGTTCTCAATTTAGTTCTTTCATTGCTTTTCTTAACCTGAGCAAAGCTGCCTATAGAAAAAAGAAAAAAAAAAAATAAAATAAAACGCATACAGCCAAAATTTACACAAAAGTACATTTTTTTAGTCAACTATAACGCATAAAAAAAGAGATGCAAATTGCATCTCTTTTTAATTATATTAATTTACTGATTAATAACCAGGGTTTTGAGAATCTGTTGTTAATGAATTATTTCCATTCATTTCTCTAATTGGTATAGGTAAAGTCATTTTATAACTATTTGCAGGTAAATTACAAGCTCCATTTACAGTACAATCTTTAGAATATCTTGTAAAACCTTGAGAACCTGCTCTAACACCTAAACGCTTCATATCTAAATAGCGATGCCCTTCAAATGCAAATTCAACACGTCTCTCATTTAAAATAGCACTGAATGCAGCTTGCTGACTAGAGACATCTGGCATAGATATTGCAGAAGAATTCTTTGATCTATTAAAACGTAATGTATAAAGGATAGATTCCACACTGCTGTAGTTATCAACCAAGTCATCGGGATCGCTAGTACCAGCTAAGAGCTCACCCCTTCCTGCTCTAGCTTCAGCCATTGCTAATAAAATATCAGCCACTCGGAAAATATGAATATCATTTTTAAGGTTTGCACCATCCATCCCCAAATATTTTCCAATAAGCAATATATCGTTAGCATTATAATCAGCCTGACTTGCTGTTTCATAATTCTCCAATATTTTAGTACCGGGATAGTCTGCTCCTAGATCAGGAACTAAATTTACTTCGTAACGAATATCATTTCTGTTATCACCAAAAGCTGTGCCAGTCAAGGTTGGATCCAATTTATCTAATTCATTATAAAGAGATCTACCCATTTCGTAGAACGGAGATCCATCATTACCTCTTGCTCTAATTGAATACCAATTAGCAACAACACTTGGACCAGAATTTAGAGTTACTTTTAATCTGAAAATTAACTCAGTATTAGGAGCTGGTTCTTGATAGATTTCTTGAAAATTACCTTGTGTACTAGTTACACGTGCAAATAATTTTTTATACTCTTGAGCATTAGTTAAACTATATTGATTCATAATTATCTCACCATGTTCTAAAACTTTATCCCAATCACCAGTCATTGCATACAATTTAACGCGAATTGCTTCAATAATTGCAGCATTAACATAATCACGACCTTCAACCCAACCTGTTTGTCTAATGGCACTAGCTGTTTGCAAATCCTTTAAAATAAAAGCTTTAACTTCATTTACCGTATTTCTTGGTAAAGAATATGAATAATCATACGGAGGTACATGATCTAAAATAATCGCCGACATTCCAGATCCATTTGTATAATCTGGTGTGAAATATGCAAATAATTTGTAATGAGCAAATGCCCTCAAAACATATAATTCAGCTAGAACATTATCGAATTCTCCACTTAAACCAGGATTTGCTGATTTCAAATTAACAGAAATCTCTTCTAATCTATTGATTCTATTAATTATAGTATAATAACTCCCCCATAAAGATGAAGCATAACTGCTACCAGCCTCCATAAAAAACCCATACTCTCCACTAATCAATCCCTGACCACCATTATCTAATCCAATAGAAACCTCATCAGTAAAAATCGACCCTAAGTTAATCTCTGTTGATACAGGAATAGAGGTATAAATCGCATTAATTCCACGAGCAATATCTTGAGGGGTACGAAATGCTTCATAAGCATCGTTAACTTCTCCCTTTTGGTTTATATCATACGCATCACTACAAGAAGAAACTAATCCTCCTATGGCAAATAATAATATTAATACTTTATTTTTCATTGTAATTTCTTTAAAAGATTAAAATTGTACTTCTACACCAAATGAAATCGTCTTTGGTGTTGGGTACTGAGACTGATCAGACCCTCTACTACTTTCTGCATCCCATCCTTTCCATTTAGACCAAGTAAAAAGGTTTTCAGCCTGTGCAAATACACGCAGACCTGTTAACCCAATAAAGGTTAAATCTTGCTTTTTAAAGTTATATCCCACAGATACATATCTCATACGAATATATGACGCATCACGCAAATTACGATCTGAATAGTTTTGATATGGTAAGTTTGACGCATTTACAGAAGGCATAGAAGCATTTCTGTTTGTTGGTGTCCAATAATCATACATATCACGAGACATATTCCAGTTACCAATATTGTCTGGATGAACTAATGAAGAATAATCATAATCAAATCTCCAAATATCTTTCACGAAAGTAAACGAAGAAGATAAGAACCACCCTTTATAATCAACATCTAAACCAAATCCTCCTTGGTATTTTGGAATAAAACTTTTCCCTGTAAATTTTCGGTCAGCATCAACAAATTGTTCTACAGCATTACCATCTTTGTCTAAAAACAATAAATTTCCGTTATCTGGATTAACTCCTGCATATTCAACTAAATAAAATTGTCCAAATGCATCTCCTTCACGCATAACTGTTAAACCACCATCCCAAACAACTCCATTTTCATCAGCTCCCGCTAACTCAACAAATTCATTTTTATTGTATGATCCGTTAGCGTTTAAAGTAATTTTAAGATTTTCATTTCTCACTATATCTCCTGATAGTAATAATTCAACACCTCTGTTTCTCATACTTCCAATATTATCAGAGATAGAATTTCCTCCATGAATTGCCGACATAGGTCGAGATTGGTATAAATCTTTAGTTGTCTTTTGGTACACATCTACACTACCACGCAATCTACTGTTCCACACACCAAAATCAATACCTAAATTCGCTTGTTCAATTGTTTCCCACTTTAAATTAGGATTCGGAATATTTGAGATGAATGTTGTTGGTTGGTCATTATATGATATACCACTTAATGAATATATTTCTCTAAACAATGAGTTTCCTCCAAATAAACCACTGCTTACAATATCTTGGTTACCTGCAGTACCATAAGATCCTCTCAACTTAAGTTCATTGATTGCAGAATTCTGCATAAAAGCTTCACGGTTGATGTTCCAACGTGCAGAAGCTGACCAAAATGTCCCCCATCTGTTTTCTTCAGAAAAACGGAAAGAAGCATCTCTTCTCAATGTCAACCCGATACCATATTTAGCATCATAGTCATAATCTACCATACCAAAATAAGAGAACAAACCTGACTCAGCAACGCTTTTAGAAATATTAGGTACATAAAGATCGTTATCTTGACCATCTCCAATCCAACCTGTACCTGATCCAGGTGCAGAGAAATAAGGATCTAGACCATTTTGAATTAAATAAGAAGAATTATAGTGCGCTTTAAGATATTCTAAATAAGCACCCGCTCTAACTTCGTGTTTTTCGTTGAATGTTTTATTCCATTTTAAATTACTTGTAGAGTTAAAAGAAACAATTCTCGTATTGTATTCTCTTTCAAAACCTACATATTCTTGATTTGCTTCTCTGAACAATTCAGAGTTAAACGAGTAAGGTGAATCAAACATGATTTGCTTTACATCAGTATAATCAATACCTAAATTTGATCCAATACTAAAACCTTTACCTAAATCATAATTTAAGCCTCCTGATAGGATTGTTTTCAACTCATCTGAATAATTTTTAAAATAATTCAATTGATCTATAATCATCAAAGGTGCAATTTTAATCAAGTTCGAGTTATTCGGACTAGCAGAATAAACTCTAACAATAGAACCGTATGGATCATTTACATCATATTGATCAGGTGAAAAGTATGGCACTCCTCTCATTGCAGAAATGACAGGATTCAAGTTTACTGACCCTGTACCTAAGTTTGTGGCTTGATTTGATCTAGAAAAGTTACCTGTGATTCCAGTGTTATACGTTAAACGTCCATTATCATTCTTACCGTTTATGTTACTTCTAAAATTAAAACGCTTTAAGTCTGTGTTTTTTAAAGTACCTTCATGTTGCGTATAACCAACTGAAGTAAACTGGCTTAAATTTTTACTACCACTCGAAAAAGACAACGTGTGGTTTTGAGAAATTGCATTTCTGAAGAAATAATCCATCCAATCTGTTTCAGAAGCATTTCTCATCTGAGATGCTGTCCATCTTACATTATTTTTCTGCGTTTGATTTTCAAACTCCATAAGCTCTCGTCCGCCCATAAGATTATACTTATGTTTTTGAAGCGTACTTACTCCTGTTGTCCCAACATATTTAATTTGTAAATCTTGTTCAAAAGAAGCTCGTTTAGTAGTTACAACAATAACCCCGTTTGCCCCTCTGTTACCATAGATAGAAGTTGCACCGGCATCTTTTAAGACGTCAACACGCTCAATATCATTCTGATTGATACTTCTAAAATTCGCAGATGTCATTGGAACACCATCAATTACATAAAGCGGCTCCGTACTACCGTTGATAGATCCAACACCACGTAAAAGAACCATTGTGTTCGATGATCCTGGTTGCCCAGATCCCGTAGCAATATTCAACCCCGGCACTTGCCCTTGCAGTGTTTGAATAAAAGACGCATTTGGACGACCTTCAATTGTTTTAGCAGTAACTGTATTGGCTGCTACATTTGATTTTGGTTTAGAAGTAGTTCGATAAGTATCAACTATTACTTCGTCAATTACCCAAGAATCATCTTCTACTAAAGTTACATTCAAGATACCTGAATCGGTAGCTGTAACTGTTGTTGGCTTAAAACCTTCGTAAACCACTTGGATTTTATCGCCTTTTTTTAAATTTAATGTGTATTTCCCTTCATCGTCAGTATCTGTACCTTGATTGGTACCTACCAACATAACAGTAGCGCCAGGGATAGGCTCACCATCTTGCGTCTTTACAACTCCCGTTACCGACTTCTGTGCAAAACCTGCTTGCACAATCAAAGCGAAGAACAGAGTTAAAATCCAAGTAAACTTTGATCTCATATTAATTTAATTTGAATTAGTTCAAGTACAAAACTAAACCTTTTTTATATAATAACAAATTTTTAACACTAAAAATACTTTAGTCAAAAGAAAAAACACGCCTAAATATTTAGGCGTGTTTTTTCTATAAAATAGATCAAAGGATCAACTTATTTTTTTACAATTTTAATGGTTTGACTAATTTCTTTAGTACTTAATTTCAACATATAAACACCACTATTAAGAAAACCAATATTCAGAGTAGTCTCATTTGTATTATAAAACAAATCACTATTTTCGTAAACTTGTTTTCCACTCATATCAAAAATCTGAGTATTAGCACCAGCAATACTAGCTAAATCCGCATTTATAGTAATTACGTCATTTGTTGGATTCGGATACACTTTTAAGTTATCAAACATTTCTTTTTTCACATGAGCTGTAGAATCTGTCATACCGTAAACAATCAACGAAAATTTCTGAGTACCATTAGTCAACGTTCCTTTATGTGAAACTCTAATAGTATATTTACCTGCAGCTGCCACTCCAGAAGCAGATCCTTTGTATTCAACTACTTCAATAGGATCGACATCATTATCCATTCTTCCTACATACATATTATTCCACACCTTGTTAATTGCCCATGGTAAAACTTCCTGATTATTGGGACGTATAATTCTTAAATCTAAATCGTTTACTAAAGCTGGAGTTTGTGTATCTAATCCTGAAATAACATTACTAGCCGGATCTGTCCAAGCAATAGCAGCTTTTAGAGGCATTGAACCATCTGTTTCTACCTCCACTTGATAGGTTGTTCCGTTTGCTAATTCTAATTCTGAAACTATCGTAGTCGCAATTTGTGGTTTAGAATCACGTAAAATCTCTGCCCCTCGTTTAGCATTAATTACTCCCCAACCGAACCGATGATCTGGTCCATCAGTTGTTCCCGCTTCATCTGCACTTATTGCCATCAACGCTTTCACTGTTGCTGCTCTCATAGCTCCTGTAGTAGGATACAACTTCTTAAAATATTGTTGCCACAATCCGAACACACCAGTTACCGAGGGTGATGCCATAGAAGTTCCTTGTTCTGAAACAGTAGCTATTGGATCAAGTTGCCCTTGAGCATTTGTAACAACAGCTACAGACCTTACATTCACTCCTTTTGCAGAAATATCAGGTTTAATTCTAAAATCATCTGTTGGTCCCCATTGACTAAAGCTAGACATTACCGCATCTGAAGGTTGCGCATAATCTGTAATTCCCTCTATAGCCGCAACAACAACAGCATTTTTAGAAACCGCATCACCGTGCATTAAATCAGCACCACCTTTTGCTGTGTTGAAATGGTATGTTTGACCATTTATAAAATCACCGTTACGTGCATTACCTGCTGCTATTACCGGCAAATATTTATCTGCCGTAAATAACAGTAAGTCCATATTCCTCGCATCGGATCCATATCTACCAAATCCTGAAGGATCCGTATGAAGTCCAGCCTGAACATAATTTGCTCCATAAGAATGGTTAGAAACTAATAATCCCTGCCCAGCTTGAGCAGCCATTTCCGCGTTATCATTATTCCAATCATTTGACCACAAAAAAGCTTGTGGCGCCATCCCTTTTATAGCTGGAATATTATTATTTGCAATCATAGTCCCTGCTACATGGGAAGCATGATCTCCTATTGACGTACTTCCATCTTTACTGGTTACACGTGCCACTCCAATTGATTGGTGTCCAGCATACACAGTCCCATTATCCCAAATACCAAGAGTCAACCCCTGTCCTTGAATATCTGACCCAAATGCGGCAGTACCATCATGCAAATATTGTACTCTTGCTGTTTGAATAGAAGACTTTGTAGAAGCATTATTTGAAGTAATATAATATTTTAAATTTTCGGTATCATCAATCATTCCCTGCAAGCTAAAATACCTCCCACTTTCATCTACCCCTTCAATAGGTAACCCACGCTCTCTAGCAATTTCAACAGCTTTCGCATACCCTTCTCTATACTCACGCTCAAAACGCTCTTCAAGCGCTTTTAGCTTTTCCATATCATAATCTTTCGTTATAAGATAAACATCTTCCTCAGATTGCTGGGCATTTGCCGAAAACCCAAAAAACATTAAAACTAAAAATAGTTTAGTAATTTTATTTTTCATTTTTATTTATAGATTAATTCTAATTTTAGAATATCAAAATTAAATAATTTTGTGGTAATCTTTTCATTTTTACCAAACTATTATTTATATTTAACATTTTATTATGCTATTAAAATCATTCAGTAATTTAAAATTAGAAGTAGGAACCGATGAGGCTGGCAGAGGCTGCTTAGCGGGTCCGGTTACTGCAGCGGCTATTCTTATTAATAAAGAGTTAGAAAACGAATTAATCAACGATTCTAAAAAACTTTCTATCAACTCAAGAAAAAAACTGAGGGAATTTATAGAAAAACACAATCATTTTTTTAGCATTGCTCATATTTATGAAGATACCATTGACGAAATAAATATCCTTAACGCTTCAATCAAGGCCATGCATACTGCTATTTCTCAATTAAGTTTTGAACCAGAGTTTATTATTGTTGACGGAAACCGATTTAAACCGTATTATCAGATTCCACACGAAACCATTATTAAAGGAGACAGCAAGTATTTGAGCATTGCGGCAGCTTCTATTTTGGCAAAAACATATAGAGACGATTATATGTTGCAACTTCACGAAGAGTTTCCTATGTATGGCTGGGACACGAACATGGGATATCCTACAAAACAACATCGAAAAGCTATTTTGGAATACGGTCCTTGTAAATACCACAGAATGTCTTTTAAATTACTGCCTGAACAATACACATTAGATTTATAAAAAAAGGCTTCCGACGGAAGCCCTTTAAACTAATTCAAAATAGTGTTAATACCCATGATTTTGTTGCATTCCACTTGCATTAATTTCTGTTAATGGAATAGGAAATGCTATTCTATAATGCCCATACTCGTATTGCTCAGTAATCCTAGGATTCATAGGAACATCTTGCTTTAAGCGCATTAAATCATCGAATCTAAAGCCTTCAAACATTAATTCTTTTCTACGTTCTAAGAGCACATCTTCAATTGTTACACTAGTTAAAGCTGCAAGTCCACGATTTGTTCTAATTTGATTTATGTAACCAAGAGCTTCTGTAGGACTTACATGTGTAGCAGCTTCAGCTGCATTCAACAACAATTCTTCATACCGCATAGCTATAACATTATCTGCATAAGCAGTGTATTTCCCTACATTTCTTAGGTTAGCTCCATCCATACCTAAAACACCTTTTCTTACATCATCATCATCAAAAAGATCTATAACATCTGCCTGAGCAACTATATCTCCATAAGCATTTCCATTGTATATTTCAAACAAACCCGTATTGCCTAAATGGTCATCAGAAGGCATTGCAAATTCAAAGACCGAATTTGCATCTGGAACGTTACCTGAAAACTGGGCTATAAAATTATCTGCACTTCCTACACTTCCGCCTTCAGCAATTGCCGCTACAGCTGCATCATAAGCCAACTGATAATCTGCCGGATAGAAGGTTGCGAAATACAACGCAATTCTTGATTTATATCCTAGAGCCGCTTGTTTAGTAATTTTTGTTTTGTTAGCACTATTATTAATAATTGCAATAGCATCATCTAAATCTTTATAAATATAAGTTCTTAACTCGTCCAAAGTAGATCGTTCATTTGAAAACCCAACTGCGTCTGTAGAATTCAAAGGTGCAACAGTTACATAAGGCACGGTAATAGCACTGGTCCCACCCTGACCATCTATATGTTGCTGTCCGTATAATTTCATTAAATCAAAATGACCTACAGCTCGTGCCACTAAAGCCTGTCCTTTACAATCATTTATTCCATCTTCATCGCCCGTTACATTTTCTGCTGTTATAATATGATTCGCATTTAAAATAACAGCATATATTTGCGACCATGTATCTGATGCATAAGCATCACCGTCATTCACTCTCATTTCAGAAACCGTTACAAAGCGATTGGAAGAACCTATTGAATAAGCATTGTCGGTACGAGCTTCATTGAAAATAATATAATCACGACCATAATAAGTTGAAGCTCTCATTCTTTTATACATACCATTTGTAAGGTATTCTAAATCTGTAAGGGTTGAAACTGGGTTTGTATTAAGGTCTCTTTCAGTTGACAATTCTGGCTCTAACGAATCTTTACTACAAGACACTAAACCCACAGCAACAAGAGTTAACAAACCTGTTTTAAATATAAACTTTTTCATAGCAATTAAAATTTAACGTTAACAGTAAAGATGATTGATTTTACTGGCGGTGAAATAAACCCTGTATATCCATAAGTTCCATCTCCTGCATTCATACCTACCTCGGGATCAAACTTCAACGTTTTATCTTTAGTCCAGGTATATAAGTTTGTTCCTCGCACAGACAAAGAAAGTCCATCAATATTTAATTGATCGAGAACATTTCCTTTGAAATTATAACCAAAAGTTACATCACGTAAACGAACATAATCTCCATCTTTTAAGAATCGTGTTGAAGCCCTGTGATTATCGTTACTTGTAAATGTTACCTTAGGTGTATTTGTTACATCTCCAGGATTTTGCCAACGATCCATTATATAATCTGTAGAGTTAAATGTTAGCAAAGCTGCTGTTGATGTACCTTGCACGTATTGCCCCCAATCCTCGTAAACTTTATTTCCGCCTACAAAAGAGAAATTAGCTCCTGCAAAAAAACCTCCTATTTCTATTTGTGTACCCAAACCTGCTGTATAAGTAGGCATTGCACTACCTCCTTGCCAATCAACTTTAGCATCGCTATAAACATTTGTTGTTTCTCCATCATGTCCGTTAACATACCATAATGCATCTCCTGTTTGGGCGTCTACACCAGCATATTTAGGCATATACCAGCCTCTCATCTCATGACCTTCTTCTGTTCTGGTTGTTGCAGATGTTATAGTCATTTTTTCACCTGAAGCATCTGTTGGCATTTCAGTAATCTTATTTTTTACTGTTCCGATGTTTCCGTATAAAGTCCACGAGAAATTCTCTTTATCAATTATTCGAGCACTAGCTTCAATTTCTATACCTTTATTTTCTAAAGTCCCTGTATTCATTAATACACTAGAAAAACCACTTGTTCTTGTAATAGGCACTTGCAAAAGCATATCAGAGGTAGCTGATTTAAAATAAGCAAAAGAGGCGGTAAATCTATCTTGTAAAAAACCTATATTTATCCCAACATCCGTTTTCTTCAACGATTCCCAAGTAATATCTTGACCTAATTGACTTGGAACGAATCCCGTTTCTCCGTTATAACGATCTGTAGCTAATGTGTTTTGATACATATTTACTGGAATTCCCTGGTTACCACTTGTACCATAAGAACCTCTTAAACGCAATGTTGAAATGGTATTATTACTTAATAAAAAGTCTTCATTCATTACATTCCATGCAGCACCTATAGACCAAAATGTCCCCCAACGATTATCCGGGTGAAATTTAGAGTTACCTTCTCTACGAACCGAAGCGTCAATTAGATACTTATTCATATATGAATAGTTTACTAAACCCAAAAAAGCCAAGTTTGCCTCATCTGTAAATGTGGTTGATGCACTATAGTTTGCCGAAGCATTCCCTAACATATCAAAACCTTCAGGAATATTCTCTCCAAAACCATACAAATAGTTACGCTTTACTTTTTCATACTCCATTAAAACTTTCACATCGAATTTGTGATCATCACCTAAATAAAAACGATAATCAAATCCGTTTTGAGCGATGTATTTAAAAATCGTAGAGGTAGAGTTTTCTGCATATCCATTGTACGCGGCTCCATCACCATGAATTGGATTATTATAGTTTCTATATGCTATGTATGTGAAGTCTGTAGATAACTGTGAAGTAAACTTAAGGTCATCTGTAAATTTATAACTGATTGAATTGTTATTTAACACCCGAATAACATCATTTATACGGATATTATTAGGAATAGTATATAAAGGGTTGTGTAAACCTGCCATCCCTCCTCCTAAATTTAAGCTACCATCTGCGTTATAAGGAGAAGCCCAGGGACTCATAAAGTAACGAATTAAATTGGGATTAGAAAAGAATGCTCCTTGTTCCAATACTCCCTCTTGCTTTATATTCGAAACGTTTGCAGAGAACCCAAAATCAACTTTATCAGACATTTTTCTATTAAAAGTAAACATCCCACTGATTCTTCTGAAATCAGAACCAATAACAGTTCCTTCTGTTTTATTATGTCCTAATGAGGCATAGAAATTAGATTTCTCATCGCCTCCTGTTGCAGAGAAATTTAAGATACTTACAACAGCATTTTTATTTCGCATTAACTCATTCCAGTTATTGACTGGTTTTCCTGAATCAACCCACGCTTGTAAGCTGGCAGTTTCTCCAGGGTATTGAGCAATTAATTGTTGATAAACAGCATCTTTATCAAAAGCTCCGCCACCATTCATAGTGTTGTTATATGCTTCTAATAAAAGATCCATCTTTTCTTGTCCGGTCAATGAGCGAGGCCCTTTAACTGCATTGTTTTGAAATCCTAAAGAAGAGGTAAATTCATAACGCGTTACACCCTCTTTACCACGTTTGGTAGTAATCACAATAACACCATTAGCTCCACGAGCTCCATAAACTGAAGTTGCAGCGGCATCTTTTAACACTGTCATCGATTCAATATCGTTACTATTAATTGCAGATAAAGCAGACAATGAAGATGCATTTTCAGAGTCACCTGACAAATTATTATTTGTAACAATTACACCATCAATAACAATTAACGGATCATTACTACCTGTAACAGAATTTAAACCACGGATACGTATTTGTTGGGTTGATCCAGGAGTACCTGAATTTGTAGCCATACTTAAACCAGCTACACGCCCTTGTAACGCCTGATCGGCAGAAACCATTGGAGCTTTAGAAACCTCTTCACCAGAAATTTTCACTACATTTCCTGTGATCTCATTTTTATTACGTTGCTGACCGTAGGCCATTACAACGATTTCATCTAGCAGTCCCTCGTCTTCTGTCAAAGTAACATTAATGACTTGCGTAGAAGCACTAATTGTCCTTGTTTCGGATTTAAATCCAACATAATGATACTCTACCGTATCTCCTATATTCACAGATATAGAATAACCACCATCATCATCAGTGACAGTACCACTTTCTCCTCCGTTAACAACAACATCCGCTCCGGATACAGCTTCTGTACCAACTTTAACAGTACCTGTAACTACTTTCTCTTGAGCATAAGCTGATGTTAAACCACAGAATGCAAATGCAACTGTAAGTGTAACAAAAAATCTTTTATTCATGTCTTAATTTTTTTAACAATTATAAGTATTATCACAATACAAAACAAGAAAATATTGTTAAAATTTTAACACCAAGACAATCTAAAACGAATAATATTACAAATAAAATCGAAAGTAAAAGATAATTTTACTATTGTAACACTTTAACTCCCTATAAAAAATCAAGTGAAAATAGATTTTGCAGATTTTTTACAATCTTACTCTTCACCTCTTCTTCATCAACTTTTTCCAATCCCAATTCTACATTTAAAGAAGCTACGGCTTTACCGCGAATACCGCAAGGAATAATGTTATCAAAATAGCCCAAATCGGTATTTACATTTAACGCAAAACCATGCATAGTAACCCAGCGTGAAGCCCGAACTCCCATGGCACATATCTTTCTGGCAAAAGGCGTCCCAACATCTAACCACACACCGGTTTCGCCTTCGCTCCGTTCCCCTTTTAATCCGTATTCGGCTAATGTCATGATAATTGCTTCTTCGAGATAACGCAGGTATTTATGAATGTCTGTAAAAAAATTATCCAAATCAAAAATGGGATACCCCACAATTTGTCCCGGACCGTGATACGTAATATCCCCACCGCGGTTTATTTTATAAAACGTAGCTCCTTTTGCCGCCAATTGACCTTCATTTAACAGCATATTTTCCATATGTCCGCTTTTACCCAATGTATAAACGTGCGGATGCTCTACAAACAATAAATAATTCGGCGTTTGTTTAGCATTGGTTTCATCTTTTCTATTTTGTGATTTGATCTCTAAAATTTCCTGAAACAATTTTTCCTGATAATCCCAGGTTTCTTTATAATCTTTAAGACCTAAATCTTGAATTTCAACTTTTTTATTCATTTTTATTTTTTATTATCTGTTGTATTTTGGGTTGTTCAATATAACCAAAGCCCCGATAATTCCTGGAACCCACCCTGCCAATGTGAGTAAAAACACAATAATGAAGAACCACACCCTTTATCGCAAACAGCTAATGGCGGCAAGAAAACAGCCAATATCACTCTCCAAAAACTCATATATCTTAAATTTATTTCCTTACAAATTTACTCATTTATCCACAAATCTTCTTCTAAAATAATCTAAAGAATTTCTATCAAATCAAGCGAAAAATACCTAATTTTGCGGATTAAATAAAAAATTACATATTTTATGCAACTTTCAGAACAAGAAATCATCAGAAGAGAGAAATTGAGCAAGTTAAGAGCACTTGGCATCAATCCTTATCCCGCTAATTTGTTTCCGGTAGATCATACAACGAAGCAGATCAAGGAAACTTTTGAAGAAAGCAAGAAGGTTGTAACCGCCGGTAGATTAATGAGTGTGCGCGATCAGGGAAAAGCAAGTTTTGCCGAAATCCAGGATCAGGAAGGAAGAATTCAGTTGTATTTTAACCGCGATGTAATTTGTACAGGCGAGGACAAAACATTATATAATACCGTTTTTAAAAAGTTAACCGATTTAGGCGATTTTATTGGTATTGAAGGCGAATTGTTTACCACACAAGTGGGAGCAAAATGTATTCGTGTAGAGAAATTTTCGATATTGTCTAAAACATTGCGTCCGTTGCCGTTGCCAAAAACAGATGACGAAGGAAATGTTTTCGACGCATTTACCGATCCGGAATTACGTTACCGTATGCGCTACGTAGATTTAATCGTGAATCCGTTAAACAAGGAAATTTTTATAAAACGCACCAAATTATACAATGCCATGCGTACATTTTTTAATGAGCGCGGTTATTTGGAAGTAGAAACGCCCGTTTTACAATCTATCCCCGGTGGTGCAGCAGCACGTCCGTTTATTTCACATCACAACGCACTCGACATTCCTTTGTACATGCGTATTGCTAACGAATTGTATTTAAAACGTTTGATTGTTGGCGGATTTGAAGGCGTGTATGAGTTTTCTAAAAATTTCCGTAACGAAGGAATGGACAGAACTCATAATCCAGAATTTACGGTAATGGAAATTTACGTTGCTTATAAAGATTACAACTGGATGATGGATTTTACCGAACAATTGTTAGAACATTGTGCCATAGCTGTAAACGGTAGCAGTAAAGCTACATTTGGCGAATACGAAATTGATTTTAAAGCACCATACAAACGCGTAACCATGCGTCAGGCTATTATTGATTTCACTGGTTTTGACATTGATGAAAAATCAGAAGATGAAATTCGTGAAGCCGCCAAAAACATGGGAATTGCCGTTGACGAAACAATGGGTAAAGGGAAATTGATTGATGAAATTTTCGGCGAAAAATGTGAAGGAAACTATATTCAGCCTACATTTATCACCGATTACCCAAAAGAAATGTCGCCCCTTACCAAAGAACACCGTGACAATACGGAGTTAACAGAGCGTTTTGAGTTGATGGTTTGTGGTAAAGAAATTGCCAATTCGTATTCTGAACTAAACGACCCTATTGACCAACGCGAACGTTTTGAAGAGCAATTGCGTTTATCTGAAAAAGGCGACGACGAAGCCGGTCAGTTTATTGATGAAGACTTCTTGCGTGCTTTAGAATTTGGTATGCCGCCAACAGGTGGTTTAGGTATTGGCATGGACCGATTGATTATGTTTTTAACCAATAACCCATCTATACAGGAAGTATTACTGTTTCCGCAAATGCGCCCGGAAAAAGCAGCTCCAAGTTATGAGTTAACGGATGATGAAAAAATCATTGTTGCTATTTTAGAGAAAAACGAAAACAAAATGGCATTAGCTGAATTAAAAGAACAAGCAGCTTTAAGCGGTAAAAAATGGGACAAAGCCATGAAAGGTTTAGCCTCGCATAATCTAACAAAAGTGGTTACCGAAAACGAAGAAAAAGTAGTTGAAGGTATCTTTTAGTTAAAACAAACCTCTTATTTTATAAAATTCCCTTTGCTTAATAAGCAAAGAGAATTTCTTTTATAATATCAGCATTAAAAATCTTTTTAAAGTACACAAAAGCAAAAACGCTGCCTGGTACAGCAGCGTTTTTAAAACATTAAATTTTAAAGGTTGTTATTTTAATTTTTTAAAATTAATCTTGGTAACGTTTGTATTTTGACTTTTTGTAAAATCAATATTTGACAATTTTGACATTCCTTTTGCTTTTGGCGCATCAGGAACTAATTGAAAAATATACGCACCATTCCAAAACAATTTACCCTCCTTAGAATCCGCTAAATCACCTGTGGCAGTATAATTAGCTGTAGAACCTGCATTTGGTAATGTTCCTGAAATAAAATTAAATTCATTACTTGTCATACCTAAATCATTATCATCAAAAACAAAAAATATTCCTGAATTTTGAGTATAATAGAAATCTGTAGCTTGATGAGGATAGTTAACTACAGGCGGAGTAGCACTCATATCTACGGGAATAAACACCTCTTCAACATAATATAAATTTTTAGCATTATTAGGATTAGTATCATCCATTGACACTATAAGCCATTTAGTACAAATTACAGGTGATGAAGATCCAGCTGGTGTTACATTAAATCCATCAAACCCGTTAGTTGAATCACCAGTAGCAATCCAATAAGTATTAGTTACGGGCTTCCAATCACCATCATATTCAATTCTGTTACCTGTAGGTTCCGGTTCTTCTTCGTCTTTTTCTTTAACGGTAAATCTAAAAGTAGAAGTAAAATCGTCCATCGTAGCCAGCACAGCATTTTCACCTTCTTTTATAGCTTTATATACATTTCCTTTTGCAGCCACTCCATTTACTTTAAAAGTAGTTGAAGAAGTAACATCTACACCATTTAATGTTGCTTCAAATATAAATTCATCTCCAACAAACTCCCCTTCAGATTCCTCTGAAAGCTTTGCTACAAACACCTGTTCTTCCGGCTTTTCAGGCCCGTCTGGCTGTGTACCGTTATCCACATATTCTACACATGAATTTAAACTGACCAACGCCAGTAAAAAAAGAAGTAGTTTATTAATTTTCATAAATAAATTGTTTTAAGTTTCTATAATTAAAAAGTCTAAAGTATGAAAAAAAACAATCGCTGTTAAAAAATTAACACATTTATTTTATTTATATACCTAAGTTCGATTAATATTTAAGAATTTCCCGTCACTTCGAGTATAATTTCTGTAGCGAAGTGGAAGAAATTTTGTATCGAGAAGTTTTTTATTTACAGGTTCTCGATATGTTTTTGTTCCATTATTATTTCACAAAAATACTTTATTGAACATATAACTAATTGATAGATTTGATTTATCTTATCTAAAATTCATAAAAGGATATTGTTCTAACAGAACATCGATTTTTTGAACTAATTTGTCTAAAAATTGCTGGTGTGCGTCAAAATAAGGGTTAAACGAACGATGCACCAAACCTTTTTGCACTTCATCGACCATTTTCATGGTAGGAATTTCGTTTGAATGGATACAGGTCTCAACAAATTTCTGCCAGATATAATCTACCGCCAAATCATTTGGATGAATTAAATCTTTCCCGAAAAACCGATAATCACGCAATTCGTCCATCAGTATTTCGTAAGACGGAAAATAGTAATTTAACGGTTTATTTTTCTCTAAATATTCATGCAAAGCTGCAATTAAATGTGCCTTACTTCGTTGATTTTCTACAAAGCCATCTTTTATATGCCGAACAGGCGAAATCGTGTAAATAATTTGAATATTCGGATTGATTTGCCGAAGATTTTGTTCGATCTTTTTTAAATTTTCCAGACAGGTTTCAACCGCCAACAATTCTTTTTCAAATTGATTCTGAGGTACTTTATGGCAGTTTGCAACTATTTGATTTGATTGTTTATTGCGATACACCCATGCTGTTCCAAACGTCAAAATAATATGTGTTGCATCAACCACATTTGCTTTAAACCTACGGATTTTGATATTTAATTGCTCGATAATATCTTCTTGTTCCAATTGATTCAAATCAGAATGTGCATCGAAACAACTCCATATTTCATTATGCTGAAAAACATCCTCCTGGGTAAAGACCTTATCGTTTACCGCAAATTCCAACAACCGATTGACAGCGACCGGATGAAACAAAATTCCCAACGGATTGACCGTGTTTTGAAACTGATAGTACTGTAACCGTTGTGCCATATTTACGGCAAAACAACTCCCGATGCTAACTATTTTAGCCTTATAATTTATTGGATTTTCCAGCGGTTTTATGGGAACAATGGTTTGTAATTGCATCTTTTTTATTGCAAAAATACAAAGTTATCTCTTGAAATAAGCAGATAAATCATCGCCGCTTTTTTGTTCCAATGTGTAATCATCACACGAAAACATTTGATAGCCTTCAAAAACAATCTGTGGTCCGGCAATAATCATTTCGTCTGCAGATGTTAAAAATGCTTTGAGAATTTCACCATTTTTGTGAACCTCATACGCATCAGAATCTTCAAAGATTTTCAGATTGATGAATTTGTTCGGATCCGTGCGGTCAATCATACTGGTTACGTGCAATGTTCCCAATTCGATCTCTACCACTGTGGATGCTTCTTTTCGTACCAAATCAAAAAATTTTTCGCGTAAGCTGGGAAAAACCTGATATTCAACTATAACTATGTATCTCATAACACAAATTTTACTTTAAAGTTACAAGATATTTTACTATTTTCAAATACTACATTCGTAAAACATTTCGTTATTTTAAAAATGAATAACATGAAAAAAATTGCATTATCAATCTTGGCTATCATTTATAGTTTAACTGTCTTTTCACAAGAAATTAGTATTCAGACTGAAATGGATGAAACTAAATTTGAAAAAACACTTAAAACTTTTGAGGGATATTCCTATTACAATTTCAAATTTGTCACAAATGAAACGGCATCTTTGAATTTTGAAATCATTGAGAAAGAGTTTGTTCAAGGTGAGTTAAAAAATGAGAAAGTATATTTTGATTCTAAAAATGTGCTTTCAAATTTGATTGGGAATAGTATTTCAACTACAATTCTTGCCAAAAGTACATCGGACACGAATTACAAAATGATGCTTCTGTTTTATGAATTTTATAGTTTGATTAGAAACTTTGATTTGAATAATGAAGACCAGTACCATTTTAAAATTTTTATAAATGAGGCCCAAAAGTTTACGTATAATCAGGTCTATTTGTTTTGTGCGATTGTAAAGCCTATTAAAATAGCCGAAAATACATACAGAGATTGTGATTTTGCAGCAGCTATAGATAAGTACGATAAATGGTATGAGATTTTTGGTTTAGATAGATACTTTGTTTATGAAATAAGGTTTTATTAAAAAAGAGGAAAGTTAACTTTCCTCTTTTTGTTTTTATATAAACTTCTCGACTATGCGTGAAGTGACATATTACTACTTCACAAAGCTAACAGCATTAGCAATCGCATCTTTTATACCATCAGCGTTTTTACCGCCTGCAGTTGCAAAGAATGCTTGTCCGCCACCGCCGCCTTGAATGTATTTTCCTAATTCACGAACAATGTGTCCGGCATTTAAACCTTTAGTTTCTACGATTTCTTTAGAAACATAAGCAGTTAACATTGGTTTCCCTTCATTAACGGTTCCAAACAAAATAAAGAAATTATTTGCTGTTCCGCCAATTTCATAAGCTAAATCCTTTGCTCCCGTAGCATCTAAATCTACCTGTTTTGCTAAAAATTTCACTCCGTTTATTTCCTGAACTTCATTCAGCAAATCGCCTTTTAAGCTTTTTGCTTTCTCTTTCAATAATTGTTCCACTTGTTTTTTCAACTTCGTGTTTTCGTCTTGTAACGAATGAACAGCTTTTAACGCATCTTGCGGATTTTTAAGCGTTTCTTTAATCTCTTTTAAAGTAGCTTCCTGATTTTGATAGAATGAACGAACCGCATCTCCTGTAATTGCCTCGATGCGACGGATCCCAGCAGCAACTGCACTTTCCGAAACGATTTTAAACGCCCAGATATCGGCAGTGTTTTGTACGTGGATTCCACCGCATAACTCCATCGATTCGCCAAATTTAATCGCACGAACTTCATCGCCGTATTTTTCACCAAATAAGGCCATTGCTCCTTCATCTAAAGCTTGTTGAAAAGGAATTGAACGGCGTTCAATCAACGGCAATTGATCTGCAATACGTGCATTTACAAAAGCTTCTACTTGTTGCAGCTCCTCATCGGTAACTTTGGCAAAATGCGAAAAATCGAAACGTAAATAATTTGGTGCAACCAATGATCCTTTTTGTTCTACGTGCGTTCCTAAGACACTTCGCAACGCCTGATGCAGCAAGTGCGTAGCCGAATGGTTTTTAGATGCCGCATTGCGTAAACCGGTGTTTACTTTTGCAACAAAATTAGCCTCTAAATTTCCAGGTAATTGTTTTGCAAAATGTAAAATTAAGTTGTTTTCTTTCTTGGTATCAAAAATCTCGATCGTTTCATTCGCCGAAATCAAATTACCTTTATCTCCAACCTGACCTCCGCCTTCGGGATAAAACGGTGTATGATCTAAAACGATTTGATATAACGTTCCGTCTTTTTTCGATTCCACTTTGCGGATGCGTGTAATTTTCACCTCGTTTTCTACTTTGTCGTACCCCTCAAAAGTTTCAATGTTTCCTTCAATCAGCACCTTCCAATCGTCTTTAGAAATTTCAGATGCCGCACGCGAACGGTCTTTTTGTGCTTTCAGTGCCGCTTCAAAACCAACTTCGTCTAAATCATATCCTTTTTCGCGTAAAATCAAAGCTGTTAAATCAATCGGAAAACCAAAAGTGTCATACAATTCAAATGCTTTTGCTCCGTTGACTATTTTCCCTTCTGTTTTCTCAATAACCGAATCTAACAAATGTAGTCCTTGATCCAAAGTACGCAAGAAAGAAACTTCTTCTTCCCTGATGACGTTTTTAACCAGTTCTTTTTGAGAAACAATTTCCGGGAAGAATGCACCCATTTGAACCGATAATACATCAACCAATTGATAAATAAACGGCTCTTTTGTTCCTAAAAAGGTAAAACCGTAGCGAATCGCACGACGTAAAATACGACGGATGACATAGCCCGCGCCATTATTTGATGGCAACTGACCATCGGCAATCGCAAAAGCAACCGCACGCACGTGGTCTACAATTACACGAATGGCAATGTTGGTTTTATTTTGTTCCTGAGATTGCTTCGCCAGTTCGCTATCGCTCGGGTCTTCACTATCGTTCAGAATGACATCATTGGTTGTATATTTTTTACCGGTAATTTCTTCAACCTTTGCAATCAATGGTGTAAACACATCGGTATCGTAATTGGATGTAACACCTTGCATTGCCATACACAAACGCTCAAAGCCCATTCCGGTATCAACGTGTTTTGCAGGTAATTTTTCTAAAGAACCGTCGGCTTTACGGTTAAATTCCATAAATACATTGTTCCAGATTTCTACCACTTGTGGATGATCTGCATTTACTAACGAACGACCGGAAACTTCTGCCCTTTCATTATCCGGACGTAAATCTACGTGAATTTCAGAACAAGGTCCGCACGGTCCCTGATCACCCATTTCCCAAAAATTGTCTTTTTTGTTTCCCAAAATGATACGGTCTTCGGCAACAAATTGCTTCCATAAATCCCAGGCTTCCTGATCAAACGGAACGTTTTCTGCTTCGTTTCCTTCGAAAACGGAAACATACAAACGATCTTTGTCAATTTTCAGCACTTCGGTCAAAAATTCCCACGCCCAGGCAATAGCTTCTTTTTTGAAATAATCGCCAAACGACCAGTTCCCTAACATTTCAAACATCGTGTGGTGATAAGTATCAAAACCTACGTCCTCTAAATCGTTGTGCTTACCTGAAACGCGCAAACATTTCTGCGTATCGGCAATACGTGTGGCTTTTGGGACAGCATTGCCTAAAAAATATTCTTTAAACTGTGCCATACCCGAGTTGTTAAACATCAAGGTTGGATCGTCTTTTAAAACAATCGGGGCAGAAGGAACAATTAAATGTCCTTTGCTTTCAAAAAAATCAAGAAATTTTTTTCTGATATCCTGTGATTTCATTCGATATATTAATTATGAATCGTTCAAAACAAACACTTTACAAAAGTGCATAATAGGGGCAAAATTAATGATTTTTGGTAGATATTACGCAATTGCAATATATTATTAAACTGTTTGCAAGTTAATTTTAAAAAATTGTATATTAGCATAGCTAAAATTTGAAATAATGCAGGTTGAATTGCCCGAAAAAAGATATTACAGTATAGGTGAAATTGCCAAAGCGTTTGACGTAAACGCTTCGTTGATACGTTTTTGGGAAAAAGAATTTGACATTTTAAAGCCAAAAAAAAACGCAAAAGGCAACAGAATGTTCACTCCTGAAGATTTAAAAAACCTAAAAACCATTTATCATTTAGTAAAAGAAAAGGGATTTACGCTTGATGGTGCCAAAGAATATTTAAAAAATAATAAGAAAAAACCGTTGAACACCATTGAAATTATTGAAAAATTAGAGCTTATCAAAAAACAATTATTAAGTATTAAAAACGAACTTTAAATTAGAAAAATTATGAAAAAATTTCTCCCTCTTATTATTATCGCAGTATTAGCAATTGGTATATATGCTTGGGTAAAAGGTATTAACAACACAGCAGTAACTTTAAACGAAAATATAAAAGAAAGCTGGGGAAATGTTGAAACCGCTTACGAAAGAAGAAATTCATTAATTGAGAACTTAGTTAATACAGTAAAAGGTGCGGCAGATTTTGAAAAATCAACTTTAGAAGCTGTTGTTAGTGCACGTTCTAAAGCAACACAAACAACTATCGATCCAACAAATATTACACCAGAACAATTAGCAGCATTTAGCCAAGCTCAAAGCGGTGTTAACAGTGCTTTATCTCGTTTATTGGTAACTGTTGAAAGATACCCTGATTTAAAAGCAAACCAAAACTTCATTAAACTACAAGATGAATTGGTAAGCACAGAAAACCAGATTTTAACGGCACGTACGCGTTTTAACGAAACCGTTAAACCTTACAACAATCATATTAAAGTATTTCCAAACAACCTGTTAGCTGGAATTTTAGGATTTACAGAAAAAGGATATTTTCAAGCTTCAGAAGGTGCAGAAAAAGCTCCGGAGGAAGAATTTAATTTCTAAAAATATGTCGTTAACAGAAGATTTTTTAAGCACTGTTGAAGAGCAGGAAATTATTAAAGCCATTGTAAAAGCCGAAAAAGAAACGTCGGGCGAAATTCGTGTACACATAGAAGAACACAGCGATTTACCCGTATTAGAACGTGCCCAGGAGGTTTTTAAAATGCTAAATATGCATAAAACAAGCGCCCACAACGGCGTTTTGTTTTATATAGGCGTTAAAGATCGTCATTTTGCCATTATTGGTGATGATGGTATCGACGCGGTGGTTCCGTATGATTTTTGGGAAGAAACCAAAAAAAAGGTCATCAACCACTTTAAGCTCAATCAATTTAAAGAAGGACTGATCGCAGGTATTTTACATACAGGGAAACAATTGAAACACTATTTTCCATACCGCGGAAATGAAGATGTAAACGAATTACCTAACGAAATTTCACGAGGTTAATGAAACCATTTAGAAAAATATCACTATCAATCGTACTGCTTTTTCCGTTAGTACTTTTAGCACAATTCAATATACCCGAAAAACCGTCGAAAGCAAGCGAGCAGACATCGGTTTACGATTACGCTTCTTTATTGTCAGCTTCTGAAAAACAGCAATTAGAACAAAAGCTGATTCATTATGCCGATACGACCTCAACACAGATTGTTGTAGCCATTATTCCAAGTCTACAAGGAGAATATGAAGGAGAACTGGCTCCAAAATGGGCACACAAATGGGGTGTTGGTCAGGCAAAAGAAGATAATGGCGTATTTATTCTTTTGGCTGAAAAAGAACGAAAAATATGGATTTCTCCAGGCTATGGGTTAGAACATCTTTTAACTGCCGGAATTAATGGAGAAATCATTCGCAATTATATTATTCCCGAATTTAAAAAAGGTGACTATTATGCCGGATTAGATATTGGAACAGACAAACTCATGGAGCTGTTTTCGGGTACTTACAAAGGCACACGTCAAGAAAATACAGAAGGCGGTGGTTCTGCTTTTTTTCTTATCATTGTTGTCATCATTATTCTGATTATCGCAAGTAAAATAGGTGGTGGTAAAGGAGGAAACAATCGTGGACGACGCGGTGGATTGGATTTAATGGATATCATTATTTTAAGCAGCCTTGGTCGCGGCGGAGGCGGCGGTTTTGGCGGAGGCTCATCGGGTGGTTTCGGTGGCGGATTTGGAGGTGGTTTCGGCGGCGGAGGATTCTCTGGAGGTGGCGCAGGTGGAAGTTGGTAGTTAAACTTCGTTTTTATTGTACCAAAAGATTCAAAAGTCTCAACGACAAAATTTTGCAAATAAATGAAAATATTACACCTTGACACCAATCATTCCTTATTGATTGAGCAATTACAACACGCCGGATTTGAAAATCACGAAGATTATACGTCCTCTAAAGAAGAAATCGAACAAAAAATCGCTTTATACGACGGTATTATTATACGGAGTCGTTTTAAAATCGACCAACGATTTCTGGATGCAGCAACAAATCTAAAATTCATTGGTCGTGTGGGTGCCGGATTGGAAAATATTGATTGTGAGTACGCCGAGGCAAAAGGAATTCAACTTATTGCTGCACCTGAAGGCAACCGTACTGCTGTTGCTGAACACGCGATGGGAATGCTTTTAAATTTAATGAATAAACTCTCTTATGTTGATCAGGAGGTGAGACAAGGCATTTGGAAACGTGAAGAAAACCGAGGGATCGAAATTGAAGATAAAACCGTAGGAATTATTGGTTATGGAACGATGGGAAAAGCTTTCGCACAACGATTAAAAGGTTTTGACTGCAAGGTAATTTGTTATGATATTAAACCGAATATTGGCAACGAATATGCTACACAAGTTTCACTAAAAAAATTACAAGAACAAGCTGATATTTTAAGCTTACACACGCCACAAACTGATGAAACGTATTATTTAGTCAATAAACAACTGATCGATGGTTTTGCCAAGCCGTTTTGGTTTATCAATACCGCCCGTGGAAAATCAGTAAACACCCATGATCTGGTTGAAGCATTGAAATCCGGAAAAATAAAAGGTGCCGGATTGGATGTGTTAGAATACGAAAAATCATCATTTGAAAATATGTTTTCCGACAATGAATTGCCCAACGCTTTTAAATACCTTATAACTGCAGATAACGTTCTACTTTCTCCACACATTGCCGGCTGGACAATAGAAAGTAAAGAAAAATTGGCACAAATAATTGTAGATAAAATAAAAGCAAGGTTTTAAAACCTTGCTTTTATTTATTCGGAAACGTCTCTAAAACTTTTGTTACAAATTCCTTAATACGTTCCTCTTTTTTCTTTTGATTTTGGGTCAGATACCCTGTCCCTTTACCTTGCCAGATCAGTTCTTTGTTGTTGGATTTTAAAACGTCAACATACAAAATGCCTTGTGTGGAAGTAGAAACTGATTGATAACCGGGACCTCCCCACATCCACGGATTCCAACCCCACGGACGGTACATTCCATAACCCCAACCACCGTAGAATGTATTTACGTTTACAATTTCTTTAGCATCGGTAAAAAGGTTAATCAGTAAATCAGGATTGTCACTTTTAGTGTATCCTTTAGTGGTCATTTCTACATCAATTGCTTTTAAAATACGTTTTTTGTCTAAGTCAGAAATATTAATTTTATCAACCCCGTCTTTCATAAACGCATAGGTTTTGAACTGGTTGAAATCAACCGAACTGTCGTAATCGGTGGCAACACGTACCGAACTACATGAAGCAAATAGCATTAAGGCTAATAAAAACGGTAAAAATTTAATTAGTTTCATAATATCTTAATTTAATAGGTTGTCGTCAACAATGTTGGGTAATGTAACTTTCAATAAGGGTTCTGTTTCCATTGCACGTTTTATGGCAAATACAGCACCTTCGTTACGAGCCCAGCTCCTACGTGAAATCCCGTTGTTTACGTCCCAGAAAAGCATCGATTTTAATCGTTGTTCTGCTTCTAAAGTACCATCAAGAAGCATACCAAAACCACCGTTAATGACTTCGCCCCAACCAACGCCACCTCCGTTGTGAATAGACACCCAGGTTGCACCCCGGAAACTATCTCCAATAACGTTGTGAATCGCCATATCGGCAGTGAAACGAGACCCATCATAAATGTTTGAAGTTTCACGATAAGGAGAATCGGTTCCTGATACATCATGGTGGTCACGTCCTAAAACAACCGGACCAATTTTTCCGGCGGCAATAGCATCATTAAAAGCTTTGGCGATGTTCATTCGTCCTTCGGCATCGGCATATAAAATACGAGCTTGCGAACCAACCACCAATTTGTTTTCCTGTGCACCACGAATCCATTGAATGTTATCTTTCATTTGTTGTTGGATTTCTTCGGGAGATGTTTTAATCATTTCTTCTAAAACTTCACAGGCAATGTTATCTGTTTTTTGTAAATCTTCCGGATTGTTCGACGCACACACCCAACGGAACGGACCAAAACCGTAATCAAAACACATTGGTCCCATAATATCCTGAACATACGATGGATATTTAAACTCACACCCCAAAGTCGGACTTGGATTCATCACATCGGCACCGGCACGAGAAGCTTCTAACAAAAAGGCATTTCCATAATCAAAGAAATACGTTCCTTTTGCCGTGTGTCTATTAATGGCATCTGCATGACGACGTAAGGTTTCCTGTACTTTTTCTTTAAACAATTCTGGTTCTTCTGCCATCATTCGGTTCGATTCTTCAAACGATTGACCTGCAGGATAATATCCGCCCGCCCAAGGATTGTGTAACGACGTTTGATCAGAACCTAAATCAATATGTACATTTTCTTGATCGAATTTTTCCCAAACATCCACGATATTTCCAAGATAAGCAATAGAAACTATTTCTTTATTGGCTTGTGCTTTGCGAACGCGAGCCACTAAATCATCTAAATTTTCAATCACTTCGTGAATCCAACCTTGGTTGTGGCGAATTTTGGTAATTTTCGGATTCACTTCGGCACAAACAGTAACGCAACCCGCAATGGTTCCTGCTTTTGGTTGTGCACCACTCATTCCGCCTAAACCAGAAGTTACAAACAAGTTTCCTTTTGGCTCTTTACCGATTTTTCTGAAACCGTTTAAAACAGTAATCGTAGTTCCGTGTACAATTCCTTGCGGACCAATGTACATATACGATCCGGCAGTCATTTGCCCGTATTGAGTAACGCCTAATGCATTGAATTTTTCCCAATCGTCTGGTTTGGAATAATTCGGAATCATCATTCCGTTCGTTACCACAACCCTTGGTGCGTTTTTATGTGAAGGGAATAAGCCCATTGGATGACCGGAATACATTACCAATGTTTGTTCATCGGTCATTTCACCCAAATATTTCATGGTCAATAAATACTGTGCCCAGTTGCTAAAAACCGCTCCGTTTCCTCCATAAGTGATTAATTCGTGTGGATGTTGAGCCACGGCGTAATCCAGATTGTTTTGAATCATCATCTGAATGGCTTTTGCCTGTAATGACTTTCCCGGATATTCGTTAATGTCACGAGCATACATACGGTATTTTGGACGGAAACGGTACATATAAATCCGACCGTATTTTTCTAATTCTTCTTTAAACTCAGGAATCAACGTTGCATGATGCTGCGGCTCAAAATAGCGCAATGCATTGCGAAGAGCTAATGTTTTTTCCTCATCAGTTAGTATTTCTTTACGCTTTGGTGCGTGATTTATGGTTGCATCATATAAAGCTGATGGCGGTAATTGTGATGGTATTCCCTGTAATATTTCTTCTTGAAACGTCATTGTTCTTGGTTTTACTTTTTTTCTGATTTGATCCACTAATTTATTAAATCCGTAAGGACAATGCTTGCATCCGCTCATGCAACAATATCCCCGATCTAAAAGATATTTTTCGGTAAACACGCGAAAGCCGCGATCTGAAAGATAATAATCTTCTCCTTCAATTAAAACTTTCTTCATAACTACAAATTTAGTGATTTATTTTTGTATTCTGAAGGATGAAGGGTGTTGGATGTTTTTTGTATATTTGGCTAACTAAAGTAATTAACAGCTTATGAGCTTTAAGTTTGAAAAATTACATATTTGGCAAAAGTCAATGGATTTTGGAGAAAATATTTATAAGCTTTCAATAAAGTTTCCTAAAAATGAACAGTATAATTTATCTTCACAAATTCTTCGTGCTTCGGATTCGGTTGCTTTAAATATTTCGGAGGGTTCAATAATGCAGTCAAATGCAGAGTTTAACAGGTTTTTAAACTATTCTGTTCGTTCTCTTGCTGAAGTTATTACCTGTTTATACAAAGCTCAACGTCGAAAATATATTGACGAACCATCTTTTGAAATGCTTTATAATGAAGCTTATCATTTAATGAATATGATTATTGCTTTTAAAACGAAACTGAAATGACACCACACACACCCATCATCCCACATCCATCATTTTTTCTATGCTTCTAATCATCTCAAAATTTTGGGTACCAAAAGGTTTTTCGGGAATCACCATTTTTCCGTTTGTATTTGTACGTGATGTATTTTGGGCAGAAGTAAAGTCGTTTGTAAACCATGAAAAAATCCATCTACGTCAGCAATTAGAATTGTTAATTGTTCTGTTTTTTATCTGGTACGGTTTAGAGTTTTTAATTCGATTGATGCAGTATAAAAATTTCAAAAAGGCTTATCGAAATATTTCATTTGAACGGGAAGCTTATGCCAATGAGCACAATGAAACGTACTTAAATACGCGTCGTTTTTTCTCTTTTTTGCGTTATTTTTGATGTTTTAATCTTGTATCTCTTCTCCTGCAAGGTCTGCCAGCCCTTGTAGGTGTTAAAAATAAAAGTTGAAATATAAAATAGACCTACACGGTTTAGAAACCTTACAGGATTAAAATGAGTTAAATTAATTGTACTTTTGCTGTATTCAAATTAATCTAATGATTATTCCACAACAAGCATCTTTCAATCAAAAAATAGATTTTGAAAATCCTTACAAAATCGAACTCTACATCAAAAGAGAAGATGTTTTGCACCGCGAAATTTCGGGTAATAAATTCCGCAAGCTCAAATATAATTTAGAAGAGGCAGAACGATTAGGTTTAAAAAAACTATTGACTTTTGGTGGTGCATTTTCCAATCATATTGCGGCAGTTGCCGCAGCAGGGCGAGAGTATGGGTTTGAAACAATAGGAATAATCCGCGGTGAAGAATTAGCTGAAAAATATTTAGAAACCCCTACCTTAAAAAAAGCTTCTGACAATGGAATGCAATTTGAATTTGTAACCAGAACACAATACCGTGATAAAAATAAGGAAGATTTTCTAAAGGAATTAAAAGAACAATTCGGTACTTTTTATTTGATTCCCGAAGGTGGAACCAACGAATTTGCTGTAAAAGGCTGTAAAGAAATTCTAACAGCAGAAGATGAAATATTTGATTTTATTTGCTGTGCGGTTGGAACAGGCGGAACCATTTCGGGCATTATCAACAGTTTACAGACACATCAAAAAGCTTTGGGATTTCCCGCATTAAAGGGTGATTTTTTGTTTGAGGAAATCCGAAAATATGCCAAAAACGATCGTTGGGATTTGATAACTGATTATCATTTTGGAGGTTACGCTAAAATAAATGAGCAATTAAAGCAATTTATGCATTATTTTTCTGAGAAATATTTAATAACTTTGGATCCTGTATATACATCCAAATTAGCTTTTGGTGTAATTGATTTGATATCAAAAGGTTATTTTAAACCACATTCAAAAATATTGATAATTCATACTGGAGGTTTACAAGGACTTCAATCCAATATTGCGGAGTTATGAAAAGATTTTTAACGATTATTCTCACGAGCTTTATACTGGTAGGTTGCAGTGCGGCACACAATACCAAAGTACGCGAAAAAATTAGCGGGGAGTACGGGAATGGCGACCCTAAAAGAAAAGTTGTTGTAAAAAAAACATCGGAAACTGTAAAAGAAAACAAAAACGTTGTTGAAAAACCAACAATAACAAAACCCCACAAACCACTTTTAGAACAAAATGATACCGAAGTTTTAATTGCCACTTCAAAAATCAGTGTTTCAAAAAATACCGTAGAAGATTATATTAGTTTATACGCTCCGGTAGCTATGCAGAGTATGAAAATGTACGGAATCCCGGCAAGTATCAAGTTGGCTCAGGGTATTTTAGAATCGGGATCCGGAAATGGTACCTTGTGTAGAGAAGCCAACAATCATTTCGGAATTAAATGCAAAGATGAATGGACAGGAGAAACCATTTCGCATACCGATGATGCTCCTGACGAATGTTTTAGAAAATACAAATCGGCATTAGAATCTTACAACGACCACTCTGAATTTATCGCACACCGCGTGTATTACAAAAATTTATTTACTTTAGATAAAAGCGATTATTCTGCCTGGGCAAAAGGATTAAAAAAGGCTGGGTATGCCACTGATCCAAAATATGCACAAAAATTAATCAGTATTATTGAACGCTATAAATTGTATGAATATGACCGCGAAGTCCTAAAAAACGGTTATGTAGCATCTATCCGCACAGTAGAACCCACAACCTTTGCAGAAACAATCTCAGATTACGTTGTACAACCGGGCGATACGCTGTATGCTATCTCACAAAGATTTAATTCTACAGTTGATAAAATCAAACAGTTAAATAATTTATCAGAAAACACGATTTCAGTAGGTCAACGTTTGATTGTACAGTAAATTTGTTGATGTTTTCGTTATACCAAAATGAAATTATTCTTATTAAATATTGTATTGATTTTACTTACTTTAGGTTGTAAACCTAAGGTTGATAATTCAGACCATCACAAAGAAAGAACCTTATTATTTCAATCAGAAATCGGTAATCAAAAACTCCACAATCAATTATTAGTTTTCGATTTAATGACAACCGAGGCCTATAAAAAACTCTTAATTGAAATAAGTAACAGCAAAGAAATTGTTTTTTCAGATACCTTAACCATTGAAATGGTTGATAAACCAACGATAGAATTGCGTAACATTAACGGAGATACAACAAAAGATCTTTTAATAGAATACCTAAGACCCGCACGTGGAAGCAATCAAGTTTCGATGCTTTATTTGGTTAACGAAAAAGATCTAAAGCTAAACAAAGTTTCAAATTCTATATATTTTCCAAATTTAACTTATGATGAAAAATTACATTATATTTCATCTCTTAGATTTTACGGAGATACTGTTGAAATGGACTTTTTAGAAATGAAATCTGACACACTTTCTCCAAAATATAATATCACTAAAGAAGACATTAAAGTTAGGATTACGAAATTAAAAGATAACAATTGGATAGAAATCGGAGAAAAAACAATTGATAGCGATATAATTATTCCTGAAATAATAGCATTAGAACCCGAAGTGATCATCAGTACAAATTAAGAATTTTACATCATACAAAAAATGATTTACCAAAGAAGCAGCGAATTGTTCGTTGAAGCACAAAACTATATACCGGGAGGAGTAAATTCACCCGTTCGTGCGTTTAAATCCGTGGGCGGAACACCCATTTTTGTAAAAGAAGCAAAAGGAGCTTATTTATACGACGAAGACGGAAGAAGATACATTGACTACATCAACTCGTGGGGACCGATGCTTTTAGGACACGCCTACCAACCGGTTGTTGATGCGGTGATTGAGAAAACAAAAAAAGGGACATCGTTTGGAACACCAACGGAAATCGAGACCGAAATTGCAAAATTAGCCGTTTCTATGGTGCCCAATATCGATAAAATCCGTTTTGTAAATTCAGGAACCGAAGCGTGTATGAGTGCCGTTCGTCTGGCAAGAGGATTTACAGGTCGTGAGAAAATCATCAAATTCCGTGGTTGTTATCACGGGCATTCCGATTCGTTTTTGATTGCTGCCGGAAGTGGGCTTTCTACTTTTGGTGTTCCGTCGAGTCCGGGTGTTACCAAAGGAACGGCACAAGATACCTTGTTGGCAGATTTTAATGACATTGAATCGGTAAAAACTTTGTTTGAAGCAAATAAAGGCGAAATTGCCTGTATTATTATAGAACCGGTTGCCGGAAATATGGGTTGCGTTCCGCCGATAAATAATTTCTTGCAAAAATTACGTGAAGTGTGTGATGAAAACGGTGCTTTATTGATTTTTGATGAAGTAATGACCGGATTCCGTTTGGCAAAAGGCGGTGCGCAGGAATTGTTCGGAATAAAAGCCGATATCGTTTGTTTTGGAAAAGTCATCGGTGGCGGATTGCCGGTAGGTGCTTTTGCAGCACGAAGCGAAATTATGGATTATTTAGCTCCGGTTGGTCCGGTTTACCAGGCGGGAACCTTGTCGGGAAATCCGTTGGCTATGGCTGCAGGATTGGCAATGTTGCAAGCTATTGACAACGATGCAGAGCTTTTTAATCGTTTAGAAGAAAAAACAGCCTATTTAGAAAAAGGCTTACGCAAAGTACTTACCGAAAATGGAAAAACTTTTATCATTAATAGAGTAGGGTCGATGATTTCGGTTTTCTTCTGTGAAAATGCTGTTAAAAATTACGAAGACGCTGCCAAAGCAGACACTCCGGGCTTTAAAGCATTTTTCCACGGATTGCTAGAACGTGGAATTTACATTGCGCCATCTTCTTACGAAACCTGGTTTATTACTGATGCTTTGAGTTATGAAGATTTAGACGAAACCATACAGGCAGTAGCTGAAGTAACAAAATAAAACAGCAGACTCTAAAAAGTCTGCTGTTTGTTTACATTAATCTTCATCAATATTAAATCTGCTTTTCTTCTTTCCTGCAAATTTTTCTAGTTTGTAAGTTAAAGAAAACATTACGTATTGCTTCAGTATAATATCCTCAGAATCATAAATACTAGTTGGTGTGGCTGTTCTGCGTACACTTTGATTTTGGTTTAAAATATCATATATCTTAACTTTAGCCAAGAAACGTTCGTTTAAGAAGTTGTATCCCAAACTGGCGTTCCACAACAAATAATCTTTTTTAAATCCGGCTGATATGTTAGAATTATACGTGTACATTACATCGCTTCCAAAAACTACATTTTTAGGCCAGTACGATGTTAACATAAACCCTGCCTTGTGTTTAAAGTAATTGGTTTTTTCAACCGGTAAGTTATCGTACTTCATATATGTTATTTCATACGCGTAGCTTGGTTTTAATATAAGCTTTTTATTAAAATCAAACGTTACGTTAAAGCTTGGTTCTAACGAAGTGTTGTTAGATGCGTACCAAACATCATTTTGTATTCCTTTATCTTTATTTCCGCTAAATCTGGTGCCGGCTGCTACGGTAAGTTTGTTTGTATCACTTAATTTAAAATCTTTATTATAGTTCACTCCTGCCCAATAATTATAGGTATCTTCAATATTAATATAAGTAGAATATCCAAAATAATTTTCATCATAATTATTTAACATTCCTATCCCCCGTGCTGAATAAGTGATCCCTGAATACAGATAATAGCCCGAACGTGTTTGCCAATCATAATTGTTGAAATTTAAATATACACTATGATTTTGTTCTGTTTTTAGATCTTTGTTCCCTTTAATGGTAGAAAGCGAACTCGATAAATCTTCATATTCTAATAATTGACTCATCATAGGGCTTTGTTCCTGATACGAATAGTTTATTCCGATACTGGTCGACTTTCCAAACCGCAAACTTCCGTAAGTGCTAAAACTTGGCAAAACATCTAAACGTTGATTCAAATAATTTTGATGGTTATAGAATGATGACACATTGTAATTATTAATGGTGGTGCCTCCATTTATGCTAAAATAAACTTTTTCGCCGTTGATTTGATAACCAACAACAGACTTGGTTTTGCTTCCTTTTAAATTGTTGCTGAACGAAAGTAAATCATTGTATTCTGAATACTGACCAGACATTCCATTAAAATCAAACGTATTTCTTCCCCTATATTCATTCGTCCAAGTTTGATCAAAAATAAGTGATAATATTTGTTTGGGCGTAATGGGTTCACGGTATGAAACAGCCATTCTATATTCATCAGTATGGCTTGTACTTGTAATGTCTTGATTTCTTATGTCATCGGGTAATCCTGTTTGATAGAAATAAGCTTCCGATTTTTTTGATTGTTCAGTAGCATTTTTGGTATTGTTGTTCTCAAAAACAAAGCTTAAGCTTCTGCCCTTGCGTTTAAAACGACGTGCAACCAAAAATTGGTTGTTGAAAGTATAATTATCTACATTTAAAAAATCGTTGTTTGTGTTTTCGTTTAACAGTTCTCCCAATTCATTTCTGGTTTCGCCAAAACTACTGGTTCTGCTTGTGCTTACCCCTCTTTTTAAATTCGGAGCAATGTTTATCGTGGTTAGCGAGTCAACTTCTATCTCAATATTGTAATTAAAGGAATGGTTGGCTGTTTTTGATTTTATTTCAGATTCCGATTCGGTAATATAACGATTACCAGGCAACAGATTTTCTATGCGTGATTTGTTTTTATTGCTGTTTTCAACTTCGTTAAACAAATAATTACCGCTTACTTGGGCTTTTTTGCCCCAATTATCGCCGTAATTAACACCGATCATATCTGTTTGATAAATCCCCTTTCCACCTCCAAATTCTAATCCGTTGATGCTGTATGAACCATCAGAAGACGATGAGTAATAATTGTTTCGTCCGCCCGACATATTGTCAAAAATCTCGTTGGTAGAAAAACCTGTGGAATTGATGTTGTTTGACGAACCCAAAACACTAACCTTGAAATCGCCTTTAAAATAATTAAACAGCATAGACGATTCGTACCGGTCATCGGTACCGTAACCTGCAATAAAACGCCCAAAGAGTCCCTTGTTTTTATCCTCGTCAATTGTTAGATTTATGGTTTGGGTTTCACCGGTAGTTGATGCACCTGTAAGTTTTTCTTCTTTAGATTTATAATCAGTTACCTGTACTTTATTAATGATTTCGGCAGGTAGGTTTTCTAAAATTACTTTTCCGTCTTCGTTAAAAAATGGTTTTCCATTGACCAGAACATTGCTTACTTCTTTTCCGTTTACTTTTATTTTGCCTTCATCGTCTACCTCAACGCCCGGCAATTGTTCCAACAATTCCTTTACCGTAGCATCCGGTCGCACTTTAAACGAAGCAGCGTTAAATTCCAATGTATCCTTTTTTACCCGAACAGGTGCTGCATCGGTAGTGATAACCAGTTCTTCTAATACGTCGCTACCGGGAATGAGCTGTATGGTGCCCAAATCCACAGATGATTTAATGGTTTCAAATTCTTTAGAGAAGTCTTCAAAACCAATAGAAGATATTGTAACAAAAGTAGGATTTTCAATTGTTTTTACCGGCATTTTAAAGTTTCCTGAAACATCGGTAATGGTATAATCAATTAAAGTTGAATCTTTTTTAGAAGAGAGATACACCGTTGCGGCTTCTACGGGTTTTTTATCGGTATCGGTAATTTTTCCTTTTAATTCAATTTTTTGAGCAAATGTAAGAGTGCTACAAATAATAGCAAAAATGCTTAGCAAGTTTTTCATATAAAATGTTATTAGTTTTAGTGTAACGCAAAAATGTTAAAAAAAAGTATATAAAAAAAATGTGTAAATCACTTTTCACACACTTTTTGCATTTTTACACTAAAACTTATTCCACCGGGAATTCCGGGCGACGCATTTTATAAGTTGTTCCCGATAACGATTCTAAGAAAGCTACCAATGCCTTTTTTTCTTCTTGTGTTAAATTCAAAGGTTTTAAAAGTTCATCAGTAACAGGATATAATCCATCTGCTTTTTTCTGTTCCGCTGTAGGATCAATCATGTGCATTCCGCTGTTATACATATTTACCACACCTTCTAAATTATCAAATAAGCCATTGTGCATCCACGGGCGGGTTATCAATAAATCGCGTAAGCCTGGTGTTTTAAACTTACCCACATCTTCGGGTAACTTTGTGATTTCGTATCTGCCTAAATCTTCGTATTTACGTTTATAATACGTTAAACCAATGTTGTGAAACGATTCGTCTGTCAGGTTTTTACCCGAATGGCAATTCATACAGCGAGCTTTTGTCCTGAAAATATGCATCCCGTAAATTTCCTGTTCTGTAAGGGCATCATGCGCTCCATCAATGAATTTATCAAAACGACTGGGCTGGTTTTTAATGGTTCTTTGAAAACTTGCCAATGCTTTTGCAATACCGTCAAAAGTTATTTTTTCACTTCCGTAAGCATCTTTAAATAACGGTTTATATCCTTCTATTTTATTCAGTTTTACAACCACACTGTCTAAATTCATTGCCATTTCGTTATGGGCAGCAATAGGTTCTCTTAACTGTTTTTCTAATGATTCGGCTCTTCCGTCCCAGAAAAAAGATGTACGGTCGGCTATGTTAAAAAGCGACATCGTGTTTCTTGCACCTTGTAAATGGTCGTGCCCAAGCCCCACACGGCGCCGGTCTGTCCACCCCATTTCAGGGTCGTGACACGTACTGCACGATATTTGATTTGATTTAGACAACTTGGGATCAAAAAACAACATTTTGCCTAAGATAACATCGGGCAAATCTTGTGTTTTAAAATAGTTTGAATCGCGTTTTATGCTTTCAAATTCTTGCCAGTTTACACCAGCATCAATTGTGGGTGTCGGCCATTGACTTATTGGCTTTTTATATAATGGAACGATGGAATCATACGCAGGATTGTTTGCCGTGTAATAACTTACTGCAGGAAAAAAACCAAATAATACTAACGATACAACCGCTACAACTAAAATTAAGAATTTGTTCATTTTTAAAAAGTAATGCCTAAACTAAATGTGCTTTGTGTATTAACCGCACTGTTAGAGAACTTAAAATAATCAAGTGCAAAGATAGCATAAATAGATTGTTTTGGCAGCACTTTAACGTCATATCTTAAAGCTGCCTGCACCGCTTTATAATTGGTATTTTTAAAGTTATAATCGTTGATTAACCATTGGTTGATTCCTTGGTGCTGAGACAAGGTCAGCATATTTAAATCAGATGCTTTTTTTACCGTTCGTTGATAAATATCGGCGGTAAAACTTAAGCTGTTGGTTTTGTTTAACTGTTGCAAATACCATAATTTGATGCCTGCAAAATGATCATCAAAATTTTGTTGTGATGCAGGATCATATTTACTTTCTTTTGTTTGTGAAACCGTATAAAATGGCTGTAAATAAATGGTTGAACCATTATTTTGATACTGCAAAACGACATTGAAGGAAAGTTCGCTGTTTGAAAATTCGTAATTTTCTTTCTCTAATAATTTTTGCAATATACCGGTATTGTTAGAGTACAATACTTCGGTTCCTGTTTTGTTGGTTTTATGGTAATTGATTTTTCCGCCAATTTTATAAGAATCCGTCAGGTTAAAAACCTTGATAATGCTTGCAAAGCTCTTTCTTAATGCCAGCCTGTTTATTTCGTAAGAGTAGTTCCCTATATTTACATCTTTAGATAAAGTTCCAAATAAAGTCCCGGCAGTAACAGTAAATAGATAGTCTGCTGTGCCAAAAGTGAAAAGATAGTGGTGCGAAAAATCGTTATAAAAGGCACCTTCTGTTTTGTTGCTGAAATAGAAATTATAAGTACCTAATCCATTCATCTGATACAAAGCATTTTGGTACACCTCACTTGAGAATTTTATGGTTGATGTTTGAATATAACGGTTGATTCCCGCTGATAATCCAATGTTGTAATTACTGTTTAAATGGTACGTGCCCCCTACTTTTAAATATAAATCCGAAGTAACGTTTTTAGGTCGCGGATCTTGTGTTTTGTAGCTCAAATCTGCCTTATATGCCACCTCTCCGCCTAACGTAAATTTAGTAAAGTTTTTTGTCAACCCGCCGTTAAAACGATACGTCTGTAAGTTCATGGTACCACCCACCGAATCTGCTATAACCATCGAAGCGGTTCGGTCTAAATCAAGCGTGTTGTTCCACTGTACGTTTTTAGTTTGGGTATTGGTATAAGATGCACCACCCCAAAGCGTAGTATTTTTAGTTGTTGCTTTATAAGAATTGGTGTATAAACTAAAGGTTTTGTGCGATTTACCTTCTTGCAGCAAATACGCCTCTTTATTTAAATTTTGATAATTTAAACCTATGTTTGAAAAAGAATAAGTACTGTAACCCGCCATATTTGCCGGATTACAGTAATATTCACTTTTTAAAATTCTAAATTGGTTCAACTGGTTTTCTATGTTTTGATACAGAGAAAGCGAATCTTGTGCCTGGGCAGAAATACCCAGACAGCAAATGATAAACGTTAAAAATTTAGAATAATTGGCTGACATCGTTTGTTATTAATGAACAATTCCGTTTGCAAAGCTTGATGGCGATGATTTGGTAAAATCAACATCAGAATTGTTGGTGTCTTTATAGATTGGCCTTCCGTTTTCCATTGTTCCTATAGAAATTCTGCGAACTGTTTTGCCAAAACGTTCCGGATCTTTGTCAATAGTACCGCAAGATGTATAACCACTGTCAATAGACGCATCTAACGGGTTGTGTTCCCACGTTGCAGGCACGGCACAGTTTACTCCATCAAGAATCCAAGCGTTTGGTACTCTGTAAGCACTTTGTTTCATTACTTTAGTTGGGGTTGGATATTCGTAATCGTATTTGTAATTTGCCAACCAGCTTTCAACGGTTTCGCCTTGAGGAAAACGGGCAATAGCATAACTCTCCAATCCACGGTTGTTCATAAAGAACATATTATAATTCATAGTTGAAAAAATAACCACTGCATCAGGTACATTCGGGTTATCAACCTGACCTAAGGTTGCGTTTTCTAAATTAGGAAATTCATAATCAGCATTTGTTAAATTGTATCCGGGCGTATTTGCTGCTTTGTGATCTGCTGCCATATCGGCAATTACAATAAAATCACCCGGTTCTACCTCTTTCCCTAATTCGGCAGGAATCATTAATACACCATTTACGGCAAAATCGGTTGCTCTGATTTCAGGAGAAATATCATGATTTGATGAAGGTGTTAATTCTGATTTCATAATCAATAAACCACCGGTGTTTAATACTTTGTTGGTATTGTTTGTTAACTTAAAGTATTTTCCTGAATTGTAATTTTTTCCTTCATTAGTCTGTATGCCTGTAAAGAAAACTTCTTCAATAATAAAATCTTCGCTAAACGCTTTAATTGTCAGTTTAATATTTACACTTTGTGTATCTTGGGTTAAGTCAAAAGCAGCAGTTCCGGCTACTTCCACTTCTTCACCCGATGTTAATTTAACCGTTCCGTTTGCTATTGCCGTGTAAGATCCTTTTTTCAAATCCGTTTCAAAAGGTTCTGTCGTAAAATCTTGTGTGGTTACAGCACCGGTATTGGTTTCTTTAAATTCTACCGACATTGTTTTGATGGCTTCAATATTGTTGCCTGCAAAAGTTAAAGTTAATTTACTGGGTGTGTTATCTACTATGGTATTAACATCGTCGTCGCTGTTACAAGAAACGGTAGTTAAGGTTAAGCCCATTACGGCTAAAAACATAAATAAAAATCGGATATTCATATATTAAAAATTAAAAGTTAATTCCATTCCAAAATAAGGTTCGTTCCAATAATTGCGTTCCACCATTGTACCATTAAATTTATAAGGTGCATAATAACTAAACAGCCTGTTTACAAATAACGACGCTTTTAAGTTGCCGTATAAACGCTTGGTTGCTTTTAGGTTTGCTACCACATCAAAAGTATAATTCGTAGCCATATTATCTGTTACTGATACATTGCGTACCAACCATTGTTTGTAAAGATCGGTTTTATCAGTCTCTGTAAATTCAAAAATATTTCCGTCTTTATCGTAATAGGCATAAGGCTCGGCGATTCTTTTTGAACGCTCTTTGTCAAAGAACAATGTTCCCTGTAACGATAAAGACAGGTTCATATCCAAAGCAGGCAAATAGGTATCAACAATACAGTTATAATTTAAACCTGTGTGAATATAACCGTCATCGTTTTTATAGATGCCCACATAAGGAAACGAAATTCCGCCTATTGATTGTGTAGGCTTTTCGTGATAGGGTACCGAGTTTTCATACAGCGTTTTAAACCACGCACCGTTTAAGGTAATGCGGGTATTGATGCTTTTAAATCGAGGCGAATGGTACCCAAACTCAATTCCTTTTTTCAACGTTCTGCTGCCATTTTGCTGGGTACTAAATCCTAAAAACTGGTATTGCTGTTCGTAAGGCAAATCGTTTATATCGGGGTGTTCGGTCATGTTTTCTAAATCCAATCCGCTGGCATCGTACCGGTTGTAATAAAATGTTTGAAAAAACGCTCCGGATCTGAACCCCGATTTCATATCTTCGTTAAAATAGGTTACAAAGAATTGATGTCCTTCATAAGATAAATCTAAACGGATTTCTTTTTTTACATTTTTTGCCGCAACCAAATCGTAATTGGCAACATCTACCACGTACGTCATGTAATTCACATAACGCAAATCGGGGTTGTTGTGGTAAAAGTTTAATTGCTGGAAATTCTTGTATATTAAGTTAGGATACAGCATCATTAGGGTAGGTTGCTTATATAACATTCCGTATCCCACTGTTACATCGGTTTTAAGATCTTTACCGGCTATCTGCATCACAGGTGCATTCCACTGTAAATTAACGCGTGGTTCGGCATATATTTTTTCACCTAACGCGTAGGCATCAGGCATTCCTAACATTTTTGAAATACGCGCACCGGCATACAGCATCAAACCGTGGTTTTCAAAATCATATTGCATTCTGTCACCCACAAAAAAAGCCATGTTCTGGTATGCAGGTACATCACGGTACGCTCTGGGGCGGGTTGTCATTGTGGGGAAAGGCGGTTTTAAAACATCATACATTTGTCCGCGGCCGTTGTTTTTAGAATACTTAAAGTCAAAACCGGCTTCTATATTGTGCGATATATTTCCGGTAAAAGTCAATGCGTCTGCCGTTAATTTGTACGACATATCCAACGGACGTCCCTCGGTTTTCAGGTAAGAAATATAAGTAAGCTCCGGAAAGTATCCATCGTTTACCCCGGGTTCTGTTGCTATTGATATAGACGTTGGGCCGGAAAGCTGTGTTAACTTGGTTTGTTTTAAATCTTCGTAACCTTGTTTAATGAAAGTGTTTAGCTGCAAACGGTTAAAGAATCCGTTTTTAATTTTTAAATCAAAATTATTGGCTATAGATACATATTGTTTTTTATTCTGATAAGCATCTACCTTTGCATAGCCGCTGTCCGGATCCACTGTTTCATCGTCCATGCTAAAGTTATAGTCTAAATTGGTCTGCCATTTTAAATGATTGTTCCCCACGTTTAACCGGGCGGTAGAACGTACCGAACCCGAAAAACGCTGATAATTTTCGTTGGTATTGCGCGGATCGGCTTTGGCATCTAAATAATCAACACTTGCATTGATGTCCCATTTATCAGAAACCTTAAATCCTTTTGCCAGATAGTACATTTTGCTAAATCCATCTATCTTTAACCGGCTTTGCCATTGCGTTTCGCCCGATTTTCTGTTGATAAGAACCAAGCCTGAAGTTAAATCGCCATACGAGGCCGTTGGGATCCCCCGAATAATTTCTACATTATCAATATCGTTGGTTGATATGGTACGCATATCTATACCGGTGGTGGTGGTATTGCGTGATGTAACTGTATTTGTTGATCCTACCATGTGGCTACTATAAGAAGACACCTGCATATCTGCAGCAGAATTCATCAGGTTGCCGTCCATCATAAACTGTACACCTAAAGAACCGGTATTGTAATCGCCGGTGGGTTTTTCAAATTCGCGGATTGTAATCGTATTTGTTCCTGTTAAATCAGGGTCTTTTGCTTTACCGCCGGGCAGTAACTCTAATAAATCGGTAAAGCTCGATGGTTGCAAATGTGCCATTGCCTGCCGGTCTATTTTAGATGAAGTGACTAAACCCTTGCTTTCTTTGGCAGTAATCACAATTTCTTCTAGCTGGTTACCGTCAAAATGCAGCAAAATGTTTTCATAGCTGTTTTGCGACAGGTTGATTTCTTTTGAAAATGGTTTGTAATTAACGTGGTTAACCTCTAAGCGATAGACTCCCTTAGGTAAATTTGCAGACATTTTACCATACGTATTTGTTTGATACGTCTGAGAAAAACCATCCGCGTTGGTAAGAATTATAAAAGCGTCGTTAACAGTTGTTTTTAAACTGTCGGAAACCGTCAGATTTAAGGAAAAATCCTGTCCGTAACCTACACAAGTTATTGTAACCAAACAAATTAACCAAAAACACTTTGATAGCTTAAACATCTAAAAAACGCCTTTTTTTCCGTTGCAAAAGTATTTAAACCATTTAAATTTTCAAAACTTATTTAGACTTATTTTTAATAACATAAGTCCTTAGGTGTCATTCAATTAAAGAATAAAAATTTAAGTGTTTGTTTTTTGTCACGAATTACGCCGATTCATTATCCTGCAAGGTTTCAAATACTTTATAGATTTTTCACTGCATTCAGAATGACAGGCTATTGTGTGGTCTTTATCAACGAAATCTGTGCATCCGTGGCATTTTTAGGGTTCTTGTTAGGAGATGCCGACTTCTCGATACACTCCGTTACTAGAAGTGACGGTTTAGTAAGACAGAGAAGTTTTTATAAAGTTGTTGCTACGTTTTGTGTTAACTTTAGCTGTTCTTTTCTTGTTGGCGGTCTGCAGTTGATTTATCTTCAGCTACACCTGCTTTCCAGTAAGAATACGCGTTGAGTTCATTTGTTGACCACTTACGTTCTTTACGAAAATAATTGCGTAAAGTTTTTACTGTTGAAAACTCTGCTGCTATATAAGCAAATTTGGATTGGTTTTCAGGAATGATTATTTCTTGTGCTTTTTGTGCCAATTGACTACCTTTTTCGGGATGCTGGTTATGCAGCCAGATGACCTCAACCGCTTCTGGCTTTATTAAATCTTGCTCGTCTTCTGCTGTGGGGACTTCTAATAAGACCTGTCCTTTTGCCGTTTTGGGCAACGCTTCTAAAATACAGCTTAAAACAGGTAATGCGGTGGCGTCACCAATTAAAAAATACCAATCGGCTTGCGGATGTAAAGGTGTATCTTTCAGTTTCATTGCCACACCCAGCTCATCACCTATCTTGGCATGAAGTGCCCAACGAGAAGCGGGTCCGTTTTCGCCATGGTTTACAAAATCTATTATTAAAAGGTTGTTTTCTATATCAATACCGCGGTGGGTATATGTGCGTATATCCGGACGGACGTTTTCGGCTGGTAAAACCACGTTACCCGTTTCTGTATCGATTGCCGGAAAATATACTTTTTTTACAGCTACAGGAGGGATAAAAATTTTATTGTTTACGCCAATAACGCAGTCTTTGTAAGGTTGTACATTTCCCTTTAAGGTTATGCGGATCATGTGTGGTGTGGTGTATTCTTTTTTTTCTAATATAAATACGTCTCTATGGATTTTTGGTGGGTTCATAATTTTGATGTTCTGTTTTATATTAAGTGTTTATTTTACCGATGCAACAAGGTAAGAATTAAAATTCATAGTCTTCTCTTCTGGTTAACTTATAATTGGTATTTTGTTGATGGAATAATGATAAGCCAGATCAATAGAAAAACGGACAAGCAATTTACTCTTGTCCGTTAACCAACATTTATGAAAAAAAATTACAAATCTCTCATCATTCCGGGTGGTCCCATACGCCCGCCGCGGTTACGATTGGAGCTTGCGTTTCCGAATTTGTTGAATTTCCAGGTTAATGAAAACATGACATAGCGTTCTAAAACGGTATTTTCCTGGTCAACAATGGTAGTGGGATTAATGGTACGCGATGTACCAATGTTTTGGTTCAATAAATCGTACACTTTTACTTTGGCTGTTAAGGCTTTGTTTAAGAACGTATAAGATATTGCCGTGTTCCACAAGAAATAATCTTTTTTAAAGCCGTCGGCTATATTGGTATTGTAGGTATAGCTGAAATCGTTACCCCATGTAAAATTATCGGGCCAATAGGTTGTGGTTTGCAGCATTACGTTGTGCTTGATATAATCGGTTTTTGCCAACTGAAAATTTTGATATTTGGTGTTGTTTATAGAAACGTTGTATGATGGGGCAATGCTTAACAAATCGCCATAATCCCAAGAAACATACACGTTGGGTCTAAAGGTTAAACTGTTGGCATCATAAAGGGTTCCGTTAGCATATCCTTTATCTTTAGCATAACTTATATTGGCACCAATACCGTAACGAATGCTGTGTTCGTTAAATTTATACGATTTGTTCCAGTTTGCAAAAAGACCTGTGGTATATGCTCCTGTAACATTTTGATAGGTTGTGGTACGTTTTCTGTTTTCGTCAAAAGTGGTCGATGTGACAATTTGCGAATCATAGAAACTGGCGTTGGCAAAGACCATCCACCCTGAACGCATCTGGAAATTAAAATTACGGTATCCCAAACGCAACGAATGGTATTTTGCCTGATCTAAATTTTCGTTACCAATATAGGTTTGCAACGGGTCGTTTAAGCGTTCGTAAGCTAAAATCTGCGTAGCATTGGGGTTAGTTACATTATAATTGTAATTAAAGCTCAGGTTTTTGCTTCGGTCTAATTTATATCTGAAATTTGCACGTACATACGGCGATACAAATTTTCTATCTACCGAATAATCTGTACCCATATAAGCAGCAGATGCGTTATAGTTTGCAACATTTACACCCGAATTAACAAACCAATCTATTTTATCGGTTTGATAATTAATGCCCACATAAGGGGTATTGGTAACAATATTTGTATGCGTCTGGTTCGACAAGCGATCATTAAAATCGGTAAAACCATTAGTAGTTTCATTGAAATTATAAGTATTTAATAAATCGGTCTGGTTGTCGTAATCAAACGTGTACCCCAAATCAATAAATGCCTTATTGTTGATAGGCTGCGAATATTCTGCGGTTACGCTATAATTGTCGGCGGTGCTTTTAGACTGTTCTTCCTGATTACGGATATCGTTTGGTTGATTATCCTGATAAAACAATGTGGCAGAATTGGTGTTTCCTATTCCGGTGGTATTGCTGTTGCTGTTGCTAAACTGCACGCTGATGTTTTTGCCGTTATCGTTTAATTTTTTATTAAACTGGATAGAGTTGGTAAACGTAAAACTATCTGCAGACGAGAACGATTTTTCATCGCTTTCATTATAAAGATTTCCGTCGGCATCCATTGATTGCGAGGTGCTTTGAGAACTGAATTCGTTTTTATTTGCGGTAATTTGCGGATTTACAAACAGTTTGGTGGTTGGGTTTAACTTGTATTCTAAACGCACATTGGCATTGTGGTTGGTGTTATTGTTTAAACGCTGTGATTGCGATTCGGTAATAAAATCGCCATCGGGCAACAGGTTTACCACGCGCGAACGGTTGTTATTTTTATTTTGGGTATCTTTTAAATAATAGCTTGCATTGGTTTCTAAGTCTTTAAAAAACTGGTCTGAATAATTTACACCAACCATGTTGGTACGGATAATTCCGGTGTTGCTTCCAAAACCACCGGGCCCGCCCGAACGACCGCCAAAGCTGAACAACTGGCTACGACCGCCACCCATATTGTCAAAAAGTTCATCCATTGAAAAGCCTTCAGAATTGATATTATTAGACGATGCCAGCACTGAAATTTTACGATTACCCTGAAAATAATTCAACAGCCCGCTGCTTTCGTACCGGTTGGCATTATCAACAATGCTACCAATACCTGCATTTAATTTTGCCATTAAACCTTTGTTGTTTTCTTCGTCAATGGTCAGGTTAATACTGGCATCGTCGCTTTTTGCTTTTCTGCCAGAGAATTCTTCTGCTTTGGTTTTATAATCGGTTACCTGTACTTTTTTGATTAAATCGGCAGGCAGGTTTTGCAGGGCTATTGTTCCGTCTGAACTAAAAAACGGTTTTCCGTTGACCAGAATCTGTGTTACTTCTTTGCCGTTCACCGTTATTTTTTTATCGGCATCTATCTCTACACCCGGCAATTCTTTCAATAACGCTTCTACATTGGCATCGGGACGTACTTTAAACGATTTGGCATTGAACTCTAACGTATCGTTTTTCACCCGAATGGGTGTATCGGTAACAATGACAATTTCAGACAACACATCAGAATCGTTTTCCATGGTTAACGTACCCAGATCTTTTGTTTCGGTTATTTTATCAAACGTTTCTACTTTGTCTATAAAACCAAGTAGTGAAAAGGTTAAAAAAGAAGGCTCTTCAACAGCTTTTAAATCGATTGAGAACAAGCCGGCAACATCGGTTGTGGCGTATTGAATTAAGGTAGAATCTTTTGCTTTAGATAAATAAACCGTTAAGTCAGAAACAGGTGCTTTTGTTTCATCGATTACCTTTCCTTTTATCTGTATGTTTTGCGCCGAGCTGCCCAGTGAAATCAGGAACACTAAAAAGGGCACTATCAATAGTATCTTTTTCATACTACAAAAGTAAAAAAGCGATGCTTCATAAAAAATTGAAAAATCGCTTTTTAAAGGGCTTTTACCTATTTATTTAAAATCGTTAAGTGGTAGTTTTTGTTTTCTTTGCTTTTTTGCGACGTCCGTACCAGATCATAAATCCGGTAACCGGTAAACTTGCACAAAGCAAACTTACAATGAATGCTATAATTTTGGTGGGTAATCCAAAAATCGCCCCCACATGGATGTCATAATTGGCGGCAACCATTTTTTCGCCCAGGTTTTTATCTTTTGGATCGTGGGTGTGAAGCAATTCACCCGAGTTCTCATCAAAAATCAAGCTGCTGCTTTTATGGTACGAATACGACAGATGCTTTACATACACCTCAAAATGCGGATGTTCGTGATCGTCTAAATGTTCGTTTCCTAAATCTATCGAAAACGCATAAGCATTGGGATACAATGTTTCTACCTTTTGGGCAATTTTATCTAATGTGGTTTCGGTACGCAATTCAATGGGAGCTTTAGTTGTAATGTGCGAAAAATCGGGATACTGCGTTTTTCCGCCCGAAAAAACAACATAAATCATTGCCTGAATAAAAAAGAACGCATAAAAAAGCCCGGTTATCGAGAAAATCAGAGCAAAAACAGAAGAGTAAAACCCTAAAATGTTATGCAGGTCGTAATTTTTGCGTTTCCAGTTTTTAATGTTTTTCCATTTAAACCAAAGGCGTTGTTTGCGTGCCGCCTTGTTCTTGGGCCACCAAAGGATGATACCCGAAATCAACATAAATACAAAAATTAAAACAGGAATTCCGGTTAGCCATTTTCCCCAGGCAGAATTAAGCAGAAAACTCCAGTGAAGCATTTTCACTATATTGAAAAAACCGTTTTTTTCATCGTAAACCTGCAGCACTTTTCCGCTGTACGGGTTTACATAGACCGATTTGTAAATGGGATATTCGTCAAAATAATGCCACGCCTCCTGATTGTGCTCAAAATAAAAAAACTGATAAGACATCGATCGGTCAACGGGGATATTTACCCAATGTACCGGATATTTTTCTTTGACCTGTTGCTGCACCATTTTTTCTAAGGTACGGATGTTCAGTTTTTCTTTGTTTTGGTAGTCGGGCTCGTTATGATGAATGTATTCTTTTCTATTAATTCCTTCTATTTCGTCTTTAAAAACATACAATGCCCCGGTAATCGAAATAAAAAACACGATAGAACCAATAAGCAAGCCGAACCAAAGGTGCAGCTTGCCTGTTAATTTTTTAAATTTATTTTCTTTCTTTTTCGTTTTTCTCATTAAAACTTATAGTTTAAACCTAATGAAACCGAACGGGCAAATTGTGGGCTTACGGTTGACCAACCCGTAAAATATTTTTCATTGGTAAGGTTATCTACTTTTAACGTAGCACTGTATTTTTCGGCGTTGTACGAAACAGCAGCATTAAAAACAGTGTACCCCGGCAAAGCAAACGTTCCGGTAGTTGATCTGTTTAATGTTAGTAATTTGCTTGCAGAGTTGGCTCCCAATCCAAGTCCAAAATTCTTTAAAGCACCTTGTTGTACGGTATAATTTGCCCAGAAATTGAATAAGTTTTCAGGACCGGCTTCTTCAGAACGCATACCTATGTAGCCTTCATCTGGGTTGTCTTTTACTATAACATTTTCGTTGTGGCTAAAACCTGCAATAATATTTAACCCATTGATTGGGCTACCTAAAACACTAATTTCAAAACCTTTACTTTCTACTTCTCCAGACTGTGTGGCATCAATACCGTTGCCCATTACTTTGTTTTTTACATTGATGTTGTAGTAACTTGCCGTTACCGATAAACGATCTTTAATCAGGCTGGCTTTTGTTCCCACTTCCCATTGGTTGGCTTGTTCCGGATCAAAATAGCGTATTTCTCTACCAACAATGTTTCCGTTTTCATCCGTAATATCAATCGGAGAAGCATCAATATATTGAAAACCATTCATATAGTTTGCAAATACCGATAATTTATCCTGAATAGGCTGGTAAACCAAGCCGAATTTTGGCGATAAGGTAGTTTTGTCTTTTATTTCTTCGGTTGAATAGGCTGTTGGTTGTCCTGTAAAATGATCTATACGCAAACTTAACATTGCCGATAAATTGGGTAAAAATTCAATAACGTTTGATGCATACGCACTGTAAATCTTTGTTTCGGCACTGAATAAATCCTGTGTAGTTTGTGATAATGCCGCATCAACAGCTGATGTTGTAAGCTGTGTTGCCATTGTATCCGTTTGATCTACCAAAGAAACCGTTCCATATTCTGCATAGCCGGTACCACCTCCAGAAAATTTTCTTTGAAAGTAATCTAATCCAACTACTAATTTATTTTTCATACTTCCAATATTGTAGGTGCCCACAAAGTTTTGTTGGATACCTGTAACATCAGTCTCAGCTTCTCCTTTGGTAATAAATCGTGTAAATTCATCGCCATTAGCCGAATCCCATAAATAATGGTAGTAACCGTTTGTTTTGGCATTGCTTTTTGAAACAATGGTGGTAGATGTCCAGTTATCTGACAGCTGATAAACGGCGTACGCCTGTAAATTAAACGTTGGGTTTTTTATGGTTAGATCGTTTGTGGTATAAGATTTCTTGTAGTTTTGTTCAAACAAATCCATTGAGTGAAAGGAAATCGGACTGTATCTGCTTAAGAAAATCATTGGTGCATTTGCCGATTCTGAACTTTTAATCTCTGTATTGATATAAAAAGTTAAGCGATCGTTTGCTATAAATTTTAACGACGGTGCAAAATAAAGCGATTTGCCAAAACCGGCGTCTTGGAACGAATTACGGTTTTGATACGCTGTATTAATACGTAAAAAGGCTTGTTTGCTTAACGGTGTATTAATATCGGCAGTAACACGGTTTAACCCATAAGATCCGTTAACGTAGCCCATTTCTCCGCCAAAAGCTTCATACGGTTTTTTTGTTGTTACGTTGATTAAACCGCCGTAAGACACAATGTTTCCCCCGTACATTGTTCCCGATGGACCTTTGATAACTTCAATGCTTTCCACGTTTGCAGGATCTAAAGTTCCGTTAGAAAAACTTGGCATTCCGTTTAATAATGTTGGTTGTGTAGAAAAACCACGCATAGAATAGTACTCACCTCCGTCGCTTCCACGACCTGTAGATTCCCATAAGCGGAACACCCCGGTTGCATTTTTCAGTGCATCATTAAAATTGGTAATTACCTGCTCTTTGATGGCTTTATTGCTGATAACATTGTAAACCTGTGGGTTTTCGATATCTTTTAAAGGCATTTTGTTAGCAGCATTTACATTTTTTGAAAAATAAGCATCGATAACAAGCTCTTCTAATTTGTTTGATTGTATTGAATCGGTTTCCTGAGCGTTTGTTTGAGCTGCAAGAAGCACAGTAGGTAAAAAGATTAGTAATTTTTTCATTGTTAAAAAATTTCGACAAAATTACACTATACTTATTTAAATCAAATAAAAATAGATGATTTTTTTATGTTTTTTTTAAGAATGAGAAGTGGTTTGTTGCAACCCGTATGCTACTGCTTCTTTCAACGTGTTTAGATGAATGTCTGATATGGTTTTAAATTTAATACAATAACCTGTTACAGTTGCTTTGCCTATGGTTTCTTTGAAAAATTGCGATAAATATTTTTTATCTGTAAGTCCCATGATATAAACCGAAATACCTGTAGAGTTACTACTGATCCCGATTTGATAAAATGCTTTACTTGATCCGCTTTTATAATTGATTATAAATTCGCCATAACCAATGGAAGGATTTGCGATTACTTTTCCCTTTTCGTCTTTACCGTCTAAAAACCATAATTTGCCATTGGGTATTATTTCTAACATAAACTGATGAAGTTGCCGCATATCACTGCGCTTAGGTTCGCTTAATCCGTCAATATATGTTTTAATTTGTTCATGTGTATCCATAACAAAAAGTTAAGTTGATCCAAATCTAATATAAAAAAAGGAAAGACCTGAATCTTTCCTTTTGTATTTATTATTTCTGGCGGAAGTAAATATCAATGGGCACGCCTTCAAAATTATAAATCTCACGCAATTTGTTTTCTACAAAACGTTTATACGGATCTTTGATATACTGCGGCAGGTTCGCAAAAAACACAAACTGCGGAATAGCGGTTGGCAACTGCATACAGTATTTAATTTTGATGTATTTACCCTTAATTGCCGGCGGCGGATTATTTTCGATAATCGGTAACATGGTTTCGTTAAATTTTGATGTAGCAATGCGTTGCTTGCGGTTTTCGTATACCTGTACGGCTGCTTCTAAAGCCTTTAGCAAACGCTGTTTAGTCAATGCTGATACAAACAAAATGGGAACATCGGTAAACGGTGCTATTTCTTCACGGACTTTGTTTTCATAATCGCGGGCGGTCATGGTGCTTTTTTCAACCAAATCCCACTTGTTGATTAAAATGACAATTCCCTTGCGGTTTTTTTCTGCCAGCCAAAAAATGTTTTGATCCTGACCTTCAAATCCGCGGGTTGCATCAATAACCAAAATACATACATCGGCGTGTTCAATGGCACGAACCGAACGCATGACTGAATAAAACTCTAAATCTTCTTTAACTTTCGCTTTTCTGCGGATTCCGGCAGTGTCAACCAAATTGAATTCAAAACCAAAACGGTTGTATTTGGTATCAATGGCATCGCGGGTGGTTCCGGCAATATCGGTTACCACAAAACGATCTTCACCAATCAACGCATTGATAAAGCTCGATTTTCCTGCATTTGGTCTTCCAACAACTGCAAAGCGCGGCAATTCATCCTGTACTTCTTCAATTTCAGGTAGTTCAGGTAAAATTTCAACAATTTTATCCAACACCTCCCCTGTTCCTGAACCGCTCATTCCCGACATGGTTACGTATTCGCCCAAACCTAAATTGTAAAACTCAAAGGCGTCTTGTTCGCGTTTGGCATTATCTACCTTGTTAACCACCAAAAGAACGGGTTTGGTTACTTTGCGGAGCAGTTTAGCAACTTCATCGTCCATTGGCGTAATTCCTTCCTCCACATCCACCAAAAAAACAATGGCATCGGCTTCATCTATTGCCAATTCTACCTGTTTGCGGATTTCTCCTTCAAAAATATCGTCTGATCCTTTGATGTACCCACCGGTATCAATTACAGAAAATTCTTTTCCGTTCCATTCCGATTTACCATAGTTACGGTCACGGGTTACACCGCTTACCGAATCTACAATGGCTTCGCGTCTTTGAATCAGTCGGTTAAAAAAGGTAGATTTTCCTACGTTTGGTCTACCCACAATTGCTACAATGTTGCTCATTTTTTGTTGCTTTAGGCTTTAAGCAGTAAGCTATAAGCCCATTTTTGTTATTATATATCTTTTAAGCTGATAGCTTATGCGAATTACTTGTTGTTATAACCAAAACGTCTCAATTGATACGTGTTGTTTCTCCAATCTTTGTTTACTTTTACAAAAAGTTCAATGTGTACCTGTTTGCCAAAAAACTTTTCCATCTCGGCACGTGATTCCATTCCCACCTTTTTCAGTGCAGATCCTTTGTGACCAATGATGATTCCTTTTTGACTGTCACGTTCTACCATGATGACCGCCTTAATGTGAATGATGTCATCGGATTCTATAAATTCCTCCGTTTCGATCTCAACCGAATACGGAATTTCTTTCTGATAATTCAAAAGGATTTTTTCGCGGATGATTTCGTTCACAAAGAAACGCTCGGGCTTGTCTGTCAACGCATCTTTTGGAAAATAAGGTGGTGATTGTGGCAACAATTCTAAAATACGGTTAAAAACGGTATCCACATTAAAATTGTTTAATGCCGATAACGGATAAATTTCAGCATTTGGCACTTTTTCTTTCCACAAAGCTACTTGTTCTTCCAGATGTTCCTGATTTGATTTATCGATCTTATTCAACAACAATAAAACCGGAACTTTGGCATGGGTTATCTTTTTAAAAAAGGCTTCGTCTTTTAACTCGCGTTCGCCAACTTCTACCATGTACAGCAAAACATCGGCATCTTCAAACGCCGATTTTACAAAATCCATCATAGAAGTCTGCAACTCGTAAGCAGGCTTGATGATTCCCGGAGTATCCGAAAAAACCATCTGAAAATCGTCACCGTTCACGATACCGAAAATGCGGTGGCGCGTGGTTTGTGCTTTCGATGTGATGATAGATAAACGCTCACCCACAAAAGCATTCATTAAGGTAGACTTTCCTACGTTTGGATTTCCAATAATATTTATAAAACCGGCTTTGTGCGACATAATTTCTTTAATAATTTGCAAAGTTAACGAATAATAGCGAAACACACTAAATTTTATATTTTTATGCAAAAAGTTTTGGTAATCCAAAAAGTCGCCTTACATTTGCACCACAATATCGCGGGATAGAGCAGTAGGTAGCTCGTTGGGCTCATAACCCAAAGGTCACTGGTTCGAGTCCAGTTCCCGCTACTAAGACTTAATGTCCTTTTAAAAAATGTTTAGAATTTCGTTTTTTAATCGTAGTAAAAATTCAATTAAACGCACATCGCGGGATAGAGCAGTAGGTAGCTCGTTGGGCTCATAACCCAAAGGTCACTGGTTCGAGTCCAGTTCCCGCTACTAAGAGAGAATCAAGAAATTGGTTCTCTTTTTTGTTTATACTTAATTTATTTTACAAAAGTTGTAAAAAATGGAATCTGTTTTTTATTAATTAAATGGTTACAACCAAAATTGCAGAGAGGAAGGGATTCGAACCCTCGATGCAGTTACCCACATACAAACTTTCCAGGCTTGCTCCTTCAACCACTCGGACACCTCTCTGTTTAGATTTGCAAATTTACAGTAAAGAAAGTAAATTGCCAAAAATCAATCAACTGGTTTTATTCTGGTTTAGAAAATTCAGCTTTACTAATAATACCTCCTAAAATAGCCTTTGAATACATTTCGTCAAACTTCTTTTCTCCATAAATTTTACGAAAATGATCTTCTTTTTTTTCTATATCTTTTTGTTGATTCTTTATAGCTTTATAAGTCGAAACAAAATGGTCATGCAGTTTTATTGCTTCTTCTTTCGAAGTAAACGAGGTGTTTTTTAGATTCTTATCAATCCAAAGGGCAAAAGGTTCATGAACTTTATCGTTATATTTAACGTTTAATCTATCAGAAAAAGATTTATGAGCTTTAACATGTGAAATATAATCTTTTGAGGTATAAAAATGCAATTGCTTCTTTTTCAAAATCGGCATAAGCAGGCATTTCTTTAGTTGTTCCCACATTATTTGTTTTTATCTCTGGCATTGCAACTGCAACAGTAAAATCAAAAGGTAACATATCAGCGGTTTTTAAATCGCCAAAAAATCCGCCAAATAAAACATCGGTTGGTTTTAACAATTGTCCGGTAGCGGTTACTTGTGTACATTCTTGTTGAAAATACATAATAGACTGCTCTTTTGTTTTCATATACTCTAATAAATTACAAGTTTTTAGGTCACTATTTTTTCGGAGCCGTTATGATTTTTGTTACTTTCTCTTGGGTCGAGACAGATGTAGTCCCGACTGTATGGCGTTTTGCTGTT
>Ga0164243_10000664_pt1 | contig 61365 bp, 61 predicted proteins | sample OricompcompostOP_FD_108781 | JGI IMG/M metagenome (GOLD analysis project Ga0164243, IMG submission 108781) | Organic Plus compost microbial communities from Emeryville, California, USA - Original compost - Organic plus compost (OP) | ecosystem: Engineered > Solid waste > Mixed feedstock >... | reverse complement strand
CGCTGACGCCGGATTGGCGCCGATGACCAGCGCCACGTCGGTCTCCTCGACCGAGTCGAAATTCTGCGTGCCGGCCGACGTCCCGTAGGTCTGGCCCAGCCCGTAGCCTGTCGGCGAATGACACACGCGTGCGCAGGTATCGACATTGTTGTTGCCGAAGGCGGCGCGGATCAGCTTCTGGACAAGGAACGTCTCTTCATTCGTGCAACGCGACGAGGTGATGCCCCCGACGGAATTCTTGCCGTATTTCGCCTGAATGCGCTTGAACTCAGACGCGGCGTAACCAATCGCTTCATCCCAACTCACCTCGCGCCACGGCTCATGGATGCTGGAGCGGATCATCGGATTGAGGATGCGTTCTTTGTGAGTCGCATAGCCCCAGGCGAAGCGGCCCTTCACGCAGGAATGGCCGCGGTTCGCCTCGCCGTCCTTGTAGGGAACCATGCGCACCAGCTCTTCGCCGCGCATCTCCGCCTTGAAGGCGCAGCCGACGCCGCAATAGGCGCAGGTCGTGACCACCGAATGCTCCGGCTTGCCAATCTCGATGACCTTCTTCTCGTTCAGCGTTGCCGTCGGGCAGGCCTGCACGCAGGCACCGCACGAGACGCATTCGGAACCGAGGAAACTCTCGTTCATGCCCGGCGACACGCGGCTGTCAAAGCCGCGGCCGGAGATCGTCAGTGCGAAGGTCCCCTGCACTTCCTCGCAGGCGCGTACGCAGCGTGAGCAAACGATGCATTTCGACGGGTCATAGGTGAAGTACGGATTGGACTCGTCCTTCGCCAGCCAGTTCTCGTTGGCAACACCGTCCTGCTTGGCGAAAACGTGGTTCTCGCCTTCATAGCCGTAACGCACATCGCGCAGACCCACGGCACCGGCCATGTCCTGCAATTCGCAATCGCCATTGGCCGAACAGGTCAGGCAATCGAGAGGATGGTCGGAGATGTACAGCTCCATCACGCCCTTGCGCAGCTGCTGCAGGCGGGGTGTCTGGGTCTTGACCACCATGCCCGGCGCAACCGGCGTCGTGCAGGACGCCGGCGTCCCGGCACGGCCTTCGATCTCGACGAGGCAAAGGCGGCAGGAGCCATAGGCATCCAGCATATCGGTTGCGCAGAGCTTGGGGATCTGCGTTCCCATCTCCATCGCCGCCCGCATGATCGAAGTGCCTTCCGGCACCGAGATTTTCTGCCCGTCGATGGTCAGATCGACCATCTTTTCCGTTTTCGGGCGGGGCGTACCGTAATCGATCTCATGAACGAGTGACATGATCGTCTCCTCTATTCCGCGGCTTCAAGGCGCTTTGGCGCCGCGCCGAAATCTTCTGGGAAATGGGTCAGCGCGCTCATCACCGGATAGGGCGTGAAGCCGCCGAGCGCGCAGAGCGAACCGAACTTCATGGTGTTGCAGAGGTCCTCCAGCACGGCGAGGTTCTCAGCGCGCTTCTCATTCCTGACGATGCGATCGATGGTTTCGACGCCCCGCGTCGAACCGATGCGGCAGGGCGTGCACTTGCCGCACGATTCGATGGCGCAGAACTCCATCGCGAAACGCGCCTGCTTCGCCATGTCGACGCTGTCGTCGAACACGACGATGCCGCCATGACCGATCAGGCCATCGCGTGCAGCGAAGGCTTCATAGTCGAACGGCGTGTCGAACATCGATGGCGGGAAATACGCACCGAGCGGACCGCCGACCTGCACCGCGCGAACCGGCCGGCCGCTGGCGGTGCCACCACCGATCTCCTCGACGAGTTCGCCGAGCGTGATGCCGAAGGCGACTTCGAACAGGCCGCCCTGCTTGACGTTGCCGGCGAGTTGGATCGGCATCGTGCCGCGCGAACGGCCCATGCCAAAGTCCTTGTAGAAAGCCGCGCCCTTGTCGAGCACGATCGGCACTGTCGCGAGCGACAACACGTTGTTGATGACAGTCGGCTTGCCGAACAGGCCATGATGCGCCGGCAGCGGCGGCTTGGCGCGCACCAGAGCGCGCTTGCCTTCCAGGCTTTCGAGCAGCGACGTTTCCTCGCCGCAGACATAAGCACCGGCGCCTGATCGCACCTCAAGATCGAATGTGTATTCCGAGCCGGCGATGTTTGCACCCAGCATACCGCAACGGCGCGCCGTCCGGATGGCATCGTTCATCACCGCGATGGCGAGCGGATATTCCGACCGGCAATAAACGTAACCCTTGGTCGCACCGACCGCGATGCCGGCAATCGTCATGCCTTCGATCAGAACGAAGGGATCGCCTTCCATGATCATGCGGTCAGCGAAGGTGCCGCTGTCGCCCTCGTCTGCATTGCAGACAATATATTTCTGCGGCGCGATGGTCTGAGCCACCGTGCGCCACTTGATGCCGGTCGGGAAACCGGCGCCGCCACGGCCGCGCAAGCCGGACTGGAAGACTTCCTCGACGATGGCTTCCGGCCCGATCGCCAGCGCGCGTTCCAGTCCGCGATAGCCGCCATGGGCACGATAATCGTCGAGCGAAACAGGATCGGTCACGCCACACCTGGCGAAGGTCAGGCGGGTCTGCCGCTTCAGCCAGGGAATATCGTCGGTGATCCCATGGCAGAGACGATGTGCGCCACCATCCAGCATGCCGGCATCGAGCAGCTCATCGACGTCATCCGCATCCAACGGACCGTATGCGACACGCCCCTTGGCTGTCGCAACCTCGACCATCGGCTCGAGCCACAACAGCCCGCGCGATCCGTTGCGGACGATCTCAATCGAAAGGCCGCGCTTCTTGGCAGCCTTCTCCAGCGCAACGGCAACCTCGTCGGCCCCGACCGCAATGGCTGCCGCATCGCGCGGTATGAAAACGCGAATGCTCATCGCTGCGCCTCCGCGACCAGCGCATCGACCCGCTTGTCGTTGAGGCGTCCGACCACGCGGCCATCCAGCATCGCCGAGGGCGCCATCGCACACAGACCGAGGCAATAGATCGGTTCGAAGGTCACGCGGCCATCCGCCGTGGTCTCGCCGAGCGACACACCGAGTTTTCCTTCAGCGCGTGCAATCAGTGTGTCGCAGCCCATCGATTGACAGGCTTCAGCACGGCACATCTTGAGAACGTGGCGGCCGGCCGGTTCGCGCCGGAAGTCATGATAGAAGGTGATGACGCCGTGCACTTCGGCGCGCGATAGATTGAGCTTATCAGCAATGAGCGGCGCGGCTTCTTCAGGAACGCAACCGAATGTCTCCTGAAAGGCGTGCAGGATCGGTAGCAACGGGCCTTCGCGATCCTTCAATTCCGCGATGATGGCTGAGGCGCGATCGACATTCCAAGGTTCGAATACCGGCACTGCTTCCGCTCTTTCTGCATATCAGAATGCTGCAAAACTAGCCGAAAGCCCTGCTTAATCAATGCAGTGGGCACAATGGTTCGATTGAGAAACCTAATTGGGATGATTTATAGCGACTGACAATCTATCGATTGCGAGAGTTAATTCACTTCGTTCAAGCCGATAAATCGACGATTATCGGACGGTCCTGACAGCACGCCCGCCAGCTGCCGTGCTTCGGTGATCAATGCCCCGATGAGCGGCGTCGTCACTTCGCGCTCGGGGATAACAAGTCCGACGGCATGCGTGGCCGCCGGTTCGACGATCGGAATCGAGCGGATGCTGTCCGTCAGGCCCAACGTATCGGCGAGCTTGGCCGGCATGATGCTGGCCCATTGGCCGGTGCGGACGTGGGCAAACAGCACGATCATGGAATTGGATTCGAGCGTCGGCGACGGTTCCACACCGGCCGCGCGCAACAGCCTGTCGATGATGCGCCGGTTCTGCATCGTCGGCGTCAGCAGGCAAAGCGGCACCTTGCCGACTTCGGCCCAGGTGACCTGGTCCCTGTTGCCAAGCGCGCCATGCGGTGATGTCAGGAGCCGGTATTCTTCCTCATACAGCGGCACCGTGCTGACGCGACCGAGAGGCTCATTGTCGAGATAGGTGATGCCCGCATCGACCTCGAGATTGTCGATCATGCTGAGCACTTCGATCGAGGTCTGCGAGAGAATGCTGAACTTCACATCGGGATGCTTGGCACGATAGGGCGTCGTCAGCATTGCGCTCATCGCCAGTGCGGTCGGAATGGCAGCAATCCGAAGATGCCCTGACAGACCGCGCTTGAGCGCATCGACCTCCTGATGCATCGCGCGCGTATCGGCGACGATGCGGCGGGCCCATTCGAGCACCCGCTCACCCTCCGGCGTGAAGCCGCGAAACCTTGCACCGCCGCGCTGCACCAGAAGGACCCCGAACGAATCCTCAAGCGACCTGATAGCGATCGACAATGTCGGCTGGCTGACGCCACAGACTTCGGCCGCCCGGCCAAAATGATGTTCGCGGGCCAAGGCGAGGAGGTATTCGAGTTTTTCGATCATATTGAGGGGCAATATCCGCTTTCGAAACATGTAGAGTACGAAAAAAGCGGCGTAGCAAGGCGCGAAATATTATCGATCGATAGTTCATAGCTATAGAAATGAACGCACCCATAGGGCGAGGCTATGGTATCTGACGCCAGGCTAGGCCTTTGGTGCCTGACCGGCCGGTGCATCCGCGTCACTATTTGATAAGCCTCTTAGAACTCGGCCTTGAGGAGCTTTACTGCATTACCATGCATGATTTTCTCCCGGTCCCTTATGGACAGCTCCAGGCGGTTAACTTTCATGATAGTCTCGGCAATTGGCCCAAGCGGCGCATCGGTCGCGAAGACGACGCGATCGGCGCCAAAGAACTCAAGGCCACAGCGGACCGCGTGTTCGCCTCCCCCGAACAGGGCTGTGTCGGCGTAGAATTCGCGGAGATAGTCCATGTGAGGACGCTTCAAAGAAGACAGAACACGCGAATAGTCTTCGTCCGTTGTGCGCGTGCCTAAGACTTCCAGGCCCGGTCCGACCCTACCGTCGTAGTAGGGAATCATTCCACCCAAATGATGGGTGACGATGCGGAGATTTGGGTATCGGTCAAAGATACCGGAAAAGACCAGCCGCACCATCGCAACCGACGTGTCGTAAGGCCAGCCAAAGCACCACCACATTTCGTAGCGGGATTTTTCTTCGGCTGGGTAATCGGTCAAAGAAGCGGTCCGGGCCGGATGCAACCAGATCGGCACACCTAACTGAGCGATGGCGGCGAAAAATGGTTCAAACTTCTTTTGATCGAGCGGCTCGCCTGCGATGCTCGTATAGACAAGAGCGCCGCATGCGCCCAAGCTGGTGACCGCACGCCGAATCTCGTCGATCGACCCATCGACTTCGGTCAGACAAACGGCGGCGACAAATGCCGGGAAGCGTTCGGGATGACGCCGGCAGAGCTCGGCCATTTCGTCATTGGCGATGCGGCAGAGCGCCAGACCAACCTGCGGCTCCGCAATATCCTCAATCGGCGGATTGGGAAGGGAGATGATCTGCCGATAATCGCCGAATTCATCCATTTCGGCGAAGCGTGCGTCCAGATCGAATAACTTTTTGATCCGCCGCAACCGCGAGCCCATGTTCCCTAGCTTCGGAACCAGCTCGGTCATCCGCCGATAGAATTGATCCGGATAGATATGACAGTAGATATCGATAATCGGCGTCATCGGAACGTTTTTCCTGGTGCTTGTTGCTCGGGTCCAATACAGCGGCTTCAGCAGGAGTCATTCAGCTCTGCGTTGGGCCATGCGCAACTTCTGCCGAGAGAACAGATAGATCGGCGTTCGTCGCGTCGCCACCGAGAGTCTTATTTGCATCTGATTTAACATGTAACGCCTAGTTCATCGCTTGGGTGATTGCTTGTGCCGTCAGGCGCAGCGCCTCCCGAAATTCTGCATCGCGGTCAGGCGTAAATCGTCCCGTGGGCACGGCGACATTAATCGCTCCGATGAAACGCCCGTCGTGACGGACCGCGGTCGCAATCGCCGTAATGCCCGGTGTAAACTCGTCGTGCGAGTAGGCGAAGCCTGTCGCCTTGATGGTCCGGATTTCCTGCTTCAGTTGCGCTTTCGAACGGATCGTTTGTGGAGTTACCGAGGTGAGCACGACGCGAGCCAGATATTGCTTCAACGCTTCCGGTTCGAGTTCAGCAAGAACGATCTTGCCCGCCGAGACAGCATAAAGCGGCGCACGCGCACCGACTTTCATTGTGTAGGACAACGCCTGCGTGCTGATTGCAGATCCGATCACCTCCACCGCATCGTCTACACGGACATAAAAACCGCATGTTTCATTGAGCTCGCTGCTGAGCTCACGAAGGAAGGGCAAGACGTGGTCACGGAGTGACGGTTGCGGCGCAGCTTTTGCGAGCCTGAGAACGTTTGACCCGAGGCCGTAACCATCCGTCGCGGGATCACGTGCGATGAAGCCCCGCCCCTGCAGGTTGTTCAGGAGATGGAACAGACTGCTGCGCGGGATGCCGAGATCCGCAAGAAGCCGCGAGAATGACGGCGGCCGCTTCGCGGCGGCGACATATTCAAGAATGTCGAGGCCGCGATCGAGGGACTTGACACCTGCGCTCTCGTTCCGTTTCATATTATGCACTAGTTCACACTTATGAACTACCCTTTCTGCCATTGCCGCGCTGGTTTGACAAGAGGCGATACAAAAAGAGTCCGGCGCTGAGAGACTTAAGGAATGCCTCTACCCCCGGCCGAATGTTCAGTGCTTATCGCCGGTGGCGGCCCCTGCGGATTGATGCTGGCTAATGAATTGGGGCGCCGCGGCGTCACCGCTGTTCTGGTGGATCAGAAAGCAACCACGGCTTTCAATCCGCAAGCCAACGCAACACAAGCCCGCACCATGGAGCATTTCCGGCGGCTCGGCTTCGCGCAGGAAATCCGGGCCTTGGGGCTTCCGCCCGATTTCCCGACCGACATCGCCTATTTCACCCGTTATGCACAGCGCGAACTCGCGCGCTTCAAGCTACCGTCATCGCGCGAAGCGGTTGAGCGCATCAAACAGCTTTCGGGGTCCTGGAGCGCCGCCGAACTTCCCCATCGCGTGTCGCAGAAATATGTCGAGCAAGTGCTCAGGCGACACGCGGAAGCCCTTCCTGGAATCTCGATTCATTATGGCTGGCGACTTACCCGTTTCAGCGAGACGGCGCAGGGGATCGAGGCCGACATCGAACGGCTGAGCGACGGCAAGACGCATCGCGTCCGCTCTGCCTTTCTGGTCGGTGCCGACGGCCCGCGCAGCACGGTGCGGCAGGCCCTTGGATTTGGATACGCCGGTGAAGAAGGCGCTACTCGGGACTTCTTCGGTGGACGCATGTTCGCGATCTACCTGCGCGCGCCGGATTTCTATTCCGCGGTGCCACATCCGCCGGCCTGGATGAACGTGACTTTCAATAGTCAGCGTCGTGCATTCATGGCGGCGGTGGATGGCAAGGGCGAGTTCGCCTTCCACACACAACTGCGCCCGCATGAAGTCGAGAGCGAGATCACGCCGGAACGCGCGCTGGAGATGTTTCAGGAAGCCGTCGGTGCGCCGGTCGATGCGCAGATTCTGTCCTACGGCACGTGGATCGCGGGTTACGCACTGGTCGCCGAAAAATTCCAGCACGGCCGCATCTTCATCGCCGGCGATGCTGCACATCTGTTTACGCCGGCAGGCGGGCTTGGCTACAACACCGCCATCGAGGATGCGGTGAACCTCGGCTGGAAACTCGCGGCCGCGGTGAAAGGGAAAGCTGGTTCCGATTTGCTGGCCAGCTACGAGGCCGAGCGCCAGCCGAACGCGAAGCGCAACACCGGCTATGCACGGCAATTTGCAGAGTCATTAGGGACGTTCGTGCCGGCACCCGAAATCGAGGACGACACGCCCGAAGGCGCGGAGGCACGGCGCATCGCCGGAGAATATCTCGAAGCGCATGGCAGGGCCGAGTTCAACATTCCGGGGATCACCTTCGGCGCGCGTTATTACACCTCCCCTGTCATTGTTTCTGATGGAACAGAACCGCCGCCTGATGCGGCCAATCTCTATGTCCCTTCGGCCTGCCCAGGCGGCCGTGCGCCACATATGTGGGTGTCGGACAGCCAGTCCCTTTATGACCTTTTCGGATTTGAATGGACATTGCTGCGGTTCTCTCACCGTGCCGATGGACGACGGATCATCGCCGAGGCCGCCAGCGCCGGACTGGATCTGAAGATCGTCGATCTTCATCTGGATGATGCGCGCCACCTCTATCAGGCCGATCTTGCCTTGGTCAGACCGGATCAAGTCGTCGCATGGCGCGGCAATAGCGATGAAAGCGCGCATGAAATTATCCGGCGTGTCCTGGGCTCCACCATGCCTGCTGTGTCCACCGCAGCAATTTGAAACGAATACAACGGTGGCATCACGTTGGTGAAGTCGCAAAACCCACACAGCTAAGCACAAGGACGCCATGAGAAACTTCAACGAATTGACCATCACCGACGCGGTCATCGATCGCATCAAGAACACACCGGATGCGCGACTGAAACAGATCAGCACATCGCTGGTCCGCCACCTGCATGATTTCGTGCGCGACGTGCGTCTCACCGAAGCCGAGTGGAACTATGCCATCGATTTTCTCACGCGTACCGGCAAGATCTGCGATGGCAATCGCCAGGAATTCATCCTGCTGTCCGATACGCTTGGCGTATCGATGCTGGTCGACGCGATCAATCACGCGTCTCCGGGAACAACGGAATCCACCGTCCTCGGCCCGTTTTACGTCCAGAATCCTCCGGAATATCCGCTCGGAGCCGACATTCGCGGCACGCTGAAAGGCGATCCGCTCTACGCTCACGGCCGCGTCACATCCGCCGATGGCAAGCCGCTCGCGAATGCCATCGTCGATGTCTGGCATTCCGACGAGGACGGCTATTACGACGTGCAACATCTCGAAGCGACAGGCGGTCTCGCGGGGCGCGCACGCTTCCGCACCGATGAGGATGGCAAGTATCGTTTCTGGACGATCAAGCCCGCGGCCTATCCGATTCCTTACGACGGCCCGGTCGGCGACATGCTCAAAGCACAGGCGCGGCATCCCTGGCGTCCGGCGCATGTGCACTTCATGATCGAGGCCCCGGGCTACGAGAAGCTTACGACCCACGTTTTCGTCAGCGGCGATCAATATCTCGATTCCGATGCCGTCTTCGGCGTCAAGGACTCGCTGATTGCTGATTTCATCCGCCACGATGGCGGAACGGCCCCGGATGGGCAACTCCAGGAGACTCCGTTCTTCACCCTGGAATATGACTTTGCGCTGCAGAAGAGAGTATGATTGTTAGACAGGAAACGATAAACGCACTGGTACAAAAAGCTGGAAACGTCATGCAGTCATTCGTCTACAACGCCCTGCCGGGGCGTGTCATTTTCGGTCAAGGCACAATCTCGGCCCTGAAAGCGGAGATCGAGCGCGCCGGCTGCAAGCGCGCGTTGCTGCTGAGCACGCCCGAACAGGCGGCTGCACTGAAAGATATCGCGGCCTCCATCGGACCGCTGGCGGCCGGCATTTTCAGTCAAGCCGCAATGCACACACCGACAGATGTCACCGAACGCGCCCTACAGGCCGCGAAAGACTGCAGCGCGGACTGCACCGTCGCCTTTGGCGGGGGATCGTCGACCGGCCTCGGCAAGGCAATTGCGCTTCGCACGGACCTGACCCAGATCGCGATCCCGACCACCTATGCCGGTTCGGAAATGACCCCCATCATCGGTGAGACCGAAGGTGGGAAGAAAACCACCCAACGCACGCTGAAGGTGCTACCAGAGATCGTGATCTATGATGTCGATTTCACGCTCACGCTGCCGCCGCGGCTGACGGTGACGTCGGGCACCAATGCAATCGCGCACGCGGTGGAGGCGCTTTATGCGCAGGATCGCAATCCGGTCATCTCGATGATGGCCGAGCAGGCGATCGCCGCGCTGGGACGCGCGCTGCCTGCGATCGTTGCCGATCCGCAGAATCGAGAAGCGCGCGCGGAATCGCTCTACGGTGCATGGCTGTGCGGTGTCTGCCTTGGATCCGTCGGCATGGCTTTGCACCACAAGCTTTGTCACGTGGTCGGAGGCTCTTTCAATCTGCCGCACGCAGACACGCACACGGTCATACTGCCCTATGCGATGGCTTACAACGCGAAGGCTGCGCCCGAGGCCGATCAGGCAGTCGCCCGCGCACTTGGCGGTCGCAACGGCACGCAAGCTCTGGTCGATCTGGCAAAGAAGCTCGACAGCCCCAACAGCTTGAAATCGATTGGCATGGCAGAAGCGGACATTGACCGCGCGGCCGATCTCGCCGTGCAGAACCCATACTGGAATCCGCGGCCGATCGAACGAGAGCCCATTCGCGATCTCATCGCCAATGCATGGGCTGGCAACATCGAAAGGTACTTGTAACGGAAAGCAGGTTAGACTCGAACCACCACGGAGATTCGCAGCCGATTGTTGTTATCAGTTTCCAACCTATTGCATACGCGGCGATGCCGATACGAATGCCGAGGAATTGACCGCCCTCATGGCGAAGAAACGCACCGCGCCTGTTAGCCACCCGACGCCTTATGCCACCATCAGGCCGCCGCGAGTGTTTCCATGGCGGCCAAAACCGCTCGATGCCGCTGGAAGACGACCTGATGCTCCGCGTCGTGAGCCCGCGGTTCATCGACTTCGATGACCTCCACGACTTGCGCGGGCCGACGCGCCAGAACAACGATGCGGTCGGCCAGCAGCGAGGCTTCCAGCGTATTATGCGTAACCAGAAGTCCGCTCGGCTTCTGTTGGCGCCACAACTCCAACAACAACATCCGCAATTTTCGCGCGGTCAATTCGTCGAGGGCGCTGAAGGGTTCGTCCAGTAAAACGATATCCGGGTCGATCGCAAAGGCACGCGCGAGCGCCACTCGCTGCCTTTGTCCGCCGGATAGAGACGCCGGATACGCGTCAGCATATTCTTCAAGTCCGACGGCGGCCAGGAGCTTGTGGCTTACGGATCGGTCGATACCGGCGGCTTCTGCTGCAATCTCGATGTTACGAGCTGCCGTCAGCCACTCGAACAGACGCGGCTGCTGGAAAACCATACCGATTCGAGCGGAACGGTCTGCCTCTCCGACTTCGACGCGCCCAGCATCGGGATGTTCAAGTCCTGCAGCCAAATGCAGCAACGTCGTCTTGCCGATGCCGGACGGCCCGACAACCGCAACAAGCTCACCGGACTCGACGTTGAGCGAGAAATTGTCAAGGATCGCCTGCTCCAGCTGGCCGGGACGTTGAAAGCGCTTGGTTACGTGACGGAAGGATAGTCGTGCGCTCATGACCAAACTCACACTTGCGCCTGTCGCTTCCAGCGATTGAGACGATTGTCGATAATCTGGAAAAATCCGTATTCGATGGCTGCGACCACCACCGCGAAGGCTAGGGTCCAGGCAAGGACTGCAGCCACATTCTGCGAGATGAACGCTGAATTCAGCCGGTAACCAACGCCGCTTGACAGGCCAAACACTTCGACCAGCACGATGACCTTCCAGGCGAGCGAAAAAGCCAAGCGCGCGCCGCTGGTCAGAAATGGCAGAATCGCTGGCAGCCAGAGATAGCGAAGCCGCGCCCACCGCGAGAGGCGAAAGACATGAGCGGCTTCGATGAGCTGCGCATCAACCGCGCTTAGACCATGCGTGAGGCTGACCGCAAGCGCCGGCGCGATACCAAGCGCAATGGCGATGACCGATGTCTGAAGGCTTAAGCCGAACCAGATGACGCATAGCAATGCCCAGACCAGTCCAGGCACGGTCAGCCCGAGCAGTATCGCGGGCTCGAAGAAGCGGCGCGCAAAGGCGCTGCGCGTCGAGGCAAGACCAATCGCAATGGCGATCACGAATGCCAGGAGAAAGCCAAGCGTGATGCGGCCAAGTGTCGTGCCGATATCGTTGAAAACAGCGCCGCTCGTGACGATGCCTGCGAATTCGAACCATATGTCCTTCAGGTCAGGAATGAGCGGGCTCTTCTGATAATGAGCCATCACCTCCCAACCGACAGCCAGAAGGACGCAAAACAGGACCCCCGGCACAGTCCGGGCGGCTAGCCCATCACCGGACCACCAGAATCGCTTTCCGTTCTTCCGCTCAGTCGCCGCGGCCGGGGATAGTTCTGTCACAGCCATCGTATCATCCACTGGCGGCAAGGGTTGGATCGTACACAGGCTTTGCTGGCTTCGCCGGCAGGATGCCTGCTTTCACGGCTGCATCGATCTGCTGGTCGATATTGGCAAAGACCGACGACCCCCATTCAACCGCGTAGATATCTTTCAAGCGCGTGGGCAGAAGTTCGATCGCCGCGCGCTCGCTGTCCGGAATGCCATAAGCGCGGTGATGCTCCGCCAATCGTTCGGGCCGCGCAGCGATGTGCCGGTGCAGATCCAGGATAACATTCGCGTAACGAGATATTGCGGTCCGGTTTCGCTCCGCCCATTCACGGTGTGCAGCAAGCCCTACGAGGAACAACGATGCCTGATTGCCCGTCGCTTCGCGCCATTGGTCTTCAACGCGCAGGATCTCTCGCGCACCCCGCGCGACCAGCCGCGTGGCGGTCGGCTCGATCGTGATGACGGCATCCACATCGCCCCGTTCAAAGAGCGCAACGTTGGCCGTCGGAGCACCATGGACGATCTTGTAATCGCGCTTGAGCTCAATACCTTGCAGGGAGGCTGCCAAACGCGCATGTCGGTAGGTGTCACTCCCCTCATGGAGCGTGGCAATAGTCTTTCCAAAGAGGTCCTTCGGCGTGCGGTACGATGAATTGTCGCGAACGATCCATCGCCCGTGATTGTTAAGCGCTGGCCCGAATATGACAATGTCTGCCCCACGCGGAGCGATTTCTGCAACGCCGAGCGCGCCGTAGACGGCGACATTGGCCGTGCCAGCGATGAGCTGCATCTGAACCTGACCGGGCGTGCTCTTGACCCATTCGAGCTGCAAATCCTTCGGCTGGCTTGCGGCACCGCTGTCCAGAAGCGGCTGCCACACCGCCGTGGCCGATCCTGGTCCGCTTTCGGTGACGCGGAGCGGTGCATTTGCCAATGCGCGATGAGCTCCGAAGACATTCCAGCCGGCTGTGCCTGCTAGCGCCAGTGCGGCCTGACTCAAAAAATCCCGACGCGTTGCCATTTCATGCCTCAAAATTCATATCTGAGCTCATCCGAGGGCCTTGGTCTCGGCCCTCTCCTTGGGTCGCTTAAAGTCCGGGAGATAGCCGAGCGCTGCTGCGGCAAGATTGATCTCGCGCCGCAGGATGCCGTGGCGAGCCAGCAAATCAGCCTCTCCCTGTTGCTCATCCAGGACAGTTTGATCTGCGTGCACGAGCCCCCATTGCCGCATAGCAATGCTTGTAGCCCACCCTTCCTCGTCGACGCCGCCAATGATGCGTGCAAAGAGCTTCGCTGCACGCTTCGGATCCGCGCCGATCCACTCATCCGTCTCAGCGAGCGTCTGAGCGATGGCCTCGACGACCGGACGCCCCTTTGCTGTGACGTCATTGCGGATCCAGAAAAGCGAGCGATTAGGAATGACCTTCTCGCAACCGACAAGCGACCGAAGACCTCCCTTGGCCAAAGCCGGCGCAAGATAAGGCGCGGACGACACCCATGCATCAACCTCGCCTTCGCGCAATGCGCGCTGCGTATCCTTGACCGGCCAGTTCACCGCTTCCACAGCGGTGTAGGAGACCCCGGCGGCATCGAGCACCGCGATCAGGAAATAAGTGTGAAATGATCCATCAATGAGACCGATGCGCTTCCCTATAAGATCCGCTGGCGCTTGCACCGGCGATTCCTCGCGCACCAGAATGGCTGCGCCGGTCGTACGGGGCCGTGACGCCGCGATATAGGAAAGCGGAATGCCATCTGCCTGCGCGACAATGGCGCGCGTCGAACCCGTTCCTACGACGTTGATCTCGCCATCGTCCAAAGCTTTATGAATGTGCCGGCCTTCCGGGTACCAGTGAAAGGTAGCGTCGAAACCCTTCAATCCAATCTGAAGCGACGGTTCGTGCGCAAGCGCGCTCAGCGTCAGGTTGGACGGATGGGCGCCGATATGCAGGCTCATATGCTTCTCCGTCGTTATTCAGCGGCTTCGCGCGCAGGGGCCCAGCGCTTTCTGATCAGCGGCAACACCTCCTCGCCGACACGGTACGCCTCTTCCAGATGCGGATTGCCGGCCAGGATGAAATGATCGATGCCGGCATCGACATATTCATTGAGGCGCTCCGCCACCTGCTCGTAAGAACCGAAGATGCCGACCGTGGGACCCGGGCGGATGATGCCCAATCCCGACCACAGATTGGGGCCGACGATGTAATCCTCGAACCTGGTCGCGCCTTCTGGCCGTAAAGCCATCTGACGTTGCGCCCCGACAGAATCGCCGCCTTTGCTGCTGGTGAGAAGCTTCGCGATCTTGCCTGCGTTGACATCGAGTTCATCCCATAGACGCCGCGCCTCGGCCCAAGCTTCCGCTTCGGTCTCGCGTGCGAAGATATCGACGCGGATGCCGTGCCGCGGTCTTCGACCATGCTTCGCCGCCAGATCGTTGAGTTGCTGGATGTTCTTTCGGACCGCGTCGATGGGTTCAAGCCAGGAGAGGTGCATATCGGCATGCTTTGCTGCGACCTGCAATCCTGCATCGGAAGCGCCCGAGAAATAGACGCCAGGCTTGCGCACCCCCGCGAGGGGGGCTGCCAATCCTTCGTTCTCGACCTGATAAAACTGCCCCTTGTGCCGGACAGGCTCGCCGCTCCAGAGCGCGGCGATCACATCGAGGAATTCTTCCGTCCGCTTGTACCGATCGTCGTGCGGAAGAAAATCGCCATAAGCCTTCTGTGCTGGCGCGCTGCCGCCGCTGATGACATTCCATTCCAGCCGGCCATTACTGATCCGCTGGAACGTTGCGCTCATCTTGGCCGCGTAGACCGGTTCCATGAAAGCAGGTTGAAATGCAGGCATCAGCCGCAGGGAACTGGTTTTCTGAGCGAGAATCGTCGAGACGATCCAAGGCTCTTCACTATTCCAGGCGGATGGTACCAACACCCCGTCGAAGCCTGCGATCTCGGATGCCTGCGCGACCTGAACCAGATAATCGATGTATCGTGACTGACCTGCCTGCGCGCTGCGGGAAGCAGGCGCGATGCTTCGCGACGACGGCTGATTCCAATCACCCCTGTTCCATCCGGCCTGTGCAACCGGTCGGCCATCGCCGTTGATTGGAATGCGCCAAAAGAGTTCCACCGCCATGACTAACTCCGTAACAAGACACCGGAACGCCGCGCTCATTTGCTCTTTCAAGTGAGGCGTCACTTCGCATCTCGCCAATTGGAGAAGCAGCGTCAATACGACGAAACCAATTTGAAACGAGCTTCCCTTCGAGGATCAGCGGAAAGGAGATTTTTCTTCATAGGCGGCGAGGAACAGTTTGTATGTATCGCTAGTCTTGTTATCGTTTTCTGCGACGCACTGAACTTTGTGGTCAACGTCTCTTGGGCTGCGTGCAATCATCTACGTCCCTTGAGCAAATCTATCCTGAAACACCACTTCGAATGGGTATAGCGGCACGCATAACGTTCCCTGATATTTCGATGACAGGCATTGAGCTTATGGCGCGAGGCACTGCGGGGGGGCTCGACGTGACCTCGATGATCTTCGCGCCGCCGATCATTCTCCAGGCGTTGTAAGGCCGATAATTTGAAAACTGCCGCTGTCAGTGATGCAACTCAATCGGCGACGGGATCTAGCGGCAATAGAGAGCCTGAACGTTTTTTCTTGGTTCGCCAAAAGACCCAAAGCTATCTCGTAACCTCGTTGCGGGTGCACCACCGTCGATCGAAAGGTAGGCCCCTTCGCAAGCAAAGCCACATGCGCTTGTCCACGATGCAAGCTTTCCCCGTTCACAGCATCATCTTGCGGCGGTCTCGCAACCGCTCCGCAGCTTTGTACGCACGCTTAACGTCATCCCGTGCAACAGGGGAATCGACGTTTCTGGGGCGATAACTGGGGCGGTTGGCGCGCGCAGCTCTCGGATGGGTGATAACTATTTAGTTGGTGGGCCCGGCACCATTCACATCCAATACATTTTCTCTTTCAAAAACAATTAATTGCATTATTCCTGTCGACTTAAATAGCGAGAGATGCATTTTGATGTACGTCAGCAACGCAGTGCGTGCGTTGAAACACAACTGGAGCCCTGGAATGCATACTGCGAAGTTTCAAAAGCGTCTGAAGACAATCGCCGAAGCGGCCACCGAACTTAATGTCGGCCGAAGCACTGTCTATCAACTTATCAATCAGAAGCAGCTCGAAATTATCAAGATCGGCCGGTGCACCCGCATCCCCGATGATGCAATCGCGCGATATATCGAGCAACTCAGGAGCGGTCACGAACCAATCATCAGCCGGTGAGATGCTGATGAAGCAGTTTCACCTCAACAAAATGCGCTGGTTAAACGTGCCTGATCAAGGAACATACGAGCAGCGCATCATAGGCAGGTTGGGCCCCAACGGGTGGCGCTGGTTGGAGATGTTAGCTGATGAAGATCCCGAGACTTTGACCAAACTCTGTCTCGCAGAGAAACAGGGATTGCTGCCCGACGCTCACCTCGAGGCAGTAATTTCCCGAGTAGCAGTACGAGCAATCTAAATGCATTGCTCCCATCGAGGGCTACAGCGATGCATGCAACACTTCAACAGAGACCACGATGAACAGCACCGATCAACTGATTGACACCCTCAAGAATAAAGCCGCCAAGGACGGAGCTTTTGCTATCGCATTTTCTATCTGTGAGCTGGCTAATGCTCAGCGATCCACGGCCGCAGCACTTGGCAGGCTCGGCAATGCTGATGCTTGCACCCCTTTCGGTGCAATTGAAGCACTTAGTGGGCAAGCAGGAAAGATTGCATCTCGCGATAGCGGCGTGGTACCCGGCACGGCGTTCAATGTATCTGCCCTGAAAGCAGCTTCCCGGCCTTTGGTACAAACGGCTCGATTTTGAGTGCCCCCAGCATCTGGAAGGTCGTGCAGGTCGCAGCCGAAACCACTGGCAGGCCGATCCTGTCCTCAACGATCTGGATCGACTGAAGCGAAGGCATTTGCACACATGCCGAGAGCACCACCGCGTCGACATTGTCGGTCTTCAGTTTTGCCGAAAGCCCGACCAGATTGGCCGGATCATGCGCGGCCACAGCGAGATTGTCCGGAATTTCAAGCGCGATCGAGTCAACGACTTCGATCCCCTCCGCTTCCACATAGTCAATGACCAGTTTTGTGAGCGGCTTCATATACGGCGTGATGATCGAAACCCTTTGAGCACCGAGCCGCTGCAACCCCTCGATCAGCGCTCCGGCACTGGTGACCACCGGCGCGGGCGCGCCGTTGGCCTGCGTCTTTTCGTGCAGGCGCTTCGCGGACGCTCGATGATAACCAAGCCCCATGCTCATGATTGCAACAAGGCAAGCGTAACCGAGGACATCGACGCACGCGTCACTCAATTCGATCGCACAGCGATCGGATTCGGCATCCATCGCGGCAAGTTCTTCCTTGACGACCTTTTTCATCCGCATTCGGCTGGAATGGAAGGCGAACCGCTCCGGACGCACGCCTTCGCGGGCCCGTAACATAGCGGGAATTTCAGTTTCCATTGTTACGTTGGAACTCGGGACAATCTGCCCGATGCGAAAGAGCTTTTGCATTGAAAGGCCCGCGCTGCCGTTTACCCGAAAGGATCGGGTAGCATGCCGATTGGAGTTATTGACATTATAGTCAGTTTTTTGTCTCATTTGTCAAATTCATTGAACCTGGCGGCAACAAGCCAGGAGGCGGAAGTGCCGGCGGACCGAAACAGAGTCATTCCAACGTCTGGCGTCTTCCTCCGCTACGGGGAGAAACAGCAATGACAAGACGGTTTGTCATTCCCGGCATCGGCTATCGATCGGAGGAGGAAAAGCAACGCCACCTCGCGAGCGGCGCATGGCTGCCGATGACCGCCGGCGATTCCCTTCGTGACGCGGCTTCGGCCGTCCCGGATAAGGCCGCGGTGATCGCCGAGGACGGCACCTACACTTTCGGGCAATTGGACACGCTGTCGGAATCGCTGGCTGCGGGCCTGATCGAAGCCGGACTTAAGCCCGGCGACCGCGCGATATTTCAGGTTGGCTCGGTCAAAGAAATTTTCGTTGCGCTGTTCGGCTGCTTCAAAGCAGGCATCGTGCCGCTTTGTACGCTTCCGCAATATCGCGAAATCGAGATCAAATCGCTCGGCGAGCGTTCGGGCGCTACCGCCTATTTCGTCCAGGGTGACGTATCCACGAGCTTCGATCAAATCGGATTCGCCCGGTCGATGATCTCCGCGCTGCCCGCGATCAAACATCTGATCGTGACCCGCGGAGAGGCCGGAGACGGCCTGTCGCTGGAGGCGCTTGCGAAAAAGTACGACGCCGAGACGGCGCGCGACATCGTGCGTCCGCACGCCCCCTTCCCTGACGACGTCATCATGTTTCAGCTTTCCGGTGGCTCGACCGGCTTGCCCAAGATCATCCCCCGGTTTCACTCGGAATATCTCGGCTCGGCCCTCTCGCTCTCCAAAGCCTATCAACTCGACGAGAACGACGTCGGGATGTGGGCGCTGCCGCTGATACACAACGCCGGCATGCTGTTCACGGTGATCCCGACTACCGTGACGCGCAGGACCAATGTGATCCGCAACAGCTTCGATGTTGAGAAATTCCTCGCTGCGATCCCTGCGCACAAGGTGACCTTTACCGGCAGCATCGGACCGGTTGCGCCGCGCATCATGGAATATCCGCGGATCGGCGATTTCGATCTGTCGTCGCTGCGGCAGTTCTTCACCCTCTCTCGTGCCGATGCGCTGGAAGCACATACCGGCATCGTCTCGGGCAACATGTTCGGCATCACCGAAGGATTGTTGACCGCGTGCGCGCCGACCGACCCTGAAGAAGCCCGACATCGCGGCTGCGGCCGCCCGGTCGCGACCGGCGACGAAGTCAGGCTGCTGAAGCCGGGCTCGGAGGAAGAGGTCAAGCTCGGCGAGGTCGGCGAGCTTGCCTTCCGTGGCCCGAACACGTTGGTCGGCTATTACAACGATCCGAAAGCCAACGAGGCCTGTTTCACGTCCGACGGATTTTTCCGCACCGGCGACCTGCTGCGCGCCTTCGAGGTGGGCGGGCATGTCCACTACGCATTCGAAGGGCGCATCAAGGACAACATCAACCGCGGCGGCGAGAAGATCGGCGCCGAGGAACTGGAAAATCTGATCGCCGGGCATCCAGATGTCCTGGATGCGCGGGTGGTCGCGATGCCGGACAAGATATACGGCGAGAAGGTGTGCGCCTATGTCGTGCCGCGGCCAGAGGGTTCCGCGCCGAGCGTCAAGGCGCTGGGCGAATTCCTGCTCAAGGCGGGACTTGCGAAATACAAGCTGCCGGAGCGGATCGAAAGCATCGAGGCTTTCCCGGTCACGCGGGTCGGCAAAGTGGACAAGGCGGCCATGCGCGCGGATATCGCAAGGAAGCTCGCGGACGAGGAAGCCGCCCAAGCTCCGGTTCTGCAGGAGGCAAAAGAAGCATGAGTTTGTCGCTCAAGATCGCGGTTGTTGGCGGCGGCCCGGGTGGGCTACTGTTCGCCAAGCTGGTGGCGCGGGAGAATCCCGGTTGCCGGATCGATGTGTTCGAGCAGAATCCCTCCGATGCGACCTACGGCTTCGGGATTGTTCTGGCCGATGTCGCGCTCGACTTCCTGAAGGATGTCGACAGCGACCTCCACGCCGATCTTCTCGCTGCAGCCGAGCGGCAGGACACGATCACACTGTATCATCAGCGCCAGGCCGTGCCGATCAGGGGCAATGTATTTCTCGGCATTCCGCGCGTGCGCCTGCTGAACATCATGCAAAGCCACGCGACCTCGCAGGGCGTCAACATCGAATACGGCAAGCGCATCGACTCTCCCGACGCGCTCTCCGGTTACGACCTGATTGTCGGCGCCGATGGCGTGAACAGCGCCATCCGCAATGCTCTCCAGCACGACTTTCAGGCCGTGGTAGAATCGCGCGTCAACAAATGGGCGTGGTACGGCACGCACCGGCGTTTCGATTCCGTGGAACTGATCTTCGAACAGACCCGATACGGCATCTTCATCGCGCACAGCTACCGCTATGCTCCGCACCACGGCACCTTCGTGATCGAGTGCGATCCCGACACATGGAAGCGCGCGGGCCTCGATACGAAGAGCGACGACGAAAGCCGCCGCTTCTGTGGCGAGATTTTTTCGCGCTATCTGGACGGCGAAGAACTGATCTCGAACCGCTCGCTCTGGTTCAATCCAAGTTTCGTAACGTCGAAGCGCTGGCATTCCGGCAATGTGGTGCTGATCGGCGATGCGTTGAAGACAGTGCATCCCTCTATCGGCTCCGGCACCCGCATGGCCTATGAGGACGCGGTCGCACTAGCCAAAGCAGTCAATAAGGGGAATGGCGACGTCGGCGGCAGCCTTGCCGACTTCGAACGCGCGCGCAGACCGACGGCGGATGGCTTCCAGGACGCGGCGATGCGATCGATCCTCTGGTACGAAACGGCAGAGACGCGCCAGCACATGACGCCGCTGGAATTTGCATACAGCTACATGATGCGCACCGGCAAGGTGAACCGCGACCGCTTGCGCAGGATCGATCCGGATTTCCTCGCCGCCTATGAAGCTGAGGCTGCCGGCAAGGAACTGGCCGGCTAAGCTTTGCAACCTCGACCGAGCCTATTGTGTCTGCTGCCGGTATTGCTCGAGCGGTCGCCGCAGCGCGTCCGGGATCTCGATGGAACGGCGCTCGGTGCGCGACACGATGATCGGCGTCACGTGCGCGACAAACAGATCACGCACAGGATCGTTGATGCTGCGGCCGGTGACAGCGACATCAAAGGTGCGGGTGCGGATGTCGGTCACGAGACAGGTCATGTCGAAGACTTGTTCGACCTCCAGCATGTTGAGGAATTCGAACGAGAGCGCCTTGACCGGGGAATCGAAACCGCGGCGCTTCATGGCCGCGAACATCGGTTCGCCGAGGAGCGACGAAACGAACCACTGATAGGCGGACAGCGCAAATTCGGAAAAATTCGGCGTATAGACGACGCCGGCCGGATCGCATTCCCCGAACCTGACCCGCCGCCTGACCACGACCGGCAGCGTCGAAATCACTTTCTCCGAAAAGTCCAAAACACGCCTCCGCTCGGATAAACCATCCGCCAATCACAGTCTGCGGCAACCAAGGCCATCGACAAGCCGGCTTTTGGACGGTATTGTCAGTTATTCAACGATAAAGACAAAACATAAGAACACAAGGGAGGACGCCATGACATCCAGGTTTTCGCTGGTCGCCGGACTGGCACTCGCAGCTCTGCTGCCGCTTTCGGCACATGCGCAGGAGCCGGTGCGGCTCGGCTTCCTGTCCTCGATGAGCGGTACGTTCGGCGTGCTGGGCGCCGAACAAAAGCGCGGCATGGACATCGCGCTCGAGCATCTCGGCAACAAGCTCGGCAGCCGTCCAATCAAACTGATCGAAGTGGACGACAAGTCGAGCCCGGTGGAAGCGGCGGACGCTGCCAACAAGCTGATCGAGCGCGAAAAGATTCAGGTCGTGACCGGCCTCGTGGTCTCCAACTCGATGCTGGCGGCGATCGATCCGCTGCTGAAGAACAACGTATTCGTGATCGGCGCCAATGCGGGACCATCACAGCTCGCCGGAGAGAAGTGCGATCAGAATTTGTTTGTGGTTGCGTTTGCCAATGAACAATGGGGCACCGGCCTCGCCGACTACCTGAACCGGAGCGGCGTAAAGCGCATGATGTTCCTCGGCATGGATTATCAGGCCGGCTGGGACCATGCGAAATCGGTGGCGAAGAACTTCAAGGGCGAAAATCTCGGTGAGATCTATACGCCGCTCACGCAGATGGACTTCTCCTCGGTGCTGACACAGGTGCGCGCCGCCAAGCCGGATGCGATCTACGCGTTCTACGTCGGGGGCGCCGCCGTGCCCTTCATGAAGCAGTGGAAGCAATCAGGTCTCGACAAGACCGTAAAACTCTACTCGATGGGCGCGATCGCCGATTCCATGCTGTTGCCGGCCATGGGTGACGCGGCACTCGGCCTCGAGACCGCCTATAGCTGGAATCCGGAAATGAAGACGCCGGGCAACCAGCGCTTCGTCGATGATTTCCGCAAGAAGCACGGTCGCAGTCCGACGCAGTTTGCCATGTTCCAGTATGACGCGATCATGCTGCTGGATTCCGCGGTGAAGGAAGCCGGTCCTGAAGATGCCGACAAATTCCGTGCGGCGCTGAAGAAGGCCAACTTTCAATCGCTCCGTGGCAACTTCAAGTTCAACAACAATAACTTCCCGATCCAGGACATCATCCTGCAGCGGGTCGAAAAGTCCCCGGACGGCAAGTTCGACGTCAAGTTCCTCGAGGTGATCAAGAAGGACGTGCCGGATCCGCACCACGGCTCCTGCCCCCTCAAGAGCTGATCCTGCAGTCTCCGTCGGAACCTTGTTGTCATGTCGATTGCCTTTCTCGCAGAGCAATCCTTCAATGCTCTGCAACTGGGACTGATGCTGTTCCTGATGGCGGTCGGCGTGACGCTGGCTTTCGGCACCATGCGCTTGATCAATCTGGCGCATGGTTCCTTCTTCATGCTGGCCGCTTATTTCTACGCTTGGATCATTGCCGAGACCGAAAATGGCATCGTGGCCTGGATCGGCGCTCTCGCGGGCCTCGCCGTCCTCGCCGTTGTCATTGAGCGCGTGATCATCCGGCCTCTCTATCTGCGCGACCACCTTGAACAGGTGCTCGCTACTTTCGGATTGATCCTCGTCTTCAACGATTTCGTCATGATGATCTGGGGACGCGATCCGGTTTACGTGCCCCTGCCTGACGCCCTGTCCGGCCACATCATGATGGGCGACATTGCCTATCCGACCTACCGGCTGGTCATCACAGCGGTTGCAATCATCAGCGGCCTCTCGATCTGGTATCTCATCGCCCGTACCCGCACCGGCGGATTAATCCGTGCTAGCGCCGACAACCGCCCCGTGGTTCAAGCGCTCGGCGCTAATGTCGACCGACTAAGCGCGGGCGTGTTCGCGCTCGTCGCGGTCCTGGCCGGCATTGCCGGTATCATGACAGCACCACTGATCGCCGTAACTTCGGGCATGGGCGACTCGGTGCTGATCCAGTCACTGGTCGTGGTGATCATCGGCGGACTGGGATCGATTGTTGGCGCGCTCGTGGGCGCCCTGCTCGTCGCCTTTGTCGAGGTCTTCGGCCGCACCTATCTGCCGCTGGCTTTGGGCAGCACCTCCGGTTTCGCTCTTGCCAACATGGCGATCTATCTTCTGATGGCTGTGACGCTGATCTGGCGTCCGTTCGGAATGTTCGGGAAGCCGCGATGAACAAGCTGCCGCTGCCCACACGCATCTTTATTGTCTGCATCGCGGCAGTTACGATCGCGGCGCTTGCCGCGTTTGGCGATCAAACGACTCTGCGCTTTGCAAGCCGCATCGCTATCATGGGTCTTGCCGCGGTGGCAGTCGATGTCGTGCTCGGCTATGCTGGTCTGGTGAGCCTCGGCCATGCAGCCTTTTTTGGCGTCGGGGCCTATGTGACAGGCGCGCTCGCGCTGGCCGGCCATACCGAAGGTCTCATCGTATGGCCGATCGCCATCGGAGCAGCAACGCTTGCGGCGCTGGTCATCGGCGCCCTCGCACTGCGCACCACCGGCGTCTATTTCATCATGATTACGCTCGCCTTCGCTCAGATGTTCTATTACAGCGCGAATGCGGTGCCAGGCCTCGGCGGCGCCGATGGCTTCCGCCTCCCGTCACGCTCCACGATCGGCGGAATACCGCTCGATAATCCCCGCATCTTCTTTCTGTTGTGCGCCTTTGTGCTCATTGCTGTGCTGTTGTTCGCGCGCCGCGCCTCGTTTTCTGCATTTGGCTACACGCTGCAGGCGGCGCGTGACGACGCCATACGGTCTGCGGCTTCCGGCATCGAAAACTACTGGCTGCGCCTCGCGGCCTTCACTATCTCCGGCGCAATCGCGGGCCTTGCCGGCGTGCTCTCCGCCAACCTGACGCTTTATATCGCGCCCTCCTCCGTCCTGAGCTGGCACCTGTCTGCCGAACTGCTGGTGATGGTCATTCTCGGCATGGCTGGAACGCTTTACGGCGCCGTGATTGGTGCCGCCATTTTCCTCGCGCTGGTCGAGATCATCTCGCACTACACCGACTTCTGGGCGATGTATGTCGGCATCGCGGTGATTGCGCGCGTGCTTCTGATCCGGGACGGCCTTCTCGTCACGCTGCGCCGGCTGGTGACCGCGTGACCGCCCCGATCCTCACCACACGCGGCGTTTGCAAGCGTCTCCGCGGCCTGCTTGTGAGCGATGACATCTCGATCGACGTCAGGCCGGGCGAATTGCACGCAATCATCGGGCCGAACGGCGCCGGCAAGACGACGCTGCTGAACCAGATCGGTGGTCAGCTCATCCCGAACGCCGGCACCATCACGTTCGACGGCACCGACATCACATCTCTGCCGGTGCAGGATCGTGCCCGGCTCGGCATCGGCCGCACTTTTCAGGTGCCAAAGATCTTTCCCAGCTTCGCTGCCATGGACAATCCCGCTATCGGTGTTCTCGGCCGCAGGCCCCACACCTTCGGGATGTGGACGCATGTACACAAACTTGGCGATCTCGGGGTGCAGGCAAACGCTGCGCTCGCGGCCGTCGGCATCGCCGACAAGCGCTACGCACATACCGAACTTCTGTCCCACGGCGATCGGCGGCTGGTCGAGATCGCGACCGCTCTCGCCGGAAAGCCGCGCCTGCTGCTACTCGACGAGCCGATGGCCGGGCTTGGACGCGACGAGTCGCTGCGCATGTCGGCATTGCTCAAGACGCTGAAGGGGGGAGCTGCGATCGTCATGGTCGAGCATGACATGGATGCGGTGTTCTCCCTCGCCGACACGGTCACCGTTCTTGCTCATGGCAAGGTCATCGCTTCGGGGCAACCGGCAGATATCCGCAACGACCCGCAGGTGCGCCTCTCCTATCTAGGAGCCGATGACGATGCCTGAGCCGCTGCTTGAAGTGAAATCGTTAGCGGGCGGTTACGGCGCGATCGACGTGCTGTTCGACGTCGATCTTCGTATCGAGCAAGGACAGGTCGTTGCCTTATGCGGGCGAAACGGCATGGGGAAGACATCCACCATCCGCGCGATCATGGGTGCGCTGACGCATCGCGCTGGCTCTATCCATTTCGCCGGCCGAACATTGGTCGGTATGCCCTCTCATCAAATCGCGCGGCTCGGCGTCGGCCTCGTTCCAGAGGGGCGCCAGTTGTTCCCGAGCCTGTCGGTTCGGGAAAATCTGGGGGTCCTTGCACGCGGTTCGCCCGGCGGCTGGACCATGCAGCGCGCAATCGACCTGTTCCCGCAACTCGACAAGATGTTGGAGCGACCGGCCTGGCAAACCTCGGGCGGCGAGCAGCAGATGATCGCGATTTCACGCGCGCTCATGACCAATCCAAAACTGCTTATCCTGGACGAGGCCACCGAAGGCCTTGCGCCACTGGTGCGCCATCAGATCTGGCAGACCCTCCATCGTTTGAAGACGGAGGGTCTCGCATTACTCGTCGTCGACAAGAACCTGCGTGCGCTCAGCCGAATCGCAGACTTCTGCTACGTACTCGAACGTGGCCGGACCTCATGGAGAGGCACCGGAGAACAGCTTGCGGCCGAACGGGAAAACGTCGAACGTATGCTGACCGTTTGATCGGAAAGTCGATATGCCCTCAGCGCCGCGCAAGAAGCCTTCAGTTAAGACCCTTGGGGTGAAAGTCGCGCGTGGCGGAGCGCAGGAACCCAGCCGCAAATCGGGCGTGCGGAAGGATGTGCTTTCCTCTGAGGTTCTGGATCGCGCGGTTGGCCTGTTCGCCCAACGCGGCTTTGCCGGCACAAGCCTCAAGGATGTTGCCGACGCGGTCGGCTTGAGCCGCTCGGCGATCTACTATTATTTTCCCAGCAAGGACGCGCTGCTTGAGGAATTGCTGACCGGCGTCACGGTCTCTGCCGCGCGAATTCTGGACAACGTCGAAAAGCGTAGCGACCTGACCCCGATCGAGAAAATCGGTGCCGCTGCCCACGATCTCGTCATGTGGGTCACGGAGCGACGGCTGCACTTCATCGCCATCGACCGGAGCGAAAACGAGCTGCCAGCGCCGATCCTCGCGCGTCATCGAGAGGCGAAGCGGCGCGTGCTCGGCGGAATGATGCGGTTGATTGATGAGGCGGTGGCCGGAGGTGAGGCGCGCGCTGTCGACAGCCGAGTCACCGCTTTCGCCATTATCGGTATGTGTAACTGGACGGCCTGGTGGTTCGTGCCCGACGGTGAACTGACAGCCGCGACCGTCGCCGACCGGATTGCCGATCTGGCCATGCATAGCGTGCGCCGGGCCCGCCCAGCCGAGGCGGCGACGAACGATGTCCGCAGTTTGACCGCCGAGATCCGGGATATCCTTGGGCTGATCGACCGGGGAGCGACCTGAAGTCGAAATTTTCGTCACAACTGTCAGTCAATTGACATGCATGTCAAATAGGTCGATACTCCATGATCGGAAGCCCCAAAAGAGGCTAGATGGAGGAACCTGCGATGACCGCTCTCGCCCCGTCTCTCTCTGGACGTTTGTCGCTGCACGGCGTCGACCACACCGCGCGCCCGACATGGAAGCTGCGCGAAACGGTGGAATTCTATCGCGACATTCTCGGCCTGCCGCTGGTGCACGCCATCACTGCGAAGGGATGGGGGCGCGAGAAGGAACAGCACGCTGACTTCATCCATTTCTTCTTCGAGAGCGGCAACCAGAGCTGCATCGCCTTTTTCTACTATATCGGAACGCAGCAACCGCCAGAGTTGGTCGTCCCAAAGGGTTACATGGCGATGGCTAACCACACGGCTTGGCGCGTCGAAACGGAAGATGAATTGCTGGCCTGGCAGAAGCGCCTCGAAGGCAAGGGCGTTCGGGTTAGCCAATTCGTCAAACACGAGATCCTCGAATCGATCTATTTCCGCGATCCGAATTTCTATCCGTTGGAAATCACCCGCGCACTGCGCGACATGGAAGAACTCGATGCCGCTGATGCGAAGATGACCATCGATGCGGCACTCACGCTGGAAGACAGCGGCCGCTGGACCAATATCGAGCAGCTCTGGCGCGCCAAGGCTGATTTCGTGCAGAAGCTCCTGCAGGATGCCGCTGCGGCGTCCGCGTCATGAGCGGCTTCTACGTTCTCGATGTCCCGGAATTCGCTCCGCTCGTGCGCGCCGCGGAGCAGCACGAGCGCTGCCGCGTGCACCCGGTCATTGCAGGCTATCGCTACATCGAGTTTGATGGCGAGATCGAGATCAAGCGCGATACGACCGGTCTTGGCGAAGCGGTGTGGTTCGGCTGCCTCACCGCGGGCCTCGACGGCAAGATCACGTCCTTCACCTCCGACGCAATCAAGCTTGCACCGACCAACGAGCCGGTGCTTGGCGTCTGAGGCCGATATTGACGCTCGTATTTCAGCCGAATTTTCCCCTCACCCACTCCACGATGGCCTTGGCAGCGGCGGTGCGGCCGGGTTCTTCTCCCTTTTCCAGTGCACGCCCGTGATGATCGCCGCGGAAGCGTTGACGGATCTTGTCCGACGAGGCGATGGCTTCGAAAATGGCGGCGCAATCGGCAGGAAATACAGTGTTGTCGCCCGTATAATCGATGAGCAAGCACGGCTGTTCGACCGCCTTTGCCGTTTCAAACAGATTGGCCCGCGAAGAATGCCCAGACCAGGTCGACAACCAAGCTTCGGGCGTGCAAAAACGTGAAAATCCAACCGCTCCATAGTTTGTCGCGAACGGATCCTTACCCCAGACAGAGCCCAGCTTACGATCGGACGGATCGATCGACCGGTCCCAGCAACGCAGATCCGCATCGGTGCGCCAGATGGTCATGACCGATGTGTGTGCACCCTTGCGGCGATCAGAGAGAGAGCCGCTCTCCTTGGCGCGCTTGCGAGCAGACAAACGCTCGCTGATCATGTTGCGAGCGACGGCATCGAGCCGCGTGACCCGCTCGGATTGCGCTTGACGGAAGCGTTGGATGAAGTCGGCAGTGTATTTCGAACCGTCCGGTCCCTCCTGGAATCCGTTTTCCGGATTGAGAAAATCGAGCGACGGATTCACGGACAACGCATCAGCTTCATCGATGACTGACGGATCGATGCACTTGAGCAGTATTTGGCCTTGACCCGGATGTGGCGAGACGAACACGACGCCATCGGCAACGGGCATCGTCGCTTCGCCAAGGCCGGTCGGCCTTCCACCCGGTGTCTTGTCGAAGCGGCTGGCCGCATCCGTCAACGATTGCTGATTGTAGAAGGCATACAGACTCGCGCCTCCTGAGTTGCCGATGAGGATGATCCGCTTGAACCCGGCGTTTTTGAGAAAATTCAAGCCGGCCGCAACGTCGAGCAGCGCAATCTCGTGTTCGAGCCGCATATCGTTACCGACTGACCGGGCCGTCTGCGTGAACACGGCGTAACCGGCCGACACAAGATCGGGCACTAGGTAATGCGTCGCCAGGAATTCGCGAGGATGCATGATGCACAGCACGGTGTCGGCAGATTGCTTCGCGTACAGAAATCCGTTGACCGCTGCCCCATCCTGCGTCTGCAACGGATGCACCGTGACCGCGACATCCGCCGGCAGGCCCGTCATGGTCCAGCTTGCATTTCGAAAACCAGCCGTCGCCTCCCGAGCCATATCCAGACCTTTCGTCTAAACTGTTTAATTATCGACGTTAACGTCTAATACACGAGATGTCTACCGCCTGCTCGATCACATCGAAGCCAAGCCGGATGTGATGGCGGCAAGTCACTACGATATAGAGGCCTGAATTCTGAAGATTGGCGGATAGAGCGACAATGGATCGAAATCGAGCCGATCCGATGCGCTTTTGCATCGGCTGCATTGATTGAGGCAGGTGATCACACGCCGTATCGCGCCTTAGCCCTTTCAGCTTTGATGTAATCTAAGCCGATGCTCCAGCTCTTTGCTTTGACGCGCTTTCCCAAGCGCGGACCGATAACACTTCGCTCGAACACGCTCTAGTAAGTCGAGACCGTCGGAAGGGCCAAAAACTGCGCCCGCCATGCGGCCAGAGTGGCGGTTTCTTCGGGAAGGCCAAAACGGCCAAAATTTTCGATAGCCTCAAGTCAATGTACTGCTGAGGCAACTGAGCGAAGAGCGGTGTCCTGACCGCCGCCGGCGTAATGCGATTCATCCGAACATCCCAATCGACCAGCTCTTTTCCAAGCCATTTCGTCAGCGCAATGATCGCCGCGTTTGGAGCGCCTGCAGGGCATCGTCATCGTAATTCCAGACCACGCAGTAAATCCCCGACTGCACCATCCGCCCCGCTATAGCTAGGCAAAGCCCCTGATCCCCTCCGTACAATGGCGCGTCGCGTTAACGATGACATCCCGCTTAAGGAGGCACGTCCCTGATCGGGATTGCCGGGCCCCAATGCATCCTGCGTCGACGCCGCCCGGCTAGTAGAGGTAAATAATGCGCTGACTTTCAACGCGGTCAGAATGTTCCTGGCCAGGCTGATTAGATGGCATACCATGTCTAAGGTTGTTGACATTTTTTGGGTTCTTCCCCACACCCTCCCCCTGCGGCTGCGTGGCAGCCCGGATTCTCCCTAGCGCCGATATCCCATACCGGGTGGCACGGTTGATAGGTTGACAACTAGCAAGTCGCCCTTGCAGTGAAGGTTTTCTCCTCCGAACTAACTATATGTCTGCGTCCAGACCACGATCATGAGCGGGAACGCGTGCGGTCCGCTCAAGATCTAGCCGGGGGGGCACGTCATCTCAGTCAATCAATACGCAGGCTCGCTTCGACGCTGTCGATCAGCGACGTCGCGCGCAGATAGGCGCGAACGCGCACACGGTCCTGCACCATCTCCTTCAGCCCGGCGATGTTACGCGCGCGAATCTCCGGATCGCGCTCGTCGAGCATCTTCTTGTTGCGGATGGTCTGGGCCTGCACATAGTCGACGGCGATGGTGCGGCGCTGCCGGTCATACAGATCGAGGAGGTCGTCCGACTCGCCATCGCGCAGCACCCGCACCAGCTTGTCGGCGAGATTGATCGCATCATGGATGCCGCCATTCATGCCCATGCCGCCGATCGGATTGTTGAGATGCGCAGCGTCGCCGACCAGCAGCACACGACCCTTGCGGAACGCCTCCGCCACACGCTGATGAACGTGATAGATCGACAGCGATGACAATTCGTAGTCGGCCTCGTCGGGGAGAAACTTCTTCAGCCGCCCTTGCACGTTGACATAATCCAGCGCCTCTTCATCGGTCTCGCCGATCCGCGCGGGAAACACGACACGCCAGAGGCCGGGCGGCCCCTCGCCCCGCACCTTGAACAGGTTGCACCATTCGTTCGGGTCGGAGAAGAAATTGCGCAGCGCGTAACGCGACTGCCCGGCCCCGAAATCATACGGCGTCATGATTTTCAGGAAGCGTTCGTCATAGGTAAAGCCATCGAATGCGATGTCCGCCGACTTGCGGACGATGCTTTTACCGCCATCAGCCCCGACGATATATGAGCCAGAGATCGCCTTCTCCTCGCCCGACGGCAGACGAACGGTAACGCTGGGCGCCTCGCTGTTGCCGACATCGACGACCGTCGCGCCGAACATGATCTCGACACCGTGCGCATTCGCCAGCAGGCCATGGACGAGCCGCACCAGTTTGTAGTGCTCGTATTGGAGCACATACGGATAGCGCGTGTCCTCCGACAGCACCTCCATGTCGAAATCGGCAATCACCTCGCCGGTTACACGATCCCAGTGCCGGACCACAGCCGATTGCAGGCCGAGCGGCATGATCCGCTCGGTGATGCCAAGATCGTCCAGCATTTCCAGGGTCGGCGGATGGATCGTTGCCGCGCGCTGGTCCTCGACCATGTCCTCGTTCTTCTCGAGGATCACCACCGGAATATCCTGCCGGTGCAGTGCATAAGCCAGGATGACGCCGACGGGCCCCATGCCGACGATGATGACAGGACGTTTTACAGTCATGATGGTGTCAAAAGGTCAACCGCCGGTGGCGTAGGTTGCGTTCGCGCCTTCATCGCGCACCGCCCAATGCGTGAACCACTTCTCGGTCCAGGCCGCGATCGCATACATCGCAACACCCATGATCGCGACAACCAGCAATGCCGCGAACACCAGCGGAATACGGAAGGACGAACTCGCCGCCATCATCAGATAGCCGATGCCATCATTGGCCGCGACCGTTTCCGAAATCACCGAGCCGACAAAGGCCAGCGTGATGGCCACTTTCAGTGAAGCGAAGAAGTAAGGCAGCGAACGCGGAATGCCGACCTTGATCAGAATTTCCAGACGGCTCGCGCCGAGTGAGCGCAGCACGTCGGCCAGTTCCGGCTCCATCATGGCAATGCCGGCCGCAACATTCACGACGATGGGAAAAAACGAAATCAGAAACGCCGTCAGTACGGCGGGAACCGTGCCGATGCCATACCAGAGCACAAGAACCGGCACGACGGCGACCTTCGGCACCGAGTTGAAGGCGATCAGCAACGGGCTTAGGCAGCGGTAAAGCTCGGGCGAAATTCCAACCAGCGCACCGAGCAGCAAACCAAACACGACCGATGTGACGAAGCCGACCATCGTCGTGAACAGGGTCTGCTGCGCGTTCGGCCAAATCACCTTCCATTCCTTGAAGATCTCAAGGATGGTTTCGGACGGCGGCGGCAGGATGAAGTTCGGGATCTGGAACATCCGGCAGACGAGTTCCCAGAACACGAAGAAAAGCAAGGCCATGCCGATCGGCCCCGCCGCATCACGAATGCGGTCGCCAAAATTCATTTCTTGGTCTCCGTGCGCGCCTCGGCGATTTTCTCACGCAACTCAAACACCGTCTCGACGAATTCCGGCGCAAAGCGGCTGCGGATATTGCGCGGCCGCGGAAAATCGACATGTTGCGTATGGATAATGCGGCCCGGCCGATCGGACAGCACATGCACTGTGTCGGCGAGATAAACCGCTTCGGTCAGATCGTGCGTGACCAGCACCGCTGTAAAGGCGCGCTCGGTCCACAAGGCCTGCAGCACGTCCCACAATTCCTCCCGCGTGAAGGCATCAAGTGCACTGAAGGGTTCGTCCAGCAGCATCAATTCGGGATCATGAACGATGGCGCGGCAAAGCGCCGCACGCTGCTGCATGCCGCCAGACAATTGCCACGGATAGCGGTTGGCCGCTTCGGCGAGTCCCACCGTTTTCAGAAGCTGATAGGCCCGCTCCTTGTGGATCTCCTTGTCGGCTCGCCGCCGGCTCTTGAACGGCTCGACGATCTCGAACGGCAGCATCACGTTCTGCAGACAGGTGCGCCACGGCAGCAGAACAGGATTCTGAAAGGCCATGCCAACGAATTTCAGCGGCCCGGCGACTTCACGTTCGCCGACAATCACGCCGCCGGCCGTCGGCGGGCGCAAGCCGGACGCGAGCTTGAGAAAGGTTGACTTGCCGCAACCCGACGGTCCGACAATGGCCGCAAATTCGCCCTTGCCGACACGCAGCGTGAAATGCTTGAGCGCAACCACGCCACTACGGCCGCCATAGGTCATCGTGACGTCATCCATCACGATGAAGGGCCGCTCCCTGGTCTCCAGCTTGTCCCCTGAAGCCCCCGGCGCAGACACCTGCGCCGGCTGCTTTTGCATCACATTGAGCATGTTGAGTGATCCGGAAAGGTCTCAGTTGACCAGCCGCTGTTCCCTGGGCGGCAGGAAGCTGTCATTGAAAACTTCATCGACCTTCGGCTTGCGCGGCATTTCGAGCGCTTCGGCCACCTGCTCGATCGCCAGCTCCATGCGGACCTTGTCGATCGTGCCGAAGCCATTCTCCTTCACGAACGGCGTCAGCACCGACTCCTTGTTGACGATGATCAGCCGCTCGGCCTCGATCGCATCGATGATCGTGCCGTCACGCTTCTTCACCGAAGCAATCGATGCTTCCGGCGCGGCGATGACATCCTTCATCGATTTGGCGATGGCGCGATTGAACTTCTTGACAGTTTCCGGCTTTGCCTTCGCATAATCGACAGACGTCATCAGCGAGTTGCCGTAGATCTTGATGCCGTAATCCGCGTACATGAACGCCTTCATCTTGTTCATGTCGAGACCCAGCGCCTTCAGGCTCATATAGCTCGTGAAGTAGAAAGCCGTGGACGCCTCGGCTTCGCCCTTCAGCAGCATCGGCTCGCGCAGCGGCGGCTTCACGTTGACGAAGCTGATCTTGCCCTGATCGACACCGGCGAGACGGGCGAACAAGGGGAACAGGCGAAGGTCAGCCGCGCCGGGGCTGGTGACCATCTTCTTGCCTTCCAGATCCTTCGGCGTCTTGATCGCGCTGTCGAGAGTGACGACCGCGAGCGGGGCACGATCGTACATCATGAAGATGCCGACCATCTGCGTCTTGTCGGGATTCTTGGTGTTGAACTCCATCATCGAGTTGATGTCGCCGAAGGCAATATCGTAAGTGCCGCTGGCAAGCTTAGTCACGGCATCAGCCGATCCATAGCCGCGGTCGATGGAGACATCGAGCCCTTCCGCCGCGAAATATCCCTTGTCGACGGCGTTGACGAAAACAGCAGACGGTCCCTGAAAGGCCCAGTCGAGCAGCATGCGGACCTTTTCCTGTGCATGCGCCGCGGGGGCAGACAGAACGAGCGCTGCGGCTACAAAGCCGGCACGCGCGCCGATCAAAGACAGCGGGGTATATTTCATCGTGAAACCTCTGGCTGATGGAGGGTGTGAAATTCTCGTGTTCGATCCGCTTGGGCGTCGTCCCTCGATGCATCCCGTTCGCGCAGCGCGCGCAGGATTTTCTCTGGTGTGATCGGCAGGGTCGTGATGCGGACCCCGACGGCATCCTCGATGGCGTTGGCCACCGCTGCCGCAATGCCAAGGACCGGCGCTTCGCCGATCCCCTTTGCACCGAATGGTCCCGGCCCCATTCCGTGTTCTTCAAGGTGCGATGTGAAGCGCTCAGGCAGATCGGTGGCAAACGGCGCGCGATAACTCCACGGCGTTCCATTCGCCGGCACATCGCCATCGTAGAAAAGGCCTTCGAACAATGCGTGCCCGAGCGCCTGCAAGGCGCCGCCTTTGACCTGACCATGCGCTGATGCCGGATTGATCGCCCGCCCGGCATCGATGGCGACATCGAGCGACAAGATCTTGAAGCAGCCGGTTTCGATATCGACTTCCACCTGCGCACGACTCCAGCACGGCATCCAGAATATGCGTTTGGACTTCAGTGGTGCGATCGCATCAGCCGGCACGATAAATTTGCCCTCGCCTTCGAGTTCGTAGCCGGTTCCTCCGAAGTGCCTTAGCAAGATCTGCGCCAGCGCATGCCGCGTGCCGCGTGCCGGCGTGCGACACCGCCCAGTCATTGTCGAACGTCAGCGCGTCAGCGGGAACACCGAGAATGCCTGATGCGATGTCCAGCGCTTCGGTGCGGATGCGTTCGGCGCCATCGAGAAGCGCACCGCCAATCAAGGCGATCGCTGAACTGGCGTAAGTGCCGACATCAAAGGGTGAATGCTCGGTTGATATTGCGGTATGCGACACCCAGGACACAGGAACCCGCAGCGCTTCCGCCGTGATCTGGCACATCGCGGTGACGGAACCCTGCCCCATGTCGATGCCCGATGTCGAAATCGACACACGGCCCTGCGTCGTGATCTTGATACGCGCCCGCGCAACACGTGGCTCGCCGCCGCCATCCTTGAAAGCGGCAGCGCTGCCGACACCCCGCCTGAGATTAGACGATGAGGACTCATTAGAGAGATGCGAGTTGCGCGCCAGCATGGCGCGATATCCCGCAGCAAGATCGCAGTCCAAGCCACGCTCGCCCGGCACGAACTCCTCGCCGATGGAAAGGAAGTTCTTGAACCGGATGTCGTCGGGAGACATGCCGATCCGGCGCGCGATCATGTCGACCTGGCTTTCCGATGCGAAGGCCGCCTGAACGCCACCGAAGCCGCGGAAAGATCCTGCGGGAATGCTCGTCGTGCGAATGCAATCGACGCGCGTGCGGATCGCCTGCCAGCGATAGGGACCGGGAATGCGATAGCCAGCCTTGTCCGCGACCAGCGCACTGGCATCGGAATAGGCGCCGGCGTCGAGCCAGATGCGGCTGTCACGCGCCAGAAAAGTCCCATCCGCCGCAATGCCGGTTCTGATTTCAAGCACCGCGGCATGTTTGGTCGTGAGCGCGATGGTTTCATCCATCGTCAGGCACAGCCGCACCGGTCGACCCGAAAGACGCGACATCAGCACCGCAATCGGCTCAAGCTTGCAAAAGCTCTTGCCGCCAAAGGCGCCGCCGACAAAAGCGGTGTTCACCAGGATGCGGTGCTCCGGCTCGCCGAACATGGTCGATATCTCTTCCCGCAACTGGAAGGGATATTGCGAGCAGCTCCACATTTCGATGCCGCGATGGGTTTCGCTCGCGAGCACGACAAAAGGCTCGAGGCACATATGCGCAAGGCGCGTCGTGACGAAGCGGTCGGTGAAGATGTGGTCGCAACGCGCAAACACGTCGTCGACCGGATCGCCGGTTTCGATCTCGAACCGGTAAAGGACGTTCGGCTCCGGCTCCTTGAAGCTGCGCGCGCCACTCTGATACGACGTGACATAGCCGGGCTGCGGTTCGTCGAAAAGCAACGGTGCACCGGGCTTCCGCGCTTCGTCGATCGTCATCACCGACGGCAGCACGTCGTATTGAACCGTGATGGCCCGAACGGCGGCAAGCGCCTCTTCCTCGCTGTCCGCAGCGACCGCAGCAACGATGTCGCCAACAAAACGGGCCTTGTCCATCACCAGCACGGCCTGATCGCGAATCTTCTTGCCGTATTTGGGTTGCGGCATGCCGCGGACATCGTCACCGGTCGCAATCGCGCGCACGCCGGGCATGGCCGCGGCGGCTGTCGTATCGATACTGACAAGGCGTGCATGCGCATGCGGAGAGCGCAGCAGCTTCACATGCAGCATGCCGGGGAGCGCCAGATCGAAGGTATAGATCGGCTCGCCGTGCAGCTTGGCCCGCCCTTCGGCATAGGGAACGGAATGACCGACACTATCGAGCCGGTTGCTGAACTGCATGTTCATGCCGCCTTCTCTCCATCGCAAAGAGAAGCCGCTGCCCGTTCGATAGCGGTCAGGATGGCGTCATAGCCGGTGCAGCGGCAGAGATTGCCGGACATCCATGACACGATCTCGGCACGGCTTGGCGCCGAATTGTGAAGCAGCAAGGCCGTCGCCGTCACCAGCATGCCCGGCGTGCAGAAGCCGCACTGGAAACCGATCTCTCGCGCGAAGCTGTCACGCAATGCAGTGACAATTCTCCGATCCAGACCTTCCAGCGTCGTGATCTCGCACCCTTCGGCGGCAAATCCGAAGACGGAACAGCTCGCAACCGGCTCGCCGTCGCAGAGGACAGAACAGGCACCGCAGACGTTCTGATCACAGGCCACACGAATGCCGCGCATGTGCAGATGATCGGCCAGAATGTCAGCCAGAACATCGCGCGTTTCGTATGCGACCGTCACAGGCTTGCCGTTCAGGCGGAACGAGACAGCGTTGGTCATGGCCTGCCGTCCATCGCCCGCGCAAGCATTCTCCGCAGCCGTACTTCGGCGAGTTCGGCGCGGTACCAGGCCGAGGATGTGCGGTCGTCGCAGAGTTCTACGAGGCTTTCCCGCCATGCTTTGGCATGCTCATGAGGACTGGCCCCGGTCCCGTCACTGACCACCCGCAGGATCGGCATGTGACTTGTACACGCCAGGACAACACGAAGACTGAAAGCCTCGCGGTCGCCGACCGATCGCGCGACCGACAGCGACAGCACTGGCTTATCGGCGCGATGAAACCAGAACTCTCTCGGCTTGTCCTCAATCGGTATCGCGATTGAGACAACGAGGTCAGCGGGTTGCAACGACACCACCGCATCAATCAGTTGTTCGCGTCGCATGCCATCCGCGGCAGCGACGGTCACTTTCGCCGACAGCGCCACCAGCATCGGCAGCATGTCGTAATGCCACGCACGGCTCATCAGGTTGCCGCCGATCGTTCCTTGCGTACGAATGCGCGGGCTGCCGATGGTCGCGACAGCATCAGCAAAAGACGGCAGATATTGGCAGATCAACGGATGCTGGCTGACAAGACGATGGGGCATTGCCGCCCCGATATGCAGACAGCCATCCTGCAACGAGACCGCCTTCAATTCCGGAATGGCATCGAGGCGGATCAGATCGGAATAGGCGATGCCGTTCTTCAGGCGGTCAGCCAGTTCGATGCCGCCAGCCATGTAAGCCGCTTCCGGTCTTGCAATCTTCAATGCCACCGCATCCTCCACCGTCGCAGGTGCCTGGACCGCGAAGGGAGCAATCAGTTTGCGGGATCGAAGAAGTGTCAAAGCCGCCATAGCCAGACTATGAGCGGCTTATTATGCCGCCAATAAGAACAATTCTTAGCTATATTTGATGCCCAAACGGCATCACAAATTTCCAACGGCTTTTGGGATCGTCAGGCATGCATCTTCACAGCAGCGCGCTCAAATACCTCGACGAAGTCGTGAGATGCGGATCGATCAGAAAAGCGGCGTCGCGCCTGAATGTTGCCTCTTCTGCGATCAATCGCCGAATTCTTCGGCTGGAAGCGGAGCTTGGAACGCCGCTGTTCGATCGGCAGCCGCGCAATCTGCGACTCACAGCAGCCGGCGAAATCCTGATCCTGCATGTTCGCCGCACGCTGCAGGATCTGGAGCGGGCCGAATCGGAGATCGAAGACCTTCAGGGGATGCGCCGCGGCACGGTCAATCTCGTTGCGCTGGAAGGGCTTGGCACCGAATTGCTATCGAGCGTGCTGAAGGAATTCCGTGTGCGCTATCCGCGCGTGAATTTCTCGATCAGCATCACGCAATCAGGGCTCATACACACCATGGTGGAGTCCGGCGATGCCCATATCGGCATCGCTTTCAACACACCTGTTACGCCGGGCATCCGCCGCGTCGCGTCCGCGACATTCGACATCGGCGTCGTCATGACCCCCGATCATCCCCTTGCGAATGCAAAGAAAATCCGCCTGTCCGACTGCGTTCAATATCCGGTTTGCATGGCCGATCAGACGATTTCGGCAGGCCCCATCATCAGCGCAGCGCTGGCGAGAATTTCGCTCGACCTGCAACCGGCCATCGTCTGCAACTCGACGGAAGTCATCAAGGCGATGGTGCGGGATGGCCTCGGTCTCGCGCTGAAAAGCGCGGTTGGCCTGGAGCGTGAAATCAATTCCGGAGAACTCGTCTTCAAGCCGTTGCAGGAACGGCTGCCGCAGCGCCTGTTCCTGTTGCAGAAGGTCGACCGCAACCTGCCGATTGCGGCCATCGTTCTGCTGGAATGGCTGCGCAAGGCCATCGCCGAACTGGAGCAGCGGCTTGGCAAGCTGCCAGAACACTGAACAAAACAGCTGATTTCTGACCGTATTCTCCGCAGATCATCTGGATTGATCTTGGATGTTCTAGCTTCCTCGGTACGTCGTGTAGCTCCACGGCGAAACCAGAAGCGCAACGTGATAATGCGTGCCCGGATCGGCAACCCCGATCCGGATGGGAACTGTCGTGAGATAGGTCGGCCCGCCATCTTTTCTGCCCGGCGAGAAATAATCGCCGATATGGAACACGAGTTCATAAATTCCTGCCTTCAGGTCCGTCGGCGCAATCAGCACTGCATCGGTCCGGCCATCGGCATTCGTCACCGCCGTTGTCAGAAGGCGCACTGTTTGCCCGTCTTCCAGCGCCGAAACTTCGATTTTCACTCCCGCTGCCGGGCGGCCATTGGCCGTATCCAGAACGTGTGTCGATAACCCAGCCATTGTCACCCCCCATGGCGCTTGCGACTGCTGGATTTACAGCCTCCGCACCACGGAAGATCAAGGTTCCCGCATCATCAGAAAAACTGACTCATTTGTCTCTTTTTTCAAATTGCTGATGCAAGACCGCGGTCGATACCTTTTATCTGAAACAATGAAGGGCGATCCGAACCGCTATGGGCCGACTGAATTTCGTCAATCCCTGGTCCTGGTACTCGGTCGCAGCTTCCTCCGAAATTCCGCGCGGCCAGATCCTGCCGATCGTGCTCAGCGGTACGACGCTAGTCGCCTGGCGCGCGCAGAATGAGAAAATCAGCGTCTGGAGCGATCGCTGCCCGCATCGCGGCATGCGGCTGTGCCTTGGCGGCACGCGTGACGATGTGCTGATGTGCCCCTATCACGGCTGGGTTTTCGGCAGCGACGGCGCTTGCACGCATATCCCGGCGCACCCGCAGCTGACGCCATCGCGCGCCGCACGTGCCCGCATCTATCCCTGCACCGAAGCCGATGGCTATATCTGGGCCTGCATCGGCGAACCATCGACGCCACAGCCGACCTACATTACCTCGTCCGGCAATGCCTTGACGCATGTGCGCACGATGCATATTGCGGCCGATGTCGAGACTGTCGCTGCTGCGCTGATGTCGCGCCCGCTTCTCTCCGGCCCCTCGCGGTCGAACGATGGCTGGAACGAAAACCTGATCTGGTCGAACCACGACGGCATGGTGGAATCCCGCTATCGCCAAGGCGACAGCGATTTCTCCGCGCGCCTTGAATTTCCCGGCCTTGTGACCTGCAGCATAACGATCGGTGACAATGCGCCGCTTCGCTATACGGTCATGCTGCAACCGACATCGACCGATAATGCCGCCATTCACCTTTCTCTCGATGGCGCCGGTTCGGTCGAACAACAATCGCTCCTCAATCGCGATCTGATCCAGCTCCGCAGCGACCTACAATCGCTGTGGCACCGGCCAACACTCGATCGCATCGCCGACCGCTGCGCCGACATGATGCCCGACCACATTCGCGGCTGACCGCTCACGTCAAGGAGTCTTCCATGGCCCGAACGACAGACCCGATCGCGATCAATCACTGGTACGCCGTTGCAAGCTGCAGCGACATCAAGCCCGGCCGGATCAAGAAGACGCGCCTGCTCGGCCAACCCATCGTCATTTCGCGACTGGATGACGGCGCGCTGAGCTGCGTCGAGATCGACGAGAACGGTGGCAGCAAGCCGGTACCAAACCTTTGCGAACAATACGGGTTTCTCTGGGCCTCGCTCGGCACCCCGACAAAGCCGATCGTCGACCTTCCCGAGTTCGCCGAGGACGGCCGCCGGGTCATCCGGCGTGGCGAGATCGGCGTCGCCACTTCGCCGCAGCGAATCATCGAAAACTTTATCGACCTCTCGCATTTCTCGTTCGTGCATACCGGCACGCTCGGTGGCTTGGAAAATGCGGAGGTGCCGAAATACAACGTCGAATATCGCGAGGACGGCGCCGAGTTATGGGCGACCGAATGCCGCTTCTTCCAGCCGAAGGCCTCCGCGGCAACCAATCTCTCCACCGACGTGCTGTACGATTACCGCATCCCCTCGGCCTTCATCTCGATCATCTACAAGGACAGCCTCGTCCGCCGCGGCAAGAAGGATTTGATCGGACTTTTCCTGCAACCGCTCGAAGAGACCGACACCATCGTCCATTCCTTCGCGCTGGTGCATGACGAGACCAATACCGACACACATATTCTGCATTTCTATCACGAGATCTTCGGACAGGATCGCGGGGTCATGATCCACCAGACGCCGAAGAAACTGCCGGTGAGCCCACGCCGCGACATCCCGACGCTCTCCGATGCCAGCTCGATTGCCTATCGGCGCTGGCTGGACAAATCCGGGCTGGAATTCGGGCTCGATCGCAATCCGGGCTGACGCAGAACCATGCCGACACTCTACGACTACATCCTGAGCGACGAGTGCTACAAGGTGCGCATCCTGCTGGCGATGCTCCAGGTCCCGTACAAGACCGAGAAGATCAATGTCCATCCGGGCAGCGACAACGAATTGCCGGCCTTCCTCGCGCTCAATCCGCTCGGGCAGATTCCCGTGCTGGTGCAGGACGATCTTGTGCTGCGCGATCCGCAGGCGATCCTGACCTACCTGGCGATCAAGTACGATAGGGGGCGTACATGGCTGCCTGCAGATGCCGAAAGTGCCGGATGCACTGCCATGTGGCTCACCTTTGCCGGCAACAATCTCAGACCGTTGTCGCGCTTGCGCGACAACGCCTTATTCGGCTCTGAACCCGACATCGATCTCGATCAATGCGACAGGGAGGCGCGTCACGCGCTACAGATCATCGATGACCAACTCGCCGAAGGCGAGATCACCGGCCGCCGCTGGATCGTCGGCAATAATCCGACCATTGCCGACGTCGCAATGTTTCCAGCGCTGGCCTTGGCGGGCGAAGCGAATATGCCGTTCGAGCCTTATCCGGCAGTATGGCGCTGGATCGATCGCTTCAAGCGGCTGCCACGTTTCGTCGTGATGCCCGGCGTGCTGCCGCTGCTACCGGGTGTGGCGGCGTAATTCAACGATCCTGTTCATACGAATCGATCGGCCGACCACCTCTCCCATCGGGCGAGGTCGGATCATGAAAGCGATCCGGGTGAGGGGTTAAGCTCATCGGGAAAGTTAGGTCCCTCACCCCAACCTCTCCCCGCCGGGGAGAGGGAGCACCAGTTGCCCGTTGCGACCATCTCGACAAAAACGATAAGCGATACTTACAAATCCTCATCATCCATCCCAAGAGGATGCGGATCGAGATGCCGTGCGATATTCTCGGCCGATGTCGTCGCCAGCGCCGACAGAACGAATGCATCGAGCAGGATCACCTTGCCGCTCGACAGATCCTCAATGCTGAGGCGAACGTCATTCCCGCGCCGGTCCAGCGACAATTCGACGTGGCCAAACTCGTTCGCCAGCACCCAGCGCGGCGACTTGGAACAATCTCCTGACATCGATTAGGCCAAACACCTCAAAGTAGGAACGGCGTGCTTTCCAGCGGCTCGTTATTGCAGAGAAGATTGATCTTCTTGCGCTTGATCTTCCAGTCTTCGCCGTTCGGCTGAAGCTTGAACTCGCAACGCGCCGAATGCACCAATTGCCGGTGGCGGCTCAACTCGACCAGCAGCATCATGGTCGAGACTTCTAGTTCCTGACCGTCCGCCGACAACTGCCCAATCTCGACATTGGAGACGAGCCGATGCACGCGTGAGGCTGGCTCCTGCGCATAGGCATAGCCCGAGCGCAGCCGCTTCACCCTTCGGGTCATCGCCTCCTTGTCGTCGTAGATCACCGAAACATGCTCGCGTGGATCGATATCGTCATGCCCCGCCGGCACCCAATAGATCGCATCCTCGCTGAACAGATCGAGCCACGGCTCGAACATCTGCTTGTCGAGCAGTCGCGCCTCCCGATACATGAATTGTTCGATTTTTTCCTGATCGGGATTCATCGCCTACTCCGCTGCGATCATCTGCGCCGGTTCGCAGGTCATCAGTTCTTTCCAGCGCTGATACATGCCGCGATGCTGGGTCTCGTCGGACATCGCGCCGGCCATGTAGCCGTTGCGCATTTCCTCGCGTTCGAGGCCGCGCGCAAACACGATCCAGTCGACGGCTTCGCTTTTCAGACCGTGCTGGGTGCGCTCGAAGATTTCTATGTCGTCGGTATAGAAAGTGCCGGCCGCACCGAACTCGAACTCCTGATCGCGCATGCGGCGAATATTGATCTCCTCATCAATGCCCTGCAGCTTGACGACGTTGGTATAGATCTCGGTCCGGTCGGCGGCGATCGGCCGGATGGTGCGGATCTGGCTGCGCAGCACAATGAGGTTGGGGAAGATCACGAGATTGAAGCCGCCGCTGAGCCCGGCATCAACCGGCATCGGCCCCCAGTCGGTGTGATCGGTGACGCCATGTCCGTCCATGGCGATGACGTTGCCGCGCCCCTGGCGGTAGATCTTCATTGCCTCCGGCGTCACCGAGCTCTGATGCAGCGCCCCGACGTGATAAGGATCGACACCATTTTCGAGCTGGTATTTCCAGTTGCCGTTATAGGCACATTTCTGCATGCCCTTGAACACATCGATCTTGCCCGTCGGCGAGACGGCGCAATAAGCATCGAGATAGCGTTTGACGCCGCCAAGATGATCTTCAAGGGAGGGACCTTCAAGACTCATCGAGCCGAAGATGAAGTCCTGATAGATCGCGACACGCGGTACTTTTGCGAGGCCGTAGTCTTCCTTCTTGAAATCGCTGCCATAGCCCTGCGGCAATGGCACGCCGATCAGCTTGCCGGAATTGTCATAGGTCCAGGCGTGATAGGGGCAGCGGAAGAACTTGCTGTTTCCGGTATCATGCTGGCACAGGGTCGGACCGCGATGACGGCAACGATTGATCAGCGCGGTGATGCTGCCATCGCTGAGACGCGACACGATCACCGGATGCCGGCCAAGCATCGTGGTCTTGTAGTCACCCTCCTGCGTGATCTCGCTGGCATGCGCCAGATAGACCCAGGTGGTGTTAAAGATCCGCTCCATCTCCAGATCGAAGATCTTCGGATCGGTATAGATGTCGCGATGAACCGCATCGCGTCGCACGAGACTTCCGACATCCATGCTGCGGTTCTCCTATTGGACGGCCTTTGGCACGATGAGATCGAGCACATCGCGAACATCGTTCGCCTGCTCGAGATGCTCGACCGTGGTGATGATCTGATCGATGCGCTCCGCCGACAGCGGCGAGACCGCGTAGCCGGCGTTCTCCCGGAATTTGCGGGCAACATCGTCAAATGACAGCGGCCGGCTGGGATGCCCCAACGGCTTGTCGATCCGCTGTGTGAAGACACGGCCATCGGTCGTGACGATATCGATCAGGCCCGGCTCGAGGCCGATCGGATTGTCGAGACCGGAATCGTGCAGGCATCTGATCCGCTCGGCTACGGCCCGGCTCTCGGCCTGCGCGCGGCCGCTCACCTGAAAATCGGTCAGCGCCACCTTGCCATTGGCGATGGCCTTGGCAACGACGAAAGGAATGCTGTTCATCGCCGCAGCCGCCGTCGGCGGGTTGCGCCGCACGTCGATCGGCTCGCACATGGCCCTGCCCCAACCGCCGACCCGCAATCGGACTTCGAAAATGTCGGCCGGCTTCAACTGCTCTCTCTGCATGACGATGAGCGCCGCCTCACAGAAAGCATGACTGACCAATGTGCCGGGCGATGCCTTGAAGCAGCGATCGAGTGCATGGAAGCGCTGGCCGAGCTTTGAGATCAGCACGTCGCGATTGAAGCGGCCTCCATAATAGGCTTCGAACAGTCCGGCCTGCCCTTCGAAAGCCGCGCCGACAGCCACGACGTTGTTGGCCGCCATCAGCGCGCTCTGCACGCCACCCTGATTGCTGAATCCGGCATAGATGCATTTGCCGACGCTTTCCGGGCTGTGCACCACCATCTCCTCGGTGCCGGAGGCCTGCATCATGGCGAGGCCGATGGCGCTTTCCATGCGCCGCGCATCGAGGCCGAGCAAATAACCCGCCGTCACTGCTGCACTGAAATAGCCGAACACCTGCGTCGACAGCATCACCGGAAACGACGACGCGCTTTGCGTGCGGGCGATGGCCGCTCCGAGCCGCGACTGGATTTCCGCGCCGGCCGCCACCGCGGCGAGAAATTGCTTGCCGGTGACTGGCTGCGGCAGCGCTTCGGCAATCGCAAAGGCGGCCGGCACGATACAGACCGCGACATGGATCTGCGGATTTTCAACGATGTCGTCGTAGTCGAGACAACGCGCATGGCTCGCATTGCAGAACGCAGCAAGTCCCGCGGACATCTGCCGACCCGACGCCCAGAGACGCGCCGGACCGCCATCGGACTGCGAGGCGGCATAGGCCATCACGCCTTCGCAGCCCTCGCCGATCGCAGCACCGGCCAGCGCGACACCCAACGTATCCAGAATGGTCAGCTTGGTATGAGCGGTGACATCGGCTGGTATCGAGGAGAAATCGAGCCCGGCCGCAAACTGCGCCAGCCGACTGGTGACCGAAGCGCCCGCTTGCCGCCGCTGCTCGTTCGTCAATGCCAGCGCCATCGCCGTGGCCTGCCCCGCCCGTTTCTGAGACCGCTCCCGCGGTTCCGGGAGCTTCGATTTGTTCTGAACGTAAAAATGAAGGTGCTGGACCGGCAATTACGTTTCGCGCGCCCGATGATTCAGAATTTCTGACGCAGGAGCTGGCCGGAAGGCGGTTCCCTGCGTTCTGGAGGTGTGAAGACGGCGCTGAGTGGGCCATTGCCTCAGAAATCCTGAACCATCGGCATCAGGTTTTCGAATTGAAAAGGCAGGAAATCCGCCGCTAGCCTCAAGGCCGATCGGGAGGAACGGGAACCATGGCTAAGATTCCGGCGCGCTTTATCGGCTTCGACCATGTGGTCTTGCGCGTCAGCGATATTCAGAAAACCATCGATTTCTACAAGGACGTGCTGGGGCTGCGGGTCGAGCGCATCTTTGATCGCATTGGCCTGCATCAGGTCCGCTGCGGGCGGAACCTGATCGACCTTGTCCCCGTTCCCGCCGGACAGACCCTGCCCGAGCCGGCGCAGCTGGGCATCGAGCATCTGTGCCTCTATGTGGAAGGCGACATCGACGAGATCATCGCCGCACTGAAGACCAATGGCGTGCCAATCAGCATGGGACCGATGGAGGTCTATGGCGCGACCGGCTTTGGCACGTCGGTCTACATCAAGGACCCGGACGGCTACGAACTCGAACTGAAAGTCGACTACGCCCAGAACCCAGTTCACTTCTCGCCGCCGCCAAAGCAATGATCGCTTCCACAAGCAACACCTTCCTGTCGGGCCCGCTGCGGTTGCATTACGTCGAATGGGGCGACAAGGACGCGCCGCCGATCGTCCTGCTGCATGGCCTGCGCGCCTATGCGCACTGGTTCGATGAATTCGCCGAGGCCGCAGCATCACGCTACCGGTTGATCGCGCTCGACCAGCGCGGCCGTGGCCTGTCCGGCTGGGCCGCCGATGGCCTTTACAACACCGACGCCTATGTCACGGACCTCGAGGCGCTGCGGCTCCATCTCGGGCTCGACCGCGTGAGCCTGATGGGGCATTCGATGGGTGGCACCAATGTCGTCAATTACACGGCCGCCTATCCTCAACATGTAGAGGCGCTGGTCATCATCGACAGTGCGCCGGAACTCGACAATGTCGGGCTGACGCGCATCCGCAGCGAACTGGGGCGCACGCCGAAGCGGTTCGACACGCTTGCCGAGGCGCGCGTGTTCCTGCGCAGCCTGCATGCGCGGGCGTCGGAGAAAAACCTCGACACCCGCCTGCAATGGATGCTGCAGGAAAGCCCGGACGGCGGCTATACGTGGCGCATCGACAACGCGATCTTCGATCCGCGCATGACGCCCGATCCGGCCGAGCGGACCTGGTCAGCTTTGCGCAAGATTACCTGCCCGACGCTGATCGTACGCGGTGGCGTGTCCGATCTCATCACCCGGGAAATGGTCCGGCGTATGATGACTTGCATTCCCGGCAGCAAGGACGTCGAAATCCCCGACGCCGCGCATATGGTGATCGAGGACAATCCGGGCGACTTCAATGCCGGTGTAACACCGTTCCTGGATGATGTGCTGACGCGGCAGACATCCACGGCGACCGCAGCACGCTGAAACGACCAATAATCAGCGCACGATCTGTTCAATGTGCTCGCCCGCCATATCCTTGGCATATTGGACGAATTGCTCGATGATCCGCGACGGGCGACGCCGGTATTGCCGGACCGCGATCAGGTTCGACGCCCGCACATCACCCGTCAGCGGCCGGTAGACACAGCCATTCTGTCCGCCCGCCGTGTTGGGCGACACGAAGTTCAGAAGCGAATAGCCGAAACCGTGCGCGACAAGGCTGCGCGCCATCTCCGCCGTCGATGCACGATAGGCGATATTCGGCTGCAATCCGAAATCGCCAAACACCGACAGCATGTAGTCGCGTGTTCGCGGCATATCGAGAAGGATGAAAGGCTCGTCGGCGAGGTCCTTCAGCGACACGCTGCCGCCGGCCAGAGGATGATCGGCGCGCAAAACGCAATGCAGCGGTGCCGGCCGCAGGATCGTCGCCTGCAAGGTCGGCGCGATCTCGAAGTCGAGAACGATGGCAAGGTCGAGCGTGCTCTCGTCCAGCCGATGCATCAGTTGCTCATGCTCGCCCGTAAACCAGCGCACATCGACGTCGCTGTGCTCCTGCTCGAAGCCGCGCACCAGCGGCGGAATGATCGTCGGCGCGATATCACCGAGACAGCCAAGCGCGATCCGGTTGCGCGTGCGCACCGGCTGGCGGTGCCGCACCGCCTCGATTTCCTTCACGCGGGCGATGATATCGCGCGCCTCGATCAAGAGATGATGCCCGGCTTCGGTCGGAACCAGACCGCGCGCGTGCCTGCGGATGAACAGCGGCTGGTCGAGAATGCGCTCAAGGCCGGCAATGGCGCCGGAGATGGCTGGCGGCGAAACATTCAAAGCCTCGGCGGCGCGGACCGCACTTTCGTGCTCGGCGGCCGACGAGAAATAGATCAGTTGCCGCAGCGTGATGCGCGGCATGCCCAGCCCTTTTTCGGTATCGCTATCCAAGAGGTCAGAGAAAGCGCTGCTGAATGAACGGACCAGACTCGACATGATATCTCTGCCTCGCGCCACGATTGCAGGACGTCCCGCGCCGGAAAAGCGGCACAGAACCATGGCAGCAAGGATCATGCCGGGACTTTAGAGGCATGGAAATCCGGAACCCTTGAAGATTCATCCGAAAAACGCACTCCGCAGCGCCGAAACTGCCGTGCGATCCAGCATTTGGCTATGAAATAAGCAGCGCGCCGGAATCAGAATTTCTGAATCAAACGCGCATCAATCACACGGCACGCTCCTTGCTCCGCTGGGACAAGATGAAGTTTGCGCGGACAACGTTGTCCGTCGCAGCGACGCTGGCGAGGGTGGATCAATGACGGCAGCCAAATTTCTGAAGGGCCTTGGACTTGCGGCGGTCTCGGCACTGGCAACGATAGCCAGTCCGGCGCTGGCGCAGACGCCGGTGAAATTCACACTCGACTGGAAGTTCGAGGGGCCGGCCGCCCCCTTCGTCGTCGCAGCAGACAAAGGCTACTACAAGGCCGAAGGTCTCGATGTGACCATCGACACCGCAGGTGGTTCGCTCGAACCGCTGACACGCATCGCATCAGGCACATACGACATGGGCGTCGGCGACATCAACTCGCTGATCAAGTTTCGCGATGCCAATCCGAATGTGCCGATCAAGGCCGTGTTCGTCGTCTACAACAAACCGCCTTTCGCCATTGTCGGCCGCAAGAGCCGCGGCGTGACCAACCCGAAGGATCTTGAAGGCAAGAAGCTCGGCGCACCGGCGCCGGACAGTGCCTACGCGCAATGGAAGATCTTCGCACAGGCCAACAGCATCGACACATCGAAAGTCACCATCGAGAATATCGGCTTTCCGGTGCGCGAACCGATGCTGGCGGCTGGACAGGTCGATGCTGCCACCGGCTATTCTTTCTCGATCTTCTTCAACCTGCGCGACCGCAGCGTGCCGACTGACGATATCTCAATCATCCTGATGGCCGATCACGGCGTGAACCTTTACGGCAACGTCATTCTGGTGAACTCGAAATTCGCCAGCGAAAAGCCGGAGGCGGTCAGGAAATTCCTCACAGCTTTCATGAAGGGAATTCAGGACACCGCGCTAAGCCCGCAGACGGCGATCGACTCGGTCATCAAACGCAACGACGTCGCCAAGAAGGACATCGAACTCGACCGGCTGAACATGGCGCTGAAGGATAACTTCATCACGCAGGACGTGAAGGAAAAGGGCTTTGGCGTGATCGATCCTGCCCGCTTCGACAAATCCGTGGAGCAGATCGCGCTGACCTATGAGTTCAAGAACGCGAAGCCGAAGGTCACGGATGTGTTTGACTCTTCGTTCCTGCCGCCAGCAGCCAACCTGCGCATGTAGCACGAGCCGTGCGGTTCCAGAACCCGCTTGCGGTACCCGCGTCACCACCGAGGAGACCGCAACGGCAAACCGTCCCCCTTCAGCAACCCGAACTTCCGCGACAACACGTTTACGCAGATGTTGGATCGAGGTCGGGTCATCGTGCTGGAATCACCCCCGGCCAGCGTCTTGGATCACAAATCAGCCGGACCCCAAATCCGATCGATACAATAAGCCGAATGCAGCTTCGGTGGCGACTCGGTGGCGATTCCTCGAATTCAAAAGGCAGCCCCTTCAGACTGCCTTTTGATCTTTGTGCTGCAATAACAGCATCTTATTTGGTTGCGGGGGCTGGATTTGAACCAGCGACCTTCAGGTTATGAGCCTGACAGCAGCTCAGCGGACTCCCTTCTTTAATTGCTCTAAGCCGCCTTGCTCTCGAGTAACGCAAGCGTATCGAGGTAATCTGCCCACCACTGCATCATCTTTCGACGATCCTGCAGCCACTCTGCAGCATTGTAAGCACGACGAATTTCGTTTCGTTCAACATGCGCGAGCTGCCGTTCAATCCAATCACGATTGAAATTGTGTTCGTTTAGGATTGTTGAGGCCACCGATCGAAAGCCATGCGTCGTGGCGCGCCCATGATATCCAAGTCGATACAATGCGTAGAGCATTGTATTATTGGACATGTAGCCGCCCTTTCCCGGCGACGGGAACATAAAGTCGCTATTGCCTGAGAGCTGACGGAGTTCCTGAAGGACCTCCGCTGCTTGCCGAGAAAGCGGGACCAAGTGTTCCTTGCGCATTTTCATTCGCTCCGCGGGAACGCGCCACAGCGCAGAGGATCCTTCGAGGTTCTCCAGTTCACTCCACTTTCCGCCGCGCAATTCTGTCGTCCGGAGAAATGTCAGCATCACGAGCTTCAGCGCGAGGCGAGTCCTCGGCTCACCGCTATACTTGTCCAGAGACCGCAAAAAGACAGGTAGATCTGCTCGAGGCATCATTTTATGACGTTTGGGCTCACCTGTTGCCCGCAACGCCCCCTTCAGATCCGCAGCAGGATTGCGCTTCGCCTTCCCCGTAATGATCGCGAAGCGAAAAATCTGACCAATAAGTTGGTGGAGACGGCGAGCCGTTTCGTGAACGCCGCGTTTTTCCACTTTTCGCAAGAGATCCAGTAACTCCGGTGGCTCAATATCTGAGATCGGCCGCCGACCAATCTCGGGGAACACATCCGCTTGTAAACGCCGTAGGACCTGTGCCGCATAGAACTCGGTGCGACCGCTTTTCCAAACATCGTGCCATTCCCGCGCAACCGCCTCAAAGGTGTTGCCAGCTGACAGCTTTGCCGCTCGCCGATTTGCTCGCTTGATCGCGGAGGGGTCAGAACCGGCGACCAGATTTCGCTTGGCCTCATCGCGTGCGTCGCGTGCACTCGCAAGAGAGACGGTGGGATAAACGCCAAGCGCTAGCGTGCGCTGCTTTCCCATCCAGCGATAGGCTAATCGCCAGTACCGGGGCCCGTGGGCGTGATGAGCAAATGAAGGCCCCCACCATCTGAGAGCTTGTAGGGCGCAGGCCGAGGCTTCGCGTTACGGCAATTTTGTGTCGGTAAGAGCCATGTTGGTATTTGGCAAAACGGCGAGATTCGATGCCAACGAATATACCAACAGAACTTATGGATGCCCACAATCGGTGGGCTTCACAAACGGACAATAGCGGAAATATTCCACAACAAAATCAATACGCTTAGAGTCCAGGATGGATTTAGCTGGACCGGCGACAAACGTTCCCGAACTAGCTTGTGGTGGGCCCGGCAGGACTCGAACCTGCAACCAGACCGTTATGAGCGGCCGGCTCTAACCATTGAGCTACGGGCCCGGGCCGGTCCCGGCGCGGGGGTCCGCTCTCATAGCAATGCCGGGCGGTGACGCAAATGGCGCCCGGCAAAAAATCCTGGGACGGGGCTATTTCCCTGCCCCGTCCGTCCCGGAAACCGGAGGCTACCAGATCACCTCTTGGTCGCGGGAGGTGGTCACCATCATTGCCGACTGGTTCGCCCGCGCTGAACGGCTCATCCTCCGGGGGCTGACGCCATAGGCGGCGTTGTAAGCCTGCCGCGCTTGCGGCAGCACCACGGGCGTGACCGGCGCCGCCGCCGGCATCATTGCCGGCGCAGCGCCGCCACCGGCCAGCGCCACCGCCGAAGTGCCCTGCCGCTTGGCGACATCGTGATAGCCGCGGGCATAAAGCGCGACCGCGCGATCCGGATTGCCGCCGGCCGCACGATAGGCGCCGGCGAGATACTTCACCGCGTAAGTCATGTTCACATTCGGATCGAGCAAGCCGGACGCATCGCCGCGATAGCCCATCGCACGCGCAGTGCCGAGGCGGATCTGCATCATGCCGAAATTGCCCTTCGACACAGCACGCGGATTGTAACGGCTCTCGCGCATAATAACGCGATGAACGAGCGACGGCGGCAAACCATGTGCAGCCGCGTGGCTGGCAACGAGCCCCGAATAGGCGCCTCCTTCCTGTGCCTGCGCAGCGCTGGAAATAAGCGTCGCTGCAATGAAGCCTGCGGATAATGCGGAAAAGCCTGCGGTGCTGAAACGAGCCATCGGAGCTCCAGTGGTGGTTGTGGATGCTCGCCTGCTCGCGTCGGATTGAGGCCACGGTGCGGCACGTTCCGGCCCGACCGGTCACAGTTTGTGACAATTTGCGGCATATTTGCTGCAAGTCACGCCAAGCCATTCATGTGAACACAGCGTGGCGGAGGTAATGCGGGATACGGCGAGAATATGTCCGTCAGCCCGCATATCGTCACAGACGTTAATGCAGCCCGCGAACACAAATCGCACGGCTCGTCGATCGGGCCACCACTTATCGCGGCCGTTTGCGCGCTTTCGGTTGCGATGATGATGATGCGTCGCCGCTTTGCGCATCCATTTCATCCTCATCGATTAACGCCATGCGTTCGCGCAGCATCCGTTGAAAGATCGCACTGCTTCGCGCGTTGTCACGCTGAATTTTTTCCGGACTGCCGCGCCGCCTGCGCGGCGCCAATTCGTCGGCACATTGCACCTCGCGTCCGCGGCATGCCCGCCCACGCTTGCAAGCACGGCGATGACAGCGGGACCAAACCCTCGTGACGTCCATCCATATGCGCCAGATTCCGAGCGGCAGCGTGTAGGGATCGCCGTCATCGTCATCATCGCCCGGCATCGGCTTGGTCTGTTTGATGTTGCGCCTGTTTTGCTGTGTCCTGTTTCGCTGTGTCCTGCTTGCTTTCATGTCTCTGTGCTCCGCGCATGCGCCTTCGTTTCCGCAAAGCGCGTCGCCTTGCAGATCGAAATCCAACCCACGTCGTCCGCTTGAAGCCCCCGCCCGCTCGAGGGCGTGGAGCGCCGCGAGACGCATTCCTTGATGTGACGCCCGCGCCGCATGCATTCTCACGAACACATGTTGCGCATCGGGCGCGCGATCCATGACGCGGATCGCCCGCCTCGCGACGCTCCACCGCGGCGACTTTTCACTTCGGGGCCGTTCTTCCGGGCCTGGACAGGATGCGCCGCGCACACCCCGATCCGGCAGGCTTTGGCCCGCCTTCATCCAGACCGCGTCCAGCAGGTCTACCTGCAGCCCACCATAGTGTGAGCGGACGGCCAGCCCGAAGCGTCCCGAGCGCGGGGTTACGAGCCCCGCCCGCAGGCGCCGCCCCGATCCCGCGTCTCATGGCGTCCCAGGAAACGCCCCTCGACAGGATCAGGTATTAGGAATATATTCCAAATCACGCGAATTGTCAAGACGAAAACGGCGTTCCGGACTTGGCTCGCGTTTTTCCGCCCTGCTCAGCGCAGGGCCGCCATTCGTATTTCTACCGCTGAAAAAACATGGGGCGGCATTAGTTAAGGCAGAAGCGCGCTGCACGAACTCAGCGACCTCAGCCACAGGTGCCCTATGGCCCAAGACGCGTCTTCAAATCCCAAAATTGCCGCAGAGCCAAAGATTGCCGCAGCGGCCAAACATCGGCGGCCTTGGTACTCCATTCTTTACGTTCAGGTTCTCATCGCCATCGCCCTCGGCATCCTTATCGGCCATTTCTATCCCGATCTCGGAAAGGCGCTGAAACCGCTGGGTGACGGCTTCATCGCCCTCATCAAGATGATGATTGCGCCGGTGATCTTCTGCACCGTCGTGCATGGCATTTCGTCGATGGGCGATCTCAAGCGGGTCGGTCGCGTCGGCATCAAGGCGCTGATCTATTTTGAAGTCGTCTCCACACTGGCGCTTGTTATCGGCCTGCTTGTCGGCCGCACGCTGCAACCAGGGGCCGGCTTCGATATCGATCCCGCATCGATCGATCCGAAATCGGTCGCGACCTATGTCACCCAGGCGAAGGAGCAAGGTATCGTCGCGCATCTGATGGCGATCATTCCCGACAGCTATTTCGGGGCGCTCGCGCGCGGCGACCTGCTTCAAGTTCTGCTCGTCTCGATCCTGTCCGGCTTTGCCATCGCCTTCATGGGCAAGGCCGGCGAGCCGATCGCCAATGCCATCGATATGGCCGCAAAGGTGTTCTTCGGCGTGATCCGCATCATCGTGCGTGTCGCGCCGATCGGCGCTTTCGGCGCAATGGCGTTCACCATCGGCGCCTATGGTCTTGGATCACTTCTGAATCTCGCCGCGCTGATTGGCACCTTCTATCTGACCAGCCTTCTGTTCGTCCTGATCGTGCTGGGCGGCATTGCATGGCTCGCCGGTTTTTCGATCCTGCGCTTCATCGCTTATATCAAGGATGAATTGCTGATCGTTCTCGGCACATCATCGTCAGAGACGGTGCTGCCGCAGATGATCCAGAAGATGGAGCATCTCGGCGCCTCGCAATCCGTGGTCGGTCTGGTCATCCCCACCGGCTACAGCTTCAATCTCGACGGCACCAACATCTATATGACGCTGTCGATCCTTTTCCTCGCACAGGCGACCAATACGCCGCTGACGATCTGGCAGGAGCTGGGCATTCTCGGGATCGCCATGATCACGTCCAAAGGCGCATCGGGCGTCACCGGCGCCGGCTTCATCACATTGGCTGCAACGCTCGCCATCGTGCCGGATATTCCGATTCAGTCGCTGGCCATCCTTGTCGGCATCGACAAGTTCATGAGCGAATGCCGCGCGTTGACCAACCTGATCGGCAACGGCGTCGCCACCGTCGTCATCAGCCTGTCAGAAGGCGAACTCGACAAGGACAAGCTGCACGAAACGATGGCGCATCCGATTCAGCTTGGCGAGGAGCTGGAACACGTGCGAGCCGCATAGGCTGCACTCGTACCTGTGAGGCTGATCCAAAACGCTCGACGCAGCCGATGTCGTCGGATAACCATTGATCATGCCCGACTGCGGATTACCCGCAGCACTCGGCCTATGCTCTGATGAAATCATTGGAGATTGCGAATGATCAGCGGACGCCTCATTGCCGCAGCACGCGCACTGACCAGTATCAGCCTGGATGACCTTGCCAGCACAACAAAAATTCCGGCCGCTGAACTGGCGCGCATGGAGGCGAGCGATGCCGCGCTGCTGCCGGCCGATGCCACGACTGAAACCGTGCGCAAGGCGCTGGAGCATTTCGGCGCGGTGTTCATCGCCGAGAGCGATGGCATGGGTGCGGGCGTGCGGCTGAAATTCTCGCGCCTCGATGCCAAGCAGATCGGCCGCCTCGAGGGTGAAGGCGGCGCGGTTGGGGATGATGACGTGCCGTGAGAGGCACCTGTCTATTTTACTCCGCTCATTCCCGCGCAAGCGGGAATCCAGACCTTATTAAGTCGCTGGGTCCCCGCCTGCGCGGGGACGAGCGGAGTAAGATATAGGCTGGATTACATCTTCAACAGCTTCTTCGCATTGCCGCTGAGGATCTTGATCTTGTCCTCATCCGACAGCGGAATGGTGTCGACCCATTGTACGCCAGGCGTGTTGGCGACGAACGGCCAATCGACAGCGAACAGGATGCGGTCGACACCGAGTTCCATCACCGTGCAGAGCAAGGCGGGATTGGAGAAGAAGCCGCTGGTGGTGACATAGAAGTTGTTGCAGAAGGTCTCGCGGAAGTTCAGCGATTTCTGCCCCGGACGCGCCAGCGCATGATCGATGCGCCAGAGCAGGAACGGTAGCGTCTCGCCGAGATGGCCGAGGATGATCTTCAGCTTCGGATGCTCCTGGAACATGCCGGACAGGATCATACGGATGGCGATCGTCGCCGTCTCGACGGTGAAGCCCCAGGCGGCGCGGATCACCATCGGGAAGTCCTTGATGTAATCCTTGTAGTACGCATCCATCACCGGCTGCATCGGCACCGACGGATGCAGATAGATCGGCACGTCGAGCTTTTCGGCCTGGGCGAAGATCGGGCGCAGCCGCACATCGTCCATCCACACGCCGTTGGCGAGGCCGTGGATCATCGCGCCCTTGAAGCCGTTCTTGACGCAGCGTTCGAGCTCGGCGGCGGCCGCGTCCGGATCGGAGGTCGGCAAGGCGCAGAAACCGGCAAAGCGTGTCGGATATTTGGCGATGGCCTCCGCGAGACGGTCGTTGACGCGCTTGGTCAGCGCGATGCCCTCAGGGCCGGTGAGCAATTGCGTGGACGGCGAGCCATGCGACAGCACCTGCATGTCGATGCCGGCTTCGTCCATCTCGCGGATGCGCAGCTCGCCGAGATCGAGCATGCGGCGGGTCTGTTCTTCCGCCTGGGTGGCGCGGCCGATGCCGGTATAGGTATCCGACAATTCCTTGTCCCAGTAATGCTCCTCAATGGCAATGACCGGACAAGCAGGCTTCTTGAGCATGAAATTTCCCCCCATAGGATTTGCGGGGGCGTGTCTAGCACAGGTTTCACAGTGTCCGCTCATTCCCGCGCAAGCGGGAATCCAGATTTTCTTCTTTTTTACTGTCGGAAAAGGCTGGGTCCCCGCTTCGCGGGGACGAGCGGATGAGAGTTATCGCGCCTCGCGATCCAGATGCTCGCGCAGGATGCGGACGTTGCGCTTGTTAGCGCGCCAGATGACGTCGAACACATCGCCGGCGACCGGCACCGCGCCGATCAGGCCGTCGATCGCAACATTGCCGATCATCCGCACCAGGAGATGCTTCGGCGCGCCAAGCTTGTGTGCTTCATAGACGATGTAGAGCGCAAGGCCGGTGGTGACAGCGTCACCGAGGCCCGGCGCAAGGCCGAACAGGCCGTCGACGCCGAAACGGATTTTCGTGAAGGGGATCACGAACGCCGTATCGAGCAGCGTCGCCAGACGTTCGATGCGCGCAAGCCGCTGCGCGCGGCTGGGCGAGCGCGTGAAATTGCCGTGAAGCGTATAGGCGTTGGCCGTGGTCATGGCGCAACACATGGGGAGGCCGAAGTCGAATACAAGAATTATCACGGCGCATAGGCCGGGCCGCTTTTTCGCGGGTCTCTTTTCATTGGGCTTTTGCAATGACGAAACAGTTCCAAACCATTGAATATCCGCTCTATTTTATCGACGGCGACATGGGGATGTACTGGTCGCTTGATACGCGCGGGATCCGGCTGGACGCGTCCGGCCTCACCTTCACCTCCGAGCGCGAAACCCGAACGATCGCCTTTGGCGAAATCCGCTCGATCCGCCTGCAGACGACGTTCGCGCAGGCGCATGACACCGCCATCGGCATCTGCCAAATCCGGTTCGGGAGCTATCGCAAGCTGACGATCTATAGCGGCGATGCCTATGGCCGCTTCGACGCCGACCAGCGCCACCACTACATCAACTTCGTGCGCGATTTTCATCGCCGCATCCCGACCGAGGACCGCACACGCATCGCCTTCAACGGCGGTTTGAGCGAGACGCGGCACATGATCGTCTCGGCGGCGATGCTCGCCGGTGCGGTGCTGTTCGGCCTGATCCCCGCGCTCCTGCTGCTGTGGAAGCCGTCGTATCAAACGCTTGGCCTTGCCGTGACCGGCGGCGGCCTCGTCTATGCCGGCTGGCGGAGCTGGAACAAGAACCGGCCCGAGGATTACGTACCCGATCATGTGCCGGAGGAATTGCTGCCCTAGCCGCCCCCCGGCGGCGTACGTCGCCGCTCCGCAAAACGTGGTGGAACCGCACTTTCGCTTGCTCTCTCGGCCTCTGCCCTTAAAAGAACAAAAGAAGAACTTATAAACTAGACTTGGAGAGCAGAAGCATGCAGCTGACCTTGCCGCAGAAGCTGGAAATCCTCGCCGACGCCGCGAAATATGACGCCTCATGCGCATCGTCCGGCGGCACCAGGCGCAATGCGCGGGCGGGCGGCATTGGCTCGGTGACCGGCGCCGGAATCTGCCATGCCTACACGCCGGACGGCCGCTGCGTGTCGCTTTTGAAAATCCTGCTCACCAATTTCTGCATCTATGACTGCGCCTATTGCGTCAGCCGCCGGTCGAGCAACGTGCGGCGCGCCCGCTTCACGGTCGATGAAGTGGTGACGCTGACGCTCGATCTCTATCGGCGCAATTGCATCGAGGGGCTGTTTCTCTCCTCCGGCATCGCGCGCTCCGAAGACGACACGATGGCCGACCTCGTGCGCGTCGCACGGACACTGCGCGAACAGCACGGCTTTCGCGGCTATATCCATCTCAAGACCATTCCCGGCGCGAGCGACGACCTGATCGCCGAGGCCGGGCGCTATGCCGACCGGCTGTCGATCAATGTCGAATTGCCGACCGATGCCGGATTGAAGGATTTTGCGCCGGAGAAGAACGCGTCTGTCATCCGCAAGGGCATGGCGGCGACGCGCCTAAAGATCGATGCTGCTGAAGATGCGAACGCAAAACGCACAGGCAAAATCGGCAAGGCCAGGCCGCCGCGCTTTGCACCGGCCGGGCAATCGACACAGTTGATCGTCGGTGCCGATGCGACGCCCGACCAGACCATCCTCAGCACCACGACAACGCTCTACGCTTCCTACGCGCTCAAGCGCGTCTATTACTCGGCTTTCTCGCCGACCGGGCATCCTTCGCAAAAGCTGGCCTCCGCGCCCGCCCCGCTGCTGCGCGAGCACCGGCTGTATCAGGCCGACTGGATGCTGCGCTTCTATGGCTTCGACCTGCCCGGCCTCTCCCGCGCAATGACCGATGGCATGCTCGATCTCGAGATCGATCCGAAACTCGCGTTCGCATTGGCGCATCGCGAGCAATTTCCCGTCGATGTCAATCGCGCCGACCGCGAGACCTTGCTGCGCGTGCCGGGACTTGGCACCCGCTCTGTCGACCGCATCATCGCCTCGCGCCGTTCCGGCACGCTGCGGCTTGACGATATCGCGCGACTGACGGGCGCCGTATCGCGCGCCCGCTACTTCATCGTCACGCCGGACCATAGCCCGCGCCATCTCGACGCGACGCATTTGCGCGAGCGCTTCGTGCGCAAAACGCCGGCGCAATTGTCGCTGTTCGGATAGAAAATCATGTTTGCCGTGCCGATTGCGATCGATGCTGACGAGACTGATTTTCGCGATGCCGCCAAAGCGTGCCTCGCGCAAAACCTGTCGCCGCACGACATCCTGTTTATCGCTCCGGACGAAGCCAGCCTTTTGCCACGACTGCCGGCATCGCAGGCGGATATTGCGCTCACCGTTCCGCGCAGCTATTCGGACCTCATGCGCGATGCCATCTGCCACAGCGCCGAGGATCGCTTCGCGCTGCTGTATGATGTGTTGTGGCGCATCGTGCATGGCGAGCGCGATCTGGCCGAACGCGCGAGCGACAAATCCGTCGCGAGGCTGATCGATTACACGCATGCGGTACGGCGCGACATCCACAAGATGCATGCGTTCCTGCGCTTTAGGGAGCATCAGGTGGACGGGCGCAGCCTGTTCACGGCCTGGTTCGAGCCGCAGCATTACACGCTGAAGCGCGCAATCCCGTTTTTTGTCGATCGCTTCGCCAATATGGACTGGCTGATCGCAACGCCGCGCGGCAGCGCCATCTGGCAGGACAGGACGCTGACCTATGGCCCGCCGGCGGAGAAGCCGGCCGACACCAGCGACGTGTTGCTGGATGAATTGTGGCTGACCTATTACCGCACAACCTTCAACCCGGCGCGGCTGCGGCTGAAAACGATGACCAATCACATGCCGCGGCATTACTGGAACAACATGCCGGAAACAGCGCTTATTCCCGATATGGTGCTGCAGGCGGGGCAGCGCGTCACCGGGATGCTGGCTATGGCTGCCGATCAACCCGAACTGTTTGCCGAACGCATTGCCCGCCGCCGTGGCGAGGCTGAAAGGCCGGAGGAGCATGCGGAAGGCAGCCTCTCGGCGATGCGCGCTGAAGCTGAGCATTGCACCCGCTGCCCGCTCTTCAGACATGCGACGCAGACCGTATTCGGCGAAGGCCCGCGCAATGCGCCGGTGGTGTTTGTCGGCGAGCAGCCGGGCGATCAGGAAGACCTCGCCGGCAAACCATTCGTCGGGCCGGCCGGGCAGCTTTTCGACAAGGCGCTCAAGGAAGCGGGTCTGGACCGCTCCCGCGCCTACGTCACCAATGCGGTGAAGCATTTCAAATTCGAGCCGCGCGGCAAGCGTCGCCTGCACAAGCGGCCGAATGCCGGCGAGGTGCGGGCCTGCCGCTTCTGGCTGGAGGGCGAGCTCGCTGCCATCAAGCCTGATCTTGTCGTGGCGCTCGGCGCAACGGCCGCGCTGGCGCTGGCGCAGCACGCCGTTTCGGTCATGAAGATGCGGGGCCCGTTCGCATTCCCCACGCACAATGGCTTTGTCACGGTGCATCCGTCGTCGCTGTTGCGCGCGCCGGATGAGGAGAGCCGGCGGCTGGCCTATCGCGCGTTCCTGCAGGATCTCAAACGCATCGGCGAACTCGCGCCCGCGATCCGCGCCTGATCAGCCGGCCGACAGGACTTTCAGCGCCTTCGGCATGATCTCGTAACGCAGCGGAATTTTCTCGCGCTGCAATTCGCCATCGGTTGCCGCCCAGGCGCGCGTGCGTGCACGGCCGATCACCACATGCCGCGCAACGATGCTGCGGATACCGTCGGTGTCGTCGTCATTGCGCCAGGCGCCGGTGAGCAGATTGGCGCTGGCTTTCAGCTTGCTGAGCGCGCCGGCATTTTCGGCGATGTGAATCTCCAGCGTCCCTTCATCCAGCACCGGACGATGCCAGTTCGGACTGAAGCGATTATTGGTGACCAGCACCGCCAGCGCCTCGACATGCTCGCGATGATGATCGGTGCGGATTTCGAGCGTGAACGGATAAGTGCGCTGGAGCGCACGCAGCGCGGCGATGCCGACGCCGATCAGCCGGCCGAACGGATTGCCCCGCACCTCCTCGCGGGCACGCGCCATCTGGCTGAAAAAGCCGAGCCCCGACAGCGAATGAAACACACGGCCGTTCAAACGCGCGAGATCGATCACACGCGGCTCTGCATCGCCGAGCGCCTGCACGGCCTCATGCACGTTGGCCGGCATGTTGAGATCGCGCGCCAGCAGATTGATGGTGCCGAAGGGCAGCACGCCCAGCGTCTTGCCGGTGTTGGCCAGGGCCCGCGCGGCGCAACTCACCGAGCCGTCGCCGCCGCCGACCACGATGGTGGAATAATCGCTCGTCGCCGCGCGCTGGATCTCCGCGATCAGATCGCGTGGCTTGAGCAGGCGGATATCGCTGCGCGCACAGCGTCCGTCGAGCGAGGCCACCAGCTCGTCGCGCACGCGCTCCGGCCCCGCATCGATCAGCGTGCCGGCCCGCGCATTGAGAAGAACCAGTGTGTCGCCCATGCCGAATTGACCGTACCCGCCGCCCGTGCGCCGGGCCTGCCATAATGCGCCCGCGCCGCTTTGGTTCAAAGCCTGCGACGTTCCGCCGTCGGCCCCGCGCCGTTCTGCCCTATGCCGTGATCGTCTCCTGCGGGACGGGCCGCGGCTTGCCGTCATCGTCGATGGCGACGAAGGTGAAGGTGCCGTCGGTCACCTTCTCGCGGTGCCGCGTCTTGAAGCGCACGGCGATCGCCTCGATCTCGATCGTCATCGAGGTGCGACCGACCTTCGTCACCTCGGTATAGACCTCCAGCACGTCGCCAACCCGCACCGGCCGGTGAAAGGTCATCGCCTGGATGGCGATCGTCACCGCGCGGCCCTTGGCGCGCTCGACCGCGGCAATGCCGCCGGCCTGGTCCATGCGCGACAGCACCCAGCCGCCGAAAATATCGCCATTGGCATTGGT
>Ga0164243_10000663_pt1 | contig 61378 bp, 63 predicted proteins | sample OricompcompostOP_FD_108781 | JGI IMG/M metagenome (GOLD analysis project Ga0164243, IMG submission 108781) | Organic Plus compost microbial communities from Emeryville, California, USA - Original compost - Organic plus compost (OP) | ecosystem: Engineered > Solid waste > Mixed feedstock >... | reverse complement strand
TAGGAAGTCGGCGAGGACGGGGTGGGCGCGATGACGCGAACGGGCTTGCGAGCAGGCATCCTCGCGGCGGTCGCCGCACTCGTTACCGCGGTGACGGCCACCCCGGCCACCGCGGCGCAGGGCGCCGTCGTGCACCACCTCGGCGGCGGTGCGGCGGAGTACTGGACGCCGGAGAAGATGCGCGCCGCCACCCCGCTGGACGGTCTGCCGGCCGATGTGCAGCGCGTCGTCGGTGACGTGCGTGCCGCGCTGCCCCGGCTGATTCCGTCCGGGGCCCAGGCGAGCACCGGTGACCCGTGGACCGGTGGCGGCGCCGTGACGCAGACCGCGGGCCGCGTGTTCTTCACCTTCGACGGCTCGCCCGCCTCGTGCAGCGGCGACGCGGTCACCAGCGCCAACCGCAGCGTCGTCGTCACCGCCGGGCACTGCGTGAAGTACCAGGGCAGCTGGCACACCGACTGGATCTTCGTGCCGGGCTACGACAACGGCGCGGCTCCGCACGGCGAGTGGCCTGCCACGGCGACCCTCACGACGCCGCAGTGGGAGGCCGACGAGGACTTGAACTACGACGTGGGTGTCGCGGTGGTGGCCCCGCAGGGCGGCCGGTACCTCACCGACGCCGTCGGCGGGCAGGGCATCGCGTTCAACCAGCCGCGCGGGCAGCGGATGCACAGCTTCGGCTACCCGGCCGAACCGCCCTACGACGGCAGCGAGCTCACCTACTGCTCCGGCCGCACGTTCGACGACCCGATCGGCACCGGCGACCTCGGCCTGCGCTGCGACATGACGGGCGGCTCCAGCGGCGGCCCGTGGTTCGCCGAGTTCGACGAGTCGACCGGCGTCGGGGTGCAGGGTTCGGTCAACAGCTTCGGGTACACGTTCCTGCCCGGCGTGATGTTCGGCCCGTACTTCGGCGCCGACGTCGAGGACCTCTACGACGCGGCGGCGTCGCGATAAGCCCCTTGCCCCGGCGGTCCGGTTCGGATGGACACGCTCCGTGCTCAGGGGCGACAAGGTCGGGCTGCGGGCCCGCCGCGAGGACGACATCCCGGTCTTGCGGCACGAACTGTTCAACGACGTGGTCACCGTGTCCCGGTCCGAGAGCCGTCCGTGGCAGCCGGTCTCGACGACCGCGAAGGACCGCAGGCTGCACGTGGACGAGGCAGGCGACGAGATCGTCCCGTTCTCCGTGGTCGAGTTGGCGGGCGGCCAGGGGTAGGGCACGGATGTGGTCGCCGTGCTGTGCCACGACGGCTTCGTCGTGCGCGGTGTGCGGCGGCTGCAGGTCGGGACGCACGCGGACAACCACGCGATGCTGAAAGCCGCGGAGCGCAACGGATTCGTCCGCGAGGGTGTGCTCCGGTCCGCGGCCTGGGTGCTGGGGGAGTTCCTGGACGAGGTGCTGCTCGGTCTCCTCGCCGACGAGCGGACACCCGAGGGGTCGCGGACCGGCCGCGGCGTGTTCGCCCGGCTGGGGCGGCTGGTCGTCCACCGCCCGTGGTGGTGATCGCGTCCGCGCCCGCGCTGCCGCGCAGCACCGACGGACGACGCGCGCACGGCCGGCGAGGTGGTCAGCGGCTTGTCGGCGAAGCAGCTCGCCGACATCGAGCTGATCTCGCCGCCCACCCCGGCGCCGAACAACGCGGTGCAGATCTCCGCGGTCACGATGCCGCAGCTGTCGTCGGGCAACGCGCCGCAGCAGCTCGCAGGTCGCCAACGGGCTCATCGCGTGGGTGGTGGAGCTCTTCGGGATGCAGACCGATGCGTCGACCTCGTCGATCCCGATCGTGGTCTTCTTCGGCGTGGGAATTCCGGTTCCGCGAACGGCTGCGTGCGGGCGTTGAACCGAAGCAGGCGATGGTGACGGCGGTCAGCCGCGTCGGCGAGGCGATCACCTCGGCCGCCGCGGTCGTGCTCATCGCCGTCCTGTCGATGGCGTTGTCGCTGTTCGGGTTCTTCCGGTCGATGGGTCCGTCGCTGGCGATCGCGGTGGCGGTGACGCTGTCGGCCGGTCTGCCCCTGGTGCCCGCCGTCGTGTCGCTGCTGGGCGCGAAGGTGTTCTGGCCGTCGACGTCGTGGCGCACCGAGCCGAAGGGTGCGCGATTCGCCGCGATCGGGCGCGGACTGGGCCGCAAGCCCGCGGTGTTGCCGTGGTGTCCGGCGTGGTGATGGCCGCGCCGGCCACCGGGCTGGTCACCGTCAACCCGCAGGTCGGGTTTGCGGCAGCTGGAGCGCGGCCTGCCGCCGGGCACGACGTCGCCGACGAACGTGTCCCTGCACAGTGACGGCGGCCCGCTCGACCCGGCCGCGCTGCCGTCGTTCGGCGAACGCCTGCGGGTGCCGGGCGTGGGGCAGGTCGCGCCGCCGCAGGTCAGCGAGGACGGCGCCACGGCCGATTTCGCGGTGACCCTCACCGGCGATCCGAGCTCCGACGCCGCGATCGACACGGTGGGCGGTCCGCTGCGGTCGGCCGCGCACGCCGCCGCGCCGCAGGGCACGCGTGCGCTCGTCGGCGGGGGACGGTGGTGTACGTCGACATCCAGGACACGATGAACCGCGACGACCGGGTGGTGTTGCCGGTGGCGGCGGTGCTGACCATGCTGGTGCTGGCGTTGCTGCTGCGCAGCGTGGTGTCGCCGTGGTCCGTGATGGCAGTCGGTGGGTCTCGGCTTCGCGGTTACGCTCGGCGCGACGACGCTGCTGTTCCAGAACGCGATCGGCGAATCCGGCCTGATCTTCCTGATCCCGCTGATCATCGACATGGTCGTGGTGGCGCTGGGCACCGACGACACCATCCTGAGGATGGCGCGGCTGCGCGAGGAGGCGACGAACGGCCGCTCACCGCGGGAGGCAACTCGCTTCCGGCGGAGATGGGGTTCGCGCTGTCGTTCGGGATCCTGGTGGCCGCGTTCGTGATGGCGAGGTTCTTCGTGCCCAGCCTGACCGCGCTCACCGGGCGCGCCGCGTGGTGGCCGGGGCACGGCGACCGGGCGAAGGCCGGGCTGGAACCGGGCACGTCCGGCAGGGCTGAGCGCGCAGCCGGCGGCCCCACCACCTGGGGGCGGATCACCGCGGCGCACCCCATATCCTGGGGCGGTGAACTGGACCGTGGACGTGCCCGTCGACACCCTGCCCGAGCTGCCGCCCCTGCCGCCGGAGCTGCGTGCCAAGCTGGACGACGCCCTGGCCCGTCCGGCCGCGCAGCAGCCGGAGTGGCCCGACGGCGACGCCGTGGGCCGGGTCCGGCACCTGCTCGAGGCCGTGCCGCCCGTCACCGTGCCCGCCGAGATCGACCGGCTGCAGAGCCGCCTCGCGATGGTGGCGCGCGGGGAGGCGTTCCTGCTCCAGGGTGGTGACTGCGCCGAGACGTTCGAGTCCAACACCGAGCCGCACATCCGCGCCAACCTGCGCACGCTGCTGCAGATGGCCGTGGTGCTCACCTACGGCGCGAGCCTGCCGGTGGTCAAGGTCGGCCGCATCGCGGGCCAGTACGCCAAGCCGCGGTCCAACAACACCGATGCGCTCGGCCTGCCGGTGTACCGGGGTGACATCGTCAACTCGCTGGTCGCCAAGCCCGAGCTGCGCATCCCCGACCCGGGCCGGATGATCCGCGCCTACGCCAACGCGGGCGCGGCGATGAACCTGGTCCGCGCCCTCACCGGAGCGGGCATGGCCGACCTGGCGCAGGTGCACGACTGGAACAAGGACTTCGTGCGCACCTCGCCCGCGGGGGAGCGGTACGAGGCGCTGGCCGGCGAGATCGACCGCGGTCTGCGGTTCATGTCGGCGTGCGGCGTCACCGACACGTCGTTGCACTCCACGGAGATCTTCGCCAGCCACGAGGCGCTGCTGCTCGACTACGAGCGCGCGATGCTGCGGATGGACAACGCCGACGCGGCCAACCCGAAGCTGTACAACCTCTCGTCGCACTTCCTGTGGATCGGCGAGCGCACCCGCCAACTCGACGGGGCGCACATCGCGCTGGCCGAGCTGCTGGCCAACCCGATCGGTGTCAAGATCGGCCCCACCACCACGCCCGACCAGGCGGTGGAGTACGTCGAGCGCCTCGACCCGCGCAACGAGCCCGGCCGTCTCACGTTGATCGCGCGGATGGGCAACGGCAAGGTCCGCGAGGTGCTGCCGCGCATCGTGGAGAAGGTCGAGGCGACCGGGCACAAGGTCATCTGGCAGTGCGACCCGATGCACGGCAACACCCACGAGTCGTCCAGCGGGTACAAGACCCGCCATTTCGACCGCATCATCGACGAGGTCCAGGGCTTCTTCGAGGTGCACCACAAGCTCGGCACCTACCCGGGTGGCATCCACATCGAGCTGACGGGCGAGGACGTGACGGAGTGCCTCGGTGGCGCGCAGGAGATCTCCGACTCCGACCTGTCCGGCCGCTACGAGACCGCGTGCGACCCGCGCCTGAACACCCAGCAGTCGCTCGAACTGGCCTTCCTGGTGGCCGAAATGCTGCGCGGCTGACGTCCGGCCGGTGGGGCCCGCCGTCGCGACGGCGGGCCCCACGCTGTCAGCGGGTCGTTCCGGTCACGGCAGGTAGGTGCACCAGGCGGCCACCGAGTTCGACTTCTCCGCGACCGTCCGGCCGTCGATCGTGATCTTGCACGTGCTGTCCGCGCTGCCCGTCGTGACGTTCACCGGCGACACCGACAGCGACGTGTAGTTCAGGTCGGCCACCGAGAGGGTGTGCGACCACGTCTTGCCCTTGTCGAGGACTTCCTGGTGGTTCGAGTCGAGACCGCTCGACCACTCCAGGTTGGCGCGGTCGCCCGCGGTCACCTCGAGCAGGACGGTGTGGGCGGCCGGAGCGCCCGCCGCGGCGCCGCCGGGAGCGGCGCCATCCGAGATCACCGCGTCCGACACCCCGGGCGCCGCGTCGTTCAGGTCGTCGACGGCGGCACCGAACGCGGCCGTCCACACGATGCAGATCACCAGGCCGATCGCGGAGCACGCGATCCCGGCGATGGACATCCCCTTGTTGGTGGCCACGCCCTTGCGCGCCCGGGCGAACCCGACGGCGGACAGGACTAGGCCGATGATCACCAACGGCCACGCCACCACCCCGACGACCGGGATGAAGGCGAAGACGAGGCCGATGAGCCCGAGCACGAAACCGGCGGTGCCCAGACCGTTCTTGGGCTGCACGGGCTGCGGGGCGACTTGCTGAGAGGTCATGGAGGAGTTCCCTGGAGGCGCTGGCAGCGACCGATCCGCTGCGTCGGACCCTGTGTCGCCGGACGTCGGCGGGATGTAACAGCGTTCGGCCGGACAACCCGCGGGAATCGGTGGGCTCCACCGCGGTTCATGTGACCCCTGAACAGGGAACACCCCGCCCTCGAAGATCATTACGTTCGGTAATCGAAAGCCGGTCAGTTCACTCGAACGGGCTAGTCGGTGAGATCGCGAACTGGTCCTCAGCGGCCTCCCGCGGCCGCTGCAGCGGTTCCGGCAGCGCGAATTCCGCCACCGTCCGCCACGCGCCAATTGCATCGTCCCCGGCGACGAGGCGCACGCGGTCGATCCGGGCGCGGATGGGCAGGACCTCGGCCAGCGCCTCGGCCGTCCGGGCGCGGGTGTCCACGTCGGCCGTGCGGTGGTCCACCACCGTCAGGTGCGGCACCGTGTCCGGATGCCTGCCGCCGTACGGCGGGTGCGCCGGGAACCGTTCGCACATCGCCTGCGTGAGAGCCCGGAAGTGCCGGTCCGGCTCGGGCGCCAGCCACACCACCTCCTGGCCGAACCACCCGACCCGCGCGAACTCGCAGTCGAAGGCCTCGATACCGACGAACGCGGCCCGCAGGTCCACCACCGTGGCATCGGTGATGTCCTGCGGTGGGACGAACGGGTACAGCACCGTGACGTGCGCCGGTACGGTGGGCCGGTGCCGTGCCACGAGGTGGTCGGCCTCGGGAACGGGAACGACGAGGGCACTGTGCGTGGCACGGCGCAGCCACTGCGCGTCGGGGACCGGCATGGCTTCATCATGACTGACGAAGCCCCCGAACATCATCCGGACCGCTGGGAAAGTGCCGCGGCCGACTTGAGCACGGCATCCCGCAACGACCCGGTGTCCGCAGCCGCGGCGCCGTTCAGTTGCAGTCCGATGTGGACGTGGTCGCCGTAGGTGGCGGCCGCGATCGCCACCGCCTGGCGTGCCGCCAACGGGACGAACGGGTAGATCTCGCGCACCGGCGCCCCGTCCAGGGTCAGGGCCGGTTTCGGCAGCGGCACGTTCGTGATGACGGTGTCGAACAGCACGCTCGCCGCGCGTCCCGCCACCTTCGCCGCGATCCGGTGCGCACCCGGCGGGAGGCGCCCGGCCAGTACGGGCAGCGCTCCGGCGCCGCGCTGCGGCCCGCGGGCCTTGTTCAGCTGCATCGACGCGCGGATCTGCTGCAACCGCTGCACCGGATCGTCCACCTGCACCGGCAGGTCACACAGGTACCCGGACAAGCGGTTCGCCCCCGTGCCTGCCTCGCGTTCGCGCGTGCTCACCGGGACCAGTGCGCGTACCGCGCGCGCGTCCGGACGCCGACCGCGGTTGATCATCCACTCGCGCAGTGCGCCCGCGAGCACCGCGATCAGCACGTCGTTGGTCGTGCCACCGTGCGCCCTGCGGATCGCGCGGACCTCCGGCAGCGGCAACCGGGCGAACCCGAGCCTGCGCGCTGCCGAATCCGGTGCTGTCAACGGCGAGCCCGGCAAGGGCCGCGCGGACCGCAGGATCGCCGACGCGATGGCGGCGTTCGCACCGGCTTGACCGACCGCGCCGACGGCGTCGGCCAACGCGCGCAGCGGTGAACGCGGGGCCGGCGCGCGCTGGTCGGCCTCGATCAGCGCCCTGGTGAACGGCAGTTCGTCCAGCAGGCCCGCGGCCACGGCGTACGCCCCCGCGCCGTCGGTGAGGGCGTGGTGCAGCTTGAGCAGCAACGCGACGCGATGCTCCGGAAGTCCGGTGACCACGTGCAGGTCCCACAGTGGCCGGTCCCTCGGCAACGGTTGCTCGATCCACGTCGCGGCGTGGGCGGCCAGTGGGTCCTCGGCGCAGAACTCCGGAACCCGGTGCAGGTGGATGTGCCTGCTCGGGTCGAAGCCCGGATCCGGCACCCAGACCGCCCCGCCCGGTGGCAGCAGCGCGGGTCGCACCCGCTGCCGCAGCCGCGCGACCCGCGCGGCCCGCTGTGCGAGCAACCCGGCCAGCGCGCCGGGATCGACCGGGCCGCCCGGGTCGAGCACCATGACCGCACCCATGTGCATGGGGGCGGTCTCGCGTTCCAGGCAGAGAAAAGCGACGTCGAGCCCACTGAGCTGACGGCCGGCCATGCGAGACCTCCTACCGTTGGCGACACGGGACGTCCCGCTACTGGAACAGCCGGACGTGACGAAACAGTGGTCACCGTGTTTCCGCGGCGCTAACGGAGCCGATCATCACTCGAACGGTGCAGTTGTCCTCTGTGGACTCAGTAGTTCTCCTTGTCGATCAAGGGAAAACCTTGATCTTGACCTTCGTGCCGCGTTCGACCCGCTTGCCGGGCTGGGGATCCTGGCCCACCACGATCGAGAAGTTGCGCACGCGCCCCTCGACGTCGGCCTGCAACCCGGCGTCCGTCAGGAGCTGGATCGCGTCCCGCGCGGGCCGTCCGGCCACCGACGGGACGTCCACCGCGTTGTTGGTGTACACGCCGACGCGCTTGTCGCCGTGTCCCTCGATGCTGGTGCCCGCCGCGGGCGTGGTGCGGGTGACGCGGCCACCCTGCACGTCGTCGTCGAACTCGGTGCCCGCGTCGTAGGGCTCGAACCCGGCGCCGCGCAACCGCTGGAACGCCTCGTCGCGGGTGAGGCCCTCGACCCCGGGCACCGGGATCGGTGGCACGCCCTTGGACAGGGCGATCGTGACCGCCGAGCCGATGGGCAGTTGGGTGCCCGGCCGCGGGGCCACCGAGAGCACCTTGCCCTCCGGTACCGAGGAGCTGTAATCGTCGGCGGCCGCGTCCCGGCGCGGGGTCAGCCCGGCATCCCTGACGGCCGCCTCGGCCTGCGCCAGGTCGGTGCCCGCGCTGATGTCGGGCACTGTCGGCCTGCCCTCGGACAGCGTGACGGTGACCGTGCTGCCCTTCTTCGCCGTCGCGCCCGCGATCGGCTCGGTGCCGATCACCTGGCCCGCCGGGACGCTGTTGTGCCGCTCGCGGACGATCGTCGACTCCAGGCCCGCGTCGTGCAGGGTCTTCTCGGCCGTCGCCTGGTCCATCCCGGCGAGGGAGGGGACGGGTACGGACGCGGCGGCGTCCTGGCCGACCGTGAACCACCAGACCCCGGTGCCGAGCACGGCGGCGAGTAGCACCGCGATGACCGACCAGAGCACCACCGGTCGCCGCCGCACGAGCGCGGGCTGTTCGCCCTGTGGTGGGGCGGGCGGCCCGGGCGGAACCGCGCCCCCCGGTGGGCGCACCAGCGCCTGGGTGCCGCGCGGCCCGGTGACCGGCGCCGTCGTGGCCACCGGCGCGAACGCCGGAACGGTCCGCTCCGGGTCGGCGGCCGGTGGCACCACCGTCTGCGGGGTCGGTCGACCGGGCTGCTGCGGGGCCGGTGGGACCGGTTTGGCGGGCAGCACCGGGATGGAGGCCGGGCTGATGCCGAGCGCATCCCGCACCTGACGCAGCTCCTGCAGGAACGCCCCCGCGTCCGCGGGCCGGGCCTCCGGGTCGCGACGGGTCGCGCGCAGCACAAGGTCGTCGAGTGCGGCGGGGACGCCCGGCTCGACGCTGCTGGGAGCCGGGACGTCGTCGTTGACGTGCCGGTAAGCCACCGAGATCGCGGTGTCGCCGGTGTAGGGCGCCGTGCCCGTGAGCATCTCGAAGAGCACGATGCCCGCCGAGTAGACGTCGCCCGGTGCTTCGGCGGCGCCGGTGGTCACCTGCTCGGGCGCCAGGTAGGACACGGTGCCGAGGATGATGCTCGAACTGGTGGTGCCCGCGCTGGCCACGGCCCGCACGAGTCCGAAGTCGGCTACCTTCACCACGCCCGTCGGCGGGTGCCCGGTGTGCCCGATCAGCACGTTCTCCGGTTTGACGTCGCGGTGCACCAGCCCGGCCACGTGCGCGGCCGACAGCGCGGACAGCATCTGCTCGGCCACGCTCAGCGCCAACGGCACGTCCAGCTTGCCGCGCTGTTCCAGCAGGTCACGCAGGGTTCCACCGTCGACCAGTTCCATCACGAGGAAGACGTGGGAGCGCTCGCCCGCGACGTCGACGCCCTGGTCGTGCACGGTGACGACGTTCGGGTGGTGCAGCTTGGCGGCCAGGCGCGCCTCGCGCTCGAAGCGGTCGACGAAGGAGCGGTCGTCCGCGAAACGCGGGTCCATGATCTTGATGGCGACCGGACGGTCCAGCCTCGTGTCCGACCCCCGGTAGACGGCCGACATGCCGCCTCGCGCGAGGAGGCCGTCGACCCGGTAACGCCGCTCCAGGAGCGCTCCGGCCAGGCTGGTTTCCGTGCTCGTCACGCGCCCGATCGTACGGACTTCGGGGGATGCGGTGGACCCGCCCCGTGCGGTCCGGCCCGGCCCTCGTTACGCCGAACGCGCGACATTGCGGACAACCAGGCCGGATGTGGCACCCTGGGTTCCGTGAGTGCGATTCCAGTCGCTGATGACGTTCTCGATGCCGACGTGGCCGTGTTGACGCTGGGGGAGGTGGCCGACCGGATCGGGCTGTCGGTCAACAAGGTCCGCCAGCTGCTGCGCGACGGGCAGCTGATCGCGGTGCGCCGCGACGGGGACCTGGTGGTCCCGGCCGATTTCCTGGTCGGGGGCCAGGCCGTGAAGGGGCTGACCGGTCTGCTGACGGTGCTCGCCGACGCGGGGTTCAACCGCACCGAGATGCTGCGGTGGCTCTACGAGGTCGACGATACCCTGCCGGGCACCACCCCGATCAACGCCCTGCGCACCAACCACGGCACCGAGGTCAAGCGCCGCGCGCAGGCGATGGCGTTCTAGCCACCGCGCCGGGGCGGTCTGCGCGCCGCCCCGGCGCCGGGTCAGCCGTTCTGCGCGTCGCGCCAGGAGATCCACTTCTGGAGCGGGCCCAGGTCGTAGTCCGGCCCGCTCGCATTGATCGTGAACGTGCTGACACCCAGTTCACGCAGCCGCGGGCCCACCTCGTCCGGCTCGCCGTTGCCCGCCGTGGAGATCTCGATCTCCGCGGGGTCGCGGCCCACGTCGGCGCAGTGCTGCCGGAGGATGCCGACCTTGCGCTCGACCGTCTCGGCGTCGCCGAAGCCGTGCCAGATGTCGGCGTGCTTCGCGACCAGGCGCAGCGTCTTCTTCTCACCGCCACCGCCGATCAGCACCGGGATCTTCCGGGTCGGCGCGGGGTTGAGCTTCGCCAGCCGCGACTCGATGCGTGGCAGCGCGCCGGCCAGATCGTTGAGCCTGCCGCCCGCGGTGCCGAACTCGTAGCCGTACTCGGTGTAGTCCTTTTCGAACCATCCCGCGCCGATGCCCAGAATCAGCCGGCCACCGCTGATGTGGTCGACGGTGCGGGCCATGTCGGCGAGCAACTCCGGGTTGCGGTAGCTGTTGCAGGTGACCAGGGCGCCGATCTCCACCCGGGAGGTCGACTCGGCCCACGCCCCCAGCATCGTCCAGCACTCGAAGTGCTTGCCGTCGGGATCGCCGGAGAGGGGGTAGAAGTGGTCCCAGTTGAACACGATGTCCGCGCCCAGCTCCTCGGCGGCGGACGCGGTCTCGCGGATGGCCTGGTAGTCGGCGTGCTGCGGCTGCAGCTGCAGTCCGATCCGGATGGGTGTGGAAGCGGTCATGCCGCAAGCGTAGACACCCTGCCGGGGTCGCGCAGCGCTCGGAAAACCCCTTGAGCGGAACCGACTCCAGTCCGGCGTCGCGGCCGGAGAAAGTCCACTGTGTACTCCCGGTGCTCCCGTCAGGAGGTTCGCTGGGTGGCCAGTTCGGCGAGCTCGGCCAGCCGGGCGGCGGCGGGTTCGTCGAGACTGGCGCGCTCCAGCGCGTCGAGCGCGGTGCGGGTGAGCGCGGTGATCCGCTCCTCCACCGCGTCGACCGCACCGACCTCGGTGAGGGTCCGGCGCACCACGTCCACCTCGTCGTCGTCCAGGTCGGCGCCGATCGCGTTCGCGATCAGCTTGTGCTGGGCCGGTGTTTCGGCGAGCTCCAGGCCGAGCGCCACCAGCAGGGTGCGCTTGCCCTCGCGCAGATCGTCGCCCGCGGGCTTGCCGGTGACCGAGGGGTCGCCGAACACGCCGAGCAGGTCGTCCCGCAGCTGGAACGCCACCCCCAGATCGCCGCCGAACTCGCGCAGCGTCGCGATGCGCTGGGCGTCCGCGCCGGCCAGCGCCGCGCCGAGGTGCAGCGGCCGCTGGACGGTGTAGGCGGCGGTCTTGAGGCGGCACACGCGCAGCGCGGCGTCGGGCGAGGTGTCCCCGGTGGCCTGCGTGCGCACGTCGAGGTACTGGCCTGCCAGTACCTCGGTGCGCATCGCCCGCCACGCGGGGCGGGCGGCGTCGAGGGTGGCGTTCGGCAGCGGGGCGCTGCCGAACATGTCGTCGGCCCAGGCCAGCGCCAGATCACCGATGAGCACGGACGCGGCGAGGCCGAAGCCCTCCGCCGTGCCCAGCCACCCGTTGGCGCGGTGCTCGCGGGCGTAGGAGACGTGCACGGTGGGCCGCCCGCGGCGGGAGTCGGAGGAGTCGATCAGGTCGTCGTGGATCAGCGCGCACGCCTGCACCAGCTCCAGGCTCGCCACCGCCCGTAGCACGCCCTCGGTGTCCGGGCCCGCCGGGTCACCACCCGCACCGCGCCAGGCCCACCACGCGAACGTGGGCCGCATCCGCTTGCCGCCCCCGAGGACGAAGTCGGTGAGCGTGTCGACGCCGGACCCGAACTCGGGTTCCTCGGCGCGGACGGACGCGCCCGCCTCGGTGAGGAACGCGGCGAGGTGCCGCTCGAGGTGCTGGGGCAGGTCGGCGTCGAAGTCCATGCGCCTATCGTCGGGGACAACCGCCCGGTTCGCTTGCCGGGGTAGGCCGTTTGTGACCATCACCCGTAGGCTTGATCGTGTGGCCACCCTCGTGACGTTCCACGCCCATCCCGACGACGAGTGCATCGCCTGCGGCGGGGCCATGCGCAAGGCGGCCGACGAGGGGCACCGCGTCGTGCTCGTCGTCGCCACGCGCGGTGAGCACGGGGAGGTGCCGCCCGGTTTCCTGGCCGACGACGAACCGCTGTGGCGGCGCCGCGTCGAGGAGACGCAGGCGGCCGCCGGGATCCTGGGCGCCGAACGGCTGGAGTTCCTCGGCTACACCGACTCCGGGATGATGGGTACACCGGAGAACGACCTGCCGGGTTCGTTCTGGCGTGCGCCGGTCGAGGAGGCGGCGGGCAAGCTCGCCGCGATCCTGCGCGAGGAACGGGCCGACGTGCTGACCGTGTACGACGACTTCGGCACCTACGGCCACCCCGACCACATCCAGGTGCACCGCGTCGGCCTCCGCGCGGCCGAGCTGGCGGGCACGCCGCGGGTCTACGAGAACACCACCAACCGCGACCACATGCGCGCGGGACTCGAGCTGTTCACCGCGCGGGCGGCCGAGGCCGGGATCGACATCCCCGGTGTCGACGGGCTCGCCGAACTGGGCAAGCCCGCCGCGGAGATCACCGCCGCGGTCGACGTGACGCCGTGGCTGGCGGCCAAGCGCGCGGCGATGCGCGCGCACGCCAGTCAGATCAGCGAGCAGTCCCTGTTCCTCGCGATGCCCGACGACGCGTTCGCCCACACCTTCGGCACCGAGTGGTTCATCCGCTCCGGGCAGGGGCCGGGCATCACCGAAACGGACCTGCTCGCCGGTCTCTAGTCCGCCACCAGCCCGATCCGCACCCGGCCCTCGGCGTCCACCGACCAGCCAGGGTTGTGCGCGACCTCCCAGATCAGGCCGATCGGGTCGCGGAAGTGGCCGTGGTAGCCGCCGAACGCGGCCTTCTGACCCGGCTTCACGATCGTCGCGCCCGCCTGCTCCGCGGTGGCCAGGCAACGGTCCACCTCATCGGGGCCAGACAGGTTGTGCGACAGCGTCAGCCCGGCCGGGCCGGTGATCTCCACGGTGCCGGGGGTGCCGGGCGTGACGGGCGTGACGGGCGTGACAAGGTCCTCGGCGAACTTGACGGCGTCGAACAGTCCGAGCGCCACTCCGCTCGCCACCTGGAAGAAGAGGATCTCGCCGGGCACGTCGAGCAGTGGCCGCCAGCCGAGGCCGCCGACGTAGAAGGCCCGCGCGGCGTCGAGGTCCCGGGTGGACACGGTGATGATCTGCGCGCTTTGCTCCATACTCGGCAGCATGGCATCGGCACCGGAGGTCGGCTTGAACGAAACGGACGTCTACGCCGAACGGGCGGGCACCGGTGTGGTGCGGTGCTGGTGGCAGCGGCGGACCACGGGTTCCCGCGCGTACCGGGTGGTCCCGGACGCGGCCGCGGACATCATCGTTTCGGCCTCCGGGGCGGCCTATCTCGTGGGGCCGACACTGCGGGCCGCGCTGCATCTGCTCGCGGACACCGATCTGCGCGGGCTGCGGGTGCGCACCGCGGCCATCGCTCCGGTGCTGCGCCTGCCGGGGCACGAGGTGCGTGACGCGGTGGTGCCGCTGACCGCGGTGCTGTCCGACGCCGAGGCGCGGCGGGTCGCCGAATCGGTGTGGTGCGGGCGGATGCCCGCCGAGCTGCGCCCCGGCGCCGATCCGCGGGTGGCGTTCGCCGTGCGGCGGATTTGCGCCGGGGCCCCGCTGGACGTGGTCGCCGCCGACGTGTCGGTGACCGGTCGCCAGTTGCGGCGGCTGTTCACCGACCACACCGGCCTGGGCCCGAAAGCCGTGCAGCGCGTCGCGCGGTTCCAGCGCTTCGTGCGCGCCGCGGACGCGGGAGCGGTGCCGCTCGCCGAGGTCGCGGCCTCGGCCGGGTACGCCGATCAGGCTCACCTGACGCGGGAGACCCGGCAGCTGGCCGGGGTGACGCCCGCCGTGCTGCTGCGGGAGCGCCGCGGCGTGGAGGTGCCGGATCCGGAGGGGGCGGACGCCCTGTTCTAGGGTGACCGGATGGGGACGGTCAAGGAATTCCAGGTGACCTTCGACTGCGCGCAACCCGAGCGCGTCGGCCGCTTCTGGTGCGCGGTGCTGGGCTACGAGGCGCCGACGCCCCGCGGTTTCGCCAGCTGGGGGGACTACACCCGCTCCCTGCCGCCGGAGGAACGCGACTCCGGGTTCGTCGCCGCCGACCCCGCCGGCGTGGGCCCGCGCCTGTACTTCCAGCGTGTGCCCGAGGGCAAGGTCGTCAAGAACCGGCTGCACCTGGACGTGCGCGTCGGCACCGGACTGGTCGGGGAGGACCGGCTCGCCGCGCTCGAAGCCGAGTGCACCCGGCTGGAAGCACTCGGCGCCACCCGCGTGCGGTTGCTGCGCGCCGACGGCGTCAACGAGTCCTGCCTGGTCATGCAGGACGTCGAGGGCAACGAGTTCTGCCTGGACTAGGTGTGCTCTGACACCAGCACCGCCCGGGTCCCGCGCTCCAGCGCCTGGAAGGTGTGTGGCACGTCGCCGGGGTAGGCGATGTAGTCCCCGGGGGCGAGTTCCACCGGCTCGTCGGTGAGGCCCACCAGCGCGCGGCCCGCGCTCAGCACCACGTGCTCGACCACACCGGGCATGTGCGGGTCGGAGTTGCGGGCCGGTCCGGGCTCGGCGGCGATCCGGAACAGGTCGCGCCGCGCGTTCGGCGGGCACGACGCCACCAGCGTCGCCACGTAGTCCGAGCGCTCCGAGTAGAACGTGGGCCCCTCGTCGGCGCGGATCACCTGCACCTGCGGCCGCTGCGGTTCGACGAGCCTGGCGAACGGCACGTCCAGGACCACGCTCAGCGCCCACAGCGTCTCCACGCTCGGGTTGCCGCTGCCCGCTTCCAGCTGCGACAACGTCGACTTGGCGATACCCGCTCGCTTGGCCACCTCGGTGAGGGAGAGCCCGGTGCGGGCGCGTTCCCGGCGCAGTGAGGCCGCGATGAGGTCGAGTGGTGCGCCACGCTCGGCCATGTGTTCGCTCCAGAAGTCCGCTTGTTCGATTTGACGAACGGCTGTCCGTCTGTTCAGTATAGGAGTCGATGCGTACGATTCACCGAACGCTCGGCGCGCTCGACCGCGGCCCGCTGCGCGATATCGCCCTGGTGGCGCTGGCGGACGGCGTGGTCGGGTTGTCCTACGGCGCGATCAGCACCGGGGCGGGGTTCGGCCCGTGGCTGCCCGTCGTGCTGTCGCTCGTGGTGTTCGCCGGTGCGTCCCAGTTCCTGTTCGTCGGCTTGATCGCGGCCGGGGGCAGCCCGTTCGCCGCGGCGGTCGCCGGGTTGCTGGTCAACATCAGGCACCTGCCGTTCGGCATGGCGGTCGCGGACGTGCTCGGCGGTCGCGGGCGGGTGCTCGGCAGCCACCTGATGACCGACGAGAGCGTCGCGTTCGCGATGGCGCAGGAGAACGCGCGGCGCCGCCGCGCCGCGTACTGGGCTTGCGCGATCGGCATCTTCGTGTGCTGGAACCTCGGGGCGCTGGCCGGCGCGTTCGCCGGCACCGTCATCGGCGACACCGATGCGCTCGGCCTGGACGCGGCGTTCCCCGCGGTGTTGTTCGCGCTCGTGCTGCCGTCGTTGCGCGACCGCGACACGCGCAACGCCGCGGTGACCGGAGCGGCGATCGCGCTCGTGGCGACGCCGTTCCTGCCCGCCGGGTTGCCGGTGCTCCTCGCGCTGGCAGGGTTGCTGGTGCCGGCGGGGCGGCGATGACGGGCGAGCTGGTGATCGCGATCGCGGTGCTCGCCGTGGGCACGTTCGGTTTCCGCTTCGCCGGGCCGCTGCTGCGCTCGCGGATCGAGGTGCCGGTGCGGGTGCGCACCCTCCTGGGCATCGGCGCCGCGGTGCTCCTGGCGGCCGTCGTGGCCACGAACGCCCTGGCCGACGGTCAATCCCCGGCCGGGTTCGCCAAACCGATCGGGGTCGCGGTGGCGGGGGTGCTGGCGTGGCGGAAGGCGCCGTTCCTGGTGGTCGTCGTGTCGGCCGCCGTCGTCACCGCGTTGCTGCGGCTCGCCGGGGTGCCCTAGCCGTGCAGCCGGTTCGCCTCCGCGCGGATCGCCTCGGACAGGGCCACGGTGGGGCCGCGCGGGCTCGCCGAGCGGGTGGTCAGCTGGAACTCCACCTCGCCGGGATCGGGCAGGCCGTGGCCGGGCGGCAGCTCGACGAGGCCCGCGGGCACCAGGCTGCGGGCGAACACCGCGATTCCCAGCCCGGCCAGCGCCGCCGCGCGCAGACCGTTGAGGCTCCCGCTGGTGCACACGATCCGCCAGGGTCTGCCGTGGCGTTGCAACGATTCCAGCGCCCGCGCCCGGGTGATGCTCGGCGGCGGGTAGGCGACCAGCGGCACCGGTGCGCCTGCGTCCACGGTGGACCCGTCGCGGCCCACCCACACCAGCGGGTCCGTCCACAGGGGACTGCCGGATTCGTCGCCCGCGCGGCGCTTGCCCAGTACCAGGTCGAGTTCCCCGGCACGCAGCTTCTCGTGCAGCACGCCGGACAGGTCGACCGTCAGCTCCAGGTCGACCAGCGGGTGCAGGCGGCGGAACTCGCGCAGGATCTCCGGCAGCGGGCCGACCACGAAGTCCTCCGAGGCGCCGAAGCGGACCCGGCCGCGCAGCTCCGGCCCGCGGAAGTAGGCCAGCGCGCGGTCGATGTCGTCCAGGATCGCGCCGGCGAAGCCGATCATCGCTTCCCCGTCGGGGGTGAGTGACACCGAATGGGTGTCGCGCAGCAGCAGCTGCTGCGAGGTGACCTCCTCCAGCTTGCGCACGTGCTGACTCACCGTCGACTGCCGCAGCCCCAGCCGCTGCCCGGCGCGGGTGAAACTGCGGGTTTCGGCGACGGTCAGGAACGTCCGCAGCCACACCGGGTCGAGCACGATCACCTCCATCGCGGCGTGCGATAGCAGTTATGTCGCTTATCATACTTCACAATCGCCGGAATCGGGCGGACGATCGGGAGCGTGATGTCTCCCGCCGCTGCGCTGGCCAAGCTCCGCATCGACCCGTTCATCGTCGGCATCCTCGCCGCCGTCGGGATCGCGTGCGTCGTACCGGCGCGCGGTCAGGGAGCCGAGATCGCGTCGTGGGTCACCACGATCGGGGTCGGTGCGCTGTTCTTCCTCTATGGCGCGCGCCTGTCCACCGCGGAAGCCGTGGTGGGATTCAAGCACTGGCGGCTGCACCTGGTGATCCTGGCCTCGACGTTCGCGCTGTTCCCGCTGCTCGGGCTCGCGGCGAAACTGCTCGTGCCGTGGATGCTCACCCCGGCGCTGGCCGCGGGCGTGATCTTCCTGTGCGCCCTGCCCTCGACGGTGAACTCCTCGATCGCGTTCACCTCGATCGCCAGAGGGAACGTGGCCGCCGCGATCTGCGCCGCGTCGTTTTCCAGCCTGCTGGGCATCGTGATCACGCCGCTGCTGGTCGGCGTGCTGCTGCGCACGACCGGCAACGGGTTCTCGCTCGACGCGGTCACCTCGATCGTCCTGCAGCTGCTCGTGCCGTTCCTGGCCGGTCAGCTCGCCCGGCGCTGGATCGGCGGGTTCATCGCCCGGCACAAGAAGATCCTGGGTCGCGCCGACCGCGGTGTGATCCTCGCCGTCGTCTACACGGCCTTCAGCGAGGGCGTGGTCGCCGGGATCTGGCACCAGCTGACCCCGCTCGCGCTCGGCGGGCTAGTCGTGGTCAACCTCGTGCTGTTCTACGTCGTGTTCTGGATCCTCAAGCTCGGCACGCGCGCGATGGGTTTCGACCGGGCCGACCGGGTCGCGATCGTCTTCGCGGGCTCGAAGAAGAGCCTGGCCAGCGGATTGCCCATGGCCGCGGTGCTGTTCCCGGCCTCGACGGTCGGCCTGATCGTGCTGCCGCTCATGCTGTTCCACCAGGCCCAGCTCATGATCTGCGCGGTGCTGGCGCGGCGGTGGGGCGACCAGGCGGACGCCGACCGGCCCGCCGACGCCGAGGTCGGGTGAGGGGTTTCCCAGGTGGCGGACTTCATGTCCCACGTTTCGGGCAGCCGTTACGATTGCCCCATGACGTCGGTGATCGAGCGCCTGCGAGGGGAGACCACGGCGTTCTCCATTGAGTTCTTCCCGCCCCGCGACGCCGCCGACGAGGCGGTGCTGTGGCGGTCGGTGCGCGAACTCGAGCCGCTGGACCCCGCGTACATGTCGATCACCTACGGTGCGGGCGGATCGAGCCGCGACGGCACCATCCGCAGCATCGCGCGCGTGGCCACCGAGACCACGCTCACCCCGATGGCGCACCTCACCGCCGTCGACCACTCGGTCGCCGAGCTGCGCAACGTCATCGGCTGGTACGCCGCGGTCGGCGTGCGCAACATCCTCGCGCTGCGCGGCGACCCGCCCGGTGACCCCTACGGCGAGTGGGTGCCCCACCCGGAGGGGCTGCAGTACGCCGAAGAACTGGTGGAGCTGGTGCGCTCGCTCGGCGACTTCTGCGTCGGTGTGTCGGCGTTCCCCTACGGCCACCCGCGCTCGCCGGACCTGGACACCGACACCAAGTACCTGGTGCGCAAGTTCCGCGCGGGTGCCGACTTCGGCATCGCGCAGCTGTTCTTCGAGGCCGACGACTTCCTCCGGCTGCGCGACCGGGTGGCCGCGGCCGGCTGCGACGCGCTGGTCATCCCCGGGGTGATGCCGCTGACCACGCCGCGCACCCTGCACACCACGATCCGGCTCTCCGGCGCGCAGGCACCCCGCGCCCTGCTGGACCGCCTGGAGCCGCTGGCGGGCGACCCGAAGGCGTTCCGCGCCGAAGGCATCGACGTGGTCACCGAGCTGTGCGAGCGGCTGATCGCCGAAGGCGTGCCGGACCTGCACTTCTACACGTTCAACCGGTCCAAGGCCACGCGCGAGGTGGTCCAGCGGCTCGGCCTGGTGCCCGCGCGCGCGTAAAACCTGTTGTCGCGTTCGGTAGGTTGCGGACATGGGCGTGCACCAGATCTCCGACCAGTTCGTCGAGGACTTCGCGGCCGCGGACCCCGTGGCCGCCACCGAGATGGGCGTCCCCGGCTACGACGACCAGCTCACCGACTACTCGCCGGAGGGGTACGCGGCGCGGGCCGCGATCGCCCGCCGCGCGCTGGACGCGATGGCCGCGGCCGAGCCCGCCGACGCCGGTGAACGCGCCGCCAAGGCCGTCTTCTGCGAACGGACCGGGCTCGACCTGGAGATCCACGAGGCCGGGCTGGACGTCGCGGCGCTCAACGTTCTCGCGAGCCCGGTGCAGGACATCCGCACGGTGTTCGACGTGATGCCGACCGGCACGCCCGACGAGTGGGCCACGATCGCCAAGCGGCTCCGCGGGGTCCCGGACGCGGTCGACGGCGTGCGCGCCTCGCTGCTGGCCGCGGTCGCGGCGGGCAACGCGCCCGCGCTGCGGCAGGTCACCAAGGTGGCCGAGCAGGCCGAGACGTGGGCGGGGCTCTCCGGCGAGACCGGCTACTTCGACAACCTCGTCGCGGGCGCACCCGAGGGGGCCGTGCGCGAGGACCTGGAGCGCGGTGCGCGCCTGGCCCAGGAGGCCTACGCCGAGATGGCCGGCTTCCTGCGCGCCGAGCTGGCGCCCAAGGCCCGCGCGAAGGACGCCGTCGGCGAGGACGTCTACCGGCTCTGGTCGCGCTACTTCATCGGCGCGAACCTCGACCCCCGCGAGTCCTACGAGTGGGGCTGGAGCGAGTTCCTGCGGCTGGAGGCCGAGATGAAGGCCGTCGCCGCGCGCATCGCGCCGGGCGGCACCCTCGCCGAGGCCGCGGCCGCGCTCGACGCCGACCCGCGCTACCGCGTGCGCGGGCGGGAGGCCTTCCGGGAGTGGATGCAGCAGCTGTCCGACACCGCGTTGAGCGACCTGCGCGGCACGCACTTCGACATCCCCGACCGCCTGATGGCCCTGGACTGCCGCATCGCGCCCCCGGGCGGCGGCGCGGGCGCCTACTACATCGGACCGAACGAGGACTTCACCCGCCCCGGCAGCATGTGGTGGTCGCTGCCGCCGGGGCGCGACGAGTTCGCCACCTGGCGTGAGGTCAGCACCGTTTACCACGAGGGCGTGCCCGGCCACCACCTGCAGATCGCCACCGCGGTGAACCAGCGCGATCTCAACCGCTACCAGCGGATGCTCGCGTTCACCTCCGGGCACGGCGAAGGCTGGGCGCTCTACGCCGAGCGGTTGATGCAGGATCTCGGCTACCTCGACGACGACGGCAACCTGCTCGGTATGCTCTCCGAGCAGCTGTTCCGCGCCGCCCGCGTGATCGTCGACTTCGGGATGCACCTGGAACTGGAGATCCCGTCCGGTACCGGGTTCCACGAGGGCGAGCGGTGGACACCCGAGCTCGGTTTGGAGTTCATGCTGACCCGCACCGTCACCGACGAGCCGCTGGTTCGCGACGAGATCGACCGCTACCTCGGGTGGCCCGGCCAGGCTCCGGCCTACAAGCTGGGGGAGCGGCTGTGGATCGAGCTGCGCGAGGAGGCCCGCAAGCGCCAGGGCGACGCGTTCGATCTGAAGGACTTCCACACCCGTGCCCTGCGCCTCGGCGGCATGGGGCTGGACACGCTGCGCGAGCAGCTCGCCGCGATCGACTAGAAGGAGCGCCGAATGCACCGGGTCTTCCTGGTCACCCCGCCGCCTCCGGCCTAGCGGGGCGGTCCCACACACACTGAAAGCACCCGGCGCCGTCGTGAGCGGCTCCCCGGGTGGCTGCCGCGCGCCCGTCGCGCGGCAGCCGCACCGCCCCGCGTCTGCGGTCTTTCGTCCACTTCCGACGCTGGAGCGGTGAACCCATGTCTGTTTCCATCGACGCGCGCCCGCGCGTCCGATCGTCACTCACCCTTCTTTTGGCCGGGTTCTGCTGGGGCACCGGCGGTCTGGCCGGGTCGTTGCTCGCCGAGCGCGCCGGCCTGCACTCGATTTCCGTTGCCACGTACCGGTTGCTGCTCGGCGGCGCCGCCGTGGTGCTGTACGTGTGGGCCGTGGGCGGTCTGCGCGGAATGGTCTGGACCACGGCGGTGGTCCGCCGGGTACTCGTCGCAGGCGGGCTGCTCGGTTCGTTCCAGGCCGCCTACTTCCTCGCCGTCGGGCTGACCTCGGTGGGCACCGCCACGATGGTCACGATCGGCAGCGTCCCGGTGTTCGTCACCGCGGTGACCGCGGTACGGGCGCGGCGGTGGCCGCCGCGGATCACGCTGGTGTCGGTGGTCCTCGCGGTGGCCGGACTCGTGCTGCTGTCATCGGAACCTGGCCGCGGTGGCTGGGCATTGGGGGCGGGGGTCGCGTTCGCGCTCGCCGCGGGTGCCGGGTTCGCCGTGCTGACGCTGGTGATGCGCCGCCCGGTCGAGGGGCTGGACCACCAGCGCACCACCGCGTTCGGGCTGCTGGTGGGTGGCTGTCTGCTGCTGCCGGCCGGGCTGGCGTTCGGCATGGCGCTGCCGCTGCGTGCGGACGTCATCGCGGTGGCGGTGTACTTCGGTGTGGTTCCCACCGGGCTGGGGTACGCGGCCTACTTCCGCGTGCTGCGGACCACGCACCCGGTGGTGGCCGCGCTGGCGACACTGCTGGAGCCGCTCACGGCCGCCCTGCTGTCCGTCGTCTGCTTCCACGAGGGGCTCGGCGCGCAGGGCTGGTGCGGCGCCGCGTTGCTGGCCGCCGGATTGCTCGTGGGCTACTCGCGGTCCTGAGGATCCAGGGGCAGGGTGCGGCCGAGGATCGCGAACGGGCGTGGATCACCGGCGAAGTGGTAGTCGCGCAGCGCGTCGACGAACCCCAGCCGCCGGTACAGCTTCCACGCCCGGCTCGGCCCCTCCGGCGTCGACAACAGCACGTGCCGGTGTGACACCCCGTCGAGCAGGCGGCGCAACAGGTCCTCGCCGATCCCCCGGGCCTGGCTCGCGGGACGGACGTGGATCTCGGTCAGCTCGAAGTAGTCGCCCAGCCAACCGTCGGCGAACTGCTCGCCGCCGGTGGACACCAACCCGCGCCGCACCTGCTCGTGCCACCACTGGCCGGGTGCGCCCCGGTAGCCGTAGGCGATACCGAGCATCGTGCCGTCCGCGTCGAGCGCGGCGATGCAGCGCCAGCCCTCGCGCAGCGCGTGCGTGAGCCACATCGGGGCGCGCTGCTCGGCGGTGCCCGGCGGGTAGCGCATCGCGTCGACGTAGATCGCGAGCGCCTCCCGCAGCCGGGTGCGGAACTCGTCGGCGGAGAGCTGCGTGTAGTGCAGCGACGTGGTCATGAGGCCACGTCCGCGGGCGTGCCGCCGGTGACGGCGACGAGGTCGGCGAAGGTGGTCGGGAAGACCGACTTGGCGTGCCCGGCCGCGGCCCACACGGTGTCGTGGTCCTGCAGCGCGGTGTCGACCAGTGTGCGCACCCGCCGCGGGTGGCCCAGCGGTGCGACACCGCCGATGGCCTGCCCGGTGTGCTCGCGCACGAACTCCGGGTCGGCCTTCTCGACCGCCCGCGCGCCGACGAGCGCGCTGAGGGTGTCGGTGTTCGCGCGGTGCGCGCCGGAGGTCAGCGCCAGCAGCGACTCGGTGCGGTCGTCGAACACCGCGCGGAAGACGAGGCTGTTGGCGATGGCGCCCACCTCCACGCCGAGCGCTTCGGCGGCCAGTGCCGCGGTGCGCGCTTCGCCCGGCAGGATGCGGATGCCGGCGGCTGCTTCGTGGTGGCCCGCCTCGGCGAGCGCGGCAGCGACCTTGGCCACCGCCGGATGGTCCAGGCTGCTCATACGGATATGAGATCACGGCTCGCGCCGGAGGGCGACGTGCGTCCCCGCTAGCCGCGGAACCCGCGGCGCCGGGCAGTCGTCGCGACGGGCCAGGAAGTTCCGGGGCGGCACCGAAAGCGGAACTTCTCACGCGGGTGCTCGAAACCCTCTTTTCCTTGCGCCGCAACAGTACCGTGTGCACATGTTCACCTCGCCCGCCTGGCTCGGCTGGTCGCTCGCCGGTCTGTTCGTGGTGCTCGCCGTCCTCTCCCTGACCCGTGTCCTGCGTGCGGACTGCCCGTGCGCGGACGGGGTGACCGGCGGCCGGGCCTCCGCGATCGCGCACGCCGTGATGGCCGTCGCGATGGCCGTGATGTGCACGCCGTGGGTCGGGCGGGTGCCCGGCCCGGTGTGGTGGGTGGTCTTCGTCGGGATGGCGTCGTGGTTCACGGCGACCCTGGTGCGGGCCGGCGGGGATGCGGCGCGGTGGCGTTCCGCGGCGGCGCACCATCTGCTGGGCGCGGTGGCGATGCTCGCGATGGTGAGCGCGATGGGCGGCCCGTCGGCGACAGGCGGGGAGCACGCGGCCCATGCGGCCCACAGCGCGGCCCCGGGTGGGTTGCTGCTGCCCGCCGTGGTGGCCGCCCTGGTGGTCTACTTCGTCGCCGACGCCGCGATGGCCGGGTGGGCGGCGGTGCGCGGCGGTCCGGCCGGGCGCACACCGGGGACCGCGCGCGCGGTCATGGCGGCCGGGATGGTGGCCATGCTCGTGCCCGTGCTCTGACCGTCCTTCCGCGTGACACCGGGCAGGTGGGCCGCGCGGCCGGACCTGCCCGGTGTGACGTCCTGCTGGTCGGCGTCCGGTGTCCGCGAGTTCCCGGGCTTACCCGATCGAGTGGGCCCGGTGCGCTGCTCTGACGTGCGGCACACCACGTCGTTCGAAGACTTGAACGAACACGTGTTCGAAGCTACTCTGGAACTCGATCGAACAAAGGTTCGACATCCGGTGAGCGCTCACTGAACAGGCCTCCGGTTGCCCGGGTGGGGGAAGCACCTCGGCAACCGGAGGCCTCCACAGCACGTGTCCGCAAGGGAGGGGCAATGTCCGTTGCCGTCGCATCCCGCGCCGAGGAGCGGCAGACCGCACTGCCGTTGCCGGTCCGTCCGCCGGCGGCCCCCGCCGCCACGGCGCTGCTCGCCGACGCCCGGCGGGGCATCACCGAGGCCCGCCACGCCGCCCAGCCCGCGGCGAAGTTCATCGCGGCCTACCTCGCCGCGCTCCGTGCCGGAGCCGCGGTGCTCGCCGCTCGCGGCCGTCCGCACCGCGGCCGGTCCCGTCCCGCCAGCGTGTGGGTGCTGCTCGACGCGGCCGCGCCCGAGCTGACCGAGTGGTCGGCCTACTTCGCCGAGCACTCGGCCACGCGCGCCGCCGCCCAGGCGGGCAACACGCGTCGCATCACCGCGGCGAAGGCCGACGAACTGCTCCGGCAGTCCGCGGCGTTCGTCGAGCTCGCGCGCGAGCTCGTCCACGGCCGCGAACCCGCGGCCACGCCGGAGCGCGCGCGGCAGTGCGCGGCGCCGCCCGTGCTGGGGAAGGCGTCCCGTCGGTGAGGGCCGGTCAGGGACTCCCCGACCACCACCGGCTGCTCGACGTCCTGACCACCGAGGCCGGGCTGCTCACCGCGAGCGCGCGGTCGGCGGCACCGGACACCCCGGTCCCCACCACGCCCGGCCTCACGGTCGGCGAAGTGGTCCGCCACGTCGGTGGCGTCTACCGCACCGCCACCGGGTGGATCACCGAGGGCAAGCGGCCCCGTGGCTGGCAGACCGAGCCGGCGCCGGAGCAAAGCGCCGAGGACTACCTGCGGGAGGGGCTCGCGGCGTTGTGCCGCGAGCTGACCGCGCACGACCCGGGCGAATCCGCCGCCACCTGGTGGCCTGCGGACCGCACCTACGGGTTCTGGACCCGGCGGATGGCCCACGAGACCACGATCCACCGCATCGACGTGCAAAACGCCGCCGACGTGCCTGTTTCCGAGGTGGACGACGACACCGCGGTTAACGGCGTCGACGAGATCCTCGCCCTGTGGTTCGCACAGCGGCTGCCCCTGCTCGGGCTCTCCGGCACGACGTCCGGAACGGTCGGCATCCGCGCGGGCGGGCACAACTGGGTGGCCAGGGCCGGACCGGGCGAGACGTTCGCCTGGCACTGCTCGGCCGAGGAGGTCGACCGGGCCGACGGCGTGGTCACCGGCACGCCCATGGCGGTCTACCAGTGGTTGTGGGGCAGGCTCGGGCATGGATCGGTGGTGTGGGAAGGCAGCGACGACGCGATCGGCCAGTTCTGGGCGCTGCTGCGCCTGGCGACGAGGTGAACCGGGGCGGAAAAATCCGGAGCGTGGGGAAGCGCCGCCGGATATCGTCGCCGCCATGACGACGCGACTGGTCAGCCTCGTGATCGACGGCAACCGTCCGCACGAGCTCGCGCAGTTCTGGGCGGAGCTGCTCGGCTGGACGATCACCCACTCCGATGAGGAAGAGGTGGACGTCGAGCCGCCCGAACACGACGGAACCGAGCTCGAGTTCGTGTTCGGCACCGTGCCGGAGGTCAAGGACCCCACCGTGCAGAACCGGGTGCACCTCGACCTGCCCAGCACCTCGGCCGACGACCAGAGCGCGAAGGTGGACCGGGCACTCGCGCTGGGTGCGCGGCGGATCGACATCGGCCAGCACGGCGTTCCGTGGGTGGTGTTGGCCGACCCGGAGGGCAACGAGTTCTGTGTCCTCGAACCGCGGCCCGGGTACACCACCACCGAGGCGGTGGCCGCGATCGTCGTGGACAGCCGCGACCCGCTCGCGCTCGCGACGTTCTGGACCGAGGCCGCGGGATGGCCGATCGGCAACCAGGCGGAGCGGATCGTCGGGCTGCGCGCCCCGACGGGGCGCGGGCCGTGGCTGGAGTTCCTGCGCAGCGACGAACCCAAGTCCGGCAAGAACCGGCTGCACCTCGACATCGCGCCGTTCGCCGACGGGGACGAGGAGGCCGAGGCCGACCGGCTGAGCGCACTGGGTGGCAGGCGGATCGACATCGGGCAGGGCGACGTTGCCTGGGTGGTGCTGGCCGACCCGGAGGACAACGAGTTCTGCGTGCTGACTCCGCGGTGAGTGTTTCGGTGCGGTTGCCGGGGGAGCCAAGAGCCTGACACGGGGGAAACGCGCACGTCCACGAGCCGCAACACGGGTGCGGGATCGTCGTCGGCATGCAGACGAGTACCCCGACAACCGTGACGCTGCCGGTGCGCGCCGGCGAGGAGCAGTCCTCGTCGATCGTGTGGCGGGTCCGCATCCGCCTGCACGACCACCCCGGCGTGCTCGCCCGTGTCGCCATCCGGATGGCGGACCTGGAGTGCAACATCCTGGGCCTGACCGTCCTGCCGGTGCCGGGCGGGGTGCTCGACGAGATCGTGATCCGCCCCGCCACCGGGCTCACCAAGGAACACCTGGTGCGCGCGATCACCGCCGAGGGCTGCGAGTGCGCGCACGTCACCGACGGCGACGTGCGCGACCTGGTCGACGCCTCCACCGCCACCCTCACCTCGGCGGTGCGCGCGGTCGACGACCCGGCGCGGCAGGCCGAGGTGCTCGGCGAGGTGCTCGACGCCGACCTCGTGACCGTGGTGCCGCGCGCCGAGGCGAACCCGGCGCGGATCGAGGGCGGCCACCGGGTGGTGTTCGCGGTGGACTCGGGCACTGCACTGGTGGCGCGGCGCCGCTGGGCTCCCTTCGTGCAGCTGGAGCTGGCGCGCGCGGAAGCGTTGCTGGGCCTGCTCGGCCGCGCGCGCACCCCGGTGTCCGGCCCGGCAGCCGTGACCTGCCACGACGGTGCCGCGATCGTGGTGCGCGAGGGGCGGCCCGCCGATTCCGAGGCGGTGTCGGAGCTGCACTCCCGCTGCTCGATGGAAACGTTGTTCTCGCGCTACCACACCGGCCTGAGCACGATGCCGCGCCGCTGGCTGCACCGGTTGCTGGTGCCGCCGCGCGGAACGAGCCTGCTCGCGGTGTGCGGGCACGAGGTGATCGGCCTCGGACAGCTGATCCCGGGGCCCTCCGGCGAGATCGCCGAGGTGTCCCTTCTGGTCGAGGACTCCTGGCAGCGCAACGGTGTGGGCACCGCGCTGCTGGACCGGCTCGCGCGCATCGCCGGCGCCCGCGGTATCCGTCGCCTGGTGGCGGTGGCCCTGCCCGGACGGGATGGCATCTACCGCACCGCGCTGCGGGCCGGGCTCTCACCCGAACCGCCGGAGCACGAAGGCCTCGTGCGCATCGACGTGCCCGCCCTGGGGCCGAGGGTGCTCAGCGACCCGGGGTGACCGGGCACCGGCCGGGGGTCAGCGGTTCCAGAACCAGTCCTTGCCACGGGCCTGCTTGAGCGCCTCGCGCTTGCGGTCCTTGTCCAGGCGGTCGAGGTAGAGCATCCCGTCGAGGTGGTCGGTCTCGTGCTGCAGGCACTGCGCCATCACACCCTCGCCTTCGATGGTGACCGGCTCGTTGCGCAGGTCGACCCCGCGCACCACGGCGCGCGTGGCCCTGCGCGTGGGAAACCACAGCTCGGGCACGGACAGGCAGCCCTCGTTGATCTCGTGCGTCTCCTCGGACAGCTCGACGATCTCCGGGTTGATCACATACCCGAACAGGTTGTCCACCTCGTAGCTGAACACGCGCAGTCCGACCCCGATCTGCGGCGCGGCCAGCCCGGCGCGACCGGGCGGCTTGACGGTGTCCAGCAAGTCGGTGACCAGTTGTTCGAGCGCCTTGTCGAACCTGGTCACCGGATCGCAGACCGTCTTGAGCACCGGGTCGCCGAAGTACCGCAGCTCCCGCAACGCCATCGGGTCGTCCTCTCACTCGTCCGGGCCACGACAGTAAATCGTGCCGCCCGGCGCGCGAGCGCGGGGGAGGTGGTCTCACGCGCGCAACCGCAGCCCCTTCGGGGTGGCGCGGAAGCCGGCGTCACGCAGGACGTCGGCCAGCGCCGAGGTGAGCGCCTGTTCGCCGTCGGCGCGCTGCACCGCCAGCTGCCCGAGCCAGCCCTCCCGCACGGCGCGGGACAGGGCGTGGGCCGCGGCCTGCAGCGCGGGCTCGTCCTCGGTGAACGACAGCAGCGACTTGCCACCGCGCTCGACGTACAACGCCGGGACGCCGTCGACCAGCACCACGAGCGCGCCTGCCTTGCGGGCCGGGCGGTGCTTGGTGTCGCCCACCACGGCGGGCCACGACAGCGCCGCACCGTAGGGCTGGGCCGGATCGGTGGCCGCGAGCACCACCGCGTCGGTGACCGCCTCCGGCCGTCGCGCGGCCCCGGTGTCGGACAGCGCCCGCAACCGGTCGACGGCCCCGCGCGCCGCGAACTGCGCCGCGCCCAGACCCTCCACGACGTAGCCGCGGATCACCTGCCCGGAGTCCTCCATCGCGCGCAGGACCTTGTAGATGCCGGAGAACCCCCCGGTGACCCGCTCGGTCTCCAGCGCGCCCCGCGTCAACACCCCGTGCCGCTCCAGGAACGCCTCCGTGCGGGCGTGGGTGCGGCGCGTCGGATCGGACTCGCGCACCGGTGTGCGCGCCCACCGGCCCGCCACGGTCGGCGGACCGGTGCGGGACGGCATCGCGGGACGGCCCGCCCGCATCCGCCCGTACCGGCTGCGTGGCGCGGACCGCCGCGGTTTGTGGGCCGCGCCCCTGCCCGACACCAGCGCCCGCAGCGGGGCGAGCGTGTCACCGGTGACCGTGCCCGCCCACACCAGGTCCCACAGCGCGCCCACCACGTCGGCGTCGCTCGGCGCGGTGTCCACCAGTGGCGTCACCCGGTCGACCAGCTGGCGGAAGAACAGCGCCCCGCCCTCCAGCGCCGCGCCGATCGCCTCGTGCAGCGGGCTGGTCGGTGCCTCGTCGTCGGCGTCGGGCAGCAGGAGGTCGGCGACGTCGGCGGGTGCCAGCGACACCCACCCGTCACCGCCGGCCAGCGCGCCCGCGCCACACCACACGACCTCGCCCGCGGTCATCAGCTCGTCCATCAGAGCGGGGTAGTAGCCGGGCAGGCGACTGGGCAGGATCAACGACTCCAGGGCACTGGCGGGCAGCGGCGCACCGGCGAGCTGCTCGACCACCGACAGCACGTCGTCGACGCTCGGTGCGGCTCGCATCCGCGCGCCGATGCCGTGCCACGACGGCAGGAACCGGCCCAGTGCGGCGGGTTCGACCGGCTCCACCTCGGCCCGCAACCGCGCCAGGGAGGTGCGTCGCAGCCTGCGCAGCACGCCCGCGTCGCAGTACTCGGTGCCTGCGCCGTGCTGGTCCGGGTGACCGACCGGGCGCAACTCGCCACGCACCAGCCTGCCCTCGGCCGTGAGCCGGTCGAGCACTCCGGTGACCACCGCGGGCCCGAGTCCGAACCGGTCGGCGGCCTCGTGGGCGGAGAACGGCCCCCGCGAGCGGGCGTAGCGGGACAGCAGGTCGCCGAGTGGATCGGCCACCGGCTCGGTGAACGCCTCCGGCACGCCGATCGGCAGCGCGACCCCGAGCGCGTCGCGCACCCGGCCCGCGTCCTCGATGGACAGATTGCGGTTCTGGCCGGCGATCCGCACCCGGATCACGCGGCGCTGCGCGACGAGCTCGTCGAGCCACCCCGGTGCGACGCCGCGCGCGGCGGCCTCCGCATCGGAGAGGTCGCCCAGGAACCGCAGCAGGTCGGCGGTTTCCTCGGCGTTGCGCGGGTGCCGGTCGGGGTCGAGCCGCTGCAACGACCGCTCGACCTCGTCGACCACCTCGGCGTCGAGCAGCTCGCGGATCGCCTCGGTACCCAGCAGCTCGGCCAGCAGGGTGGAATCCAGCGACAGCGCGGCCGCGCGCCGTTCCGCCAGCGGCGCGTCGGTCTCGTACAGGAACATGCCGACGTAGCCGAACATCAGGCTGCGCGCGAACGGCGAGGGCTGCGGTGTCTCCACCTCGGCGACCTTCACCCGCCGCGCCCGCACGTCGCTCATCAGCTCGCGCAGGCCGCCCACGTCGTAGACGTCCTGCAGGCACTCCCGCATCGCCTCCAGCACCACGGGGAAGCGCTCGTACTTCGACGCGACGCTGAGCAGCTGCGAGGCCCGCTGGCGCTGCTGCCACAGCGGGGTCCGCCGCCGCGGATCGCGGCGGGGCAGCAGCAGCGACCGCGCCGCGCACTCCCGGAACCGCGCGGCGAACAGCGCGGAGCTGCCCACCTCCGCGACGATGATCTGCTCGACCTCCTCCGGCTCGAGCAGCACGTCGTCGGTGCCGATCTGCACCTCGCTGCCCTCGCTGTCCAGCGCCTCCGGCAGGCGCAGCACGATGCCGTCGTCGGAGTGCATCACCTGGGCGTCCACTCCGCGACGCTCGCGCAACCGCGCCGCGATCGCCAGCGCCCACGGCGCGTTGACCTGCGCGCCGAACGGGGAGTGCAGCACCACCCGCCAGTCACCCAGCTCGTCGCGGAAGCGTTCGAGCAGGATCGTGCGGTCGTTCGGCACCAGCCGCGTGGCCGACTTCTGCTCGGTGAGGTAGGCCAGCAGGTTGTCGCGCGCCTTCTCGTCCAGGCCCGCCTGCGCGGCCCTGGCCCGCGCGGTGTCGTCGTCCGAACTGGACAGTTCACGGACGAACGCGCCCAGCGCGCGGCCCAGTTCGAGCGGCCTTCCCGGCGCGTCGCCCTTCCAGAACGGCATCCGCGCGGGCTCACCCGGCGCGGGCACCACGATGACCCGGTCGTGGGTGATGTCGGTGATGCGCCACGACGACGTGCCCAGCAGGATCGTGTCGCCGACGCGCGATTCGTACACCATCTCCTCGTCCAGCTCGCCGACCCGTGAGCCGGGCGAGCCGTCGCTGCCCGGGGTCATCACGGTGAACAGCCCCCGGTCGGGGATGGTGCCGCCGGAGGTGACCGCGAGCCGTTGCGAACCGGGGCGGCCGCGCAGCTCGCCCGCCACCCGGTCCCACGTGATGCGCGGCCGCAGCTCACCGAACTCCTCGCTCGGGTACCGCCCGGCCAGCATGTCCAGCACCGCGAGCAGCGCGTCGTCCGGCAACGCGGTGAACGGCGCCGCCCTGCGGACCGTGGCCGCCAGATCCTCCACCGACCACGGTTCCAGCGCGACCATCGACACCACGTGCTGCGCCAGCACGTCGAGCGGGTTGCGCGGGTAGCGGACCGCCTCGATGGCGCCCTCGCTCATCCGTTCCGACACCACTGCGCACGACACCAGGTCGCCCCGGAACTTCGGGAACATCACGCCGGTCGACACCGCGCCGACGTGGTGGCCCGCGCGGCCGACCCGCTGCAGCCCGGACGCGACCGTGGGCGGCGCCTCGATCTGCACCACCAGGTCGACCGCGCCCATGTCGATGCCGAGCTCCAGCGACGACGTGGCGACCACGCACGGCAGCTGTCCGGACTTCAGCTCCTCCTCCACCCGGGTGCGCTGTTCGCGCGACATCGACCCGTGGTGGGCCTTCGCCACCGTCGCCTCGGCGCCGGTGGCCAGCCCCGACTCGCCGATCGCCTCGGCCGGGAACCGCTGGTCGGCCTCCAGTTCGGTCTGTTCGGCGGCCAGTTCGTTGAGCCGCGCCGTCATCCGTTCCGCGAGCCGCCGCGAGTTGGCGAAGACGATGGTGGAGCGGTGCTGCCGGATCAGCTCCAGCACGCGCTGCTCGACCGAGGGCCAGATCGACGGTCTGCGGACCGCGGCGGGCTCGTCGGGCGGCTCGTCCTCGGCGGGCAGCACCGCGTCGAGCCGCTCCAGCGGGCTCGGCGCGGGCCCGTCCAGGTTCGCCATGTCGTCGACCGGGACCTCGACGCGCACCTCGATGGTCTTCGGTGTCTTCGGCTGCACGATCCGCACCGGGCGCCCACCGGTGAGGAACGAGCCGACCTCGTCGATGGGGCGGACGGTGGCGGACAGGCCGATGCGCTGCGCGGGCTTCGGCAGCAGCGCGTCCAGCCGCTCCAGCGACAGCGCCAGGTGCGCGCCGCGCTTGCCGCCCGCGACCGCGTGCACCTCGTCCAGGATGACCGTCTCGACACCGCGCAGCGACTCGCGCGCCGACGAGGTGAGGATGAGGAACAGCGACTCCGGCGTGGTGACCAGGATGTCCGGCGGGGTCTTGAGGAACGTGCGGCGCTCGGCGGGCGTGGTGTCGCCGGTGCGCATGCCCACCGTGATGTCCGGCGGCGTGCGCCCGAGCCTGCTGCTGGCCTGCCGGATGCCCGCCAGCGGTGCGCGCAGGTTGCGCTGCACGTCGACCGCCAGCGCCTTGAGCGGCGACACGTAGAGCACGCGGCAGCGGCGCCGCGTCTCCTCCGCAGGCGGCTCGACCGCCAGCCGGTCGAGCGCCCACAGGAACGCGGCCAGCGTCTTGCCCGACCCGGTGGGGGCCACGACCAGCGCGTGCTCACCCGCCTGCGCCGCCTCCCACGCCCCCGCCTGCGCCGGGGTGGGCGCGGCGAAGGCACCCGTGAACCAGTCGCGGGTGGCGGGGGAGAACTGCTCGAGCACGTCGGTCACACGACCATCATGACCGGCAGGTACGACATTTTCTCGCGGGTGCGCACGCGCGTCCGGGGGCAGCGTGGCAGCATCACGTCTCGACCTGGGTGGTTTGTGAGGGGAAGAGTTGTGCGCATCCTGTCGGTGGATCTCGGTACGTCGAACACCGTGGCGGTGCTGTCCGCGCACGGGCGGCCACCACGCGTGGTCGAGGTGGACGGATCGGCCACCATGCCCTCGGCCGTGTTCGCCGAGGAGGGCGGCTCGCTCGTCGTCGGCCGGGACGCCGAGCGCCGCGCCCGCCTGGACCCCACCCGCTTCGAACCCAACCCCAAGCGCCGCGTCGACGAGCAGACCCTGCTGCTCGGCCAGGACGTCGTGCCGGTCAGCGAGGCGCTGGCAGGCGTGCTGCACCGCGTGCTCGACGAGACCACCCGCCAGCTCGGCGGCGAGATGCCCGACGAGATCCGCCTCACCCACCCCGCCCAGTGGGGGCCGACCCGGCGCAACGTGCTGTTGTCCGCCGCGCGGCTGGCGGGCATGACGGGCCCGTTGTTGCTCGTCCCGGAGCCGGTGGCCGCGGCCGCCCACTTCGCGTCCTTCCCCGGCCGTTCCACCGCGCCCGGCCAGGCGCTCGCGGTCTACGACCTGGGTGCGGGCACCTTCGACGTCGCCGTGCTCGGCGCCACGCAGAGCGGGTTCGCGGTGCTGGCCGAGGACGGCCTGCCCGACCTCGGCGGGCTCGACGTCGACCAGGCGCTGATGGTGCACGTCGGGCGCGAGGTCTCGCACTCCGACCCGCAGCGCTGGCAGCGGCTGCTGCGCCCGGAGTCGACCGCCGACCGCCGCACCCGCCGCGCGCTGCAGGAGGACGTCAAGGCCGCCAAGGAGGCGCTGTCCCGGCTGCCGCAGACCGAGGTGCCGATGCCCGAGCCGTTCGACGACGTCCTGGTGACGCGCGGCGAGCTGGAGGCGCTGGTGCGCCCCGCCCTGCTGCGCAGCGTCGAGCTGCTCGGCCGCACGGTCGCCGCGGCCGGGCTGGCGCCGGAGCGGCTGGCAGGCATCTACCTGGTCGGCGGGTCCAGCAGGCTGCCGCTGGTCGGGTCGATGATCGCGGAGAAGCTCGGTGTCGTACCGAGCAGCCTCGACCAGCCGGAGACCGCGGTCGCACTCGGTGCGCACCACGTGTCCCGCGATGGGGTGAACCTGCGCACTCAGCACGTCGAGGGGCAGGTGGCCGCCTCCGGGGCACCGCCCGGCTTCCCGCCGTCGCCGGTCGCGACCGTGCCGGGCACGGCGTCGGGACACCAGGGCGTGCCGCCGGCGCGCCAGGGCACGCCGCCGGGTGGGCACCCCGGCGCCTCGCCGTACCCGCAGGGCGGGTTCACGCCCCCGCCGGCGAACTTCCCGTCGTTGCCCCCGGCCCGCCCCGCCGCGCCGAAGGACCGGAAGAAGCTGATCGCGGGCGTCGCGGCGGCTGTCGTGCTGGTGCTCGCGGCGGGGGCGACCTTCCTGTTCTGGCCGTCGAGTTCGTCGGCGACCACCTACACCGCGGAGGAGTGCAAGCAGCCGGGCGCGGTCGACGGCGACGGCTTCACCGGCTGTCTGCGCCAGCTGGCGGGCAGGATCGCCGACACCGGCTGTTCCTCCGGAGCGGGCACCGGCGACATCGCGCCGCCGGAGGAGGAGAACATCGGTGTGCTCACCACCTGCCCGGCCCCCGCGCTGGCCGGTGCGCAGGTGACCTACCTGCACGGGGTGAGCACCGACAGCGTCACCGACTACGCGACGCGCCTGCTCGGGGCCGTCGGCGGTGACCAGGTGCAGGCGCCGTGGAAGGGCAACGGCCTGGACGGCAGCTACTCGGCCGCGTCGGGGCGGACCTCGGCGGTGCTGGTGTTCACGGTGTCCGACCGCCCGCTCGCCGGTGTGATCTACCAGAAGTCGGGCAGCGGGCAGACCCCGCTGACGGCGGCGAAGATGGCGGACTACTTCGAGCAGAACGTGCAGCCGGGGGAGTGACTACTTCCGGTTGCGCAGGTGCCAGAGGGCGCGCAGCGCGACCACGATCACCGCGATCAGCGCGGCGATCGACGCCACGGCCATCAGCGTCGGGCCCCATGAGGGCATCCCTTCCGCGGACAACATGCCGTCACGCTACCCGGCGCGGCGGTCGCTACGCTGGGTCCGATGCGCATCACCGTGTTCCGCAAGCTGATGGCCGACGAGTTCGGACCCGGCCGGTCCGAGATGCTGGCGAAGGACCACGTCTTCAGTGGCCTCGGCGGCCGCACCGTCGAACAGGCGCTGGACCAGGGCGTTCCGGCGAAGCAGATCTGGCGGGAGGTCTGCGCCGAGTTCGACGTCCCGCCGGAGCGGCGGTGACCGTTCGCCGAAAGTGCGCTCGCGGGGGTGTGTCACTCTTGCCTCGAACAGGTGTTCGGCTATTGTGTTGTCCACACTGGGGTCAACGATCCACAGCTTCGTCTCCAGCGCCCGGAATTGTCGGACCCCGCCCGTAGTCTCGGGCCCACAGCGAACAAACCCGAATACCAGCCCCACAGGCTTTGAAGCGACGAGGTGGATTCAATGCCAGCAGCACCCGACAAGGACAAGGCGCTCGAGCTCGCCCTGGCCCAGATCGACAAGCAGTACGGCAAGGGCTCGGTCATGCGCCTGGGGGAGGACACGCGCCCGCCCATCAGCGTGATCCCCACCGGCGCCATCGCGCTCGACATCGCGCTGGGCATCGGGGGTCTGCCTCGCGGCCGGGTCGTCGAGATCTACGGTCCGGAGTCCTCCGGTAAGACGACGGTGGCGCTGCACGCGGTCGCCAACGCGCAGAAGAACGGCGGCATCGCGGCGTTCGTCGACGCGGAGCACGCGCTCGACCCGGAGTACGCCAAGGCGCTGGGCGTCGACACCGACGCGCTGCTGGTGTCCCAGCCCGACACCGGTGAGCAGGCGCTGGAGATCGCCGACATGCTGATCCGCTCCGGCGCGCTCGACATCCTGGTCATCGACTCGGTGGCGGCGCTCGTGCCGCGCGCCGAGATCGAGGGCGAGATGGGTGACTCGCACGTGGGTCTGCAGGCCCGGCTGATGAGCCAGGCGCTGCGCAAGATCACCGGTGCGCTGTCCAACTCCGGCACCACCGCGATCTTCATCAACCAGCTGCGCGAGAAGGTCGGCGTCATGTTCGGCTCGCCGGAGACCACCACCGGTGGCAAGGCGCTGAAGTTCTACGCCTCCGTCCGGCTCGACGTGCGCCGCATCGAGACGCTCAAGGACAGCGGTGAGCCGGTCGGCAACCGCACCCGCGTCAAGGTCGTGAAGAACAAGGTCGCGCCGCCGTTCAAGCAGGCCGAGTTCGACATCCTCTACGGCCAGGGCGTTTCCCGTGAGGGCTCGCTCATCGACATGGGGGTCGACCAGGGGATCCTGCGCAAGTCCGGCGCCTGGTACACCTACGAGGGCGACCAGTTGGGTCAGGGCAAGGAGAACGCGCGCAAGTTCCTGCGCGACAACCCGGACATCGCCAACGAGATCGAGAAGCGGATCAAGGAGAAGCTCGGCATCGGGCCGCAGGTCGACGCCGAGTCCGCGGAGCCGGCTCCGGTCGACTTCTGATCGATGCCCAGGTTCGACCCGGCGGAGCTGTCCCCCGACGAGGCGTGGAAGAAGGCCAAGGAGGTCTGTTTCGACCTCCTGGCCATTCGCGCCCGCACCAAGAACGAGCTCCGGCAAGCCTTGCGGCGCAAGGGTTTCGACGAGGAGATCCGCGAGCGGCTGTTGGGGAAGCTGGACGACGCGGGTCTGGTCGACGACGCCGCGTTCGCGGAGCAGTGGGTCCGGTCCCGTCATGCCAACCAGGGGCTGGCGCGCACCGCGCTGGTCGCGGAGCTGAAGCGCAAGGGCGTCGACGCGGACGTGGCCGCGCAGGCGGCGGGCGAGATCGACCGCGAGTCGGAGGAGCAGCGGGCGCGTGAGCTGGTGCGCAAGCGCCTGCGCTCGATGAGCGCGCTGGACGAGCAGACCGCGACGCGTCGCCTGCTGGGCACGCTCGCCCGGAAGGGCTACCCGCAGGGCCTGTCCTACACCGTGGTGCGCGACGAGCTGCGCAACGCCGGCGCCGACTCCACCCCCTTGGACGACGCGGCACTCGACTGACGTTCCGCGGTGTCGTGCCCAGGGTTGACCGTGTGATCGATCCGGGGCTGGAGGGGAAGACCGTGCTCGTCACGGGCGGCGCGATGAACATCGGTGCTGCGATCTCGCGCGCGTTCGCGGCCCAGGGCGCGCGCGTGGCCGTGCATCACGTCGCGGCGGGCTCGTCTGCTCCGCTGGAGCACACCCGCGCGACGGGTGACGAGGTGGCAGCGTTCGTGGCTTCGTTGCCCGGCGCGGTGGCGGTCGAGGCGGACTTCCTCGATCCGGGAGCTGCTGCGCACCTGTTCGAGCAGGTGGACGAGGTGCTCGGCCCGGTTGACGTGCTCATCAACAACGCGGGGCACGCCGAGGAGGACGACCAGTTCGCACGCTTGGACGAGGCCGGCGTCGAGCGGACCGTGCGGGTGAACCTGACCGCGCCCGCGATGCTCATGGCCGAGTTCGCGCGCCGCGTGCCGGGCGGAGTTCCGACGGGTTCGCGCCCGGTGGTCAACATCTCGACCGATGCGGCACGCGGTTTTCCCGGGCAGGTCGCGTACGGAGCCTCGAAGGGCGCGCTGGAATCCCTCACGCGCGGGGCCGCGCAGGATCTCGGGCCCGCGATCCGGGTCAACGCTGTCGCTCCTGGTCCCGTCCAGACCGGCTGGATGAGCGATGAGCTGGTGGAGAAGGTCGCTCCGACCATCCCCCTGGGGCGGGTCGGGTCACCCGAGGACATCGCCGATGCGGTGGTCTTCTTGGCGTCTCGCCAGGCGCGATGGATCACCGGGCAGGTCATCCAGGTCGCGGGTGGCCATTGGCTGTGACCGGTCGCGGATCCCTGTGGTAGCGCGCTGCGGCGCCTCGCGCCACACCGCGGCCACTCGGCCCGGCGGCCCGAGCCGTGTCCGCGGTGCGCACGAGTTCCGATCGCGCGCGGCCGCATCTGCCAGCGGGAGCGCGCAGCGAGGTGCACCTCGCACCTGTACGACACCACCACGTCACCGAGGCACCGTCGGTCCTCCCCACCGCCTGCGACTCGTCCAGCGTGTCCCAGCGCGCCACGCCGTTCCGCGTTCACACACGAACCGCGCGAAGCGTCGGCACCGCCGTCTTGCCCACTGGACGGCAGCGGCCGGCGGGCACCGTGCCCCACGCGACACCCCCAGAGCCTCGGCCATCGGCTGGCACGCCGGGGGCAGGTGCACGCCGCCCCCACAGGACGCGGTCACTTCGCTGAGTGATGGCTGGCTCCTTCGGGCGTCCGTGGGCCCGCGACGTGTCGGCCACTGGCCCGACGCGGCCGGTGGGTGGGTGTCGCGCCCGCACGAGCTGGCCGCTTCGTCGAGTGATGGCTGGTCCGTTCGCCCACTCGCGGGTCGTGCGAGGTGTCAGTCGCTGGGTCGGCGCCGCCGGTCGGCGGGTGGGTGTCGCGTCCACACCACCCCACGACCTCGCCAAGCCGCGGCTGGTCCGTTCGCCCGTCTGTGGGTTCTGCCGGGCCTCTCGGTCGCTGGGTGGGTGCCGTCGGTTGGTGGGTGGGTGTCGCGTCCGCACGACCTGGCCACTTCGCCGAGTGATGGCTGGCCCGTTCGCCCACTCGCGGGTCGTGCGAGGTGTCGGTCGCTGGGTCGGTTCCGTCGGTTGGTGGGTGTCGTATCCAAGCGGCCTGGCCGCTTTCGTCGAGTGGCGGCTGGTCGTTTCGTTCGTCTGCGGGTTCTGCCGGGCCTCTCGGTCGCCGGGCGGGTGCCGTCAGCCGGCGGGTGGGTGTCGCGCCCGCACGAGCCCGCCACTTCGTCGCCTCATGGTCGGCCCTTTCGGCCAGCGCCGGGTACAACACCTCGTTTCCGCGCGACCACCGCCCGAGCAGCTCGGCGAGCCTGCTCGCCCGCATCCCTCCTCAGTCGACGGGCACCACCCCGCCGTTCTTGCCCAGCGCGCTCTCCGGCAGCACCACGCCGCGCGGCTCACGCAGCCACCACGCACCCGTCTCCCGGCGCTCGCGCGGTGTCGTGAACCGGTAGCGGTACAGCCGCGCCCGCAGGCGGACCGGCCGCCGGCCGTCGAAGGGGTCGTGCCGCAGCAGCCGCAGCGTCGCCGGGTCGGCCACCAGCAGCTTCTCCGCCAGCTCGGGCAGCCAGGACCGCGCGTACCGCGTGGACAGCGCCGCGAACCACATCAGCCAGTCCAGCCGCAGGTGGTAGGGCGCGAACTGGCGGGGGCGCCGCCGGGGATCGCCGGGCTTGCCCTTGAACTCGTACTCGTGCCAGACCGTGCCGTCGCTGCCCTCGATCACGATCTCGTGCCGGACCTTCGTGACGCTGTCGAACGCGCCGTAGGTGTTCACCAGGTGCAGCCGGTCGAAGCTGGTGTTCATCAGCTGCTCGCGCGACACCAGGTTGCGCATGGGCCGGTAGCTGAGCGCCACCACCAGGATCGTCACCGCGAGAACCAGGAACCGGTGCCACCCGGGCGGTTCCGCCGGCGGCGGCGTGGCGGTCGACACCAGTTCACCATCCACAACGGACACAGCGATCGCAATGGTCAGGACGTTCAGCCACGCGAAGTTGCCACTGGCCAGCAGCCACAGCTGCGTCGCGATCATCAGCGCCGCCGCCGCGCTCGCCACCGGTTGTGGGGCGAACAACGCGAACGGCACCACGAGCTGGGTGACGTGGCTGGCCGCCGCCTCGATCCGGTGCAGTGGCCGCGGCAAGTGGTGGAAGTACCAGCTCAACGGCCCGGGCATCGGCTGCGTCTCGTGGTGGTGGTACAGGCAGGTCAAGTCCCGCCAGCACGGATCGCCGCGCATCTTGATCATCCCGGCGCCGAACTCGAGGCGGAACAACACCCACCGCAGCAGCCACAGCACCAACACCGGCGGCACCGTGTCGGCCGGACCGAGGAAGATCGCGAGGAACCCCACCTCGAGCATTAGGGATTCCCAGCCGAACGCGTACCAGACCTGCCCGACGTTGACGATCGACTGGTACAGCAGCCAGGGCACCAGCCAGGCGAGCGTCGCCGCCCACACCGGGGCGTGGTCGAACAGCCCGAGCACCAGCGTCGCCGACACGACGACACCGGTCCAGGCGACCCCGGCGAACAGCCGGTCCGAGTAGTGCCAGTGGAACAGGCTGGGCGCCCGCCGGAACGGCACCCGCCGCACGAACCGGGGGACGGGGGTCAGCCCGTGCGCGCCGATCAGCGCCCGGAACTGCAGCGCCGCACCCAGGAACGCCACCAGGTACAGCGACGCGAGGAGGCGCTGGAACACGAGCCGGGACGCCCAGTAACCCGGATCGGTGAACCACTCCCACGTCACGGCGAGCTCCTCGGCCTGCGGTGCCGTGACACTGGTACCCGGGCGGCCCGGATCTCAACCGGACCGCCCGGGCCGACGCTCAGCGCAGCGCGGATGCCTCCCGCGCCAGCCGCTCGACGCGACCGAAGTCCTTCGCCGCGATCGCATCGGCCGGGGTGAGCCAGGTGCCGCCCACGCAGCCCACAGTGGACAGTGCCAGGTAGGACGGTGCGTTGCTGGTCGTGACCCCGCCGGTGGGGCAGAACCGCAGCTGCGGCAACGGTCCCGCGAGCGCCTTCAGGTACGCGACACCGCCGCTGGCCTCCGCCGGGAAGAACTTCAACGCGCTGATCCCGCGCTCGGCCGCGCGCATCGCTTCCGACACCGTGCTCACACCGGGCAGGAACGGCAGCCCGGTGTCCGCGACCGCGTCCAGCAACCGGTCGGTGCAGCCCGGCGTGACCAGGAACGCCGAACCGGCGTCGGCGGCCTGGCGCGCCTGCTCCGGCGTCACCACGGTGCCCGCGCCCACCACGATGTCCGGCACCTCCCGTGCCACCCGCTCGATGGCGGTCAGGCCGGCGGGGGTGCGCAGCGTCAGCTCGATCGCGGTGACCCCGCCGTTGGCCAGCGCCCGCGCGAGCGGCACCGCGTCGGCGGCGTCGTCGACCACGACCACCGGCAGCACCGGCGACAGTTCGAGCACGTCATGCCCTGTCTTCACGTCTCTCCTCACACTCGCGCCGGGGCCCCGAAGTGACCCGGCGTCATCGGCCCGAACACGCCCGCGCCCTGGTCGGCGGGGCCGACCGCGCGGCGCAGCGCGGTGAACAGCTCCCGGCCCGTGCCGGTCCAGGACGACTCGTCCGGCGGCGCGTCCTGCGGCGGCCGTGCGGCCAGCTCGCCGGCGTCGACCAGCACGTCGAGCCGTCCGGCGACCGCATCCACCACGATGTCATCGCCGTCGGCGACCCGCGCGAGCGGACCACCGGCCGCGGCCTCGGGGGTCACCTGGATCGCGGCGGGAACCTTCCCCGACGCGCCCGACATGCGGCCGTCGGTGACCAGCGCGACCCGGTGCCCGCGGTCCATCAGCACCCCCAGCGCCGGGGTGAGGCCGTGCAGCTCCGGCATCCCGTTGGCCTGCGGGCCCTGGTTGCGGATGACCACGACGACGTCGCGGTCCAGCTCACCGGCCCGGAACGCCGCGGTGAAGCCCTCCTGCGAGGTGAACACCCGCGCGGGGGCGCGCACCACGCGACGCTCGGGTGCCACCGCCGACACCTTCATCACCGCGCGGCCCAGGCTGCCGGACAGCATCCGCAGCCCGCCGTCGGCGGCGAACGGGTTGTCCGCCGGGCGCAGCACGTCCTCGTCCAGGCTGCGCGCCGGGACCTCGCGCCAGGTCAGCGATCCGCCGTCGAGCACCGGTTCACGCCGGTAGTGGGACAACCCGTCGCCCGCCACCGTGCGCACGTCCTCGTGCAGCAGTCCCGCGTCCAGCAGCGTGCCCACCAGGAACTGCACCCCGCCCGCGGCGTGGAAGTGGTTGATGTCCGCGCTGCCGTTGGGGTAGACGTTGGCCAGCAGTGGCACCACTGACGACAGGTCGGCGAAGTCGTCCCAGGTCAACTGGATGCCCGCGGCCGCGGCGACTGCCACCAGGTGCATCGTGTGGTTGGTCGACCCCCCGGTGGCCAGCAGCGACACCACGCCGTTGACCACCGACCGTTCACCGACCACCTCCGCCAGCGGAGTGTAGGAGTCCGGGCGGGACAGCTCGACGACCCGCCGCGCCGCCTCCTCGGTCAGCGCGCGGCGCAGCGGCGTGCCGGGGTGGACGAAGCTCGCACCGGGCAGGTGCAGGCCCATCGCCTCGACCACCAGCTGGTTGGAGTTCGCGGTGCCGTAGAACGTGCAGGTGCCGGCCGAGTGGTAGGACGCCGACTCGGCGGCCAGCAGGTCCTCGCGTGTGGCGCGGCCCTCCGCGTAGAGCTGGCGCACGCGCGCCTTCTCCTGGTTCGGCAGGCCCGACGTCATCGGCCCGGCGGGCACCAGCAGCGCGGGCAGGTGCCCGAACGACAACGCGCCGATCAGCAGCCCGGGCACGATCTTGTCGCAGACGCCGAGCAGCAGGGCACCGTCGAACATCTCGTGGGACAGCGCGATCCCGGTGGCCATCGCGATGACCTCGCGGCTGAACAGCGACAGTTCCATGCCCGCGCGGCCCTGCGTGATGCCGTCGCACATCGCGGGAACGCCACCGGCGAACTGCGCGACACCGCCCGCCTCGCGCGCCGCGTCCTTGATCCACGCGGGGAACTCCGCGAGCGGCTGGTGCGCGGAGAGCAGGTCGTTGTAGGCGGACACGATCGCGATACCGGGTTTGCGCAACCCGCGCAGCGCGATGCGGTCCTCGCCGCCGCACGCGGCGAACCCGTGGGCGAGGTTGCTGCAGGCGAGGCCCGCGCGGACGGACCCTTCGGCGCGCGCGGCCGCGGTGCGCTCGAGGTAGGCGGCGCGGGTGTCCGCGCTGCGCGCGGTGATGCGCGCGGTGACGGCCTCGACGACGGGGTGGACGGGGGTTCGGGCATGTCGCACGGTGCACCACCTGGAACTCGTCTGCTGGTCCGGCTGACGACGTCGCTGGCGCCGCACGGTCGTGACAGTGAGCACAGTAAACGCCGGAACCCGCGGAACAAAATCGATAAAGAAGATCGTTCAAGGTGACTCCGGTCACAACATCAACGTAGGGTGTGCTACTTGTCACATTGCATGTGGAGCGGCAGAGTCGGTATCAGCCCCGGCTCGCCGTCGAACTGACCCGGAGGTAGCCATGACCACCGCAGAACTCGCCGAACTCCGCCGCTCGATCGGTCAGCTGAAGCAGTGCGTCGGGGCGCTGCGGATGCGCTACGGGGACGCCTCGGCGGTCCGCCGCCTCGCCAACGACGTCGACCGGCTGGAGATCGACGCCGCCGACTTCGACCAGCCCAGCGTGCCCGTGCAGCCGAAGCCGCCCGACCCGGCCGCGGTCGTGAAGATCCCGGACAGCCCGTACGATCCCGCCCTCTGGCAGGGGGCCGACGACGAAGGGGTCGGCGGCTACCACCGTGACCAGCGGTGAGCGCGCCCGCTACCGAAGCCGGGCGCGCCCGGATCGCCGGGCGGACCCTGCGCACCGACCGGTGGTGGGTTCCCCCCTTGTTCACCACGCTCGGACTCGCCGCGTTCGTGATCTACGCGGGCATCCGCTCGTTCGTGCGCGCGGCGTACTACGTGCCGGAGTACCACTACCTGACCCCGTTCTACTCGCCGTGCCTGAGCGATTCGTGCGTGCCGGGCTCGTCCCACTTCGGCACCCCGTTCGGTGAGCTGCCCGGCTGGATCCCGCTGGCGTTCCTGTCCCTGCCGTTCCTGCTCGCCTTCCGGCTGACCTGCTACTACTACCGCAAGGCCTACTACCGGTCGGTGTGGTTGGCGCCGCCCGCGTGCGCGGTCACCGAGCCGCACGGACGCTACACCGGGGAAACCCGTCTGCCGTTGATCCTGCAGAACGCGCACCGGTACTTCTTCTACGTCGCGGTCCTCATCTCCGTCGTCAACACCTACGACGCGATCGTGGCGTTCCACGGGAAATCCGGCGGTTTCGGGTTCGGCCTGGGCAACCTGGTCCTGGTCGGCAACGTGATCATGCTCTGGGCCTACACCGTGTCCTGTCACTCGTGCCGCCACGTGGTCGGCGGGCGGCTCAAACACTTCTCCCGGCACCCGGTCCGGTACCGGATGTGGACCCAGGTGACCAGGCTCAACAACCGCCACATGCTGCTCGCGTGGATCACGCTCGGCACCCTGGTGGTGACCGACCTCTACGTGATGCTCGTGGCGAGCGGAACGATTCCCGATCTGCGCTTCGTGGACTGACGCCTCAGGAGGCGATGGATGACCGAGGTCGAGCGGCACGCGTACGACGTGGTGGTGATCGGGGCGGGGGGCGCCGGTCTGCGCGCGGTGATCGAGGCGCGGCAGCGCGGGCTGTCGGTCGCGGTGGTGTGCAAATCGCTGTTCGGCAAGGCACACACCGTGATGGCCGAGGGCGGGTGCGCCGCCGCGATGGGCAACGCGAACGAACGCGACAGCTGGCAGGTGCATTTCCGGGACACCATGCGCGGGGGCAAGTTCCTCAACAACTGGCGCATGGCCGAGCTGCACGCCAGGGAAGCGCCGGACCGGGTGTGGGAACTGGAGACCTACGGCGCGCTGTTCGACCGGACCGCGGACGGCCGGATCAGCCAGCGCAACTTCGGTGGCCACACCTATCCCCGGCTCGCGCACGTCGGCGACCGCACCGGCCTCGAGCTGATCCGCACGATGCAGCAGAAGATCGTGTCGTTGCAGCAGGAGGACCAGCGCGAGTTCGGCGACTACGAGGCCAAGCTCACGGTGTTCGCCGAGTGCACGATCACCGAGCTGCTCAAGGACGGCGACCGCATCGCGGGCGCGTTCGGGTACTGGCGGGAAAGCGGCCGCTTCGTGCTCTTCGAGACGCCCGCCGTGGTGCTGGCGACCGGCGGCATCGGCAAGTCGTTCAAGGTCACGTCGAACTCGTGGGAGTACACCGGTGACGGCCACGCGCTCGCCCTGCGCGCCGGCGCCGACCTGATCAACATGGAGTTCGTCCAGTTTCACCCCACCGGCATGGTGTGGCCGCCCAGCGTCAAGGGCATCCTGGTCACCGAGGGCGTGCGCGGCGACGGCGGAGTGCTGAAGAACTCCGAGGGCAAGCGGTTCATGTTCGACTACGTGCCGGACGTGTTCAAGGGCCAGTACGCCGATTCCGAGGCGGAGGCCGACCGCTGGTACACCGACCAGGAGAACAACCGGCGCACCCCGGACCTGCTGCCCCGCGACGAGGTGGCGCGCGCGATCAACGCCGAGGTCAAGGCCGGCCGCGGATCGCCGCACGGCGGGGTTTTCCTGGACATCGCGAGCCGCCTGACCCCGGAGGAGATCCGCAGGAGGCTGCCGTCGATGTACCACCAGTTCACGGAACTGGCCGATGTGGACATCACCGCCGAGCCGATGGAGGTCGGTCCCACTTGCCACTACGTGATGGGCGGCATCGAGGTCGACCCGGACACCGCGGCTTCCAGTGTGCCCGGGTTGTTCGCGGCGGGGGAGTGCTCGGGCGGGATGCACGGCTCCAACCGGCTCGGCGGCAACTCGCTGTCCGACCTGTTGGTGTTCGGCAGGCGCGCCGGTCTCGGCGTCGCGTCCTACGTGGAGGGTCTGCGGACCAGGCCGTCGGTGTCACAGTCCGATGTCGATGCCGCGGCGCGCGCGGCGTTGTCGCCGTTCGAACCGCCCGTCGAGGGGGTGGAGGAAAACCCGTACACGCTGCACAACGAGTTGCAGCAGTCCATGAACGACCTCGTCGGCATCATTCGCAAGGCGGAGGAGATCGAACGGGCACTGGCCAAGCTGGCGGAGATCAGGAAGCGGATCCGCAACGTCACCGTCGAGGGGAACCGGCAGTTCAACCCGGGTTGGCACCTGGCCGTGGACCTGCGGAACATGCTGCTGGTGAGCGAATGCGTCGCGCGGGCGGCCCTGCTGCGCACGGAAAGCCGCGGTGGGCACACCCGCGATGACTTCCCGCGGATGGACGCGACGTGGCGGAACCGGTTGCTGGTGTGCCGGGCCGCCGGCGCCGATCCACAGGCGCTGGGGGTGGAGGTCGCGGTCAAGGAACAGGAACCGATGCGGCCCGAGCTGTTGGAGCTGTTCGAACTGTCCGAATTGGAGAAGTACTACACCGACGAGGAGCTGGCCGGGCACCCGGGGAGGCGGGCATGAGCTACAAGGCGGCGCTGCGGGTCTGGCGGGGTGACGCGTCGGGGGGTGGGCTGCAGGACTTCACGGTGGAGGTCAACGAGGGCGAGGTCGTGCTCGACATCATCCACCGCTTGCAGGCCACGCAGGCCTCCGACCTCGCCGTGCGGTGGAACTGCAAGGCGGGCAAGTGCGGTTCGTGCTCGGCGGAGATCAACGGCAGGCCGCGGTTGCTGTGCATGACGCGCATGTCGGTGTTCGCCGAGGACGAGGTCGTCACGGTCACGCCGATGCGCACGTTCCCGGTGATCCGCGACCTGGTCACCGACGTGTCCTACAACTACGTGAAGGCGCGGGAGATCCCCGCGTTCACCCCACCGCCGGACCTGCGGCCGGGCGAGTACCGGATGAAGCAGGTGGACGTGGAGCGGTCGCAGGAGTTCCGCAAGTGCATCGAGTGCTACCTGTGCCAGAACACCTGCCACGTGATCCGTGACCACGAGGAGAACAAGGAGAACTTCGCCGGGCCGCGGTACCTGATGCGGATCGCCGAGCTGGAGATGCACCCGCTCGACGTGGCCGACCGCAGGAGCGCGGCGCAGGACGAGCACGGGCTCGGGTACTGCAACATCACCAAGTGCTGCACGGAGGTGTGCCCGGAGGGAATCCACATCACGGACAACGCGCTGATCCCGATGAAGGAGCGCGTGGCCGACCGCCGTTACGACCCGGTGGTGTGGCTGGGCAACAAGATCTTCCGCCGCAAGGGCTGAGCCTGCACCCCGTCACCGCCCGCCGGTCGCCGCGGGGCGCACCGCCATCGAGTCCACCGTCGCCGGGGCGAGGACCGCGTCCGCCACCAGCCCGGCCATCCCGGTCAGCGTCGTGTTCACGCCGAGCGTGCACGGACCGATGTCGAGGCTGTCCAGCGCGCTCGTGTGGGCGCCCGCCAGCACCACGTCGCGCAGGCCGTCCAGGAACGGCGGCAGCACCCCGATCGCCCCGCCCACGCGCAGGTAGCGCGGGTTGACGATGGTGACCACTGTCGCCAGCACCGTGCCGACCAGGCGCCCCGCTTCGTGCGTGCGCCGGACGGCCTCGGCCTCGCCTGCCCGCACCCGGCGCAGCACGTCGTCCGCGGTGCGCACCCCCGACGGGCGCAGCGACCGGATCACCGCCCGCCCGCTGGCGATCGCGCTCACGCAGCCCCGGCGTCCGCAGTCGCAGCGCAGGTCGGACCCCTCGATGCGGATGTGCCCGACCTCACCGGCGCACCCGGTCTCCCCGCGGTGCACCCGACCGGAGATCACCATCCCCGCGCCGATGCCGGTGCCGACCTTCACCCCGACCAGCGCGGCTCCCGGCCGGTCCAGGTCGCAGTAGGCGCCGAACGCCAGCGCGTTCGCGTCGTTCTCCAGGAACACCGGCACCGCCAGCGCGTCCTCGAACGTGGCGCGCAGTCGTACGCCGAGCCAATCGGCCATCGACGGCGGTGCGAGTGTCGTGCCCGCCTCGTGGTCGATCTGCCCCGGCACGCTCAGCCCGACCGCGCAGAGGCTGTCCGCGCGGCCGGTCGCGTCCAGCAGCTCCCGCCCGGTCGCGAGCAGGAACGACAGCGTCTCACCCGGCCGGTGTCCACTGGGCAACGGGCGGTGCACCTGGTCGAACACCGTCCCGCGCAGGTCGGCCACGGCGATCGTCGCGTGGCGTTGGCCGATGTCGGCCACCAGCGCGGTGCGCCCGGTGTCGTTCGCGGCGAGCACCTGGGCCGGGCGGCCGCCGCTGGAGGCCCGGTGGCCCTCGTGGCGGAGCAGACCCAGTCGCTGCAATTGGTCGAGCCGCTCCACCATCGTCGCGCGGGACAGGCCCACGCGGTTCTGCAGCTGCTGACGGGTCAGCGGGCCCTCCTCCCGCAACAGCGCGAGGATGTGGCCGGGTGAGGTGGACATGTTGACAGGTTCTCCCGCGAGCACTTATGTTCAGTGACCAGACAGAAGTGTAGTCATCGACCCCGGAGTGGAACAGCATGCGCGCGGCCCGCCCTCCCGGCAGAGGCCCCACCCGTCGTACCGTCCTCCAGGGGGTTTTCCTGGCCGGCGCCGCCTCGATGGCCGCCGGGTGCGTCGGGTTCGCGACGACGGGCGGCGGGGGCATGGTTTTCCTGTCCACCCAGTTCCGGCCCGTCGAGGAGGCCGAACGGTTCCGCGGGTTCCTCGCGGATACCGTTCCCGGCTCGGTCAGCTACGTCACCATCGAAGAGGGCCCGTTCGCCAGCCAGGTGCAGAGCCAGGTCGGCGCGGGGCGTACGCAGGTGGGGTTGCTCGGGGGCTCGCACTCGGACCTCGCCCCGCTGGCGGGGGAGTACCTGGAGGACATTTCCGGCGTGCCCGCGGGCCACGGCTACCCGCCGGAGTACCTGGCGCTGGCCAAGGCCGGCACCCCGCAGTCCTGGTACGTCCCGTGGGCGCAGGCCAGCTTCGTGCTCGCCGCGCACGAGGACGCGCTCGCGCACCTGCCCCCGGGCGCCGAGCCGGACACCCTGACCTACGACCAGTTCCTCGACTGGGCCATCGCCGCGCGGCGCGCCAACGGCAACCGGCCCGCGCTCGGCCTGCCCTGCGGGCCGAAGGGGCTCGTCCACCGGTTCCTGCAGGGCTACCTGCTGCCCTCGTTCACCGGCGGGCAGATCACCACCTTCCGCTCGCCCGAGGCCGTGACCGCGTGGCAGTACCTCAAGGAGCTGTGGGCCAACACCAACCCGGCGAGCACCACGTACGACTTCATGCAGGAGCCGTTGCGCGCGGGCGCGGCCACGATCGGCTGGGACCACGTCGCCCGCCTCGTCGACGCACCCGGTTCCGAACCGCAGCGCTGGCGGATGATGCCCGCCCCGCGCGGCGACAAGGGGCTCGGCTACATGGCGGTCGTGCTCGGGCTCGCCATCCCGAAGGGCAGCACCGACCGGGCGCTGGCCGAACAGGTCATCCGCGCGCTGTCCACGCCCGAGGCGCAGGTGGGGCTGCTGCGTTCGAACGGCTTCTTCCCGGTGGTCGACGCGCCGATCCCGGACGACCTGCCGCCCGCGCTGCGGATGGAAGCCGGCGCCGTGCAGCGCCAGCGGGACGCGCCCGGCGCGTTGCTGTCGTTGCTCCCGGTCGGTCTCGGCACCCGCGAGGGCGAGGTCACCAAAGCGTTCAAGGACGCGTTCCAGGCGATCGTGCTCGACGGAGCCGACATCAAGTCGACATTGGACACTCAGGCGAAGGTGCTGCAGAAGGTGTTCGACGATCTGACGGTGCCGTGCTGGGCACCCGATCCGCCGTCCGCACGTTGCGAGGTGGCCTGACATGGCGGTGGCCGCCTTCGACACCCCGCGCAGGAGCCGTCTCGGCAGCTCCCCGTGGCTGCTGCTCGCGCCGTCCATCGTGTTCATGCTGGCGCTGTTCGGCTGGCCGGTGGTCCAGGCGCTGATCTCGGCGTTCAGCGACGACTCCGGATTCACGCTGGCCGCGTGGGAACGGCTCTTCAGTGACCCGTACTTCCTGAAAGCGCTGCGCAACACGTTGCTGCTGATCGTGATCGTGGTGCCGGTCCAGCTGGTGCTCGCGGTCGCGATGTCGCTGCTGGTGCAGGCAAGGCCGAAGTTCCTGGCCGGCCACTTCTACCTGTGGACCATCCCGCTCGCGGTGTCCGAACTGGCCGCCGGTCTGGTGTGGCTGTCGGTGTTCGACAGCCGCGGATACCTCAATTCGCTGCTGGTGTCGTGGGGCATCTCCGACACCGGCGTGCAGTGGCTCAACTACACCAACACCGGCACGATGCTGCTGGCCGTCGTGATCGCCGAGATCTGGCGCGCCACGTCGCTGGTGTTCGTCATCGTCGTGGCCGGGATCCAGATGGTGCCGAAGGACTTCGACGAGGCGGCCCAGGTGTTCGGGGCGAGCGCGTGGCAGCGGTTGTGGCACGTGACGCTCCCGCAGCTCAAGCCGAGCCTGCAGGTCGCGCTCATCCTGCGCACCATCCTCGCGCTGCAGGCGTTCGCGGTGGCGCAGGCGCTCACCGGCCGCGACTTCCCGTTGCTCGTCGGGGAGACCTACCAGTGGTACGTCAACCTGCAGAACCCGGCCGTCGCCAGCGCCGCCGCGCTCGTCGTGCTGGTGCTTTCGATGGTCACCGCGCTGTTCTACCTGCGCACCATGCGGCAGCGGGAGGGGACATGACGACGACCCTGCCGCCGCTGGACACCGCGCCGCTGCGTCGCCGTCGCCGCCGGGCGATCGGCGTGCAGGTTGCGTGCGTCCTGGTGAGCCTGTTCATGGCCGTGCCGATGGTCCTCATCGGACTCGCCGCGGTGTCCTCGCCGGACGCGCTCGTCGAGTTCCCCAAACCGCTGATCCCCAGCGAGTTCTCCGGCGACACGCTGCTGGCGTTCATCCAGGCCACCGGAACCATCCCAGCGCTGGGCAACTCGTTGCTCGTCGGTGTCTACACGGTGGTGCTGTCGCTGCTGGTCGGAGCGCCCGCCGGGTACGCGCTCGCGCGCCGGGTGTTCCGCGGCAAGGACGCCTACCAGGTGTTCATGCTGCTCGCGCGGGCGCTGCCGATCGTCGTGCTGTCGGTTCCGCTGGCCACGATGTTCCTCGACTTCGGCGTGTACGACACGGTGTTCTCGGTGACGTTGCTGCACACCACCCTCGCGATGCCGACCACCGTGCTGATCAGCGCCAGCATCTTCGTGTCGGTGCCCACCGACGTCGAGGAGGCCGCGCGCGTGTTCGGCTGCAGCCGGTTCGAGGCGGCGCGCCGGGTGGTGTTCCCGATGGCGCTGCCCGGGCTGGCCGCTTCGTCGATCTTCACGTTCGTGTTGTCCTGGAACGAGATCCTCGGCGCAGCCGTGATCACGCTGGGCCACCGGACGTTGCCCGCCCAGGTGCTGGCCTCGCTGGGGGAGGCGCCACAGGCCTACCGGTACGCGGGCGGCTTCGCGCTGATTCTGCCCGCACTGGTGTTCATCCTCGTGATGCGCCGGTACCTGGTGAACATGTGGGGGACGACGCTGCGATGAGGGAGCACAATGGCTGAGGTCGTCTTGCACGAGCTCGTGAAGACCTACCCGGGAGGCACCGCGCGTGCCACCGACCAGGTGTCGCTCGAGGTGGCCGACGGCGAGTTCATGGTGCTGCTGGGCCCGTCCGGGTGCGGCAAGACCACGTTGCTGCGCATGGTCGCCGGTCTGGAAACCCCGGACTCGGGCCAGATCGTGATCGGTGGCCGCGACGTCACCTACCTCGAACCGCGGCGTCGCAACCTGTCGATGGTCTTCCAGTCCTACGCGGTCTTCCCGAACAAGAAGGTCGCCGACAACATCGGCTTCGGCCTGCGCGTGCACGGTGTGCCCGCGGACGAGATCCGCAAGAAGGTCGAGTGGGCGGCCGACCTGCTGCAGCTCACGCCCTACCTCGACCGGTACCCGGCGAAGCTGTCCGGCGGACAGCGGCAGCGGGTCGCGGTGGCGCGGGCGATCGTGATGGACGCCGACGTGTTGCTGATGGACGAACCGCTGTCCAACCTGGACGCGCTTCTGCGCCTGTCCTTCCGCGCCGAGCTGAAGAAGCTGGTCAACGAGATCGGCGTGACGACGCTGTACGTCACGCACGACCAGGTCGAGGCGCTGTCGCTCGGCGATCGGGTCGCGGTGATGCGCGAGGGCCGCATCGCCCAGTGCGGCGATCCGGTGGCGGTCTACACCGAGCCTGCCGACGAGTTCGTCGGCGGTTTCCTCGGCAGCCCGCCGATGAACTTCCTCACCGGTGAGGTCACCGGTGACGGCACCCGGATCGACCTGGGCGGGCAGACGCTACCGCTGCCGGCGGCCCTGTCCTCGTTCCAGGGGCGCCCGCTGCGCCTCGGCATCCGGCCGGAGGCGATCACGGTCGACGCCGACGGTGACGGCCTGCGCGGCACCGTGCAGGTCTTCGAACCGCTCGGCTCGTCGACACTGCTCACCATCCAGCTGTGCGGGCAAGTGCTCAAGGTGCAGGCGCCGGCGAGCCTCCGCGCCGAACCGGGCCGGACCCTGCGCCTGGGACTGCCACCGGAGCAGTGCCGGTGGTACGACCCGGAAACCCAACTCCTGTTGGAGGCGAAGTAGATGACCGTCGACCTCACGAGTCCTCGCGAGGGAGCGGCGGGCGAGGGAAGACCGGTCCGGTACGCCAGGCCCACCCTGGCCGCGCGGGCCGCGCGGGTCCTGCGGGACAACGACACCGGCTCCGTGATCACCGCGGCGCCCCGGTTGTACCCGCACATGTGGAGCTGGGACGCGGCGTTCATCTCGATCGGACTCGCCCGGCTGGACCTGCCGCGCGCGGTCGCCGAACTGGGGACCCTGTTCAAGGCCCAGTGGCGCAACGGCATGGTTCCGCACATCGTCTTCACCGACGACGACGCCTACTTCCCGGGGCCGGACCGCTGGGGCACCGACTCGGCGGTCGACGGGCCGCACGGGGTGCGCACGTCCGGGATCTGCCAGCCGCCCGTGCACGCGATCGCGGTGCAGCGCATGCTGCAGATCGCGCGCACGTCCTCCCCGGAGGAGCGAGCCGGCGCCGAGCGGTTCGCGCGGTCCATCTGGCCCGCGCTGTACTCGTGGCACCGCTGGCTGGTCGAGTACCGCACCCCGGGGTCCAGCGGGCTGATCGCCATCGTGCACGGCTGGGAGTCCGGAATGGACAACTCGCCGCGATGGGACGTGCCCTACGCCGCGGTCAACCCGGGTGACGAGCTGCCGCCGTACGTGCGCAAGGACGTGCGCATCGTCGGTGACCCGAGCGAGCGGCCGACCGACAAGGAGTACGACCGCTACCTGTGGCTGATCGAGGAGATGCGGCGCGCGGACTACGACCAGCGCGAGATCGTGCGCGGCTCCAGCTTCCTGGTCGGCGACGTGTTCATCACCGCGCTGTTCGCGGTGTCCTGCGACGTGCTGGTCGAGCTGGGCGCGGAGTTCGCGATGCCCGCCGGGCAGTTGAACGACCTGACGGAGTGGGCGGAGCGGGCGCGCGAGGCGGTGGCAGGCAGCTGCCACTCGGTGTCCGGCATGGCCCGCGACCGCGACCTGCGCGCCAACCGGTGGCTGGACAGCCAGACGATCGCCGGTTTCTCCCCGCTGTTGTGCGGGGGCGGGCCGGACGAAAGCCAACTCCGGCTGCTGTCCCTCCTGGACAGTGACCGGTGGAGCGGGCACCCCGACCTGCTCGCCCCGGTACCGCCGTCGGTGTCGCCGATGCGGCCCGGCTTCAACCCGCGCCAGTACTGGCGCGGTCCGCAATGGCCGGTGGTGAACTGGCTGTTCGGCTGGGCCTTCGAGCGCCGCGGCTGGCACGAGCGGGCGCGCAAACTGCGCGAGGCCGGTCTCCGGCTGACCGAGGACGGCTCGTTCGGCGAGTACTACGAGCCGTTCACCGGTGAGCCGCTGGGCAGCACCGACCAGTCGTGGACGGCGGCGGTCGTTCTGGACTGGCTCTGCGAGGACGCCGAGTAGCGGCCGCCCGAATCCGGGTGCCCCGTCGGGTAACGTGCGGATCATGCCGAGCCCCGAAGCGGACGAGGTGGGGGCTGCCGGTCACGCCGTCAGCCCCTGACCCCCCCGACATCCCCGATCTGCGGGACAGGTGTGCCCTGCGGGGGCTGACCGTGTGACGAGACGACCTGGTCGTGTCCGTCCGCTTCGGAATGCTCTCGGAGTTCCCGGTGTCCCTTCCGCTCTACCTGCTCGCCCTGGCGGTGTTCGCCATGGGCACCTCGGAGTTCATGCTCGCCGGCCTGCTGCCCGGTATCGCCGCCGATCTCGGCGTCGCCGTCGGCTCGGCCGGTGCGCTCACCTCGGCGTTCGCGATCGGTATGGTCGTGGGCGCCCCGGCGGTGGCCGCGCTCGCCCGGCGCTGGCCGCGCCGCGGTTGCCTGCTCGGCTTCGTCGTCGCGTTCGCCGCGGCGCACGTCGTGGGCGCCTGCACCACCAGCTTCGCCCTCCTGCTCACCACCCGGGTGGTCGCCGCGGTGGCCAACGCCGGGTTCCTCGCCGTCGCCCTGACCGCCGCGGCCGCGCTCGTGGCCGGCGACCGGACCGGGCGGGCCGTCGCGGTGCTGCTGTCCGGCACGACGCTGGCCACGGTCGCCGGGGTGCCGGGCGGCGCGGTCCTCGGCACAGCCCTCGGCTGGCGCGCCACCTTCGCGGCCGTCGCCGTCCTGTGCCTGCCCGCGGCTGCGGGCGTGCTGGCGGTGAAGCCGCGTGCCCGGACCGCGGTACGGCCGGTCCTGCGCACGGAGCTGGCGCAGCTCACCCGTCCGCGACTGCTGCTGGTGATGTCGCTCGGCGCCCTGGTCAACGCGGCGACGTTCGCGAGCTTCACGTTCCTCGCGCCCGTGGTCACCGGCATCACGGGCCTGGGCGAGTGGTGGGTGTCCGTCGCGCTGGTGCTCTTCGGCGCCGGGGCCTGCGCCGGGGTCACGGTCGCCGGGCGGCTGTCCGACCACCGGCCCGGGCTGGTCCTCGCGGCCGCCGGTCCGCTGCTGCTCGCCGGGTGGCCCGCGCTCGCGCTGTCGGCGGGCTCTCCGGTGGCGCTGTTCGCGCTGGTGTTCGTGCAGGGCGCGCTGTCGTTCGCTCTCGGCGGGACGCTGATCGCGCGGGTGCTGCACGAGGCGGCGGCCGCTCCGACGATGGCGGGCTCGTACGCGACCGCGGCGCTCAACGTCGGCGCCGCCGCGGGGCCCCTCCTGGCCGCGGCCACCCTCGGTGCCGGGGCGCGGGGACCACTGTGGACGAGTGCGGCGCTGGTGGCCGTGGCCCTGCTGATCGCGGCGGGCACCCGCCCCGTGGGCCACTAGCCGCGACGAAAAAAAGGGGGTGGGACGGCCAGGCCGTCCCACCCCCGTGTCGCGCGCGGCCGCGTCAGACCACGCCCGCGATGTCCTCGGTCGTCTTCGGAGGTTGCGTGTCGAGGTGCTTCTTGCTGCGGCGCTGGCGCTTCTCGACGACGTTGGCCAGCGCGGTGAGCAACAGGCACAGCGCGATGTAGATCGCGGCGACCACGATCGTCGACGGCACGATCGGGCGGCCGAACGCGCCCTGCGAACCGATGTAGCGTGCGTAGTACAGCAGTTCGGGGTAGGTCACCAGGAAGCCGAGCGCGGTGTCCTTCAGCAGCACCACGAGCTGGCTGATGATCGTCGGCAGCATCGACCGGATCGCCTGCGGGATCAGCACCAGCGTCATGACCTGGGTCTTGCGCATGCCCAGTGCGTAGGCGGCCTCGCTCTGGCCGCGCGGCAACGCCTGGATACCGGCGCGGAACACCTCGGCCAGCACCGACCCGTTGTAGAGGGTCAGACCGAGCACCACCGCGGCGAACGGCGGCAGCGAGACACCGACCACGGGCCCGCCGTAGTAGAAGAGGAACATCAGGATCAGCAGCGGGATGGCGCGGAAGAACTCGACGATGAAGGTCGAGATGCCCCGCACCCACGCGTGGTCGGACAGCCTGCCCGCCGCGAAGACCGCACCGAACACGAGCGCGAGCACCGCCCCCAGCGCGAAGGCTTTGAGCGTGGCCAGCAGGGCGTTCAGCAGATCGGTCTGCACCTGCGCGTACTGCAGCCACTCCCACTTGCGCGCGGTGAACTGGCCGCTGTCGATGAAGCGGTAGACGATGTAGGCGAGGATCGCCGCGACCACCACAATGCCGAGCACCGCCATGAGCCGGTGCCGCACCCGCGCCTTCGGGCCGGGGATGTCGAACAGGACGTTGCTCATCGCGCCACGCTCCAGCGCTTCTCGAGGGACCGCTGGATGACGGACAGGATCGCCACCAGGATGATGAAGCCCAGCGCGACCCACAGCAGTCCGATCAACTGGTTGTCGCCGCGCTCGGACAGGTACTGCCGGATCGCGCCGGCTTCGGTGACCGAGAACCCGGCGGCGATCGTGGTGTTCTTCAGCATGCCGATCAGCGTGCTCATCAGCGGCGGCACCACCGAGCGCAGCGCCTGCGGCAGCACGATCTGGCCGAGGATCTGGGTGAAGGTCAGCCCGAGCGCGCGGGCCGCCTCGGCCTGCCCGACGGGCACGGTGTTGATGCCCGAGCGGACGACCTCGCAGATGAAGGCCGACGTGTACAGCGTCAGCGCCACCACGGCGGCGGTGAAGTAGGACAGCTCGATGATCTCGAGCAGTGGGTAGGCGAACACCAGGAACACGAACACCAGGGTCAACGGTGTGTTCCGCAGCAGCGTCACGTACGTGGTGCCGATCGCGCGCAGCACCGGAACCGGGCTGACCCGCAGGCCGGCCAGGATCGTGCCGAAGATCAGGCTCGCCACCCCTGAGATCAGGAACAGCTTGATCGTGGTCCAGAAGAACGGACCGTAGAGGTCCATGTTGTCGAGCAGGACGTCCATCGGGCCTTCCCCGCCGCGGTTAGTGGGACAAGTGGAAATGGTGTGGCCGGTGAGCGCGGTCAGCGCTCACCGGCCACAGAGGAGGATCAGTAGCGCTCGATGGTCGGCGGCGTGGCGGCCGACCCCGACTTGCCAAGGGTGGCGTCGTAGATCTGCTGCCAGGTGCCGTCATCGATCGCGGCCTGCAGGAGGTCGTCCACCTTGCCGCGCAGCGCGGCGTCGTTCAGCGGCAGGCCGATGCCGTAGGGCTCCTGCGAGAACGTCTTGCCGACCACCTTCAGGGTGTCCGGCTCCTGCGCGGCGAAGCCCTTGAGGATCGCGTCGTCAGTGGTGACGGCGTCGACCTCCTTGGTGCCCAGCTTGTCGACGCACTGCGAGTACTTCTGGAACTCGACGATGTTCTCCGGCTCGGTCAGCTGCTGGTCGCGCACGCGCTGGATCGGGGTCGAACCGGTGACCGAGCAGACCTTCTTGCCCTTCAGGGTCTCCGGGCCGGTGATCGAGTTGTCGTCGGAGCGCACCAGCAGGTCCTGGCCGGCCATGAAGTACGGGCCCGCAAAGGAGACCTGGGTCTTGCGCTTGTCGGTGATCGTGTAGGTACCGACGTAGTAGTCGACGTTGCCGTTGGCGATCGCGGCCTCACGAGCGGCCGAGTCGACCGTGGTGAAGGTGATCTGGCCGGCGTCGAAACCGAGACCGGCGGCGACGAGCTTGGCGATCTCGATGTCGAAGCCCTCGAACTCGCCGGTGGTCGGATTCTTCAGGCCCAGGCCGGGCTGGTCGTCCTTCACCCCGATGGTGATCTTGCCTGCGCCCTTGATCTTGTCGAACGTGGGCGAGCCCTCGACGGTGACGTCCTGGGCCACCGTGTAGGTCGGCAGCGCGGCGCCGTTGCCACCGGCGTCGCCCGCGTTGTCCGTGGGCGAGCCCTCCTTGCCGCAGGCGGTCAGCGTCAGCGCGCCGACCAGCAGGCCCGCTGCCAGGGTGCGGATCTTCATCTGAATTCCTGTTCTCCGGGGTCGAGCGGCACCGGGGGAGGCGCCGCGGAACTATCTAGTGCGTCAGGATCTTGCCGAGGAAGTCCTTGGCCCGGTCCGACTTCGGCTTGGTGAAGAACTCGTCGGGTGAGGTGTCCTCGACGATCTCCCCGTCGGACATGAACACCACGCGGTTGGCGGCACGGCGGGCGAAGCCCATCTCGTGGGTGACCACCAGCATGGTCATGCCCTCCTTGGCCAGCCCGGTCATGGTGTCCAGCACCTCCTGGACCATCTCCGGGTCGAGCGCCGAGGTGGGCTCGTCGAACAGCATCACCTTCGGCTTCATCGCCAGCGCACGCGCGATCGCCGCGCGCTGCTGCTGCCCGCCGGACAGTTGCGCCGGGTACTTCTCCGCCTGGTTGGCGATGCCGACCCGGTCCAGCAGCTGCATCGCCGTCTTGCGCGCCTCGTCCTGGCCGATCTTGCGGACCTTGACCGGCGCGAGCATCACGTTCTCGACGATGGTTTTGTGGGCGAACAGGTTGAACGACTGGAACACCATGCCGACATCGGCGCGCAGGGCCGCCAGGGCCTTGCCCTCGGCCGGCAGCGGCTTGCCGTCCACCGCGATCTCACCGGAGTTGATCGGCTCCAGGCGGTTGATCGCGCGGCACAGCGTCGACTTGCCCGACCCGGACGGGCCGAGCACGACGACGACCTGGCCCCTGGGCACCTCGAGGTCGATGTCCTTGAGCACGTGCAGGTCACCGAAGAACTTGTTCACGCCAGCGGCCCTGATCATCGCTGGTGCTGACGTCGCTGTGCTCATCTGCCCTCCATAGCCCGGCTCACTCGGCGATCTAACACCGTGACGCGCCCCCGCGCCCGTAAATCGAATCAAACGCAACCTAGGTGTCATCCGTTCTGCCCCGATTCCGACGCAGGGTGACCCCGGGTGCCGGATACTGTAGTCAGCCCTGCGGCCCAGCTCGGACGGGGTCACGTCCCCCGAAAGGGGCAGACCGCTGCGGGCGAGCTCGTCACGCTCGATACTCGATTCGTGACCGCACGCAACCTCCGCACCACGGCCGCCGCGCTCGCGCTGGGCGCGGGTCTGTGCACGCTCGCCGCACCCGCCCAGGCCGCGCCGGGGTACGGCGTGAGCCTCGAGTACGGGCCGTTCGCCACGCAGGCAGGCTGCCAGTCGGTGCTGCCGTCCTGGCCGGGCCACATCTGCACGTTCATCCCGGGGCTGCTGCCCGGGCCGATCCCCGAGGGCTGGTACGTCGCGCTGGAGACCTGACGCGCGCGAAGGCGGGCAACGCCGAAGCGTTACGCTGGGAGCCGTCATGGCCTGTCTTACCAGCGAACGCGGTGCCCGATGAACGGTGGCAAAACCTACCAGATCCGCACGTTCGGCTGCCAGATGAACGTGCACGACTCCGAGCGCCTCGCGGGGCAGCTGGAGGAGTCGGGCTACGTTCCGGCCGGCGCCGACGACGCGCCCGACCTCGTCGTGTTCAACACGTGCGCGGTGCGGGAGAACGCGGACAACAAGCTCTACGGCACCCTCGGGCACCTGCGCCCGGCCAAGGACGCCAACCCCGGCATGCAGATCGCGGTGGGCGGCTGCCTCGCGCAGAAGGACCGCGGCGAGATCGTCAAGCGCGCCCCGTGGGTCGACGTCGTGTTCGGCACCCACAACATCGGGTCGCTGCCGGTGCTGCTCGAGCGCGCCCGGCACAACGCCGAGGCCGAGGTCGAGATCCTCGAATCGCTCGAGACGTTCCCGTCGACGCTGCCCGCGCGCCGCGAATCGGCCTACTCGGGCTGGGTGTCGATCTCGGTGGGCTGCAACAACACCTGCACCTTCTGCATCGTGCCGTCGCTGCGCGGCAAGGAGCGCGACCGGCGGCCCGGCGAGATCCTCTCCGAGGTCGAAGCGCTCGTCGGTGAGGGTGTACTGGAAGTGACGTTGCTGGGGCAGAACGTCAACTCCTACGGGGTCGAGTTCGGCGAGCGCGACGCGTTCTCCAAGCTGCTGCGCGCCTGCGGTGGGATCGACGGGCTGGAGCGGGTCCGGTTCACCTCGCCGCACCCCGCCGCGTTCACCGACGACGTCATCGACGCGATGGCCGAGACCCCGAACGTGTGTCCCCAGCTGCACATGCCGTTGCAGTCCGGTTCGGACCGGATCCTGCGCGAGATGCGCCGTTCCTACCGGTCGACCCGGTTTCTGTCCATCCTGGACAAGGTGCGCGCCCGCATTCCGGACGCGGCCATCACCACCGACATCATCGTCGGTTTCCCCGGCGAGACCGAAGAGGACTTCCAGGCCACGCTCGACGTCGTGCGCGAGGCCCGTTTCTCCAGCGCGTTCACCTTCCAGTACTCCAAGCGCCCCGGCACGCCCGCCGCGCAACTGCCCGGCCAGTTGCCCAAGCAGGTGGTCCAGGAGCGCTACGACCGGCTGGTCGAGCTGGTCAACGAGATCGCCTGGGCGGAGAACCGCAAGCTCGAGGGCCGCAAGGTCGAGCTGCTGGTCGCCGAGGGTGAGGGCCGCAAGGACTCCGAGACGCGGCGGATGAGCGGCCGCGCCCGCGACGGCAGGCTGGTGCACTTCACGCCGACCGGTGCGGCGGTCGACGGCGCGGTGCGGCCGGGCGACATCGTCGAAACGGTGGTCACCTACGGCGCCCCGCACCACCTGGTCGCCGACGGCGACGTGCTTTCGCACCGGCGCACCCGCGCCGGTGACAACGTGGAGGCGGGCCGCAGGCCCAAGACCGGCGGGGTGAGCCTCGGGCTGCCCTCGTTCGGCGCTCCTGCGCCCCAGCCTGCGACGACGGGCGGGTGCGGACTGTGAGCGACGGCGAATACGACCAGAAGCTGGCGGAGGACGTCGACGAGGTCGTCAGTAAGGCCGCCCGCACCGTCGAACTGGGCAAGCGCGGGTTCGTCCTCGCGGTGATGGTGTTCGTGCTGCTGGTGGGGCAGCTGCTGCCGTGGGTGGGCGACCACGTCGGCTGGCAGGTGCTGATCGGCCAGGGCGGGGCGGTCCCGCAGCTGTTCGCGGCCACCTCCACGGTGTTCGGGGTGCTGGCCTCGGTGCTCGCGCTCGTGACGCGCCGGTGGTGGCTGGCCTGGGTGTGTGCGATGGGTGGCTGGTTCGCCTCGGTCGACGGGCTGCTGGCGATCTGGTCGCAGCAGTCATCCGTGGCCAACGGCGCCGCCGGCGGCGGGCCGGGCATCGGCATGATCATCGCCCTGATCGCGATGATCCTGGTGGCCTCCCAGTGGATGCGCACCGCCTGGTCCCGCACCTGACGCGAAATGCGCGGCGAGCCCCGTGGCCAGCCTGCGGAACAGCCCGACGTCCGGGGCGCGGTCCCCGGCCCTGGTCGCGAGCACGCTGTGGTCCCACGGCGCGTCCACCACGGGCACGCACACCGTGCCCGGCCAGCGGTAGAAGCGCGCGAACGAGTGCAGCGCCGATCCGGCGCCCCGTCCCGCGGCCGCGCTCACCAGCACCTCCTGCGGGGTCACCGCGGGGTCCGGGCCCGGTCGTGGTGCTTCGCCACCGCGCGCCTCGGTGAAGTACAGGTAGTCGGTGAACGGCCGCGGCGTGTGCGGCGGCAGTGCGACGAAGGGCAGGTCGAGCACGTCGGCCAGGTGCAGCTGCGGCGCCGCGGCCAGGTCGGAGCCCGCGTGGACCACCACGATGCGGGGTTCGGTGGTGAGCAGGTCGACGGCGACGCGCTCGTCGGCCACCGCGGGTCGCACGAACGCCACGTCCACCCGGTGCTCCAGCAGGGCGCTGGTGTGCTCGGTGAACGTGAGCGCCTCCAGCCGCAGCTCCACGTGCGGGCGCAGGTGCCGGAACGCCCCGATCACCGCGGGTGTCAGCTCGGCCGAACCGTGCCCCATCACCCCGACCCGCAGCACGCCGTCCTCCGCGCGCAGCGCGGCGACGTCCTCCACGGCGGCGGACGCGGCGTCGACGATGCCGCGCGCGTGGCGGAGGAAGCGGTGCCCGGCAGGCGTGAGCCGCACCGGGGAGCGGTCGAACAGCGCCACGCCCAGTTCGCGTTCAAGCTGCTGCACGTGCGCGGTCACCGCGGGCTTGGACAGGAACAGGCGCGTCGCGGCCCGGCCGAAGTGACCCTCCTCGGCCACCGCCAGGAAGGACGAGAGCCGGCGCGGATCCACGG
>Ga0164243_10000662_pt1 | contig 61465 bp, 48 predicted proteins | sample OricompcompostOP_FD_108781 | JGI IMG/M metagenome (GOLD analysis project Ga0164243, IMG submission 108781) | Organic Plus compost microbial communities from Emeryville, California, USA - Original compost - Organic plus compost (OP) | ecosystem: Engineered > Solid waste > Mixed feedstock >... | reverse complement strand
TCGAAGCTGAAGCATTTTCGCCGCGTCGCCACCCGCTACGACAAGCTCGCCGCCAATTTTCTCGCCATGGTACAGCTCGCCTCAATGCGGCTGTGGCTCCGGGCTTATGAGTCTACGGCCTAGTTAACTGGATCATGGACTTGCCGCCCCTCGCCGAAGCAGATGGGATCGCCCGCCGCCGTCCCGCACCGTCGCCCCCGTCACGCCACGTCCTTACAATGTCACGCATGCGCCCCATATCGGCAGTCCCGCAACCATTGCAGGAGTCTCCGTCATGACCACGCGCACCGCCACTGCCCGCTATGTCGGCATGGGCAAGGCCGGCCAGGGCCATCTCACCACCCAGTCCGGCATCCTCTCGGACACGCTCTACGGCTTCAACACCCGCTTCGGCGACGAGCCGGGCACCAATCCGGAAGAGCTGATCGCCGCCGCCCATGCCGGCTGCTTCACCATGGCGCTCTCCTTCGCGCTGGCCCGTGCCGGCTTCGAGGAAGGCACGCTGGAGACCAAGGCCGCCGTCACGCTGGAGCAGGAGGGGGATGGCTTCACCATCACGAAGTCGGCGCTCACGCTCAAGGCCGCCGTGCCCGGCATCAGCCCCGAGCAGTTCGAGAAGCTGGCCGAGGGCGCGGAGGAGAATTGCCCCGTCTCCAAGCTGCTCGATGCCGAAATCAGCCTCGACTGGACGCTCGAATGATCGCATGATCACGCCCATGCGCCGGCCTCGCGCGGAACCTGGCGCCCGCCCGTCCGTTTGGGGAGAGGCATGCGCCGCGATGGGCTCATGCGTCGCAGCAGAAAGGGATAAGAGTATATGCGCAAGATCATGATCGCCACTGTGATGACCGCGACGCTCGCGCTCGGCGCCTGTTCGGATTTCGGCGGCGACAGCCGCCCGGGCTATGCCAATGACCGCTATCGCGGCCGCCATGGCAATGGCGACTATGTGCTGGGCCGCAACGACCAGATCTATCGCGATCGCGAGGGCCGCTATTATTGCAAGAAGCCGGACGGCACGACCGGCACCATCGTCGGCGGTCTGGCCGGCGGCGTGCTCGGCAATGTGATCGCGCCCGACGGCAGCAAGACGCTGGGCACGGTCATCGGCGCCGTGGGCGGCGCGGTGCTCGGCCGGTCGATCGATCGCGGCGAGGTGAAGTGCCGCTGAGGCCGGCGGGCCTTCCAGCCGGAACCGAGGGGAGCCGCCGCTCGTTGCGCGGGCAGCAGCTCCCCGTCGGAGCAGGCGAAGGAGGTTTCCATGCTGAGGACATTCCTCGCGGGCGCCGCGGCCGCCCTGGTCGGATCGCGGCTCCTCAAGCTGAACCGCGAAGGTCGGTTCGAGACCGCCAAGGCGAAGGTCCGGGAGAAGGTCGGCGATCTGCGCAGGACGCTCGCGGAGAGCCGGAACCTGCCGGCCGCCTCGGCGGACAGGCCGGGCCGTCCGGCCCAGCCGCCGCAACCGGCGGCCGCGGTCCGCGCCGGCGCGTCGGACGAGGTCTCGCGCCCTGCCCAGGCCGCGCCATGGCCGGCGGATAAGCGCGCGCTGCCACGCTCGCGCTGAATCTCATTTGGGAAAAGTAGCCCTGCTGCGGGCTGTCAGGCGCCCCCGCCGCGACCGCCGGCGCCCTGAGAGCGCGGCGCCGACCCGCGGCGGAGGGCCTGACGACATCGCACTGCCTCGGCGCATCCACGGTCTCCCACATTCCGTGGCTGCTCAAGCGGGTTGATGTCTGGGCGGACGCTAGGAAGCGGTGCCTGAACGGCCGATGAGTGGCGCGAGTGTCATCACCGCCGCGCGATGAAGCGGCTCAGATTGGTGCTGTAATGCTCGCGCAGGGCCTGGGTGATGCCTTCGTCGACCTCCAGCGCCTCGCGGATGCGGCAGATCTCCAGGTCGGTCAGATGCTCGATGCCGATATAGTCGTTGCGCGCCGCCTCGACCGCCCGGATCAGCTCGTCCAGCTTCACCTGCATCGCGCTCGCGTCGCGGTTCTGGGCGTTCTGGATCAGGAACACCATGAGGAAGGTGACGATCGTCGTGCCCGTGTTGATGACCAGCTGCCACGTGTCCGACCAATGGAAGAGCGGCCCGCTCACGCCCCATGTAATGACGATGCCGATCGCCAGGGCGAAGGTGAATGGCTGTCCGGTCCAGCTGGCCATGCGACCGGCGAAACGCGTGAAGAAATAATCCATCATGTGCCGGGGCTCCGGCCGGGCGGCCCGCCCCGTGCGGCGCCGCGCGGCGGGCCAGCGATGCGCCGGCCCACCGCCGCCGTCAATCCCGCCGATCAGTCGGTGAGCACGAAGGTGATCTTGAGCGCGACCCGCCACTCGGTGATCGCCCCGTCGGCGACATTGGCCTTGATGTCCTGCACCCAGACGCTCTGGACCTTCTCCAGCGTCTTGGCGGCGCGCGCGACGCCCTGCTTCACCGCATCCTCGATGCTGATGGTGGATGAGGCGATGACTTCCGTGACGCGTGCGATCGAGCTCATATTCTCTCTCCTTCCTCGCAGGTCGGCCCGCAACCGGACCGACTCCGCCAGCCTAGCCCCGCCGGCGCCCGCGCACCATCCCGGATGCACGAAAAACTGGCTCCCGTATGGAAGGCGCGCTATCATGCCGGCCATGCCATCGCGTCTCGCGCGGCGCTCCGCCGCGGTCCTTCCGCCGCTCCTGCTCCTGCTTGCCGGCTGCGCCACGCCGGAGACGCGGCTGCGCCAGGGCCTCATCGAAGCCGGGCTCAGCGAGCCGGTCGCGGCCTGCATGGCCGGGCATATGGCCGAGCGCCTCAGCACGGCCCAGCTCGCGCAACTGCGCTCGCTGCGCAATCTGCGCGATCGCGATGCGAGCCAGACGAGCTACGCGCAGTTGATGCACGATGTCCGCGCCCTGCGCGACCCGCAGATCCTGTCCGTCACGACCAGCGCGGCCGTGCGCTGCGCGTTCGCCACCTGATTTCGCAACTTTGCAGATCATTCGGGCAGCCGCCGGCGCTATGGCCCGGGCGATCCATCCCAGCAAGGCAAGGGCACGCGCATGAACATCCATGAATATCAGGCCAAGGAACTGCTCGCCAGGTTCGGCGCCCCCGTCCCCGCCGGCTATCCCGCGCTCACCGTCGAGGAAGCGGTCGAGGCCGCCAGGAAGCTGCCCGGACCGCTCTATGTGGTGAAGGCGCAGATCCATGCCGGCGGCCGCGGCAAGGGCAAGTTCAAGGAACTGGGCCCCGATGCCAAGGGCGGTGTGCGGCTGGCCAAAACGCTGGAGGAAGTCGAGGCCAATGCCCGCGACATGCTCGGCAACACGCTCGTCACCGTGCAGACCGGCCCCGCCGGCAAGCAGGTGAACCGCCTCTACATCACGGACGGCGTGGACATCGAGAAGGAATTCTACCTCGCCCTGCTGGTCGACCGCGCGTCGGGCCGCATCGCCATGGTCGTCTCGACCGAGGGCGGCATGGACATCGAGGAAGTGGCACACAGCACGCCCGAGAAGATCCACACCATCACCATCGATCCCGCGACCGGCTTCCAGCCGCATCATGGCCGCCGGGTCGCCGCCGCGCTGGCACTGACCGGCGATCTCGCCAAGCAGGCCGCCAAGGTCGCGCAGTCGCTCTACAATGCCTTTCTCGGCACCGACGCCAGCCAGATCGAGATCAACCCGCTCGCGATCGCCGGCGGCAAGATCCAGGTGCTGGACGCCAAGGTGGGCTTCGACGGCAATGCCATGTTCCGCCACCCGGACCTCGCAGCCCTCCGCGACGAGACCGAGGAGGACCCGATGGAACTGGAGGCGAGCAAATATGACCTCGCTTACATCAAGCTCGACGGCGACATCGGCTGCATGGTGAACGGCGCCGGCCTCGCCATGGCGACCATGGACATCATCAAATTGAACGGCATGTTCCCCGCCAACTTCCTCGACGTGGGCGGCGGCGCCTCCAAGGAGAAGGTGACGGCGGCGTTCAAGATCATCCTCTCCGATCCCGCCGTGAAGGGCATCCTGGTCAATATCTTCGGCGGCATCATGCGCTGCGACATCATCGCCGAGGGCATCGTCGCGGCGGCGAAGGAAGTGAATCTGTCCGTGCCGCTGGTCGTCCGCCTGGAAGGCACGAACGTGGCCGAAGGCAAGGCGATCCTCGCCGGCTCCGGCCTCGCCATCGTGCCGGCCGACGATCTGGGCGATGCCGCGAAGAAGATCGTGGCCGAGGTGAAGAAGGTCGCCTGATGAGCGCGCCAGCCGCGTCGACCGCCGAGGGCGGATGCCGGTGCGGCCAGGTGCGCCTGCGCGTGACGGGCGCGCCGCTGTTCACGGCCGCCTGCCACTGCCGGGGATGCCAACTGATGACGGCCAGTGCCTTCTCGCTGACCAGCTGCTATTTCTCCGGCGCGTTCGAGGTGACGGAGGGCGAGACGGTGATCGGCGGCCTGCACGGGCCGACCCGCCATCATTTCTGCCCGCACTGCCTGAGCTGGATGTTCACCCGCCCCGAGGGCATGGACGAGATCGTCAATGTCCGCACCACCATGTTGGACGAGCCGCCGCACGAGCCGCCTTTCCTCGAGACCTATACGTCCGAGGCCCTGCCCTGGGCGCTGACGGGAGCGATCCACAGCTTCGAGACCTTCCCGCCCATGGAGCGCTACCAGGAACTGCTGGCCGAGTTCGCCCGGAGCCGGCAGGTCGATTGACGTTGACGTGAACGTAAATTAAGAGCCCGGCAAGCCGAAAGGAGAGCCTGATGAAAGTGCTGGTCCCCGTCAAGCGGGTGCTCGACTATAATCTGAAGCCGCGCGTGAAAGCGGACGGGAGCGGGGTGGACCTCGCCAATGTCAAGCAGAGCATGAACCCGTTCGACGAGATCGCGGTGGAGGAAGCCATCCGCCTCAAGGAGAAGGGGGCGGCCAGCGAGATCGTGGCGGTCTCGATCGGCGAGGCGAAGGCGCAGGAGACGCTGCGCACGGCGCTGGCGATGGGCGCGGACCGGGCGATCCTCATCGTGCATGAGGGCGTCGCCGAGCCGCTCGCGGTGGCCAAGCTGCTGAAGGCCATCGCCGACGAGGAGCAGCCGGGCCTGGTCATCCTGGGCAAGCAGGCGATCGACGACGACAGCAACCAGACCGGCCAGATGCTCGCTGCGCTGCTCGGCTGGCCGCAGGGCACCTTCGCCTCCAAGGTCGAGATGGCGGGCGAGAGCGTCAATGTGACGCGCGAGGTCGATGGCGGGCTGGAGACGGTGGCGCTCAAGCTGCCGGCGATCGTCACCACGGACCTGCGCCTCAACGAGCCGCGCTATGCCTCGCTGCCCAACATCATGAAGGCCAAGTCCAAGCCGCTCGCGCAGAAGACGCCGGCCGACTATGGCGTGGACATGACCCCGCGCCTGACCACGCTCAACGTCTCCGAGCCGCCCAGGCGGCAGGCGGGCATCAAGGTCGCCGATGTGGACGCGCTGGTCGAGAAGCTGAAGGCGCTGGGCGTCGCCTGAGGACCCGTCACCATTCGCCCTGAGCGAAGTCGAAGGGCGGAGCTGAGCGGAGGCGAAGCATTCTCGCTACGCTCGAACGGATTTGAGAGAGATTTGAGACATGAAAACCCTGGTTCTGGTCGAGCATGACAATGCGAGCGTGAAGGACGCGACGCTCCACACCGTGACCGCCGCCGCCAGGCTGGGCGAGGTGCATCTGCTGGTCGCCGGCCAGGGCTGTGCGGCCGTGGCGGATGCCGCGGCCAGGATCGCCGGCGTCGCCAAGGTGCATCTGGCCGATGATGCCGCCTATGCGCACCAGCTGCCGGAAAATGTCGCTTCGCTGGCGGCCGGCCTGATGGCGGACCATGACGCCTTCCTCGCCGCCGCCACGACGACGGGCAAGAACATCGCCCCGCGCGTCGCCGCCCTGCTCGATGTCATGCAGATCAGCGACATCATCGCGATCGACGGGCCGGACAGCTTTACGCGGCCGATCTATGCCGGCAATGCCATCGCCAAGGTGCGGACGAGCGACAAGAAGCTGGTCATCACCGTGCGCGGCACCGCCTTCGACAAGGCGGCGGCCGAGGGCGGCTCGGGCACGGTGGAGGCGGTGAGCGGCGCGGGGGAGAGCGGGCTTTCGAGCTTCGTTTCCGAAGAGCTGGCCGCTTCCGAGCGTCCGGAACTCACCAGCGCCAGGGTGATCGTCTCGGGCGGTCGGGGCCTGGGCAGCGGCGAGAACTACCATGCGCTGATCGACCCGCTCGCCGACAAGCTCGGCGCCGCCGTGGGCGCCTCGCGCGCCGCCGTGGACGCGGGCTTCGTGCCCAACGACTATCAGGTCGGCCAGACCGGCAAGATCGTCGCGCCGGAGGTCTATATCGCCATTGGCATCTCCGGCGCCATCCAGCATCTCGCCGGCATGAAGGACTCCAAGACCATCATCGCCATCAACAAGGACGAGGACGCCCCCATCTTCCAGATCGCCGACATCGGCCTCGTCGCCGACCTGTTCAAGGCCGTCCCGGAGTTGACCGAAAAGCTTTGAGGCTTCGCACGATCGCATGATCCGTGCTGCTTCGGCGCCCCTTCCATTCGCCCTGAGCGAAGTCGAAGCCCGAACGGACATGGAACGAACCGCCCCACCCGGCCCGCAGGCCGTGGTGGGGCAGGTCCTTTCAGTTCAATTGCTCAGGCGGCCAGATCGAACCGGTCGGCATTCATCACCTTGGTCCAGGCGGCGACGAAGTCCTTGACGAACCGCTCGCCCCCGTCGCTGGAAGCATAGACCTCGGACAGCGCGCGCAGCTGCGAGTTGGAGCCGAACACCAGGTCGGTCCGCGTCGCCGTCCATCGTTGCTGGTTGCTCGCCCGGTCGGTGCCCGCGAAGACCTCGTCGGCATCGCTCTCCACTTCCTTCCACGCCGTGCCCATGTCGAGCAGGTTGACGAAGAAGTCGTTGGTGAGCTGGCCCGGCCGATCGGTCAGCACGCCATGCTTCGATCCGCCATGGTTGGCGCCCAGCACCCGCAGGCCGCCGACCAGCACCGTCATCTCCGGCGCGCTGAGGCCGAGCAGCTGAGCGCGGTCGACCAGCAGTTCCTCGGTGGGCACGCTGAACGGCACCTGCAGATAGTTGCGGAAGCCCTCGACGCGCGGTTCCAGCACCTCGAAGCTCTCGACGTCGGTCTGCTCGGCGGTCGCATCGGTGCGGCCGGGCGTGAACGGCACGGTCAGGTCACGACCGGCATCTTTCGCCGCCTTCTCGATGCCGACGCTGCCGCCCAGCACGATGAGGTCCGCGATGCTGACCTTCTTGCCGCCGGCGGCCGAACCGTCGAAGTCCGCCTTGATGCCCTCATAGACGGCAAGCACCCGGGCAAGCTGTTCGGGCTGGTTGACGTCCCAGTCCTTCTGCGGCGCCAGGCGGATGCGCGCGCCATTGGCGCCGCCGCGATGGTCCGAGCTGCGATAGGTGGAGGCCGAGGCCCAGGCGGTCGTGACCAGCTCGGCGACCGAGAGGCCCGAGGCCGCGATCTTCCCCTTGAGCGCCGCGACATCGGCCTCGTCGATCGGCGCATAGTCCGCCTTGGGGATCGGATCCTGCCAGATCAGATCCTCGGCCGGCACCTCGGGGCCGAGATAGCGCGCCTTGGGGCCCATGTCGCGATGGCAGAGCTTGAACCATGCGCGCGCGAAGGTGTCGGCGAACACATCCGGATTGGCGCGGAAACGTTCGCAGACCTTGCGATAGTCCGGGTCCATCTTCAGCGCCATGTCGGCCGTGGTCATCATCGTCGGCACGCGCTTGCCCGGTGTGTGCGCGGCCGGGGCCAGCGTATCCTCGGGATTGCCGACAGGCTGCCATTGCTTGGCGCCGGCCGGGCTGCGGACCAGCTCATAGTCATGGTCGAGCAGCATCGCGAAGAAGCTCATGTCCCATTTGGTCGGCGTCGGGGTCCAGGCGCCCTCCAGGCCGCTGGTGATGGTATGGTCGCCCATGCCGCTCTCATGACCGCTCTGCCAGCCCAGGCCCTGCTGGGCGATGTCCGCGCCTTCCGGTTCGGCGCCGACCAGGCTCGCATCGCCCGCGCCATGGGCCTTGCCGAAAGTATGGCCGCCGGCGGTGAGCGCGACGGTCTCTTCGTCGTTCATGCCCATGCGCTTGAAGGTCTCGCGGATGTCGCGGGCCGACTGGAGCGGATCGGGGTTCCCGCCCGGCCCTTCCGGGTTCACATAGATGAGGCCCATCTGGATCGCCGCCAGCGGATCCTCCAGCACCATCTGCTTCTCGGGCTGGATACGGGTCTCATTGCCTTCCTGGCCGACCCACTGCTCCTCCGTGCCCCAGTAGATGTCCTTCTCCGGCTCCCAGACGTCGGCGCGGCCGCCGCCGAAGCCGAACACCGGCGCGCCCATCGATTCGAAGGCGACATTGCCGGCCATGATCATCAGGTCCGCCCAGCTCAGATTGGCGCCATATTTCTGCTTGATCGGCCAGAGCAGCCGGCGCGCCTTGTCCAGATTGGCATTGTCCGGCCAGCTGTTGAGCGGGGCGAAGCGCTGGTTGCCGCTGTTGGCGCCGCCGCGCCCGTCGCCGGTGCGGTAGGTGCCGGCGCTGTGCCAGGCCATGCGGATGAAGAAGGGTCCGTAATGGCCATAGTCGGCCGGCCACCAAGGCTGGCTGTCGGTCATCAGCGCGTGCAGATCGCGCTTCACTGCCTGATAGTCCAGCGCCTTGAACGCCTCGCGATAGTCGAACTTGTCGCCCATCGGATTGCCCGAGCGGCCATGCTGGTGGAGAATGTCCAGCGAGAGCTGGTTGGGCCACCAGTCCCGGTTGGTCCGTCCGAGCAGGGACCGCAGCGCGGCCGGCTTCTTCATGGGGGCGCTCAAGGGATCGCTCGTCTTCGCATCCATCGCCAGTCTCCTAAGGTGTGCCTTCTGTGTCCTCGCGAAAACTAGTGGAGGGCTGTTTGAGGGAACAGCGATTAAAGTCGGTCATGGAGAACTAGAAATTCGATCGATCATAAGCGTGGGATGACACCGGGGCGAAACAAATTGCGCGGGCGCGGGCAAAACGACTCGCGGCGCTTTTCCCGGCGCAAGCGTGGAGATGGAGTTGCCAAATGGTTTGGCCATCTCTAGACGATGCAAATCACTCTCAATAGCGATTTGAAGCGGCACCTTGACCACGCGTTCGATCCGGGCCTGGTATCTCGTCCACAAATGGACGAGCCTCGTTTGCACGGCCTTCCTGCTGATGCTGTGCCTCACCGGCCTGCCGCTGATCTTCCATGAGGAGATCGACGCGCTGGCCGGCGATCCGGCGACAGCGATGGCGGGGCCACCGTCCTCGGGCGACGATCCGGCCCTCGAGCCGCTCGACACCATGGTCGCCAAGGCGCTGGCAGCGCGCCCGGGCGACGTGCCGCTGTTCATGGCCTTCGACAACGCGTCGCCGATCCTGACCGTCACCACCGGACCCCGGCCGGACGCGCCGGCGAGCGAGATGACCATCCAGCTGTTCAACCGCGCGACCGGGGCCGCCGTGGGGCAGGTGCGCGAGGAAGGCGTGATGCACTTCCTCCTCCAGCTCCATACCGACATGTTCCTGGGCCTGCCCGGCATGCTGTTCCTGGGCGCGATGGGGCTGCTGTTCGTCGCGGCGATCGTCTCGGGCGTGGTGCTCTATGCGCCCTTCATGCGCAAGCTGCGGTTCGGCACGGTGCGCACCTCGCGCAGCACCCGCCTCAAATGGCTCGACTATCATAATCTGCTCGGCATCGTGGCGCTGGCCTGGATGAGCGTGGTGGGTCTCACCGGCGTCATCAACACGCTGGCGACGCCGATCCTCCAGCTCTGGCAGATGAACGAGCTGGCCGAGATGACCCGCGCCTATGCCGGCCGCGAGGCGCTGCCACCGGCCCGCTACGGCTCGCTCGACAAGGCGATGGCGGCGGCGCGCAAGGTTCTGCCCGGCAACAATCCGCAGTTCATCGCCTTCCCCGGCGGTGCGTTCAGCAGCAAGCATCATTATGCCGTCTTCTTCCAGGGCAGCACGCCGCTCACCGAGCGGGCGCTGACGCCGGCGCTGATCGACGCCGAGACCGGCCGGCTGACCGATGTGCGTCCGATGCCCTGGTACACGCTGGCGCTCAGCTATTCGCAGCCGCTGCACTTCGGCGACTATGGCGGGCTGCCGCTCAAGCTGCTCTGGGCAGTGCTCACTCTCTTCACCATCATTGTGCTGGGCTCGGGCCTCTATCTCTGGATCGGCAAGCACCGCGCCCCGCTGGAGCTGCGCGTGCGTGAGGTTGAGAGCGGCGGAACCGTGGTGCCAGCCGGATGAAACGCGGCCGCCACTCCATGCGCGCAACCTTCGCGATTCCTGCACTGCTCGCCGTGCTGAGCCTCGTCGGCCTGGTGAGCGCGCTGACCGGGGACGGCTGGCGCGACGCCGTTTCCTGGGTGGCGCTGGGCATTCCGGTCGTCACCGTCATCTGGGCCGGAAGGGCCCGCAGAAGCTGACCAAGACGCCCCGCAAGGGCGCACCAGAAAGGGACTATCCATGACCAATGCCCGCTCCTCACTTCCGCTCCGCCTGGCGGCCGCCTTGCCCGCACTTGCAGTCGCGATGCCGGCGCTCGCGCAGGAGAACGGCGAGGATTTCGACGCGATCATCGTCACCGCGCAGAAGCGCAACGAGACGCAGGTGCGCGAGGGCGGCAGCGTCGGCGTGCTCGGCGAGCAGGATGCCGCGAACGTCCCCTTCAGCATCCACAGCTACAATGCCGCGCTGATCCTCAACCAGCAGCCGCAGACGCTGGGCCAGGTGCTGGAGAATGACCCTTCCGTCCGCATCACCTACGGCTTCGGCAATGCCGCCGAGCAGTTCGTCATCCGCGGCTTCCCCCTCAGCGGCGACGATGTCGGGCTGGACGGGCTTTACGGCATTGCGCCGCGCCAGCTCGTCGCGCCGGAGCTCTACGATTCCGTGCAGGTGCTGAACGGCGCCAGCGCCTTCCTCAACGGCGCGGCGCCAGGCGGCTCGGGCATCGGCGGCAGCGTCAACCTCATCCCCAAGCGAGCGGAGGAGACGCTCAACCGGGCGACGATCAACTATACGTCGAGCGAGCATTTCGGCGGATCACTGGACCTCGGCCGGCGCTTCGACGCGGGCGCAGGCAGCTTCGGCGTCCGCCTCAACGGCGTCGCCCGGGCCGGCGATGTCGCGATCGACAATGAATATCGCAGCACCTACGCGGTCGGCGCGGCGATCGATTATGATGGCGGTCCGCTGCGCCTCTCGCTCGACCTCGCCTACAACCGCGTGCATGTGCGCGGGCTGCGGCCCAAGGTGACGGTGGCCACGGCGACGATCCCCGACGTGCCGGACGCTGAGCATAATTATGCCCAGCCCTGGACCTACACCACGATGCGCGACATCTTCGGCATCGCGAAGCTGGAATATGACGTCGCGGACAATGCCACGGTCTATGCGAGCTTCGGCGCACGCGACGGCATGGAGGACGGCATCTATGGCGGCATCACCGTCAATGACGCGCTGACCGGGGCGGCGAGCGGCACGGCGCTCTACGTGCCGCGCACCGACAATAACGAGGCGGCGCAGGCCGGCATCCGCATCCATCTCGAGGCGGGCGGCATCACGCATCAGTTCAACATCGGCGGATCGGCCGTCTGGCAGGTCAATCGCAATGGCTATGATTTCCTCTACGGCCCCGATTTCGCCGGCTTCGCGACCAATCTCTACGACACGCCGGAAGTGCCGATCCCCAGTTCATCGCTGGTCGGCGGCGATCTCGACGATCCCTTCCCGATCAGCCGCACCCGGCTGTTCAGCGCCTTCGCATCCGATACGATCGGCTTCTGGGATGACCGCATCCTGCTGACCGTGGGCGGGCGCATCCAGTCGATGCGGTTCAAGAGCTATTCCTATGCCGATGGCTCGCTCGACACGCGCTACAAGGGCAGCGCGATCACCCCGGTTGTCGGCGTGGTCATCAAGCCGGTCGAGGGCCTCTCGCTGTTCGCCAACCGCATCGAGAGCCTGGCGCAGGGGCCGACCGCGCCGCTCCAGGGCTTCTATCCGGGGCTCGGCACCTTGCCGGTCAGCAATGCGGGCGAGATTTTTCCGCCCTATCGCGCCGTGCAATATGAGGTGGGTGGCAAGCTCGCCATCGGCCCCATCAACGCCAGCCTCGCGCTGTTCCAGACCAAGCAGCCGATCGGCCAGGTGGCGCCCGATCCCGACAACGGGAATGCGCTGGTCTTCGACCTGTTCGGCGAGCAGCGCAATCGCGGCATCGAGTTCAGCATGAACGGCGAGGTGGTGCAGGGCCTGCGCATCATCGCCGGCGGATCGGTGCTGGAAGCGAAGCTGCGCGACACGCCGGGCGGCGTGCAGGACGGCAACACGGCGCAAGGCGTGCCCGACTATCTGCTCAACGCCAATGTGGAATGGGACCTGCCCTTCCTGCCGACCCTGACCGTGACCGGCCGCGTCGTCCATACCGGCAAGCAGTGGCTGGACACGGCGAACACGCTGCGCATCCCGGAATGGACGCGCGTCGACCTCGGCCTGCGCTATGTGGCGCTGGTGGCGGACAAGCCGCTCACGCTGCGCTTCAACGTCGATAATGTGGCGAACAAGCGCTATTGGGCCTCGGCCTATGATGCGTTCAGCCAGACGCTGTTCCAGGGCGCGCCGCGCAGCTACAAGGCTTCGGTGTCGATCGATTTCTAGGCGCTGTTCGCTCGGAATGGCCACCACCTGCTCCTGCTTTCGCAGGAGCACTGATGATCCCACCCGACATTTGGCCTCCCCCGTTGGAAGAAAGTCGCATAGGAGCAAGCGCTTGGCGGCGCAGCCCGCTTCAGGAACTGCGATCGGCGAGACGCGCCGCCTTGCGCCGGCGCTTCTTCTCGAGCAGCGCGCGGCTGGCCTGGTCGAGGACGACGCTGTCGGCCATCACCGCGCCGCGCTCGCCGATCGGGCGGTCGGGTCCGATGGTCGAATCCACCAGCGTCTGGCGTTCCACCTCGCTGTTCACTTCCGCGCCGATCAGCACGACATTGGCCGAGAGGAACAGCCACATGAGGAAGATCACCACCGCCGCCAGCGAGCCGTAGGTCGCGTTGTAGTTGGTGAAGTTCGCGACATAGAAGCCGAAGCCGAGCGTGATCGCGACCCAGAGCAGGGTTGAGAGCACCGAGCCGACCGACAGCCAGCGCCACTTGGCCGCCCGCCTGTCCGGCGCGAAGCGGAAGAAGATGGCGAAGGTGAGGCTGATGAGCGCGCCGGCGAACAGCCAGGTGGCGAGCTGGACGAGCAGCGCGGCGGCATCGCCGACATAGGGTGCGAGGAAACGGCGCGCATATGTGAACAGCGAGATGGCGAAGATGCCGATCACCGCCACCAGCACCATGCCGAGCGTGATCGCCGCCGCGACGAAGGTCTTGCGGAAGATGTTCCGCGTCTCATGCTCCTCATAGATGATATTGAGCGCCGCGATCATCGCCGTCGCCGCACGCATCGCGCCATAGAGCGAGACCAGGATGGCGATGGCGAGGCCGATGCCCTGCGCCGACTTGCTGCTCGTCACGATCGCCAGCAGCTGCTCCTCCAGGATCCTGAGCACTTCGGGCGGCGCGATCCCCTGCAGCAGATCGATGCTTCCGGCGACGGTCTGCGGATCGCCGATGAGGCCGTAGAGCAGCACCACCGACGCGATGAGCGGCACGAAGGCGAGGAAGGCGAAGAAAGCGACGCCGGCCGCCAGCAGGCTCAGATTGTGGAAGCCGATCATCACATAGACGCGCTTGGCGATCTGCCACCAGGCGGCGCGGGGCATGGCCAGCGGTGAGGCGCCCATCGCGCCGGGGACGGTCTTGGCGGCCTGCTCGATCGCGGCGTCCGACGGGACGTCCACCGCGCGATCGGGATCGGCCGGGCCGCTCATTTTTTCCGATCCGGACCGGGCGGCTCCCGTCCGATCGTGTTGGAGACGACCATGCGGTTGCGCATCTCGTTCTCGATGTTCATCGCCGCGCCTTCCAGGGTGTCGGACTGCGCATTGTAGCGCTCGTCGAAGCTGGGCTCGTCGCTGCAGCCGGCCACGAGCGTGAGGCAGGACAGGAGAAGCATCAGGCGCATCAATAGTCCTTCCGGTAGCGAAGATTGACGCTGGAGCCGCCGAAGCTACCCATCTGGCTCAGCACCGACAGTGCCTTGGTGAGGGCCACTTCGAGCTGCGTGGCGGTGAAGCCGCGCGCATCGGTGACGATCTCAACATAGACGTCGTTGGTGATATATTGGCCGGCGGCCACCGCAGGCCCGCGACCGCTCGCCTCATCCGGGCCGAGGATGCGCAGCCGGTCGATGCCGCCGGCCGACTGCAGCGCGCCGAGCGGATTGAGCCCGCCCCCGCCGCCGCGCAGGCTGTTGAGCGAGGCGGCGAGCTGGAGCGCCTGCACGGTGCTGAGCTCGCCCACCGGGCCGCCGAACAGGATGCGCGCCATCAGCTCGTCCTCCGGCAGCGCCGGGGTGGAGGTGATGGCGATCTGCGGGTTCATGCCCGAGCCGGTGATGTTGATGTTGACCGTCACATCCTCGATGTCGCCGCGCGCGACGATATTGACATCCGGATCGGTCATCGGGCCGCCATTGAAGGCGACCCGGCCTTCCTGCAGCGTGAAGCTGTGGCCGGCGAAGCCGAGCGTGCCGCGCACCAGCGTGACGGTGCCGGTGATGCGCGGCGCGCCGCTGGTGCCGCCGACCTTGAGATCGGCCGCCCATTCGGATTCGAGGCCCATGCCGCTCACATAGATGCGGTTGTCCGCCTCCACTGTCACGTCGAGCCGCCAGTCCGAGGGGACGCTCTGCAACGGCTCGGGCGATCCGCTGATCCGCTCGCGGCCCGGCGGGGGCTTGCGCCGCACGCCGGTGAGCGTCGCGACCTGCGTGGTGCCCTGATAGACGATGCGGTAGCGCGTCTCGGGCAGGCCGATCCGGCCGCTGATCGTCGGCGGATGCCCGGCGCCGTTGACGATGTTGAGCTGGCCCGTCGCCCGCGCCGAAAGATCCTGTCCGCTGGCGAGCTGGGCATTGTTCATCTCGATGCCGAGCTGCATCGGGAAGCTTTCCGCGGCGCTCAGCGAGACGAAGCCGTTCGCGCTGACCGTGCCGTCGCCGGCCTTCGCGGTGAGGCTCTCCACCTGCAGCCGGTCGTTGGTGAAGCGGCCGTTGATGGCCATGTTGGTGAGCTTGGTGCCATATTGGGCATTCTCGTAGGTGAGATTGGTCGCGCGCACGACGCCGGTGAGTTGCGGCGTCTCAAGCCGGTCGGAGAAATCGGCGGCGAGGCCGATCGAACCCTTGAGGCTCTGGTCGGGCAAGGCGGCGAGCGAGAACAGCACATCGGCCGGGCCATTGTAGCGCACGCCACCGGACAGCGGCGCGGCGAACAGCCGGCCGGTCCAGTCGGCCCCTTCGCCGAGCGGCCGCAGATTGACCTGCATCCGCCCGATCGCCGCGCCGCGCCGCCGGATCAGCGCGCCGGCCTGGCCGCCGTCCGGTCTCAGGCGCGCGGTCATGGTCATGTCGACCGGCTCCGAGACGGCGGCGAGGCTGGTGCGGGTGAAGCCGTCGACCTGCAGCCGGGCATTCGCATTCGGCAGCGCCGCGGCGGTTTCCTGGTTGAAGTCGAGGCTGCCATTGGCCATGCCGCCCAGGCCAAGATCGGGCGCGAAGGGATTGAGCAGCGCCAGGTTGATGTCGTTGAGCCGCGCGCGCAGCGCCATGCCGGGCCCGTAGCGGCCGGCGAGATCGAGCGTTCCGGTGCCGATCGTCAGCGTCGCCGGGCGCAGTGTGTAGCCGCCCTCGCCCGGCACGATCTGCATCGGCGCGCGGGTGGCGACATCGATGCCGTTGAGTCGACCGTTGAGCGCGACACGCCAGAGCGCCGGATCGAGCAGCGCATTGGCGGCGACGCGGAACGGATAGCGCGTGCGCCCCTCGACCAGCAGCTTCGCCTGCCCGGCGCCGCGCCGATAGTTCACGTCGGCGCGCGCGCCGGCGATGTAGAGCTCGCCCATGCGGGTGCCGGCAAGCTGCATCTCCGCGACGAGCTGGGGCTGGTCGTACATCACCATGTCGGCATTCACGATCGCGCGATCGGTGGTGAAGCCGATGCGGCCGGGCAGGTTCACGTTGCGGCCGGTCGCCTTCACCACGGCGCGCTGCCTGTCCGACTGGGCGGAGAGATCGACGCGGCCGTTCAGCCCCGCGCCGTTCGCCCGCAGCGTGCCGGCGAACGGCCCGGCATTGGTCTGGGCGATCCGGCCGGTGAAGCCGATGTCCGAGAAGCGCGTGCCTCGATGCAGGTCGATGGTGAGCGGTCCCTTGTCGGTGATGACCACCATGTCCGCGGCGAGCGGCCCATAATCCGTCCCGCCATTGGCCACGATCCGATAGGTGCCGCCCTCGCCCCGGATCGTCGCCACCACATCGGCGAGGCCGACGCCGAGCCCCGGCCGCGCCGCCGTCGCGCGGATGAGCGGCTGCGCCAGCGTGCCGGTCACGTCGACGCCGAGCGGGCCATATTGGTCCGAGGTCCCCCGCGCCGAGAAGCGCACCGATCCGTCCGCGGCATAGCGGCCCTGCCCGCCCGTCAGGCGGAAGGCCGGCGCGGCGACGTTCAGCCGGTCGAGCGTGGCGAGGCCGTTGCTGTCATAGCCCACGTCCGCGACAATGAGCGCATTGCCGCCGAGGAAGCTCGCCATGCCGTCATTGAGCAGCCGGGTCGAGCGTGCCGTCACTCGGCCGCCGAGCTTGAAATAGCCATCGGCGCCGGACTTCAGGTCCATGTTGGTCTGGACATTGAAGATGCCGACGCTCTCGACCTGGTAGCCGTTCACGCGGCCATTGAACGCGCCGGTGTAGAGCGCCTTGTTGAGGTCCGCGATGACGACGGCGGTCGCGTCGATCCGGTCCGAGCGCAGATGGATATTGTCCGAGAGCAGCCGGCCATTGGCATAAGCGAGATCGCCATTCAGCCGGAGATTGGTGAGCAGTGGCTCAACGCTCGCATTGACGCCGCTGATCCGCCGGGCGCTGCCCTGGACGGGAATGCGCCACTGGTCCTTCTGGAAGGCGGCGCTGCCCGAGACGGCGAGACCGTCGATCATCGTCTCGCCAAAGCCGATCCGCCCCGCATTGAGGCCGTAGCTCACCGAGGGCGCGGCGAAGCTGCCGTCCAGCGTCGCCTGCGCGGTGATGGCGTCGCCCTGCAGATTTTCCGCGATCACGCTGGGCTTGAGCAGGCGGAAGCTGAGCTTGAGATCGCGCATCCGGCTCGCGCCCAGATCGATCAGCCCATCGGCGCCGACGGCGAAATTATCGCTGCTGAGGCCGCCCCTGAGCTGGACACGCCGCTCGGTGGTCGTGGCCGCCATGTCGATCTCTGTCACCGGCTCCAGCATGTCGCGGCCGGGACCGGTGAGGAACAGACCGGGCCGGATCGGTCCGCGCACGGTGAAGGTGCCGTCACGCGCGTTGATCACGACATTGGCGAGCCGCTCGCTGCCCAGCGTGCCGAACAGGCGGCCGTTCCAGATGCGCCAGTCGCCATTGCCTGCCAGCGCGATGTCGAGCGGCTGCGCGACGCCGCTGAGGCTGGCGATGAGCCCGTGCGCCGGCGCCTGGCCCTTGAGGTCGATGTCGAGCCGGTTCGCGTCCGGCACGGCGTCGAGCACCAGCGTCATACGGTCGCCGCCGGCGAGGTCGGGCGCGGCGATCGCCTGGGCCCGCGCGCGGATCTGCGCGCGCCGGTCGGCGATATGGACGGTGCCCGCGAAGCCGACCAGATGGCGCTGGCCGGTCACTGGCGGATCAATCTGCAGCCGGCCAAGCTCCAGACGGCCCACATCGATGTCGAGATCGGGCAGCAGCGGCCCCTCGCTGGGCGGCGTCTCCCTGAATTGCGGCGCGCGGTAGAAGCGCGCGCTCGGGATCACCAGCGAGCGGACATCGACATGGCTCCGCAGATAGGCGAGCGGGCGCCAGTCCATCTCCACGCTCGGCGCGGCGAGGAATACGCCCCTGGGATCGCCGATCCGCAGATCGCGCACGCGCATCGCGCCGAAGATCGAGCCCTCGATGCGGCCGATGCCGATGGTCATGCCATTGTCGAAACGCAGCGCCTCGATCTGCCGCGCGACGAAGGCGCGGCCGCTGTCCGTGCCCAGCCAGAGATAGGCGCCGGCCAGCGCGACGAGCAGGAACAGCAGCAGCCCGAGCAGGCCCAGGAAGATGCGGCGTCCCCAGTTGGGCGGGGGCGCCGAGGCGGTGCCGATGCGGGGCGTTCCAGCCAAGTCGTCCTGTCCCGCCATCAGAAGGCCTGCCCGATCGAGATATAGACGGAGATACGCGATTCGCCCGGCTTGCGGGCGATCGGCGTGGCGACGTCCAGGCGCATCGGCCCGAAATTGGTGTAGAAGCGCGCCCCGATGCCCGCGCCGAAGCGCCAGTTGGTGAAGCGCGGCACCGGGCTTGTATAGACCTGCCCGGCATCGACGAACGCGACGACGCCATAATTGCCGAAGCGATAGCGCACTTCCGCCGCCGCCTCGACCAGGCTGCGGCCGCCGATCGGCCGGGCATCGGGGTCCTTGGGGCCCAGCTCCTGATAGCCGAAGCCGCGCACCGAGCCGCCACCGCCGGCATAGAAGCGCCGCGACGGCGCGATCTGCTCGCGCGCGGCGCCGCCGATCATGCCGATGCGCGCGCGCCCGGCGAGGACCAAGCTGTCGCCGACCGGATAATAGCCCGTGCCCTCGAACACGGTGCGGGCATAGACCTGCGCGCCGCTGCCGAGCGAGGTCTCCGGCGAGACCATGGCGGAGAGCCGGAAGCCCTTGGTCGGGTCGAGCAGCGAATCCGAGGTGTCGAACTTCACCTGGCCCGGCAGCGCGAAGATATAATAGGTCCGTCGCCGCCGCTCGCCGGCCGCGAAATCATAATCCTGCTCATTGGAGCCGAGCAGCTCGAAGCCGTAGCTGTAAGTGAACCGCTTCTGCCAGATCGGCGTGCTGTCATAGGAGATGCGCCCGGCGATGCGACCGGTGAATGCCTCGAAGGCATCGAAATCGCTGTGGTTGACGTCCGCGCTCAGCTCGACGGTGCGGTCGCGCCGGCCCGCATTGGATCGCCGGAAGGCGACGCCGAGCCCCTGCTCCTGCGTGCCGGCGACACCCTGCACGATCAGCGCGCCCTCGGGCGGGAAGACGTTGCGGTGCGTCCAGCTGCCCTCGATCTTGACGCCCTGCCCGGTCGCATAGCCTGCCTGGCCGGCGAGCGTGCGCGGCGGACCGGGCTCCTGGTTGACGACCAGCGTCGCATATTCGGTTCCGTCCCCGGCGGCCTCTCCACTCGGCTCCGGATCGACCGAGACCACCGAGAAGAGGCCGGTCGCGACCAGCGCCTTGCGCAGATCGTCGATCATGCGGCTGTCGTAAAGCTCGCCCTTCTTGAAGCGCGCGATCCGGGCGATATGCTCGGGCTCGAACACCGGCTCCTCGCCCGCGACGACGAAATCGCCATAGCTGCTGCGCGGGCCCGGCGTGACCGGCAGCGTATAGTCGCCGGTCTGCGTCTGCGTATCGAGCAGGATGTCGCGCTGGCCGACCTTCACGAACGGATAGCCGTTCTGCGGCAGCTCCAGCGCGATATTGGCCTCGGCGCCGAGGATGCGGTCCGCCACGATCGGCTCGCCCGGCTTGGGCACGAAGGCGCGGCTGATGAGATCGGCCGGCGTGACGGGCGGCGCGTCGAAGCGGATCGCGCCCAGACTGTAGCGCGGTCCCGGTGTCACATCGAGGATGACGGCGATCGGCGCAGTGCTGCCCTGTTCGGGCAGTTGCAGGTTGCCGCTCACCTGCGCGTCGAAAAAGCCCTGGCCGGAGAGGATGTCGGTCAGCAGCTTCTGGTCCTGCTCCAGCCGCGCATTGACCATCGCGCCATTGGCCGCATGCCCATCGCCCTCTTTCAGCGCCGAAAGCTCGTCGAACCGCGCCTGGATATCGGCAGCGCTCACCGGCGCGACAGGGCTGTCGTCGCGCAGCTGGTCCAGGCCCTCGATGCGATAGCTGTAGCGCATCTCGGTGGCGCCCTTGTCGTCCGCCTCGGTGAAGCGGCTGTCGTCGAACGAGCGGACGTCGAAGGATTCGAGCGGCGTCAGCGGCCGGTCGAGCATGGCGTCACCCGTCGTGTCCGGCGATCCGCCGCCCTGCGCCGGTTCCGCCTGACCGGCGCGACGGTCCTGCTCGGCCTCCCAATCCTCGACCGAGCCCAGCGGCTTGTCGAGATCGGGATCGATCGGCGGGATGCTGGCGTCGAACTCCTCGTCCGGGATGATCGGCGCATCATTGCCGGCGGCAGGCGCCTGCTCGGTCTCCGCGACCGGCGGCTCGGCGGTCTGCGCGGCGGCGGGGCGCTCGAAACCGATCAACATCTGCAGGCACAGAAAGGAGGCGAGCCCGATATGACGGTGACGACCCGTGATCGACAAGCAACGGCCCCCTTGGCAAGCGCATGACGCCCGGACGAAATGTCTCAGCTGCCGGTTGGTTTCGGCAATCTTGAGCTTTCACCCGATCCAAAGGAGAAAAAGCCGATTTCGTCAATAGTTGGCCAAGGCCGGTTCGTCCGGTTGCCCTGCGAGGCGGGTCAAGCGCCTTCAGGGTGTCTCCGGCCCGAACCGCGTCGACCGCGTGAACCTTGCCGCGACGGCGGCACGGCCCGGCTGAAGAGCCTCGCGCGCCTGCCCCGCTGTGCTAGGCTGACCAACCTGACCGGTCGAGTTCCCGGCGAATGCAGCATGGCATCAGCACCGTGCGCCGCCGGACCGACCGATCCCATGATGCCAAATCATAGCCCGGGGGTGCGAGCGCGGTCTCAAACACGGGAGCTGGCCATGAACGAGCAGGACGGCGATCTTCTGTATCTCCTCGTGCGCGCCGCGGATCGATTTCGATCCGCTGATCGCGCTGGAGTGGACGATGACCTACGCATGCCGGGCGACGGTCGACGACGTCTCGACGATAGGAGGCCTGACGACAGGGACCGGGCGGCAGCACTGACCGGCGTCGCCGGCCATGCTTGATGGCGGAGCGCCGGCAGCTTCCGGCGCATGAGATCGGCAAGCATGGCGAGCGAGGCGCTGCTGATGCGCCTCTCCTGCTTCTGCCCCCTGTCCGCGGAGGATCGGGCGGCGATGGCGGCGCTCTGCGCAGGCCTCCCGCATCATGTTCCGGCCAGAAGCGATCTGCTTCGGGAAGGCGATACGGTGTCGGCGGCGCATCTGCTGTGCGACGGCTGGGCCTGCCGGATGATGACGATGCCGGACGGCCGGCGCCAGATCGCCGGCTTCCTGATGGCAGGCGACCTCTGCGGGCCGATCGCGCCGGGCATCCGCCTCGACCATTCGGTCATGGCCCTGACCGACTGTCTCCGGCTGCAGATCGATCCGGCGGCGATGGAGCGCGCGGCGGCCAGCCATCCCGGCCTGGGCCAGGCGCTGGCCGTGCATGACCATGTCACAGGCGCGATGCTGCGCAACTGGGTACTCAATCTCGGCCGGCGCAATGCCTTCGAGCGGATCGGCCATCTGTTCTGCGAGCTTTTCGTCCGTCTGCGCTGCATCGGCCGGGGCGGGGACGGCCGCTGCCCATTCCCGGTGACGCAGGTCGAACTGGCCGAGGCGACCGGGCTCAGTCCGGTCCATGTCAACCGCGTCATCCGGGATATGCGGATGCGCGGCCTGCTCAGCCTGGGCAAGCGCGAGCTGCGGATGCTCGACTTCGAGCGACTGGCCGCGCTGGTCATGTTCGACGACCGCTATCTCCTGCCGATCCGGTTCCAGGACGCGGACAGGGAGGCGTCGCTCCTCCTCGCTCGCTGAGGGCGGACACCGCCCCACATCCCGGACCCGATGAGTCCAACATAGATCAGTCTCCCGCCGTCCTTGTGAAACAATTCCGTCTCCCGAACGCTCGGCTCCTGCCGGGGCGGCGCGCGGCGTCTCGCATCCCGGCTCGATAATCAGGAGCATGCCATGGCGAAGGAACCCGATCAGCAAGCCACTCCCGCAACATCAGGCGCCGCGCCCGGCCAGTCGCCGGCCAAGGCCCCGGCCGCGCAGACCGATCATGAGGCCGACAAGGCACGGACGCAGGCCGATGCCGGCGAGGCGGACGGGATCGATCTGCTCAAGCAGGATCATCGGAAGCTCGAAGGACTGTTCCAGCAATTCGAGAAGGAGAGCGACGGCGATGCCAAGCGCCGCCTCGTCGGACAGATCGCTCATGAATTCCTCACGCACAGCCGCATCGAGGAGGAGCTTTTCTATCCCGCCTGCCGCGGCAGGATCGACGACAAGCTGCTCGACGAGGCACAGGTCGAGCATGACGGCGCCAAAATGCTGCTGCTGGAGCTGCGCGGCGGCGCCGGGCGCGACCGGTTCTTCGACGCCAGGGTCAAGGTGCTGTCCGAATATGTGAAGCACCATGTCGGCGAGGAAGAGAAGCCCGGCGAGGGCATCATGGATCTGGCGCGCGCGGCCGGCGTCGATGCCACCGCGCTGGGCCGGACGATCACACGGCACAGGGAAGAGATCAGGAGGGATGTCGAGGCGGAACGCAACCCGCCCATGCCCTCCCTTCAACTGACGAAAGGGACTGCAGAGAAGGAATATGACATGGCACAACAGGACTATCGGGAACGCAGCCGTTCGTCGCGCTATGACGATGACGACGACTATCGCGGCAGCCGCCGCATGCCGCCGCGCGACGAGGAAGGCCGGTTCATGAGCGACGATCGCGGACGCGGCGGCCGCTACGATGATGACGACCGCCGCTCCGCCCGTCTCGACGACTATACGCGCAGAGGCAGCCGCTATGATGATGACGATCGCGGCCGTGGACGTGGCGGCTGGTTCGGGGATCCCGAAGGCCATGCCGAGGCCTCCCGGCGTGGCTGGGACAATCCGGACCATGGCCCGAGCGGGTGGTATGGCGATCCCCGCGGCCATGCCGAGGCGTCCCGGCGCGGCTGGGACAATCCGGATCACGGCCGAAGCGGCTGGTATGGCGACCCGGAAGGTCATTCCGAGGCGTCGCGCCGGGGCTGGGAGCATCGTGACAATGGCCGCTCGTCCTCGCGATACGAGGATGACGACCGCCGGCGTTCCTATGCAAGCCGCGAGCGCGATTATGACGATCGCGGCTATTCGGCCCCGGGCCGCGACGAGGATGATCGCGGGCGCGGGCGCGGCGGATGGTTCGGCGACTCGCGCGGCCATTCGGAAGCGGCCCGGCGCGGCCGGGACGATCGCTGAGCCGCGGGATGCGGAGGAGGGTCTTGCCCGCAAGGCCTTCCTTCCCCGTCCATCAACTTGGTGGCGGCCGCCCATCCCACCGGCCGGATCACGCGCGATTTTGCGACCGGCCTCCAATCGCCCGGCAACGGGCACAGCGGCCCCTGACCTCGACGATCACTTCCTCCACCTCGAAATCCCCCGACTGCGCGATCGCCGCGATTCCCTGGCCGAGCGCACCGATATCGACGGGGATCGCCGCGGAGCACTGCCGGCAGACCGCGATCGCACCTTCCTTCCCGCTCGCCATCATATAGCTGTTGAGCAGTTCGACCCGGCGGATGCGCTGCGCCTCCATCAGCCGCGCCACGGCGCGGTAGACCAAGGGGATGGACACGCGCTCGCCCCGGACCAGCAGGCGGTCCCTGATCTCATAGGTGCTCAGCGGCCTCTCGGCGGCGGAAAGCACCTGCTCGACGAGCCGGTCGGCGCCGCGCGGCGGCCTTCGTCCTCGCTCAGCAGCCATGCCGTCCATTGCCCGTCCTTCTCCGGGGGCCCGCCAGGGGGCGCGGCGAACCCCCGGGGCGCCGATCAGAAATTGACGCGCGCGCTGATGCGGATGTCGCGCCCGGCGAGCGGCGCGAAATCCTTGAGGAAGGAAGCGTGCCGCCGCGCATTCACGTCGAAGATGTTGTTGGCCGAGAGCGCCAGGCTGACCGGCCGGTCGCCGCCCCAGGGGCGCACGGTCACTTCGGCATTGACCATGGTGTAGCCGTCGGTCGGCGTCTCCGCCGCCGAGACGCGCTCCTGGTCGTCCACCCACTCGACCTCGCCGCGCACGTCGAACTTCGGCGTGTTGACGGTCAGGCCGCCGAGGAGGCGGAGCGGCGGGATGCGCGGCGCGGGGCCGATATGCTTGATGGTCGCATGGACATAGTCGGCGAGGCCGTCCGCGATCAGCTTGGCGGTGCCGAACTTCGCGAGCGTCGCCTGCCCCTCGATCTCGAAGCCATAATAGCGCGCATCGGCCTGCCGGAACTGGTAGATGGGCAGGCCGTCCTCGATCTCCCCGGTCTGGTCCTCATAGATGAAGTTGCTGAACCAGTTGTAGTAGGCCGAGGCTTCCAGGCTGTAGCCGGTGCCCGCGCCGCGCAGGATCGCCTCGACGCCCCAGCTCTTCTCCGTCTTGAAATCGGGATTGCCGACCTCGAACGCCTCGGTGCCGGCATGTGGACCGTTAGCGAACAGCTCCTCCGCCGCCGGCGCGCGCTCGGTGCGCGAGACATTGAAGCCGATCCGCCAGTCCGGCATGATCGCATAGGAAGCGCCCGCCGATGCCGAGAAGGTGTCGAACTCGCGCCGGCCGGCGAAGAACTGCTCCTGCTCGGCCAGCGGCAGGGCTTCGAGCCGGCTATGCTCGTAGCGCATCCCGCCCTCCAGCTTGAGCGCGCCATAGTCGAGCTGCTGCAGCGTGAAGAGGCCGAATTGCGACGTGCTGTTCTTGGGCAGGAAAGCCTCCTCGCCCTCGACATTGAAGTCGCGGATGAAGAATTGCCCGCCGGTCACGCCGGACCAGGCGCCGTTCTTCGCCTGGACCAGCTCGAGCCGGCCCTCATAGCCATGATTATAGAAGGCGGTGCCGATCTCGCCGCTCTCCTCCAGCTCGAAATGGCGGTAATTGGCATAGCCGGCGCGGGCGCGGATCTTCTCGAGGAAGCCGCCGCCGGTCTCGACCTCGGCGCGCAGGTCGATGCGGTTCTGCAACAGGCTGAGGCGCGGGGCTTCCTGTTCCTGTCCCGGCTCCGTCGCATAGCGGACGGGCACGCCGTAGAAACTGTCATAATGGCTGTAGGACAGGCCGATATTGCCGGTGTCGGTGATGTAGGCCAGCCCTGCGCCAGCGGTCCATGTCTCGCTGAACGTGTTGGGCAGCGTGCCCCTGACGGCGGCATTGGCCGCGAAATCGATCGGTTCCTCCTCTTCCTCGCCTTCGCCTTCGTCATCGGCTTCCTGGGGCGGCAGTCCGGCGGAGGCCAGGGCGGCCGCGCGCGCCCAGGGCGCCATCGCATAGCCGCCGATCTTGATGTCATCGGTGCGCAGATAGCTGCCGTCGACATGCGCCACCACGCCACCGCCGAGCGGCACGTCCGCCGCGGCGCCGACCGAGCGTTCGTTCGCCGCAGACCCGTAAGTCGCCAGCGCGTCGACATGTATGGGCTCAACAGGCTCAGCTACCGGGATGCGCCGGTCGATCACATTGACGACGCCGCCGATCGCCGAGGAGCCATAAAGCAGCGACTGCGGCCCGCGCAGCACCTCCACCCGCTCGGCGAGCAGCGGATTGACCACCACCGCATGGTCGACCGAGGTGTTGGACACGTCGATCGAGCCCAGCCCGTCGGTCAGCACGCGCACGCGCTCGCCTTGCAGGCCGCGCAGCACCGGCCGCGAGGCGCTGGGGCCGAAGGAGGTCGCCGAGACGCCGGCCGTATGTTGCAGCGTCTCGCCGATCGACGGGCGGAGCTGCTGCTGAAGCTCGGTGCCCTGGACGACCGCCACACCGGAGAGGAAATCCTGTCGCGCGACCGGCAGGACACCCGTGATCACGATGTCCTGGGCCAGGCCCTCATGATATTCATCCGAGGTCTGTGGCGCCTCCTGGGCCCAGGCCGGCGCGAACGGGACGAGCAGGGCTGCGAGCGCGCAGCACGAATGGAGAGAAGGACGATTCATCGTGACCCCTTTTTTGACGATATAACATGACGCTCCCTGTCCGGACGGGCCGTAGCGGACCATGGCGTTCGTTACAATATCACATATCATCGCCTCGGCGCGCAAAAGCATGTACTGGTCGTTCGCCCGATAGGCGGATGCGAATGGAGGAATGCCCGCCTGCGATCCGATTCCCGCCCTTGCGTCCCCTCCGGCTCGGCATAACGGAGAAGTTGTGGAAGTTGTGCCCTGCACAGTCGAAAAGGGCACTCTCGACAGCCATTTCGACATACTCGATGTTGGAACGAAGCACGTAACGTTCCACCTCAAATCGAACGGCAGTGGTGCGGCAGAAGCACCCCGCCCCCGTTCGCCCTGAGCGGGGAACCAAGGGCGCCTCAGATCCTCCCCGCCGCCGAGGGCAGGACCAGCAAGAGACTTTATATCGTCCAGACAATATGGAAGGAGCCGGATGGTCAGGCGAGTCGGCGACCATGACCGGAGACATTGCTGAATGCTGGATCGTTCATCCCCCGTCGTTGCGAGCCTGCGATCCATCCTGTCCCGAGCGCCCGTCCTGGCCGCGCTCTGCTCTATCGGAGGCATCGGCATGGCGCAGACCTATCAGCCGCGGGAGACCTTCGCCCCGTTCGACATGGGGCAGCCGGTCAATGGCTATCGCTCGGCCAATGGCCTGCCGGGCCCGCAGCACTGGCAGAACCGCGCCGACTATTCGATCCACGCGGCACTGGACGAAAACGGCCCGACGCTGAGCGCGACCGCGGAGATCGCTTACACCAACAACAGCCCCGACACGCTGGACGTGCTATGGCTGCAGCTCGACCAGAATCTGTACCGGGCGGACAGCCGCGGCGGCTATGCCGATGGCCGCCCGCGCCAGGGCACGACGGACGGCTTCGTGCTGGAGAGCGTCGAGGTGGAGAGCGGCGGCGCCTTCGTGCCGGCCCGCACGCTGGTCAGCGACACGCGCCTGCGCGTCGACCTGCCCGTGCCGCTGGCGCCCGGCGGCGCCCAGGCGAAGCTGCGCATCCGCTATCATTTCACCATCCCCGGCGAATGGGGCGGCCGCATGGCCTGGGGCAAGGCAAAGGACGGCCCGATCTACGATCTCGCCCAATGGTATCCGCGCATGGCCGTCTATGACGATGTGCGCGGCTGGGACACGCTTCCCTATCTCGCCCAGGAATTCTACCTTGAATATGGCGCGTTCGACTATTGGGTGACGGTGCCGAGCAATATGCTCGTCGCGGGCTCGGGCGAGTTGATGAACCCCGACGAAGTGCTGACCGCCGCCCAGCGCGAGCGGCTGGAGCGCGCCCGCGCGAGCGATGCCACCGTCATGATCCGCGCGCCTTCCGAGATCGGCGATCCGGCGACGCGGCCGAAGCGCGGCGGCACGCTCACCTGGCATTACCGCATGACCGACACCCGCGACGTCGCGTTCAGCGCCTCGGCCGTCTTCGCCTGGGACGCCGCGCGGATCAATCTGCCGGACGGCAAGAGCGCGCTCGCCATGTCCTTCTATCCGGCGGAAAGTCAGGGCCGCGAGCGCTGGGGTCGCTCCACCGAATATCTCAAGGATGCGGTCGAGAATTTCTCGCGCCGCTGGTATCCCTATCCCTGGCCGGCCGCGGTCAATGTCGCCGGCCCGGCCAGCGGCATGGAATATCCCGGCATCCTGTTCGACGGCATCGAGGATGCGGGCAAGGACCTGTTCTGGATCACCGCGCACGAGATCGGGCACAGCTGGTTTCCGATGATCGTCGGCTTCGACGAACGGCGCGACGCATGGATGGACGAAGGCTTCAACACCTTCATCGACATCTATGAATCGGACGATTTCAACCATGGCGAATATGCGCCCAAGCGCGACAGCGAGTTTGCGCCCGGCGGCGGCAATCCGGTGGACGAGATCCTGCCGATCCTCGCCGATCCGGAAGCGCCGCCGATCCTCAGCCGCGCCGACACGGTGATCGAGAAATATCGGCACCCCGTCACCTATTTCAAATCGGCGCTGGGCCTCAAGCTGCTGCGCGAGGAGATATTGGGGCCGGAACGGTTCGATCCCGCCTTCCGCCGCTTCATCGCCGCCTGGGCGTTCAAGCATCCCAAGCCGGCGGACTTCTTCCGCGCCATGGAAAGCGCGGCGGGCGAGGACCTCAGCTGGTGGTGGCGCGGCTGGTATGCCGAGAACTGGCAGCTCGATCTCGCCATCGACGGCATCGCGCCCGTGGACGGCGATCCGGCCAAGGGCACCGCGATCACCGTCTCCAGCCGCGACAAGCTGATCATGCCGGTGACGCTGCGCGTCGACTTCCGCGACGGCACGCACCGCGACTATCGCCTGCCGGCGGAGAGCTGGATCCGCCAGAGCGCCACGACGATCTTCGTCGAGCCGGGCAAGGCAGTGATGCGCGCCACGCTCGATCCGGATCACCGCATCCCCGACCGGGACCGCAGCAACGATGTGAAGACCGTCGCCACCCCATGAGGGACCGTTGCGAGATTGATCTCAACCTCTCCCTCCATATGCAACAATCCCCTTGAAGCCGGAGACCCATATGGCCGACCAGGATGACAGCCCGCATGCCGACAGCGACGCACCCGATCAGATCGAGAATCCCGAGCGTCGCGCGCTCCTCGGCGCGCTCGGCCTCGCCGGGCTGGGCCTCGCCGCCGGCGCGCCCGCCGTCGCGGCGACGCGGCGGGAGAAACAGGCGGACGCCGACCTGCGCGCGCATATCGAGACAGTGGTCGTCATCTACGCGGAGAACCGCAGCTTCAACAATCTCTTCGCCGATTTTCCCGGCTTGCAGCAGCCGCTCTCGGCCGTCCCGCCCGAGCGCTTCCTCCAGCGCGACCGCGACGGCAGCCTGCTCGAGAAGCTGCCGAAGATCTGGGAAGGGCTGGTGCCGAACAAGCAGGTGGTCGAGCATCGCGAGTATCTGATCGGCCCTGACGACCTGCCGCTCCTGCCCAATGCGCCGTTCGCGCTCTCGACGCCGGAAGGCGATCCCCTGCCCCATGGCCTGGTGACACGCGATCTCGTCCATAGCTTCTACAACAACCAGCTGCAGATCAATGGCGGCCGCAACGACGGCTTCGTCGCCTGGGGCGACAGCGGCGCGCTGGTGATGGGGCGCTATGCCGACGGCTCGGCCAACCTGCGGCTGTGGCAGATCGCGCGGGAGTTCACCTTGTGCGACAATTTCTTCATGGGCGCTTTCGGCGGCTCCTTCCTTAACCACCAATATCTGATCGCCGCGCAGCCGCCCTTCTATCCCAATGCCGATCAGGGCCCGGCCAAGGGGCGCATCACCATCCTGGAAGGCGACGATCCCCAAGGCATCCGCCCGAAGCTCAAGCCCGGCTCGCCGGCAAGTGCGATGGACGGCGGCCCGCAGTTCGTGCCGACCACGCTCTCGCCCGATTTCTGGGCGGTCAACACGATGATGCCGCCCTATGCGCCGACCTATGAGCTCGATCCCGCGCGGCCGGGCTATGCCAACTGGTCGAGCGCCGGCACGCTGGTGCCGCAGAGCCACAAGACGATCGGCGACCTGCTCTCCGATCGCGGGATCGACTGGGCCTGGTATGCCGGCGGCTGGAACGCGGCGCTTGCCGGGCATGGCACCAATGGCGAGTTCCCCACCCGGCCGAACTTCCAGCCGCATCACCAGCCGTTCAACTATTTCGCGCAGTTCGCGCCTGGAACGCCGGCGCGCACGCAGCATCTGCGCGACGGCGGCGAAGGCGAGACGGCGCGCACCAACCGCTTCCTGGCCGATGCGCGCGACGGAAAGCTGCCGCCGGTCAGCTTCTACAAGCCGCAGGGCAATCTCAACATGCACGCCGGCTATTCGGACGTGGATGCCGGCGACCGGCACATCGCCGGCGTGATCGACGCGCTGCGCCGGAGCCCGCAATGGGAGAAAATGCTGGTCGTCATCACCTTCGACGAGAATGGCGGCTGGTGGGACCATGTCGCCCCGCCCAAGGGCGATCGCTGGGGGCCGGGCACGCGCATCCCGGCCGTCATCGTCTCGCCGCATGCGCGCAAGGGCGAGGTCGACCATGGCATCTACGACACCGGCTCGATCGCCCGCTTCCTCACGCGGCGGTTCGGCCTGGACAAACTGCCGGGACTCGAGCTGCGCGAGCGATCGATGCTTGCTGCAGCCGGCGTGGCGCCGGGCGACCTGACCGGCGCCCTCGATCTCGCCTGAGGATTAGCGGCAACGGCTTGACGGCCCGAGCGGCAGATGATGGAACGGCGCCGTGAGCGACAGCCCTACCCGCCCCGAATCCAAGGATCAGGCCGAGACCGCCGCCAAGGCCGAAGCGGCGGCCATCCGCCGGCGGTGGATCACGCTGGGCGAGGTTCTGGCGGTGGTCGCCGTCATCATTTCCGCGCTGACGCTGTGGAACAACTGGAGCGCCCGCAGCGACAGCGAGACGGCGAGGAACGCCGAAGCGCGGCGCGCCTCCGCCCGGGCCGTGACGCTGGTGCTGACCGCGACCGCCTCGGGCGACCGCGCACTGGCGCTGAAACCTGCCTCCACCGAGCAATCGGTGCAAAGCCAGACGATCGCCTTCCCGACCGCCCTGGGCGCGGCGCCCGCAGAGACCACCGGCGAGCCACGCATCGAGGCCGCATGGTTCGAGAGCGCCCTGAAGAAGGCGCGCGGGAAAGCCGGCCTGCCGGACGACAGCCGGGGCGACGAACGGCTGCCGGTCGCGATCACCACCCGCTTCCTGGTCGATGGCGAGGCGCATGAGGATGTGGCGCTCTATGATATCGGCTACACGATCTCAGGCCGTTGGCTGAGCGGCCACAGCGTAACGCTGCGCGGCCTCTCGCTCGTGTCGCGCGTGAGGAACGGCAATGCGCAGGCCATGCTGGACGCGCGCTGGGCGAAATTGCTGCCGCAGGAATAACACCGATCCGGAACGGCCGGCGATCGGGCAGCCACGTAATGAACGCGGACGCCGCAATGGTCGAGGGGGGACAGGACTTTGACCAGGACACAGGAGGTCGATCTCGCGCGGGAACCCGCGTTCCGGCTCGGACGCCTGACGATCGCGCCCATCAACCGTGAACTGCGCCATGAGGACGGACGGCACGAGATTCTCGAGCATCGCGTCATGCAGGTCCTGGTCGCGCTGGCCCGCGCTCGCGGCCATGTGGTCAGCCGCGACGAGCTGGTGCAGAACTGCTGGAACAACCGCGCCGTGAGCGAGGACGCGATCAACCGCGTCATCTCGCGCCTGCGCAAGGTCGCTTCCGGCATCGGCGAAGGCTCGTTCAGCATCGAGACCGTGACCAAGATCGGCTATCGTCTGGCGGATGGCGGCGTGGCGACGGAGGGTATCATGATGCCCTTGACCGAGCGCGTCGAGCCGGCCCCGATGACCCGCCCGGCCATGGTCGGCCGCCGCACCCTCCTCATCGGCGGCGGCATAGCCGGCGCCCTCGCGGCGGCGGGCGGCGGCGCGCTGCTCTATCGCCAGTTCATGCGCCCGCCGATCTCGCCCGAAGTGCAGGCGCTCATGACGCAGGCCTGGCAGCAATGGGAGCAGGGCTCGGCCGGAGGCCTTGACCAGGCGACCGGTCTCCTGCGGCGAGCCACCGTGCTTGCGCCCGACTATCCCGATGCCTGGGGCCTGCTCGGCTGCGCCTATGCGTTCAAGGCGCATGCGACGCCGAAATCGGAAGCGGAACCATTGCGCGACCGTTCGCGGTCGGCCGGCCGCGAGGCCCTGCGGATCGATCCGCGCAACGCATATGGGCTCTGCGCCATGGCCCATGCCCGCTCGACCATGGGCAACTGGCTGCTCATGGAGCGCGGGTTCCGCGAGGCGCTTGCCGGGTAACCGGACCGGAAACTCGTGCTCCACTGCCTCGCCACATCGCTGCTGGCGGTCGGGCGCTGCGCGGAAGCGGCGCGCGAATATGCGCGCCTCACGGTCCAGCCTGATCCGCCCAGTCACTATATTCTGCTTGCAATCGCCGAAGCGGGGGCCGGCCGGATCGATCGGGCGGAACGTCTGGCCGACGAGGGCGCGACGGTTTATCCGGGGCATGGGGCACTCTGGAGCCTGCGGTTCAATCTGGCATTGTTCGGCGGGCGCCCCGGCGACGCCAAGGCCATGCTCGCGAACACCGAGGATCGGCCCGAGTGGCTTGACGGCAGCCAAGCCGCGGAACGGCTCGATCTTTGCGATGCGGTTCAGCATCGCGAGCCGGCCCGGGTCGCGCGAGCGCTGCAGATGCTCCACGCGCTGGCGCGCTCCAGTGCACCGGATGCGTCCTTCGCGATCATGGCGGCGTCCGCGCTGGACCGGGTCGACGATGCCTATGCGCTACTCGATGCCTTTTACTTCTCGCGTGGATTCATGGTGCCGAATGTCCCGCCTGCACCCGTGCCGAGCCGGTCAGGGCCAGCGCGCATTTGAGGCTGTTCATGCCGATGCGCCGGCCCGGAGGCGGACGAAGGGCAGGCGATGTTCCCGAACGAGGTTTCACGAGTAGCTCCCACTTCCATTGCATTGGACGGGCGCCATCATGCTTTCCACGCTGTTAAGAGACGAGGACGTGGACCTTATTTCTTCCTGAGGAAAAGCTGAGCTTTGGCTGATCGATCGGCGTTTCCGGCGTTTCGTCCCGATCTGGCACCGCGCCGATGTCAGAGGGAAGGAGGAAACAAGGATGGTGCCCGTTTCCCCCTTTTGCGGGTCAGGCGGCGGCAGTTGCGGCCAGAGGCGCCCCGACATCGAGCGATATCGAAGGCACGATGTCCTCCGCGAGCTTCAGCGGTGCTTCGTCGATCCAGGCATCGAAATCGAAGTCCGCAATGAACCCTTCCTGCACGAGGAACGCCTTTTGCTGACGCAAGCCCTCGACATAGAGCGGCGAAAGCGAGACGCTGAACCTCTCGTGCAGCTTCGGCCCGAAGCCGCGCCGCACGGCGGCCTCGGTCGCGCCGGTCTCGGCCGCCACCGCGTTCACCACTTCGGCCGGATGCGCGCGCGCCCATTCCGCGGTCTTCTGGAGTATGGCGAGATAGCGCGCGACAATCTCCGGATGGCTTCGCGCGAGATCGCCGCTCACGGTGATCGGCCGCGGCGTGCCGGCATTGACGCGCAGGAACGGGTCCTCCTGCTGGTTGATGTCGAGGATCGGGCGGAAGCCATGGCGCTCGATTAAGGTGGCGCTGAAGGCACCCTTGGCATAGATCGCGTCCGTCGTGCCGTCGAGCAGGGACTGGGCGATTTCGCTGATCCGGTCGCCGAGGCTCGCCCGGTCGCGATTCTCGCGCAGATCCGGACCGCCCGCGCGCGGCAGATCGACGAACGTCACATCGTCCCGCCCGATTCCCGCGATCCGTAGAGCGGTCAGCAGACCGCGCAGATCCTGGGCCCGGCCGACATCGACGATCCCGCCGTCACGCCGCGGCAGGCCCAGCCGCGCGCCGCGGAGCTGATCGACGGACCGGATCGGGCTGTCGTCCCGTACGAGGATGAGTTGCTCCTCGTCGACCCAGGTGATCCCGACCAGCACGGTGTCCTGGCCGTTGCCGCGCGCCCAGAGCGGCGGGACATTGCCGCCCTCGCGGAAGGAATTCGGAACATTATGATCGAAATGCGAGATGCGCACCCGCGGATCATCCGATGCGCGGATCGATTCGACCGCGATGCCCGATCGGGCGAATTCCTGATGAAGCCACCGGAAATGCTGGGCGACACCTGACGTCGTCGGGACGCCGCACCGTGCGTACCAGATCGTGTCGGGTCGAGACATGATGATTTCCTTTCCTGTCCTGAAACTCAATCGGTTGACTGCCGATCGCCGCGGTCAGAAGACGCGCCCTTCCTCGAAGTCGTCGCGGACATCGTTGAGATAATAGTCGCCGAGCACCCGACCGCGCAGGAAGGCGGGATTGTGGTTGCAGAGCGTGCGGATATTGCGCCAGTGCCGGTCGAAATTGCGTTTGCGCGACGTGGCCGAGCCGCCGCCCGTATCGAAGATCAGCTCCGCCGCGCGCAGCGCCAGCCGGCCGACCATGAACTGCCCCTTGGAATTGACCAGCTGGGTCTTGAATATGATGTCGTCGACATCAGGATCGTTCGACAGGACGGCCTCGGCCGCCAGATCGAGATGGCGCGCCGTCTCGGCCACCAGCACGTCGATCGTGTGGGAGATGGACGCGATCTCGCCCACGGCGAGCTGGACGAAATGGTCGCCGCGCGCGGTCTCGGATGCGGAATGCTTGGCGGATCGGGCCTGGCCCTGGACATAGGCGATGGCATCCGAAAGGACGTTGCGGACGATGCCCGCGACCACGGCATAGAGATGCAGCTGGGCGCGCACGGCGCCGGGACGCTTGGAACGGGACGTCGCTCCATAGCGGCGCATGCTGATCTCATGCGGCTCGATGCGGACATTGTTCAGATAGACGCTGCCGCTGGCGCTGAGCCGCTGGCCCATCCCGTCCCAATCGTCGCGTATGTCCACGCCCTCGCGGCCGGCGGGGACCATCACGCCGGTCGGCTTGCCCTCCTCGTCGATCGCGCTGAAACTGGTGTAGTCGGCGAAGATGGCGCCGGTGGAATAATATTTATGGCCATTGAGCCGATAATGATCGCCTTCCCGATAAAGGGTTGTCCTGACCATGTTGGGACGCGGCGTGCCGATCTCCATGCCAGCGCCGCCGAACAGCTTGCCGGCGAGCACCTCGCCCACCCAGCGCTGGCTATGCTCGCTCTCGGGCTCAAGCGCGATCGCTTCGATGAAGGCGAAATGGCTGCGCAGGGCATGGGCGACACCCGAATCGGCCGCGGCTAGCACGCAGGTGACCTCGACCTGATCCGACGCGCTGCCACCCGGACCGCCCAGCGACTTGGGCACGCGCAACCAGGTGAGACCGGTGGTGCGCAGATAGTCGAACAACTCGAAAGGCAACCGTCCTTCCAGCTCGCGCTCCGCAGCGCCCTCCGCAACCCGCGCCGCGACTTCTGGCAACCGTTCGAGTATCTCCTCCCGCGTCAAGCTTTGGGAAGCGGTGGCCTGCGGCTTTTGCAGCAACTCGGTGGGCATCAAAATTTCCTCCAGCGTCGATCTGGCCGGAATGATCCGTTCCCGCGGAAGCTGGAGCGTGAGCCGGCCGGCCAGTCATATCGCATAATTTCTACCTACATTATGGACATTATGTCACTATCAAATGAGAGGAACGTCGCGCCGGACCACCGGCGGATCACCAATCGAGGTCCAGCCGCGCATAGTAAAATCCGCCATCCAGGCCGAAAGGCGCATAGCGGGTGTAAGGCGCCACCTCGGTGGCCGAGATGAAGTGGAGCGCCTGCGCCTCCGGTGAGATTCGGTCCGGCCGCTTGTTGAACACATTGGTGCCGCCAATGGTGAGTCTGGCCCAGTCCGTCACTTCGTAGCTGAGGCTGGCATCGACAGTGACCGCCGGCGACTGATGCTCGTCGGTGGCGGCGCTGGTGCCTCGATAGGTGGTGGAGCTCCAGCGTGTCCCCTTCACCCAGAAGTTGAGCTTGTCATATTCCCAACGGAGGGCGAGCGAGGTGATGTTCTTGGGATAATAGCTCGTGAACTGGCCCTGCAAGGTCCGCAGCGTGCCGGCGCTCGCCGTACCGACGATGGGCGGCAGCGGCGAGAAGCTCTTGACGGTCGTGACATTCTCATTGCTGACCAGCGTCCAGTGCAGCGTGCCGAGATCGCCGATCGGATCGCTGTGCTCCAGCCGCAGGTCGAACCCCTTCGTGAAGGTGTGCGCCCCGTTGATGTTGAACGAGATGCTCGTGACATTGTAAATGCCTTGAGCGCTCAGGAGATTGGAGAGTTCCGAGCCTACCGTCACATTGGCCGACGCGGACACGATCCGGTTCTTGATGTCGATTAGATAGCCATCGAGCGTCAGGACCGTCCGCGCGAAGGGCTTGGCGACGAAGCCGACACTGGCGTTGATGCTGTATTCGGGCTTCAGCGCCGGAACGCCGATCGTCTGGCCGAGGGGTTCATAATAATTGGTCCCGACAGTGGCCGACTGCCTATATTGGCCGAAGGTCGGGCTCAGGGGATTGTTGTCGACCGTATAGCCGCCGCTGCGGGTGGTGTTGCGCTGCTGCAAAAGGGTCGGCGCGGAGAAGCCGTTACCGAAACTTCCACGGATGGCGAACCGGTCGCTGAACTCGTAACGCGTGGAAACCTGCCCAGCCGGCGCACTGCCGAAGTCGGTATAATATTCATATCGACCGGAAAGATCGATCGTCCATTTGTCCGTCAACTGCTGGTTGAGCTCGAGATATCCGGCGAAATTGTTCCTGCTCCAGGAACCGGCCGACTCCGGCGGGAATCCGGACATGCCATTGGCGCCGAGATTGGGGTGCGTGCCCGCAATCGCCGTTCCCTCCGGCCAGGCCCACTCGCCGGGCAGATAGGAGAGATATTCGCCCGCGCGCTTCTTGAAGCTGTCGCGGCGATGCTCGACGCCCGCCGAGATGGTCAGCGGCCGGCCGAACAAGCCGGAATCCAGCTTCGTGGACACCGCCAGCGTGGTCAGCAACTGGCCATTGATCTGGGCGCCGTCGTAGAAATCGCGCTGGCCCCAATATTGTGGCCCGGCGGATACGTTGATGCTGTTCTTGGTGTAAATCTTCGCATGGTCGCCGCCATAGCTGCTGCTGAGATTCCAGTCCCATCCCGCGAGCTCGCCCTTCAAGCCCACCACGACCTGAAAGTCGTTCTCCTTGACGTCGAATGTCGGCAGATAGCCGTCCGGGAAGACCAGTTCTCCGCTGGTATAGGGCGCGTTGGCGAACGGATCCTGCGGGTTGGGGGTCGTGCTCGGGGCGAGGGACTGGTTCGAGGCGGTCCGGAAATAGCCCGGGCCCGACGAGTAGCGCCATGCATAGGTGCCGTTGCTGTAGAATGTAATGTTCGGGCCCAGCGGCAGCTCGCCATTATAGGCGAAGGAATAGGTCTCGGACTGCGGCAGGCCGAGCCATTGCCGGTATCGCGTCACGCTCGTCTCGCGCGGGTCGAGCGAACCATCGGCCAATATGGGATAGAGAAGCGTGGTCCGGTCGGTCAGGGTGGCCGCCCGATAGCCAGGGAAATTGTTCGTGGCGTTCTGCCACTGCGCGTTGGCGCTTATGTTGAGGAAGCCGTCGTCGCCGATCCTCCAGCCCTGATGATATTGGATATTCTTGGTCCGGCCATATTTGTTCGGAAGATCGCCGACGGTTTGGCCATATTGGCCATAATAGACGCTGAAGGCGCCGCCGGTGTCGGCGGTCTTCTTGAGGATGATGTTGATCACGCCGGCGATGGCATCGGACCCATAGAGCGAAGCCGCGCCATTGCCGAGCACCTCGATACGCTCGATCGCGTTCGACGGGATCAGGTCGAGATCGGTCGGCGACGCGCCGCCGACCAGAAGGGATGAGCTATGCCGGCGCACGCCGTCCACCAGGATCAGCGTGTCCTTGGCGTCCAGCCCGCGCAATCGCGCGCCTCTCACCCCGGCGCCCTGCTGGCCCTGATAGCCACCGGCCTGGACCTGATAGCTGGGCAGCGCCACCGCCAGCGCATCGCGCAGATTCTGCCTGCCCGACCGCGCCAGGTCCTCCGTGTTCGCCACCGAGATAGGCACAAGGCTCTTCTCGGCCGTCCGGGCGCCGGCACGGCTGCCGGTGACGACGATGGCCTCCGCGTCGGAGCCGTCCGACGGGATCTCCGCGGGAGCGGCAATGCCTTCATCGGCCTTGGCCGATGTCGCCGCCGCCAGGACGGCAATGAGCGCGCCGCTCAGAAGAAGGGATCCGCGCACGAGGTGCCGGTCTGGCGCTGCGATCGGTGATGGATATGAAAGCATGAACAACCCCTTTTATTCCCAATTATCTCTAGTGATATAGTAGATATTATCTCGATAGATTTTGTTGAGCGTAGCGAAGGACGACTGAAGCGACGGTCCCGCCAGGCGCTGTCCGCGAAGCACTAATGCTGGCGTCCCGGCCCAGGCGAGCCCTCGCCGGCCAGACGTTGTCTCAGTCCGGTTCGGGCAGTCCGTACCGGTCGCGCATCGTTCCGCCCTCATAGGAACGCGGGTAGACACCACGGTCCTGAAGGATGGGGACGACCTTCTCCACGAACTCCGCGATATCGTCCGGCGCACGGGGCGGCTGCAGCGTATAGCCGTCCACCGTACCGTCTTCCCACAGATCGATGATCTGCTCCGCCACCTCTTCCGGCGTGCCCAGTACCAGCCGGTGGTTGCCTTCCGAGCGTCGCACGGCCTCGCGCGCGGTCAGCCTGTCGTGGCTGAGCAGGTCCACCAGCCCCAGCGTGAAGCCGAGCGCCTGGATTCGGTTCGGATCGGGCCTGAAGCGCTCGGGGTCGAGCGTCGCATCCGGATCGAAACCGACCGGATCAAGGCCGTGGGTCTGGATGAATCGGGCGAGCAGTCCATCCTCGGAGCCGGCACCGCTGTATAGCTCATGCTTGCGCAGCGCCTCATTGCGACTCTCCGCGACGATGGCGACGAGCCCCGGCATGAGACGGATCGAAGACGGATCGCGGCCATAGGTGGCGGCGCGATCCCGCACCTTCTTGCCCAGCGCCTGCCCGGCGCCACGCGACAGCACATTGGCATAGAGCACTTCGCCGTGGCGCGCGGCCAAATCGATGCCGCCCTCGGAGGCGCCGGCCTGCGCGATGACGGGATGGCCCTGCGGCCCCCTCGGGACATTGAGCGGCCCGCGCACATGGAAGAAATCGCCATCATGATCGATCGTATGGGCGGCCGATGAATCCCAGAATTGATCCTCCGGCACTTCTCCCTCGCGGCGACGGTCCCAGCTCGACCAGAGGCGCTTGGCGACATCGAGGAACTCGACGGCCCTAGGGTAGCGGACCTCGCGCGGCGGCAGCGGATCGCGCCCGAAATTCGCGGCCACCTCCGGCACGAAGTTGGACACGATGTTGATGACCAGCCGCCCGCCGGACATGATGTCGACCGATTGCGCCCGGCGCGCGAGATTATAGGGCGAATTGAAAGTGGAGGAGACGGTGGCGACGAAGCCGATATCCGGCACCTGCGCCGTCACCGCCATCGCCAGGATCAACGGATCGATCGTCTGCCCCGGCCGCGTGTCGCGTCCCAGCCGCAGCAGCGGCATGTCGGATACGAACACCGCATCGAACACGCCCTTGTGGGCAAGGCGGGCGAGGCGGAGATAATGATCCGGGTCCGCGATATCCTTGACCGAGCCCGACCGATATTTCCAGCCGTGCGACAGATAGCCCGTTCCGTTGATGCCGACATTGAGGTTCAGGCGGCGTTTCGTCTGCGCCATGCGATGCCTTTCAGAAAGATATGTACGCCGGCAGGGCGATCATGCCGCCTCTCGCGGGGCACGGATCGGTCCGGTCTCCCCGTCGAAATCGGCGGGGATGAAGCTCTATTCCGGAGGTCAGGCCGCCGTCGTCGTCCGACGGCAGCCTTCCTCCCACAACGCGCGGTCAGGCGGCGACGCTGGCCTGTTCGGCCGAAGCCTCCGCCTGCCGGAACGGATAGCGCAGGATCGCGATCTCGAAATTGCGCCGCGACAGCCAGTGCGCGACGGTCCGGGCGCGAATGCCGTCCTCATCGTCGATCAGCACGAGCCGCGCGCCCCGTGTCGCGATGGTCCGGCTCGACAGGCCGAGAAGCTGCCCACCTTCCGAGGACAGCGAGCCGTCGACATGCTCGGCCGCATATTCCTCAGGCGTGCGCACATCGAGCAAATAGGTCGTGCGTTCCGGGTCCGACGCCCATGTCCGCGCGGTCTCCAGGTCGATGTCCGGGAACCGGCCGGCGGTCGGCAGCTTCGCGATATGCTCGCGGCCGAACTGGCGCGACTGGGGTGTGGAAGGACCGTAGCGAGCGGTCAGACCCTCCTCGAGCGCCCATCCGGCGCGGCGCCAGGCCGCGGTACCATCCTCCAGATAGGCCACAGGATTAGCGACTCCGGCATCGATCAGGGTCTGCGCGCCCAGGATGGCGCGCGGCAGGCCCGCGCAGGAGACGACGACCTGTGTCTGCGGGGACGGCACGGTCTCGCTGAAGCGAAGCAGCAGTTCCGCGCCCGGGATGTTCACTGCGCCCGGCACATGATCCCGCGTGAATTCCGGAACCGTGCGGGTGTCGATGACGATGACGTCCTCCCCTTTCTCGCGCCGGTCCTTCAGCTCCTGCACAGTGACGACCGGAGTCCCGCGCTCCTGCCGGACCGCGAGCGAGAAATCGCGGCCGGGAATATCGAAGGATCGCGTCGCAGCCCCGCTCTCCAGCCACGCAGGGAAACCGCCCTGTAACGCATGGATATGCTCCCAACCCCGATCATAGAGTGTGGCGGCGAGATCGGCGGCGCGCCCGTCCCCGCCGTCCACCAGCACGGTGCGGACCGCCCGGCGCGGCACATAGCGGTCGATCTGCTCCAGCAGCAGGTCGGCAGGTAGGTTGGTGCCGAAGAGCGGCTGGCCGTAGCCGGTCGCCTCTTCCTTGCTGCGCAGGTCCAGGACGGCAAGCTCGGCGCCGTCATCCAACCATCGCGCGAACGTGCTGCTGTCAATGCTTCGATCGGTCATGACTGAGTCTCCTGCGAACGGTGCCGCGAAGGTAACAGCTTCGCCATGCCGGGCTACATATAATTCCTACTTGATCTATAGACTTTATCTTTATTCCTGCGGGAACCGGCCCCTGGCCCGGTCACAGCTCGTCGAACGACGAGAAATTATGGCGATGCAAGCTGGCGTAGAGACCGTCACGGAGCAGCAGCTCGGCCGGCGAACCCTGCTCCAGGATCGCGCCGTCCCTGAGCACGACGATACGGTCAGCATTCCGCACCGTCGCCAGGCGATGCGCGATGAGAATGCTGGTGCGGCCCTGCATCAGCACGCGCAGCGCTTCCTGGATCTGCGCCTCGACGAAACTGTCGATGCTGGCCGTCGCCTCGTCGAGGATCAGGATGGCCGGATCCGCCACGAGCGCGCGTGCGAAGCTCAGCAACTGCCGCTGGCCGATGGAGAGATTCTGCCCCCGCTGATGCAGGATCGTCGCATAGCCATCCGGCAGCGCAGCGATGAAGTCATGCGCGCGGACGGCCTTGGCGGCGCGCACAATGTCCTCATGGCTGGCGTCCATGGTCGTGAAGCGGATATTCTCCTCGATCGAGCCGGTGAACAGGAACGGCTCTTGCAGCACCATGACCACCTTGCGCGCGATCGACTGCTGCTGCACGTCGCGCACATCCTGGCCGGCGATCAGCACCTGGCCCGACCATGTGTCGTAGAGCCGGCAGATGAGCGCCGCGATGCTGCTCTTTCCCGATCCCGTCGGCCCCACCAGCGCCACCACTTCACGCGGCGCGATCGAGAGGTTGAAATCGCGAAAGAGCGGCTGGCCCGGACGGTAGCCGAAGACGATGTCGCGCAGCTCGACCGAGGGTTCGCGAACGTCCAGCGGCCGCGCGCCGGGCTTGTCCACGATGTCGACGGGCACGTCGATCACCTCGAAGATGCGATGCGCGGCCGTGGTCGCGCGCTGCGCCATCGTATATTGCTGGGACAGCGTGCGGATCGGCTCGAAGAAGCGCTGCACGTAGAAGATGAAAGCCACGATCACGCCGACATCCGTGTGGCCGCCAAGGACCAGCCAGCCGCCGCCGGCGACCACGATCCCCATGGCGATGCCCGTCAATATGTCGATGGTGGGCACCATGATCTGCGCGGTCCAGGCTGACGCGACCTGGGCATTCAGATTGTCCGTCGCCTTGCGGTCGAAATCGGCGAGGTTGAGCTCCTCGCGCCGCGTCGCCTGGACGACGCGGACGCCGCCGATATTCTCGGCCAGCGCTCCATTGACGATGGACGAAGTATCGCGCGCGCGCGCGAAGATGCGCCGTGCGTGCGGCAGCCACAGTGCCCGCACCCCGACCAGCACCGGGAGCAGCAGCAGGGTCAGCAGGGCCAGCCGCCATTCCAGCACGAACAGCACACCCACGATGCCGACGAGCAGCGCCAGGTCGCCCACGGCAGTGACTGAGGTCTCGAAAAACTCCTGCAACGCATTCACGTCGCCCTGCAGTCGCGACATGAGCCGGCCGACATGGCTGCGGTCCATGAAGCTCTGCGATACGCGCTGCAGATGCGCGAACATGGCGCGGCGCAGATCGAAGATGATGCGCTGCGCCAACCTGGCGGCGGTCAGGTCGCTCAGATAATTGGCGGCGCTGTTGAACAGGATCACCGCGCCGAACGCAATCAGGACGAGCGGCAGGCCCCAGCTGCCCGGCTTGTCTACCAGGCTGTCGATGGCCCCCTTGATGAGCAGCGGAATGGCGATCTGCGCGGCGATGAAGGCGAGAATGGCCGCGATCGCAGCGAAGGCGAGGCGGCGATGGGGCCGGATGAACGGCATCAGCCGGCTGACGGCCCCCGAATCCAGCGCCGGGAAAAGCTCCTCGCGCTCGTCGCGTTCGGCGATCCTCTCGGAATCCGGTTCCTCCTCGGAATCGATCGCGAACCCGTTCCCGATCGGCACCGCCGACAATGTCGTGCCGCTCACGCCCTCACCTCCTCGCGGGGCGGACCGGCCTCGGGACCGGATGATCGGGTCTGGAGGGCATAGAGCAGCGCATAATAGCCATCGGCTGCGACCAGCTGCGCATGGGTGCCGCGCTCCACGATCCGTCCCTCCTGCAGCACGATAATCTCGTCGGCATGCATCAGTGAGGACAAGCGGTGGGAGATGATGATCGTCCCGCGATCATGCGTCGCTTCGCGCAGGGCATGGCGCAGGCGGTGCTCGGTCGCCGCATCGACGGCGGAGGTCGCATCGTCGAAGATCAGAAGGGACGAGGCCGGCAGCAGGGCCCGCGCGATGGCGGCGCGCTGGCGCTGCCCCCCGGAGAGATGCGAGCCCCGCTCGCCGATCGGCGTGCGATATCCGCGTGGCAGGCTCGCGACATGGTCATGCAGTTGCGAGGAGACCGCCGCCGCGCGCACGGCGGACCGGCGCGCCTGCGGCTCGGCATAGGCGATGTTGCGCTCGACGCTGTCGTCGAACAGGAAGACGTCCTGCGCGACGAGGCTGACTGCGGCGCGCAGCGAGCGCAGCGTCACGCCGCGGATATCCTGACCGTCGATCAGGATATGCCCCTGCTGCGGATCATAGAAGCGCGCCACGAGATGGGCGATGGTGGACTTGCCCGATCCGGCCGGCCCCACAATGCCCAGCGACCGACCGCGCTTCACTGTGAAGCTGATATCCTGCACCGCCCAGGGCGCATCATCCGCATAGCGGAACGAGACATTCTCGAAGCGCAAGGTTCCTTCGCAGACCACGAGCGGCTGCGCCTCCGGCATATCGACGATGTCCGGCTCGCGATCCATGATCTCGAACAGCCGTGTGCCGGAGGAGATGGCCCGCGCGCCCGCGTTCATGATCATGCTGATCTGCCGGACGGGCATCTGCAGGATGGTCATGAAGGCCAGGAACTCGGCGAGCTGGCCGATGGTGATGGCACCGGCGGCGATCCTGTAGGAGCCCAGCCACAGGACGAGCAGCATGGCCGCATAATAAGTGCCGTTGATCCGCGCCATGGCCCCGGCGCGCACCATGATACGCTGGTTGGCATAGGCCAGCGCATCATTGCCGGCCTCGTCGAAGGCCGCCATCTGATGCGCGCGCGCGGGAAAGGCGCGGACGACCCGTGCACCCTGGAGATTTTCCTCCATCACCCGCGTCAGCACAGCCATGCGCTCCTGCAGCCGCGTCCACGCCAGACGGAGCCGGATGCCCATCCGGCCAGCCATCACGCCCACGATGGGCAGGAAAAGCAGTGTCACCGATGCCAGTAGCGGATCGCGAGTGAACAATAGCCAGCCCCCGACACCGGCCAACAGGAGAAGCTGGACGATGCGTTGCAGCCCCACTTCCAGGAAGCCGCGCACGCCCTCCAGATCAAGCATGCCGCGCGTGATGAGATCGCCCGAGTGGATATTGTCGTGAAACGCGAAGTCCAGCCGCTGCAGCTTCTCGAAAAAGGCCAGGCGCAGGTCGCGGCCGACGCTCTGGCCGACATGCTCCGCATTATAGCCCGCGGTCATCTGCAACATGCCGCGCAGGCCTCCGGCGAGCACGAGCAGGCCCGCCGTCAGGGCAAGCGGCTGGAGTGCCGGCGTCGGGCCCTCGTGCCGGTGACGCGCGAGGGCGACCATCTGGTCCACCGCATGGCCCAGCAGCCGCGGAAGCATCAGATTAGCCAGAGCGGCGCCGAGACAGGCGGCCATGGCAAGGGCGAAGCGCCATTTGTAGCGGAAAGCCTGCTTGACGACGCGCCACAAGGTCGCGCGAGCGCGGGTCGGATCGATCCCGAGCGTCACGATCGCCTCGCTGGCGGAATAGCGTCTGACATCCCGCAAGGACGCGCCCTGGATCGGCGCCATGATACACCTCTGTTGCTGATTTTCCTACCGATATAATAGACTTATACGAGATGCAAATCTCACGGGAGCTTGGCGAGCCGGAGGACGGCGAAGGCCTCGCCGTCCTCCGGGTGTTCAGGCCGCGGCGTTTTGCGGGGACGGGACCGCGCCGAGCGTGATGGTGTCCGCGACCGCCTCGGCGAGCGCGAGCGGGGCCGGATCGATCCAGCTGTCGAAGTCGAAATCCTGGATGAAGCCTTCGCGCGCCAGGAAGTCCTTCTGCTGGCGCAGCCCCGCCACGTAAAGCGGCGAAAGAGCGACCTCGAAACGCTCGTGCAGATGCGGGCCGAAGCCGCGCCGCACGGCGGTCTCGCTGGCGCCCGTCTCCGCGACAATGGCTTGGACGACTTCCTGCGGATGCGCCCTGGCCCATTGCGCCGTCTTCTGGAGCACGGCGAGATAGCGAGCCACGATGTCCGGATGCGTGCGCGCGAGCGTGCCGTTGACCGTCACCGGGCGCGGTGTCCCGGCATTGACGCGCACGAGCGGATCCTGCTGCGCATTGATGTCCAATATGGGCCGGAAACCATGCTTCTCGATCAGCGTCGCGCCGACGGCGCCCTTCGCATAGATGGCATCGACCTTGTCGGCCAGCAGCGCCTGCGCGCCGAGATGGACGCGCTCGCCGTCGCGCCGCTCCCGCAGATCGAAATCGCCGCCATCGAGATCAACGATCGTCACCTCCTCGCGGTCGACATCGGCAATCTCGAGCGCCGTCAGCAGGCCGCGCAGATCCTGGCTGCGGCCGATATCGACGATCTCGCTATCATGCCGCGGCAAGCCGAGCCGGGCGCCGCGGAGCTGTTCGGGCCGCTGGATCGCGCTGTCCTGACGCACCAGGATGAGCTGCTCCTCGTCGACCCAGGTGATGCCGACGACGACCGTATCGCGGCCGAGGCCGCGGGCCCAGAGCGGCGGCACATTGCCGCCTTCGCGGAACATATTGGGGTGCGTATGGTCATAGTGGGACCGGCGCACCGCCTTGTCCTGGGCGGCCCGGATCGACTCCAGCGCGATACCGGTGCGCGCGAACTCATGGTGGAGCCATCGAAAATGCTGCGCGATGCCGGAGGTCGTGGGAACGGGGCACCGTGTGTACCAGATCGTATCGGGTCGAGTCATGACAGTCTCCTCAGGCTTGGGGGCTGGCCGGCAGTCATGCCGGATCGAGAGACACGCCCGCGAAATTGTCGAGCATGCCATAGGCAGTGTCGGGAAGGTTGCGCACGCGGCTGCTGGCGATGGTGACCGCCGCGCCAGCGATCAGCGGGATGCGCGGCAGGTCCTGCTCCACCTGCTGCTGGAATGTCCGGTAGAGGGCCTTGCGCCGCTCCGCGTCCCCCTCCTGCTGCGCCTGCTCGAGCAACGCATCGACTCTCGGATTCACATAATGGGCGCCATTGGAAAAGACGACGCCGGGCTCGAAATTGCGCGACCAGTAGAAGCGCTGCGTTCCGATGGCCGGGTCCGGACCCGCGCTGGCGGAATAGAGGATCGTGTCGAAATCGCGGTCGGTGTAGACGCGCTTCAGGAAGCTGGGGAAATCCGATGTGCGAATCTGCAGATCGATGCCCACCTTGCGCAGATTGTCCCGGATGACGAGCGCGGACTTCTGGAGCATGTCTCCGGTCGGGGCAGGATCGTGCCGCAGGCGCAGCCGGATGCCCTGGCCGTCCGGCTTGAGCCCGGCCGCGTCGAGCAATTGCCCGGCCTTGCCCGGATCATAGGGATATTGCGGCACGGAGGGGTCGCTGAACGCCGCCAGCGACCTGGGGATAGGCGAGTTCTCGATCGTGCCATAGCCGTGCCAGACTCGCTCGAGCAGGAATTGCCTGTCGATCGCATGTGCGAATGCCTGGCGTATCCGCACGTCGCGCAGCGCCGGACGATCGAGATTGAACTCGAACACGCTGAGGCCGGCGGTGAAGCCGGCGGGACGATCCAGCACCTGGATGCCGGGAAGCGCCTTTAGCCGCTCTATGTCGTTGAGCGAAACCTGGGTGCTCGTGACGAGATGAATTTCGCCCGTCTCCAGTGCGGCAGCGGCCGCCGCGGGATCGGACAGCAGCTTGAAGATGATGCCGTCGAGCCGCGGCTGATCCGGCGCCCAGTAATGAGGATTGCGCTCTAGGCGGATGAATTCGCCGCGCCGCCATTCGCCGAACCGGAACGGGCCGCTGCCGATGGGGGCATTACCCGCCGGATTGGAGAGGACATCCTTGCCTGCATAGATATGTCGCGGAATGATCTGGGATTCGGGAGAGCCAAGCGCCGCCAGCAGATAGGGCGCGGGCTTGGCGAGGCGGATGACGGCCGTCAGCGGATCGGGCGTCTCGACGGCCGTCACCGTGGCGAAGGTCGACCGGCCCCGCCCGTGGAACTTTCGCCAGACCTCCAGCAGCGAATAGGACAGGTCCGCCGATGTGAACGGCTCCCCGTCATGCCATTGGACATTGGGCCGCAGATGGAAGGTGATGGCGAGGCCGTCCGGCGCGGTCTCCCATGACAACGCGAGCTGAGGCCGCGGATTGGCATGCGCGTCAAACGTGACCAGCCCGTCGAAGATCTTCGCCGAGATCGCCTGGGTGGGACCGGCGGTCGTTGCCGCGCTGGTGAGCGTGGGCGGCTCCGGCGCGAAACCCATGACCAGCGTCCCGCGTGCGCCATCTTGGCCAGAGGGTGCGCAGCCGGCAAGGCCCATGAGGCCGAACGCGCCTGCGCCAGCGAACGCTTCCCGCCGGGACAGCAGCATCACAGGGCATTCCAGGCGTGCGCGGCGAGCGCGGGATAGTCCGTATAGCCGGCCGGCCCGCCGCCATAGAAAGTCGCACGGTCGGCCCGGTTCAGCGGAGCATTGGTGCGGAAGCGCTCCGGAAGGTCCGGGTTGGCGATGAAACTCTCGCCGAACGCGACAAGATCGGCCGTCCCGTCGGCGACGACCGCTTCCGCCGTCTCGCGGTCATAACCGCCCGCGACGATGAGCGCGCCACCGAATGTCCGTCTGAGCATCGGGACCAGCGCCCGGCGTTGACCCGCAGGTTCCACGAAATGCAGATAGGCGATGCCGAGCTGATCCAGGGCCTCGGCGGCATAAGTGAAGGTCTCCATCGGGTTGCTGTCGGACATTCCATTGAATCCATTCCAAGGGGACAGGCGCACGCCGACCCTCTCGACGCCCCAGATAGCTGCAACGGCCTCGGCGACTTCGAGCAGGAAGCGGCAGCGATTCTGGACCGTGCCTCCATAGGCATCGGTCCGGTGATTCGACCCCGAACGCAGGAACTGGTCGATCAGATAGCCATTGGCGCCATGCAGCTCGACGCCGTCGAAGCCGGCTTCCAGCGCCAGCAGCGCGGCGTTGGCGAACTGATCCACGATCTGGGGAATCTCCCGCAGCGAAAGCGCGCGCGGCACGGGGAATGGCCGGAGACCTTCGCTCGTATGGGCCGATCCCAGGGCAGCGATGGGCGATGGGGCGACCGGCTCGCCATGGTCCGCCAGCATCAGCGGATGTGCCGCCCGGCCCAGATGCGAGAGCTGCACGAATATCCGGCCGCCGGCCCGATGGACCTGGTCATTGACGAGTGCCCAGCCCTCGCATTGCGCCGCGTTGAACAGGCCGGGCCGCGTCGGCACCTCGGGCGCGCCGCGCGGATCGACTTCCGTCGACTCCGAGATGATCAGTCCGGCACCCGCCCGCTGCGCATAATATTCCGCCATGAGCCGGTTCGGGATCTTGCCATGATCGGCGCGGCGGCGCGTCAGCGGCGCCATCACCATGCGGTTTGGAAGACTCAGCGCGCCCAGCCTGAACAGCTCCAGCAATTTCATGCAGGCCTCCCGAATCACCCATTCGGCCAGCCTAGGGCGGCATTCCGCGCAATCATACAAATAAAACCTATAGGCTAAATAGACTTTTCTTGCTCACGGCCTCGGAGCAGCCTGGCCTATGGGTCGTCGTCGAAAGATGCGATTGGCGGCGCTCTTTGAATCCCGAACGCGTTATCCGCCCGCAGCGCGAATTCGGATCATGGGGAGACCGCTTCCTGCGCGCTCATGTCCGGGCCAGGTAGGTCGCCGCCGATGGCATCGGCGAGGGTGCGATGGTCGAGCACCGCCGAAAGCTGGTCACGCGCCTCCAGCATGATGCGGCGCAACTGACAGGCCTGCTCATCATGGCAATCAAGGCAACGGCGATAGAATTTCCTGCTGGCGCAGTGGATGAGCGCCAGGGGACCGTCAGTCACGCGAATGACCTCGCCGAAGGTGATCTCCTCCGGCGGCCGCACCAGCGCATAGCCTCCCGCCTTGCCGCGCGTGCTCTGCACAATGCCCGCGATCTTGAGATCGAGCAGGATCGCTTCGAGGAACTTGCGTGGCACATTGGCGGCGGCGGCGATCTCGGCCGTCGGACACGGCTTGCCCGGATCCTGCGTGGCGAGGTGAAAAAGCGCTTTGAATGCGTAGCGCGATTGCTGCGACAGCATCTAAAAAACTATCGTCCCCAAAGTGTCGCGCCCGCACGGATTGTCACGCAGACGTTGATATGGCCGGCGCAATTAGAGTGTTCCCAGCGATTTTTCAAGTTTTCCGGCTGCGTTTACGGCATCCGGCGCCTTGCCGCTGCGCATCCTACGGGCGGCCATGACGGTTCATGGAGGCGGCTCGCGAGGCGGTTTCGACCCTCGCAAAGCTTGTGTTTCGACGCCGAAATTTCTTCTTCGCGGCGCGCGCAGCCAGCTATTATTGACAATCTCTATAGTTTTAATCAGGTTTGTCCGATCAGTCAGTCCGGGCATCCCCGCAGAACCATGCAGAATCATCGGTAACGAACCATGCCCGCGCTTTCCCGCACCGCCCGCATCGCCGTCAGGACCGGCGCCCATGCCTTGCCGACGGCGCTCGGCATCGTCATCCTGAGCTTCGTCCTGCTGCAGCTCGCACCGGGCGACGCAGTGGACGTGCTCGCGGGCGAGGCCGGCTCGGCAACCGCCGAGGGCATGGCCGAGATGCGCGCCCGTTTCGGGCTGGACCAGCCTGTCCTCGCACGGCTCTGGACCTATCTTTCGAATCTAGCGCATGGCGATCTCGGCTGGTCGCCACGCTACAACATGCCGATCTCGCAGCTCATCTGGGAGAGGGTGCCGGACTCGCTGATCCTCGCCGGATCAGCCCTCGTCCTCGCACTGATCGTCGGCATCACGCTCGGCGCGATCATGGCCGCACATGAGGGTCGCCTGGTCGACCGGCTGCTCTCGATGCTCTCACTGATCTTCTACTCGGTGCCGGGCTTCTGGATCGCCCTGATGATGATCGTGCTCTTCTCGATCAAGCTCGGCTGGCTGCCGAGCGGCGGCGCGGAGACGATCGGCTCCTCGGCGACAGGCCTGGCCGCCTTGCTCGACAAGCTGCGCTACATGGTCATGCCGACCATCTCGCTCGCATTGTTCTACATCGCCATCTACAGCCGCCTGACGCGCGCCTCGATGATCGAGGCGAAGGCGCAGGACTTCGTGCGCACCGCGCGCGCCAAGGGTCTCAGCGAGCGACGCATCCTGCTGCGCCATGTGCTGCGCAACGCGCTGCTTCCGGTGACAACCGTCGCGGGCATGCATGTCGGCGGCATGCTCGGCGGATCGGTGGTCATCGAGACGGTCTATGGCTGGCCGGGCCTGGGACGCCTTGCCTATGACGCGATCATGGGACGGGATTTCGGCGTCCTGCTCGGCATTCTCCTTTTCTCGTCGCTGCTCGTGATCGTCGCCAATGCTGCGGTCGACATCCTGCATGGCATCCTCGACCCGAGGGTGGGAGGCAGCGATGCCGCCGCATAGTCCAGGCGCCGCACGGGCCGAGCCCATATCGGCGGCGTCCGTTGCTTCGGCCGCCTCGCCCGTGGTCGTGACCCTGCCCAATGCCGCGGCGACGCAGGTGTCACAGCCGCTGCCCGCCAGGAACAGGCCAAGGCCCTTTTCGCGGCTCCTGCGCGACCCGCTGTTCCTGGTCGGCACGGGCATTCTCCTCTTCATGGCGCTGCTCGGCTTGTCCTCGCCGTTGTTCTTTCCCGGCGACCCCCTGGCGATCGTGGGCGAGCCGTTCATCTGGCCCGGCGCCGATGCCGCGCATCCGTTGGGCACCGATGCCCTCGGCCGTGATCTGCTGGCAGGCATCGCGCATGGCGCCAGCGTCTCGCTGAGCGTGGGCCTCGCCGCCACGGCCATCAGCCTGCTGATCGGCATCAGCATCGGCGCGGTCGCCGGCTATTTCGGCGGCTGGACGGATGCCTGCCTGTCCCGCCTGGTCGAGATTTTCCAGACGCTGCCGAACTTCGTGATGCTCGTCGTGATTATCGCGATCGCCCAGCCCAGCATCATGACCCTCTCGGTCGCCATCGCCATCGTCAGCTGGCCTACGGTCGCGCGGCTGGTACGCGCGGAGTTCCGGGCGATCCGGGAAAAGGACTATGTGATGGCGGCGCGCAGCCTGGGTTTCGGCCCCGGCCGCATCATCCTGTCCGAAATCCTGCCTAACGCATTGCCGCCGATCATCGTCACCATCTCGGTGAAGGTCGCGGCCGCGATCCTGATGGAATCCGCGCTTTCCTTCATGGGCCTGGGCGATCCCAATGTGGTGAGCTGGGGCAGCATGATCGGGGCGGGCCGGGAATATCTGCGGACCGGTTGGTATATGTGCGCGCTCCCGGGCTGTACGATCATGCTGACCGTCCTGGCGCTGAACCTGATCGGCGATGCCCTCAACGAATATCTTGACCCGCGTCACAAGGGTGGCCCGCGATGACCCGGCCCGACCATGCTTCCCGCCCGTCGGGCGCGCCCCTGCTGGCCGTGGACGACCTGCGGATCGCTTTCGGCGCTCGCGAAGCCGTGCAAGGCGTGGGCTTCGAGGTCCGGGAGGGCGAGACGCTGGCGCTCGTTGGCGAGTCGGGCTCCGGCAAGTCGGTTACAGCCCTGACGATCATGAGCCTCCTGCCGCCCGGCGGCCGGATCGTGCAGGGCAGCGTCTGCTTCGAGGGTCGCGAGATCACGGCCCTGCCGCCCCGAGAAAGCCGGCGGATACGCGGCGGCTCGATCGGCATGGTTTTTCAGGAGCCGATGACTTGCCTCAACCCGGTCATGACGATCGGAGACCAGATCGCCGAAGCGGTGCGCCAGCATCAGCCGCTGTCCCGCAAGGCAGCATGCGCGCGGGCCATCGAGCTGCTCGACCTGGTGCGCATTCCCGATCCGCATCGCCGCGCCGGGGATTATCCGCACAAGCTCTCCGGCGGCATGCGCCAGCGCGTGATGATCGCCATCGCCGTGGCCTGCGGCCCACGCCTGCTCATCGCGGACGAGCCAACGACGGCGCTTGACGCCACCATCCAGTCGCAGGTGCTCGATCTCATCGATCGGCTGCGCCGCGAGCTTTCCATGGCCGTGCTGCTCATCACCCACGACCTGGGCATCGTCGGACAGTGGGCGGATCGGGTCGTGGTCATGTATGCCGGCCGCGACGTCGAGCAGGGGACGCCGGCCGATCTCTTCTCCAATCCGCTGCATCCCTATACGCGCGGCCTGCTGGCCGCCTCTCCCCGGCTGGATGACAGCCATCACTACAGCGACGGGCCACTGGTCGAGATTCCGGGCTCGATCCGCTCGGCGGAAGGAGAACAGGGCTGCGCCTTCGCGCCGCGCTGCGCCCATGCGGATTTCCGTTGCCGGGAAGCCGTGCCCGCCGTCCAATTCCTTTCGGGAGACCGGCAGGTCGCCTGCCCCATCGTCATTCAGGAAGAGCATCGTGTCGCTGCTGTCCGTCGCTGATCTCAGCACGCATTTCCGCTTGCCCAGCGGCGCGTTGCGCGCGGTCGACGGTGTGTCGCTCGACGTCGGCGTCGGCGAGACGCTCGGCATCGTGGGCGAGTCCGGTTGCGGCAAGTCGACGCTCGGCAAGACCATATTGCGGCTGGTCGAACCCACCACCGGCTCGATCCGGTTCGCAGGCGAGGATGTGACGGGCCTGCCGCCGCGGCGACTCGGCGCCTTTCGCCGGCGTGCGCAGATGGTCTTCCAGGACCCCTTCGCCTCGCTCAATCCTCGCCACTCGATCCGCAAGATCCTGACCGATCCACTGATCGTCCATGGGATCGGCAATCGGCGCGAACGCGCGCGCAGGGTCGAGGATATCGTCCAGCGTGTCGGTCTCGATCTGGCCGCGCTCGATCGCTATCCGCATGAATTCTCCGGCGGCCAGCGCCAGCGCATCGGCATTGCGCGCGCGCTCGTCCTCGAGCCGGATCTGGTCATCTGTGACGAGCCGGTCTCCGCGCTCGATCTCTCCATCCAGGCGCAGACGCTCAATCTGCTCGGCCGGATGAAGGCCGATCTCAATCTCTCCTATATCTTCATTTCCCACGATCTGTCGGTGGTGCGCTATTTCACCGACCGCGTGCTCGTCATGTATCTCGGCCGCGTCGTGGAAAGCGCGCCGACCCGGACGCTGTGGTCGATGCCGCGTCATCCCTATACGCGCGCGCTCATGGCGTCGGTGCCCGATCCGGCCCGGCGCCGGCATGTTGCGCCGATCAAGGGCGACCTGCCCAGCCCGCAGAATATTCCGGGCGGCTGCCGCTTCCATCCGCGCTGTCCGCTCGCGACGGACATCTGCGCGCGTGTCGAGCCTCCTTTGCGCACTTTCGATGGCGACCACAGCGTCGCCTGCCACCACGCATGACTTTCACCACGGGAGTTTAGAATGACGGATTATCGGTATCTCGGCCGCTCCGGCCTCAAGGTTTCGCCCCTGACGCTCGGCACCATGATGTTCGGCGGACAGACGGACGAGGCGACCTCCCACCGCATCATCGACAAGGCCCGCGAACAGGGCATCAACTTCATCGACACCGCGGACGGCTACAACAAGGGTGAGTCCGAGGTCGTGGTGGGGCGCGGCATCAAGGCCCATCGCGATCATTGGGTGCTCGCCACCAAGTTCGCCAATCCGCGCGGCCCCGGTCCGAACCAGCGCGGCCAGTCGCGCAAGTGGATCATCGAAAGCGTCGAGAACAGCCTGCGGCGTCTCGGCACCGACTATATCGACATCCTCTATTTCCACCGGGCGATCTTCGATGCGCCGCTCGGCGAAGCCGTGCGCGCGCTGGGTGATCTCATCCAGCAGGGCAAGCTGCGCTATTTCGGCGTCTCCAACTTCCGCGCCTGGCGTATCGCCGAAGTGTCGCATCTCGCCGACCAGTTCGGCATCGACCGGCCCGTCGCCAGCCAGCCGCTCTACAACATCGTCAATCGCGTGGCCGAAGCCGAGCAGCTTCCCTCGGCCAATTATTACGGCCTGGGCGTGGTCTCTTACAGTCCGCTGGCGCGCGGCGTGCTCACCGGCAAATATTCGGTCGACCAGGCGCCGAGCGCAGACACGCGCGCCGGCCGTCATGACAAGCGCATCCTCGAGACCGAGTGGCGGCCGGAATCGGTCCAGCTCGCCCAGAAGATCGCCAACCATGCGCGCGAGCGGGGTATTTCTCCGGTCGCCTTCGCGATCGCCTGGGTGCTCAACAACAGGCTCATCACTTCCACGATCACCGGCCCGCGCACCGAGGCGCATTGGGACAGCTATATCGAGGCGCTCGACGTCAAGCTGACCGGCGAGGACGAAGCCTTCATCGATGATCTGGTGACGACCGGCCATGCCTCTACCCATGGCTTCAACGACCCCAGCCATCCGATCGAGGGCCGCGTGCCCTACAGCGCGCCGGAGAGCGCCAATGTGCTCCCCTTCGAGCGACCGGTCCGGGAAGCGGTGGTCGCCTGAGCCATGACGGCCCCGTCGCGCAGCGGTTGGCGGCGGGGCCGCATCTCCTTTCCGGACAGGATGCGATGACCCTTCCTTTCGTGGATATCGCTATTATCGGCGGCGGTCCGGGCGGATTGGCTCTGGCCCAGGGCCTGCGCAAACATGGCCTGGAGACGGCCGTGTTCGAGAAGGACGCCGTGCGGGCCGATTATGTCCAGGGATTCCGCCTGCGGATCCGGCAGCGCGGCATCGATGCCCTCCAGGCGAACCTGCCGCCGCATCTGTTCGAGGCCTTTCTGGCGACGGTGGGCAAGGCGCCCTCCGGCCACATGACCTTCGACGAACGATTCAATCGGATCGCCGACACGCGCTGGGCGCAAGGCAGCGAGGATGTGCATGCCGAGAAGTCGGTCAGCCGCATCACCCTGCGCCAGATCCTCCTCTCCGGTCTCGACGGCATCGTCCGGACGGGCTGGCGCTTCCAGCGCTACGAAGCGCAACCGGACGGCACGGTGGTCGCCCATTTCGCCGACGGATCGGCCGTGCGCGCCAATGTGCTGGTCGGGGCCGATGGCGCGGGATCGGCCGTGCGCAGACAGCTCCTCCCGGATTTCGAGATCTTCGATACCGGCATGCGGCGACTGGCCGGCAAGATGACTCTGGCCGAAGCCGCTCGCCTTGGCCTCTCCTCCCGGCTTATCGACCAGAATGCCGGCATTCATCCGGCCAGCGGGCGGCGCATGATGATCAGCAGCCACCGCGTGGACCCGGCCGCCTATGCGCGCTTCGGCCTGATCGGGCAGGACGATCCGTCCCATGCCGACATTGCTGGCGCGCATTTCGACAATATGACCAGCTATGTCTGGTGGAACACCGCTTATGGCCAGGACGAGCTGGCGCCGGACGATGTCCTCGAGACGATGGACGGCGCGCAACTGCTCGAGGTTCTGCTCGAGCGGATCGGCCATTGGGACGAGCGGATCCTCAAGCTCATCCGGCATAGCGATCCCTCGACCGTCGCGTTGCTCAAGGTCCGCAGCTCCAGGCCGGGCGCCGTCTGGGAGACCGGGCCTGTCACCCTGCTCGGCGACGCCATCCATCCCATGACCTATTTCCGTGCGCTGGGCGGCAACAGCGCGCTCTACGACGCAGGCCTGCTCACCGCGCAGCTGGTCGCCGCGCGCAAGCACGGCAAGCCGCTGCTGAACGCACTCCATGACTATGAGACCGCCATGCGGGAGCATGGCTATGAGGCGGTCCGCACCTCGCTTCTGGCCATGCAGCGCCATGACGATGCGAGTCCGCCGCCCGGCGTGGTCCAGGCCGCATAGGTTTTGCCTCCAACCCATTGCTGCGGGGAACCATCATGACACAGTCCGTCCGTCGCCTGAATCTCAATGTCGGCATCAACACCACCGGCTATCTGGGCGGAGCCTGGAAATACCGCACGGGCTCGCGGCACGATGTCGCCAGCCCCGATTATTATCTGCGGCTGGCCCGGCTCGCGCATCGCGGCCGCTTCGACGCCGTGTTCCTCTCGGACATGCCCCTGCTCCGCCCGGAGCCCAACAGCCGGCCGTTCCACACGCTCGATCCGCTGGTCCTGCTCACATTCCTGGCAGCGCAGGTGCCGGACATCGGACTGGTCGCGACCGTCTCGTCCACCTATAATTCGCCCTTCAATCTCGCCCGGCGGGGCCAGTCGCTCGACATATTGTCGGGCGGGCGGCTGATCCTCAACATCGTCTCCAACTTCATGCCGCCGGTCGCGGCCAATTTCGGGAGCGATCCCCTGCCGCCACGCGACATACGCTACCCGCGCGCGGAGGAGTTTCTCGACGTGGCGAAGAAGCTCTGGGCCAGCTGGGACCCCCGCCGCGAAGGCGAGATCCCGCCGGACCAGTTCTGGGACCATCATACCGCGCAGCCGATCGACCATGACGGCGACTTCTTCTCCGTACGCGGCCCGCTCAATGTGCCGCGCGGGCCGCAAGGCCATCCGGTGATCGCGCAGGCGGGCGCATCCGATCGCGGCATCGATCTGGCCGCCAAGCATGGCGAGATCATCTATTGCAACATCCTCTCGCGCGCCGCCGGCAAGGCCTTTCGCAAGAAAGTCTATGATCGCGCGGAAGCGTTCGGGCGCGACCCCGCCGGCATCCGGATCGTGCCCGGCCTGGTCGCGATCATCGGCGAGACCCGCGCCGAGGCGCTGCGCAAGCATGAGCTGTTCAGCGGTGCCGGCTCCGAGGATGGCCTGCTGGCCCGCTTCGCTCGCGAGCATGGTATCGACCCGCGCGACTTCGATCCCGACGCGCCGCTGGACGGCGAGGCCTTCATTCCCGACGGCGACCGGATCCAGGCGGTCGGCATGGGTCTCGGCCTGTCCGACCTGCTGACGCACGAGCGGCTCACCGCCCGTCAGGCGGTCCGTCGTTCGGAGGGTCATCACCGGCTCGTGCTCGGCACGCCCGAGGAAGTCGCCGACCAGATCATCGACCTGTGGGCGGACGGAACGGTGGATGGCTACACCTATCAGCCACCGCGCGCGCCGGACGATATCGAGGAATTCGTCGAGAAGGTCGTGCCTATCCTCCAGGATCGCGGCGTCTATCCGCGCGACTATGAAGGCACGACAATCCGCGATCGTTACGGCCTGCCTTATCCGGACTGACGGCGCGTACGGCGCCTCAGACCGCAGGCTTCGGTGCCGACCCAGCCCCGTCCTCTTTGTCGCATTCCAATCGTGAGGCGTTCATGACCCTTGCCGATCCACGCTCCATGACTCGCCGGACATTGCTGGCAAGCGGCGCCGCATTGGCGGCCCTGCCCCTGCTGGAGGGATGCACGTCCGGCGGGACCGATGGCAACACGCTGCTATTCGGCATATCCGCCGATCCGACCTCGCTGACATCGGCCATCACCTCGGCCGGCACGGCCGCGATCGTCTCGACAAAGATCTTCGATGGGCTGCTGGGCTATACCAACGACCTCAAGCCCCAGCCCAGGCTGGCGCGCCAATGGCAGCTCAGCGACGATCAGCGCAGCCTCACCCTCAATCTCCGGGAGAATGTGAAATGGCATGACGGCCGGCCTTTCACCTCCGGCGACGTGGCTTTCTCGGCCTTGCAGGTCTGGCGCAAATATCACAGCCGGGGACGCTCCACATTCGCCAACCTCCGGTCGGTCGACACGCCCGATCCGCTGACCGCCGTGCTCAACTTCTCGGAGCCCGCACCCTACATCCTGAGCGCGCTGGCCTCGATGGAATCCCAGGTCGTGCCGCGGCATGTCTATGCGGATCGCGATGTGCTCACCAATCCGGCGAACAACCGGCCGGTCGGCACGGGCCCGTTCCGCTTCGCTGCATGGGAACGCGGCCAATATCTCCGACTCGAGCGCAATCCCGATTATTGGGACAAGGATAAACCTCATCTATCGGGCATCGTCTTTCGCATCTTCGGCGACAGCGCCGCCAGCGCAGCGGCACTCGAGACCGGCGAGATCCATCTGACCAACGGTATCGCGCCGGGGGATCAGGAGAGAATCTCCAAGTTGCCCAATGTGCGGATCGACAATCGCAACTTCGCGCTCGCCATGGGCGGCACGGGCCTGGAGTTCAATCTCGATCTGCCCAAGCTCAGGGATGTTCGCGTCCGTCGCGCGGTCGCGCACGCCATCGATCGGCAGTTCATCCTCAAGAATGTCCTCTATGGCAACGGGCTGATCGATACCGGACCGATTTCGGAGATCTACAAGCAATTCTATTCGGCCGAGGTGCCGCTCTATCCGTTCGATCCGGACAAGGCGAAAGCGCTGCTGGACGAGGCGGGCCTGAGACCGGATGCCGGCGGCACCCGCCTCAGCTTCACTCTGGACCCCACGCCGGGCGGCGAGCGCTCCAGCAAGCTCGCGGAATATATCCGCAGCGCGCTCGCAGACGTCGGCATCCGGGCGCAACTGCGCAATCAGGATTTCGCGACCTTCGTGAAGCGCGTCTATACCGACCGCGACTTCGAAGTGATCATTGCCGGGGGGCAGATGGGCCCGGATCCCGTCATCGGCATGCAGCGCTTCTACTGGTCGAAGAATTTCCAGAAGGGCGTGGCCTTCTCCAACGCCTCCCATTATCACAGCCCCGAGGCCGATCGCCTGCTCGAACAGGCCCAGATCGAAACCGATCCCGAGAAGCGCCGGCTTCTCTATGCGCAGTTCCAGCGCGTGGTCCAGACCGATCTGCCGCGCATATCGCTGTTCACGTCAAATGGCGCGCTGTTCTACAATGCGCGCCTGTCCCCGCTCGATGACAATGCGGAAGGAATCTACGGCAATTTCGCCAATCTGAAATTCAGCTGAGGCGCGAGGACCACCGGTCAGTCCACGGGCGCGGGCCGCGCGCGTTGATTATAGAGGTGCGCTCATCTGCACCGTGCTGGTCCTGCTTTTCGGCGCAGGGCAGGCACGGGAGCGGCGTTGATGAGCCAAGCGACCGCAGACTGGGTATAGACCAGCGCTGTCCGTCTTTAAAACCGCCTTGTTGCTATTGACTCGCAATACTGACATTCCTACGAGCCGGGGCCTCTGATCGCGAGCGAAAAGGCCCCTCGATGAAATCCGCGTGCCATCATGTCGCCATTTCCGTTCTGGCTCTGGCCTGGATACAGCCAGCCCTTGCAGCGTCCGACGGCGAAGCGGAAGCGGATGACAGGAAAGGCGACATCATCGTCACCGGTACCCTGCCGGCCAATGAAAGCGCCTCGGCCACTGGTTTGGTGCTGACACTGCGCGAGACGCCACAGTCGCTGACGATCATCGATCGCGCCCGGCTGGACGATTTCGCGCTGAAGAATGTGAACGACGTGCTGGACCAGGTGGTCGGCGTGAATGTCGAACGGGCCGAGACCGATCGCACGCAATATAATTCGCGTGGCTTCGATATCACCAATTTCCAGGTGGACGGGATCGGCCTGCCATTCATTTCGGGCATTCAGTTCGGTGACCTCGATACCGTGTTGTGGGATCGGGTCGAGGCGATCCGCGGCGCCAACGCGATCATGACGGGCGTCGGCAATCCTTCCGCCACGATCAACTATGTCCGCAAGCGTCCGACCGAAGAATTCCGCGCGTCGGGTTCCGTGATGGTCGGCTCGCGCAACGAACTGCGGTTCGAAGGCGATGTATCGGGTCCGCTCGATGCTGCGGGCAAGGTCACCGCGCGGTTGATCTATGCGCACGACAATTATGACGGCTGGCTCGCCTTCAACCATGTCAATCGCAACGTCTATGGCGCGATCCTGTCGTGGAAGGTCACCTCGCGCCTGACCGCGACGGTGGGCTATACCCAGCAGGACAATCACGCCGATGGCGTGCTGTGGGGCGCCCTGCCCCTGACCTATACGGACGGCACGCAGATCGATCTGCCGCGATCGACGACCACCTCGGCACCCTGGACCTTCTGGAACGTCACCGACAAAACCGCGTTCGGCGAACTGGCCTATGACTTCGGTGGCGGCTGGCAGGCCAAAGGTGTCTTTACTTACCGCAAGTTCAAGGAACTGGCGAAGCTGCTCTATGCCTACAACTATCCCGACCGCGACACGGGGCTGGGTGTCGCCGGCAGTTCGGGCATATATCCCTCCGATTATGACAGCTATCTGGGCGATTTCTATGCGTCCGGACCGTTCCATCTGTTCGGGCGCGAGCATCGGCTCGCGTTCGGCCTGTCCACCTCGCGTCGGGATGGCAAGGAATGGGAGGATTTCTCGGAAGATGAGATCGAATATCCGGCGCTGGAGGACTGGGGCAAGGTCGTGATAGCCGAGCCGAGCTATCCCGGCCCCTATCTCGCCGCCGAAACCTCCGACTGGCTGACCCGCGCCTATGGCGCCGCGCATCTCGACATCGCCGACCCGCTCAAGCTGGTGGTGGGCGCCAGCGCGATCTGGCTGAAAACCAGCGGCTCATCCTACGAGGTCGACCAGACCCGCAAGAACAGCCGCATCAGTCCCTATGCCGGCATGGTGCTCGACCTGTCGAAGAATGTCTCATTCTATGCGAGCTACACCAATATCTACAACCCGCAGAGCGAAGCCGGCCTGGATCGCCGGCGCCTCGATCCAGCCGAAGGCACCAGCATCGAGGGTGGCATCAAGAGCGAATGGTTCGACGGCAGGCTTTACGCATCCGCGGCATTATTCCGCTCGAAGCAGCGTGGCCTGGCCGAATATGCCGGCACCTTCGACGATGGCAAAGATTATTATGACGCCATCGACGTCACTGCCCGAGGCTTCGAGATCGAGCTGGCCGGACATGTGACCGACAACTGGACGATCTCCGGGGGTTATACGGGTCTGCAGGTCAAGGACGAGCAGGGCGCACCGGCGCGCATCTATGTGCCGCGCCGCTCATTCAAGTTCGCCACCACCTATCGCATGCCGCAGCTCAACGATCTCCAGCTCGGCGCGCAGCTGCGCTGGCAGAGCGCCGTGCACTTTGCCGATCCCTATGTGCAGGCTTTCGGCATCGTCACCGGCGACGTGATCGTCACCCAGAAGAATTATGCCGTGCTCGACCTGATGGCCGGGCTGCGGCCGATCGACCATGTCCGCGCGACGGTCAATCTGCGCAATGTCACCAACACCAAATATCTCGGCGGCCTGATGTGGGGCCAAGGCTTCTACGCCGAGCCACGCAGCGTCTTCGTGTCGATCGGCCTCGACTTCTGAGATATCTTGGGATGGCTGATCATGCCAAAATCTTGGCGACTATATCGTATGCAAACCCGAGTGCCGACGGGCTCTCTGCGGTGGAGTTGACATTTCGATCCCCGTTCGCCCTGAGCGAAGTCGAAGGGCTCTACTGAGCGGAGCGAAGGGGGCTTCGCCTGCGGCTCAGCCAAGCCCTTCGACTTCGCTCAGGGCGAACGGGGTGGCGGCGGAACTGCCTCTGCCGCACCGCTGCCCCTCGGTTCGAGGTGGAACGGCACGTGCTTCGTCC